>Ga0209249_1000058_pt1 | contig 159083 bp, 126 predicted proteins | sample SaaInlV_200m_DNA_4_FD_184653 | JGI IMG/M metagenome (GOLD analysis project Ga0209249, IMG submission 184653) | Marine microbial communities from expanding oxygen minimum zones in the Saanich Inlet - SI037_S3LV_200m_DNA (SPAdes) (version 2) | ecosystem: Environmental > Aquatic > Marine >... | reverse complement strand
TTGCAGAATCCCCAAAACAGAAATTTATATAATTCCCAAAGTTTACTACAGGCGATGGAATAACTTGAACATATACTGAGTCAACAATAAATCCGCATCCATCTGAAATTGTAACATAATACATCCCGGGATTGGTGGCCAAAATTGAATCAACATATTGGTCGGTTGACCAGACAAAACTTGTTCCACCGCCAGCAATCAATATCAAGGAGTCGCCATCGCAAATTGTGGTGTCATTCATTAGGCTTGAAATTGGCAGATTATTTATCTCAACAAAAACAGTATCGTAAGAATAACAAGCACTATCTTCCACAATTACTGTGTATTCAGTAGAAATTACAGGGCTGACAGAAATAGTTTGAGTGGTTTCGCCGGTTGACCATAAAAAGTTAGAACCAGCATTTCCTGCATCTAAAATTATAGTATCGGTTTCGCATATTAGGGTGTCGTTGCCGAGGTTTACAGAGAGGGCTTGGCAGGAATTATTTAGAGATAATAACCAAACTGCACCACAATTTGTTCCACCGTCATCATCAAAAACCGCACCTACAAATAACTCTACAAGCCCATCTCCATTCATATCACCTACAAAATCTACTGTCGTGCCAAATGAGTCGCTGGGATCCAAATTTCCTGTGAAATTACCTTGTGTATCACTTATCTTTTGATATGAATTTACAGTTCCATTCGAATTTAAAAATAAAATCCAAACTGCTCCTTGATCATTACCCCCATCGTCATCTTTTCTGGCACCTACAGCAATGTCGTTAACTCCATCTCCGTTTATGTCATTCAATAATGTTAAAGAAATCCCAAAAAGGTTATCATTAGATAAAATTCCTGTAAAATTCCCCTGAGTATCGCTAATTTTCTGATACGAATTAACTGTTCCATTAGAGTTTAAGAATAATATCCATACAGCTCCTCTGTTATAACCACCATCATCATCAAAAAAACTTCCTACTGCAATATCATAAACACCATCATTATTAAAATCTCCAATAAATTCAATACTCCTTCCAAAACGATCACCAGCATTAAGAAGACCTATCATATTTCCTGCTGAATTACTAATTTTTTGATAATTATTTACAGTCCCATTTGCATTTAAAAATAATATCCAAATAGCTCCACAATCTGTTCCTCCATCATCATCGTTAACTGAGCTCACCGCAAGTTCATTTATACCATCATTGTTGAGGTCTCCAATTATACTTAATGAAATTCCAAATAAATCATCACTATCTAAAACACCTGAAAAATTGCCATATGTATTACTTATTTTCTGATGTCCTAAAACTGTACCATTTGTATTTAAGAACAAAATCCAGACAGCTCCACAATCTGTACCACCATCATCGTCATACCTTGCTCCTACAGCAATATCATTTATTCCATCACCATTAACATCACCAAGTGAAGTAATACCTAACCCAAATTCGTCCCAAGAATCAAGAATACCAAAAAAATTCCCTTGTGTATCACTAATTTTTTGATGAGAATTAACTGTTCCATTTGAATTTAGGAATAAAATCCAAACTGCTCCTTTGTTTAAACCTCCATCTCCATCGCAATATGCTCCAACTGCAATATCAATAACACCATCTCCATTCAAATCTCCAATAGATTCAACAACAGAAAATCTATCAGCTGGATTAAGTACTCCATTGAAATTGCCTGATAAGGCACTTATTTTCAAATGATATGCTACTGTTCCAGGTTGGGACAGTAGATTATTTGAAATGAATAAAAAAAATATTAAAAAAGTAAAAAGATAAATATTATTTGTTTTCATAACTGAAGATTATTAGATTAGCAAATCTAAAATAACTAATACGAAAATCATCAATTCGCAGGATAAGTCAAAATCACTGAATTTAAAGTTTTTATTTGATAGCCTTCGCCAGGAATCATATCGCCAATATTATTTATGCTATAAATAGGCCAATAAATTAGTCCATCTCCATTTTTCACTATTACAATTTCGTTTTCAATTGGAGCCAGCATTATTTCTATCGATGCCGATGATTGTCGCAAATATCCTATAAAACTCCAATTTTGCGGAATTAAGAATGGTGTAAGTTCAGGGATTAAAGCATTTCCATAAACAAATAATGTTTGTGGCGAATTCATTTTTACCTGATAGCCTTCACCAATTATCATATTTCCAATATTGTTCAGGTTGTAAATAGGCCAATAAACCATTCCAGTTGTATTTTTCACAATAATTATTTCAGGATCTAAATAGTTCATAACACTATCGATGTTAGTTTGAAATGGATCTATATAGCTTGAAATAATATTCCAGCCTACTTGCATATTTATTGCTTGATTTTCTGTCAGATAAATTATTATTGAATCAGTTGCGCTGCAATAATTTGTATCTGTAACAATCACTGAGAAATAATTTGCTCCGACATTTATTATTGAGCTATCTAATGTTATTATTTGATTTGTTTCTCCATTGTTCCATAGATATGAAATAAAACCTGTGCCGGCATCAATCGTATAAGTTTGAGAAAAACCTATGGTCGTATCATTTCCAAGGTTTATTTCAGAGTTTTGAACTAATGAAACATTTATGCTATCACCTTCAGTATCTTCGCATTGGTTTGTAACAGCTACATAATAGTTTCCTGCATTTGTAATAACAATTTGTTGAATAGTCTCAGCGCTTGACCAATAAAAATCGCTGCCTGAATTTCCAGCATCTAATTCAAGAGAATTACCTTCGCATAAAACCGTATCATTTCCCAAATTCACTTGAGGAACGGGAAAAATATTTATTTCAAATGTATCGGAATCAACACAGTCGGAATATGAAACATCAACAAAAACTGTCATTGCTGAATCCGGCATAATTGTTACTGTCTGGCTGGTTGACCCACCGGACCAAAGATATGTTGCTCCGGGATTGCCAGCATCAAGAAAAACACTGTCTTTTTCGCAAACTGTGGTATCATTGCCAAGAAAAACAATGGGATTTGGAAGTGGTGTGATTAGTATGGAATCTGTGCCGAAACAGCCTGAATTATCAACAACAACACTAAAAATGGTTGGTGTATTTGGAGTAGCAAATATCGACTGTAATGTTTGTCCGGTTGACCACAAAAAATCTAAACCCATATTTTGAGCATCAAGTAAAACTGTTTCTCCTTCGCAAATTGAGGTGTCGTTTCCAAGATTTACAGTTGGCTGCGGAACAGCATTTACTGCTATTGCTCCAACAGAAGCTCCGCATTCATTATCCACATAGACGCTATACAATCCACTCGAATTTACCGAAATACTTTGAGTAGTTTCTCCTGTTGACCACAAATAATATGAGCCTGGATTACCAGCATTTAGAAGTGCTGAGCCTCCAAAGCAAAAACTTATATTATTACTAAAATACACATTCGGCACAGGATTAACCTGAACATATACAGAATCGACAATAAAACCACAACCATCGGAAATTGTAACATAGTACATTCCTGTGTTTGTAACCAGAATAGAATCTACATATTGGTCGGTTGACCAGATGAAACTTGTTCCACCACCAGCAATCAAAATCAATGAGTCGCCATCACAAATGGTAGTATCATTCATTAGACTTGAAATTGGTGGATTACTTATCTCAACAAAAACAGTATCGTATGAATAACAACCACTATCTTCAACAATTATAGTGTACTCAGTAGAAACTATCGGACTTACGGAAATAGCTTGGGTTGTTTCTCCGGTTGACCAAGTGTAGCTTGCACCCGGATTTCCTGCATCTATAACTATAGTATCGGTTTCGCAAATTAGAGTGTCGTTACCTATATTTACAGGGAGAGCTTGGCAGGAATTATTGAGAGATAATAACCAAACTGCACCACAATTACTTCCTCCATCGTCATCGAAAACAGCACCTACAAATAACTCTACCATATTGTCGTTATTAATGTCACCTACATAACTAATAGTCATACCAAAAGAATCACTTGGGTCTAAAGTTCCTAAGAATCCGCCTTGTGTTTCGCTAATTTTTTGATGTGAATTTACTGTTCCATTCGAATTTAAAAATAAAATCCAAATAGCACCTTGATCATTTCCGCCATCGTCATCCTTTCTGGCACCTACGGCTAAGTCTTTTACCCCATCTCCATTGATATCATTTAACAAGGACAAAGAAGTACCAAAAATGTCGTCATTAGACAAAACGCCTGTAAAATTTCCCTGAGTATCACTGATTTTCTGATATGAGTTAACAGTTCCATTTGAGTTCAAAAACAACATCCAGATAGCACCTCGGTTATAACCACCATCATCATCAAAATAATTTCCAACAGCTATATCACAAACACCGTCGTTATTAAAGTCGCTAATTGATTCAACACTTCTTCCAAAACGATTACCGTAACCGAGAAATCCTGTTAAATTTCCATTCGAATTACTTATTTTTTGATGAAAGTTTACAGTCCCATTTGCATTCAGAAACAATATCCAAACGGCTCCACAATCTATTCCTCCATCATCATCGTTTACAGCTCCCACAGCAAGTTCATTAATCCCATCGTTGTTCAAATCATCAACTCTACTCAATGATATTCCAAACAAGTCATCACTATTTAACGTACCTGAAAAATTCCCAAAAGAGCTGCTAATTTTCTGATATCCGTTTACAGTACCATTTGTGTTTAAAAACAAAATCCAAACTGCTCCACAGTCTGTACCACCATCATCGTCGTATCTTGCTCCTACAGCAATATCATTTATTCCATCACCATTTACATCACCAAGTGAAGCAATATCCAACCCAAATTCATCCCAATAACCTAGATTACCAAAAAAATTCCCCTGTGTATCGCTAATTTTTTGATAAGAATTAACTGTTCCATTTGAATTAAGGAATAAAATCCAAACTGCTCCATGATAAAATCCTCCATCCCCATCGCAATATGCCCCAACTGCTATATCTAAGACTCCATCTCCATTCAAATCTCCAATAGATTCAACAACTGAAAATCTATCACTTGGGTCAAGAATCCCATTAAAATTACCATAAGAGGCACTAATTTTTGAATGATTTGCTACAGTTCCAGGTTGAGAAAATAAGCTATTTGAAAATATTAAAAAGAAAAATGCTAAAATATAATTAGATATTTTTTTCATAACCATAAGTATTTTGTCAAAAGAAATATGACTTACAAACTTATGAAATTTATATACGAATAGCAATCTATTTTAACAATTTCGAAGATTCTTTTTCCAATTGGTTGGATTTCTCCACTTTACCCATACTTTCTTTATTGATATGATTTCAATTTCTTCATAAAAATTAAATAAATATAAAATAAACGGGAAAGAAATTAGAATAATTAACTTTAGAATAATAGCTAAATAAAAATTTAAACTGTTTGTAAGAATAGAAATCAAATATAACAAAATACCTACAATTAACAATTTCATTATCTTGATTATTTCGTAGTTGATTTTGTAGAATTTATTTGAATAATAATAGTAAAGTACTACCATTAGAATGCTTGAAAACACAGTTGTTATGGCAGCACCATATATATTAAGTAAAGGAACCAAAATAATACTAATCCCTAAATGAAAAATTGCAGCTGTTAAAACTATGTAAGCATTGTATTTTGTTTTTTTTGTATAGTGCAGACCTAAGGAAAATACGTATTGTATTCCTTTCAAGACGAATGTAAAGCATATTATTGGTATTATTGAATATGCAAGCCAATAGTCTTCATTCTTTGCAAATATTTCGATTAATTCTTTTGAAAATAGCGATAATGCTAAAACCGATAAAACTAATATGAAACTATAATAAGTTAATACTTTTGAAAAATATCTTTTTGCATCTGGTTTATCAAACATATTGAATGCAATAGGTAGAAAACCAAGCTGAAATGATTGTAAAATTATAACATTTATGACGCTCGCAATTTTATATCCTAATGTGTAAATTCCATTATCTGAATAATTATGAAAATATGGAATAATAAATCTATCGCTAAGGTTTAATATCATTGCGGAAATTGAAGTAAAAATTAACGGGAAGCCATATTTAAACATCTCTGAAAGAATTTGAAAATTGAATTTCCAGTTTACATGTTTTAAAACAAATGGCAATGACAATATAGTAAGTAGCCCACTTCCTATGAGCTGACTAAGAATAATAGCTTTAATTCCCATTTTAAGATATACAATAAAATATATGTTTAAAAAGAGAATAGTTAGAAGTTTTAAGGTAGTTATTACAACAAAGAATACCGATTTTTCTTTTATTCGTATTAGATCGAAAGCAATGTGATTCAGAATTTCAAAAGAAGCCGACAAAAACAATAATGGGAAAAAACTAGAATATTCATAATTTTTAAAAAATAACAATGAAAATTGATTTTTAAAGGGTAACAGTGCAATATTAACAAAAAAAACTATCAGCACTGTAGAAATTAATGCTGTATAAATTATTGATTTTTTGGCATCTGAGTCTTTTTCTGAGGCATACCATCTCATCATTGCAGTAGAAAGCCTAAAACCAAATACTGTAGCTACAAATAGCATTACAGCCTCCAAGGTTCCCCACATACCATATTCTGTTGTGGTTAGATGTGTAGTATATAATGGCAATAAAACAAAACCAATCAATTTCGAGCTTAAATTTCCTAAACTATAAATAATTGTATGTTTTGCAGTATGTTTTAATTTATCTAACATTATAGTTTAAATGAATAAATAGCTTGTCTATCTTAATAAATTATTCTTTCAAATCATGAATAATAATTTCAGAGATTTGTTTAGCAACAATTCTGCTACCTTTCGCAGAAAAATGAATTCCATCAGGATAATCGGTTTCACAATTTAAGTCATCTAAATTCAAATGTATCAAATCATTTCTATCAGAAATTTCTTCTATAACTTTATTATATTTCTCAAAACTCCTTGAGCTACCTGGGATAGCATTCTCAATACGTTCATTAGCCCTATTAATGGATAATGTAATAATTTTTGCATTAGTTTCCTTTTCAAGAGTTTTAATTATATGATCATAATATTTTTCAAATTTTTTTATTGATATCCATGATTTTTTCCCACGTAGTTTTACAAAAAAAGAACTATATTTTTTGAATATTCTGCTATGAATAGAACCTAAGAGAGTTTTAATAAAAAAATCATTCTTCATATTTAAAATATTTGCATACCAAAATGGTATTTCTCTTGTAGAAGCATCTGGAACACCAATATTTAAAATATAATAGTTCGGGAAAGTGTTGATAATATCATCAAACTTCGTCATAATATCAGTAATTGTTGCCCTACCAAAACCTTTATTTCTCACAGCTACAATTTTATCGGATAATCTTTCCTGCAAAATGTCCTCTAAAATTTGTCCATAATTTTTATTGTAAGGATTTTTTTGAGGTGGACGAACACGGATAGCAACTGAATTTCCAACTATTGTGATTCTAATTATTTTCATTTGTACCCATTATAATTTATATCTATACAAACTTCCTAAGCCGTCACAAATACTCATTAATTCATTTTTTTGATTAGAACTCCAATCTTCATAATGTTTATAAGTCCCAGACTTTTGCACATTTTCCTTTGCAGAAAGCGACTTTTCTATAGTTTTCTGGTTAATATTTACTTCAAGAAAATCTAATAATTTGTTACAGTTTTCCACTGTCAAATCATTGAAATTGAATGTGTAAATTCTTTCATCGGGGATGCTTTTCTTAAAATCTTCAATAAACGAATTCGTCTCGTTCCACAGCCACGATACTTTTTCAATTTTGGAATAAGATTTCCAGTTAGTTTTTTCGGTTTCTGTTAATGGCACTATTCGTTTTATCTCATCGTTTCTATACTTTTTGTAATAGTTTCGTCTGATGCCCGACCTAACAAACTCCCCCGGATGTCTATATATGTGAACAAATTTTGAATTTGGTATCAACTTGGCAATTACCGGAGCAAAAAATGTGATGTAATTGTTTGTCTCAAAATATCTTTTTTCAGATTTTACAGAATATCTCAAGAATTGTTCTCTTCCAGTCAAAAATATTTCTTCGATTAGCTTTGTCTCATTTGGGCTTAAATTATGATTATTAGCTTTAAATAGTTCATAAACAAAACGACTTTGTACAGCAAAACTTGGATTTGGGCTATGTTCGACTTTTACATTTTTGTCGTTGGATAATAATTTACTTACCCATTTTGTACCACATCTGCCAGTTGATAGGAAAAAAACCGGTTCTTTCAGGTCTGCAAAATTGTTTGCTCGCAAATCGAAAATGGTTGCGTTCTTTTTGGATTTCCCAAACCGAAATGTCCAGTAAAAATCATCAAGATTTAGTTTAGTTATATTAGATATTTTCAAGTTTAAAAATTTAATTATTCATAAATCTTTGCTAATTCTTTCCCAAAATTTTCCAGATTGTATTTTTCGAGAACTGCTTTCTTTCCGTTTTTGCCCATCTCACGGCATAATTCTCTATTTGCAATAAGATATTCTGTTTTTTCAACCAAATCGTCAACATCTTCACTTCTAAAAACTACACCACAGTTTTCATCATTAATAATTTTTTCCTGAGGTTTGCAATCTGAAACAATCAACGGTTTTTCGAACAGCATATATTGAAAAATCTTGTTTGCTACACCAGATTCGTGTTGTGAATTTTTCACAATTGGCGAAAGGCAAATATCGCTTGCCTTAATATACGATGGTAAATACTTAATATCTTTCCATGGATAATAAATAATATTATTTTTGATTTCTTCTTTCCCGAAATAGTCTTGGAAAAACTCTTGTTCGTGCTTATCTATCGGGCCTATCAGCAAAAGTTTTATTTGCGGATTAGTCTTAGATAGTTTTTTCATGGCCTCAAGGCATGTAACAATTCCACGCCTTTTTCCTATTCCCCCAAAATAAAAAAGTATTATATTTTTTTCTTTCTCAATAATATTTTCATAAATATTATATTCTGAAAATTGTTTCAAATCTGGCACATTCGGATAAATTGTGAATTGATTTTCGTTCAAAAAATCGTACTTTTTCAGAAGATAATTTTTAAAAGTGTCGCTGAGTACAACAATATTTTTCGGATAAGACAAATATGATTTTTCAAGTTTTTTCCAATGTTTTGGTCTTACAATCAGTCTATTAGGAAATTTTGTTGAATATTTATAGCTCATTATTGCCGCCGGATAATTCTCGTGAAGGTCTAATGTAAAAGGAACTTTCAAGTTTTTTGTTGCCATATGTGCTGATTTTGACATATATAAATCGCTTACATGAAGGGCTTCAATTTTGTTCCTTTTTATAAACTTTGTGATATGTTTTTTCCAAAAATAATGATAAAAAGGTAATAAGTTAATAAGAATTACCATTAAATCCTTTAGGGATTTTCTGATTGTTATTCTATTTATTTTTATTTTTTCGAATTCTTCAAATTCCGGATATTTCCCAAAATTGAAACATAAGACAAAAACTTCATGCCCATTTCGCATAAAGGATTTAGTTTCGTTCAAAACTCTTGAGTCAATATAAAGCTCATTGTCAACAATAACTCCAATTCTCATATAAAATTAAAATTTCTTTTCCTTCAAAACAATAGAATAATTAGACAAATATTTCCTATCTATTAGCAAACCTATTAAACATGCTTCGAGACAAAAATACAAAAAGATTATATATAGAAGTGAATAGATCAATATTAATAAAAACTCAAAACAACCAACACGATACTCGAAACAATTTAAAACGTCTGTCAATGCGTCAATAAATAAGTTGCTGAAAATTTTCACATAATTATATCGAACCTTGTGTAGCAATTCTTGACAAACAAAATCCTTTTGGGTCTAATTGATAATCTTCCAATTCTTTCCAAACCAAACCAATTCCTCTCCTTAAAGGGGTATATTTTGCTTTTTTAAAAAAATCAATTTCTTGTTTATTGTAAGAATTGTGATCAAATACCCAATTTCTAATAAGGGTAATACCTTCTCTAAAAATCTCCTTTGTAGCATATTTTACCATTTCTACACTCTCTTTTTGGCTTAATTCTGGATGAAATGTGCTTTGAGAAATATATGCTACCATATTTGGTTGTGAATTAAAAATCAATAAGCCGACTAATTTATTATTATCATTCTCGAATGAGAAAGTATGTATTTTATAAGAATTTGAATTATCATAAATTCTCCATTGCTGAAACTCTGAGGACTGGTCAATTGCAAAAGCATTTTCTTTTTCCTTTAAATTTGCTTGAATTAAATCATTCACTTGATCAATTTTAGCTTCTGTAGATATATGAAATCTTTTTAATACAAGATTGTTAGTGGATTTAAATGAATAATTAAGTTTTGAAAAAAAACAAAGTCCTAAAATTTTTGCCTTATCAATCAATCTATTATTTCTATTCAAACTTGACAGATATTTAAAGCTTGGAACAATTCTATTAGCTATTAAAATTTGTTGATGTTCATACGGGATTTTGAAACCAAGTTTTTTAAATGGCTTATATGCTGAGGTGAAACCCCAAATAACTTTTACACCATTTTCAATACATTTTTCAAACAATACTTGATATAAATTATAAAATACATTTTGACCCCTGTATTTAGGATCAACTAAAGTATCTTCACTTTTACCTGTTAGTACTTTTTCTCCTTTTGAATTTATTAAGAAAATAGGAATCACACAATTAGTCCCTGCTATTTCGTCATTATCTTCACCTATTATATATATTGACCTTCCTGCAGGAGAATTATGAAACTCCCAACGAAATTGTTCTATTGTTCTATTGGAAGAATAGAGACGATTGTGAAAATCATTAATTTTTTTATAGTCTTTTTCTTCGGCCTGTCTATATTTTACCATATTAATTTATTTTTGTTAATAATTTCTTGAGGTGTAACACATTCAATTTTATTTTCATATATGTACAATAAGGTTTTTTTATACTCTTTTATGAAGGAATTGTACTTATAATTAGTAAAGTATGTATTGTGCCACAGTAGAGAGAATAAACAATTATATTTATTCTTCTCAAAAAAATCAATAATTATATTTCCTATTCTATTAGTGTCAATTTTCATATATCTATGAAATGTCCCATCCATAAAATTTAATGGTGCTATTATAAAGTTATAAGGTTTCATTTCACTTATATTGAATGGTTGAAATGCATTTCCGTATGAATTTCGAAAACCATATCTTTCAGCAAAACCTAGACTAGCATCAAAATTTACAATTGAATCTGAAAGTTTTTTCCAGTCTCTATGTGGTAAAAAGTTTAAGAAATGATATCGATTAAATGTAGTGTTCAGATTTCCTTTTTCAATTTCTTCATTGATACTTAGTTTATCACACGATTTGTGTAAGCCATTAATAAATCCATTTGCATTAACTTGATTCAATAGCTTTTGTTCTTTTTCTATAGAATAATCAGCATTTTTAATATTAGAATTTCTATTGCTTTTCGTAACTAACCAAAAAAAAGTTGAACGAATGTCATATTCTGAATCAATTTTGATAATTTTATCAATATTTTTCCAATGTGGCTTTCTTAAAATTTCATTAAATATTAATGTTAATATTACATCCAACCGCATCTTTTTAATAGCCCAAAAACCGTCTTGTACAAATGAACCATAAATTGTATCAATATCATGCGAAACAAAGAAGGAACTTTTTCTAAGTGCATTTTTCATGCCGAATGAATCTATTATTTGATCAATATAATGCTGTACAAGATTAATTTCAATGCAATTATATTTTTCTTGATAACATGAATGTAATAAAAATCTTCCATGATTATCTAAATCAGATTCTTTAGGTGAGAATTCTTGCAAACAATTAATCATATAAAAAGTTGTAGCCAGAAGATCTTTCTTTCTATTTTTATCAAATATTATTTGTTTATTTTTTAAGATATTTGAGTGCGATAAATCTGGAGAGTCTTTAACTAATTCATCGTAAAATTCACATGCAATAACTTGTGTTTTTGAATGTGAATGGTCCCAGATCATATCAGCTTCCTCTGGAATGTCAATAAATTGAAAAGTAATATCTTGATTCTTTTCAACTATTTTTAAGGTATAAAGAATAGGATGATAATAATTAGTTCCTTTTTTTATGTATAATTTCATGTATAATCTTTTTCTAAATAATTCAATCTTTGAGATAGTCTCAAATATCATATATTCATTTAATTCATATTTTAGCAAAAATAATACTATTTACATAAAACTCTAAAAATAATGCCATTTTGTAGGATCATATAACAAATGTGCGAAACTTAATTGTGTAGGTGAACTACTTCCAAAAAACAAATTCAAACTAATAATCTGCATATTTCTCAGAAATTTGCCCTAAAATCCCCATCAACTCATCATAGTCGCTGCAACGAAGCATTGCTATTCGTAAATCGCGAAAATAAGGCAATCCTTTGAATGATTGTGCCATATGACGACGCAGACGAATTATTCCTCGTGGCGTGCCTGCATAATCTATTGATTTGTCAATATGAATTTTTAGCAGTTCAAGCTGCTGAGGAATAGTGAGTTTTGCTAATAATTCTCCGGTTTCGAGGAAATGTTTTATTTCTTTGAAAATATATGGTTTTCCTATACTTGCCCGACCAACCATTATTGCATCAACACCGTATCTATTGAACATTTCTAAAGCAATTTCAGGATTGTCAATGTCGCCGTTTCCTATCACAGGAATTTTTATGCGTGGATTATTTTTTACTTCTCCAATGAGAGTCCAGTCTGCCTCGCCTTTATACATTTGAGTGCGAGTACGTCCATGAATTGTAATTGCCTTTATTCCAACATCTTGCAATCGTTCAGCAATTTCAACTATATTTTTATTGCTTTCGTCCCAACCAAGACGAGTTTTCGCTGTTACCGGAAGTTTTGTGGCTTTTACGACTTCGGCAGTCATTTCCACCATTTTCGGAATATCTTTCATCAAACCTGCTCCACCGCCTTTTGTAGCAATTTTTTTTACAGGGCAACCAAAATTCAGGTCAATAAGTTCAGGATTTAGATTTTCAGCTAATTTTGCAGCTTCAACCATCGATTCAATTTTATTTCCATAAAGTTGAATACCTATAGGACGTTCATAATCAAATATTTCCATTTTCTGAATACTCCTTTTCACATCTCTGATGAGAGCTTCGGACGAAACAAATTCGGTGTACATCATATCTGCACCGTATTGTTTGCACAACGAACGAAACACAATGTCGGTAACATCCTCTAATGGAGCAAGGAAAACAGGATATTTGGGAAATTCAATATTGTCGATTTTCATTTGCTGGAAATTGGAAAATAAAAATTAAAAATTAAAAATTAAAAAAAATACTTTTGCATTTTGCAAAAATAGATACAATTTATGATAAGTTTAAAATGAAATTCATAATTCATGTTTGAAAATTCGTCATTCTTCACAAAAATATTTATGATTGCGTTTATCGTAATCTCCTGTTTTTTAATTATTTTCGTTATAGGATTAGTTTTAGCAATTCCAATTTTCGATTTAAATATTTTTACTGATCCATCAATTCTCGATTCCGAAAATCTGAAAAAAAACGTAGATTTTTTAAAATATCTGCAAATCCTTCAATCTGTTGGACTTTTTGTATTGCCTCCATTTATAATTGCATTTTTATTTTCATATAAAATAAAAAATTACTTAAAGTTAGACACAGGAATTTCCCCTTCATTTTTTATTATTGCTGTTATAGTAATGATTTCTGGTTTGCCAATAATAGAATTTCTTGCAAGAATAAATTCATTTTTAGAACTTCCTGAATTTATGTCCGGCATAGAGAATTGGATGAAAAATGCCGAAGAAAAAGCTGCAGAATTAACAGCAATTTTTCTGCAAACAAAAGGATTTAACGATCTGTTAGTTAACCTCTTAATGATTGCAATAATTCCTGCAATTGGCGAAGAATTACTTTTTCGAGGAGTTGTTCAAAAAGTTTTTATTGATTTAACTAAAAATATTCATTGGGGAATTTTTATTTCTGCATTTATTTTTAGTGCCGGGCATTTCCAGTTCTATGGCTTTCTTCCACGATTGGCGCTCGGAATGTTTTTTGGATATTTGTTAGTTTGGAGTGGCTCAATTTGGCTACCAATAATTGCTCATTTCGTGCAAAATGCGATGGCAGTTTTTTTCTATCATTTTTTCGCAGATAAGTTCAGCGAAGAAGAAATTTTTGAATTAAGTGAAAATTATATTGATTCAAATTTATTATTGATTCTCAGTTTTTTAGTTCTTATTTCAGGAATTTTCATTATCCGAATGATTAATCGTAGAAAAGTACAAGTTTAGTTTTCAATATAAATTTCAATTGAAAACCAAAGAGTATTGATTAATATTATTAGATTTTGCTTTCTTAGCAATTCTAATTTGTTTAATTTTCTTTTCTCTACGATCAGCCATTTTTTGAGCAGATGTTTCTTCTTTTTCCGATTTTCTGAAAACATATGTTAGCCCATATTCTTTAGATAGTTCCCTCTTTTCATTTTCGGAAAATTCGCCATAGAATTCTTCTACTTCGTTCCAAATTTTCAGAATTATACCATCTGCTTCTTTCCGCAGTTCGCTCACTTTTTGGGAATTATTTACAGTAATTTTCTGTAAGTCTTTTTGAAGTTGATAGCTTGACACAAATCTTTCATACCACACTTTAACAACAGCAATAGTAGGATTTGTCATTGGATTTCCTCCATATGCAATCCTCTCCCTTTCACCATCAATAATAATTTTTCCCCATTTGATAACTTCTGCTTCAGTTTTTAGTGCCGGAACTTTTTTAGTACTTGGATTTAATCCATAATAAGTTCTGGCTTTTACGGGAATTTCTCCACGTAATATTGCAAAATTCAAAATTTGGATAAAATGAGAAATATATAGTTTAGATTTTTTAAATAAGGAGGAATAATCTCTATTCCGTGAAACTTGATTTTCAAAAGCAATCTTTTGTCTATCAATAGTTTGCTCAAAAATTGGCAAAAATCTTTTTGTATTTTGTAAGGTATTTTGTGAAAACGCCAATTCATTGTGAAGCACATTTTCAGATTTCTCGAATGCCGTCTTCAGTGCACGAAACCGTGCTATATCAGTATTTGGTAAGCGTCTATATGGCATTAAATATTTTGTTAATATCTTGTTTAAAACTTCTTAATAAACCTGCAAAGATATTAAATCAATATTTCAATCAACTATTTGAAGCCATGTTTTTAATACTTTTTTATTAACAAGTTGTTAGTAAAATCAAATTACATTTCTGTTAATAACTTTATACTAAAAATATTAAGTTTCCTGAAAATCAATTCAAAAATTTGTGGAATTTTGCACCTTCATTTAAAATAAGTTTGTCGAAATAATGTTATTAATCAACAAGTTCTTTAAAAGTAATGAATATTTTTAAAAATACATTTGAATAAATAATATTTAAGTTCTAATTTTAACCCCTTAAAAATTTATGATATGGAAATAAAAAAATCGCCTAAAGCCGACTTAGAGAAGCAAAGAGTCATTTTTATAGAAATTGGCTTAGTTTTAGCTCTATCATTGATATTGTTTGCATTTGAATGGACAAGCTCCAAAGGTTCTGCCGGAGATTTAGGGCAATTAAGCAATGTTGATAGCGAAGAAGAAATTATTCCGATTACAAGGCAGGAAGAAGTAAAACCACCTCCTCCACCTCCTCCACCACAAGTTACCGAAGTTTTAAATATTGTTGAAGACGATGTTGAAATTGAGGAAGAGCTGGAAATAGAAGAAACAGAAGCCGACGAAGAGACAGAAGTAGAAATTATTGAAGTTGCCGATGAGGAGGAAGAAGCCGAGATATTTCATATTGTTGAGGATATGCCGCAGTTTCCTGGCGGAGATATTGAACTTCGAAAATATATCGCAACAAAAGTAGTTTATCCGCAAATAGCGAGAGAAACCGGTATTGAAGGAAAAGTTTACGTATCTTTTGTTGTAAATTCAAAAGGTGCCGTAACAAAAGTTCAATTAGTTAGAGGAGTTGATCCTCTTCTTGACAAAGAGGCTTTAAAAGTAATAGAAGGATTGCCAAAATGGACACCGGGCAAGCAAAGAGGGAAACCTGTGAATGTTTCGTTTACTGTGCCAATTACTTTTAAGCTTGGATAAAAAATAAGAATCAAAGTTGAAATAATAACATTAAAACCCTGATAATAAAATCAGGGTTTTCTGTTTTAACTAAATTCTCATAAATTTATTAATCCATTATATTAAGGAGTTTTTCATTCAAAAAAAAATTAATGTCAGGATATTTAACTACAGACGATAAAGAATTAGCAATATTAATTGGAGTTGTAAATCAGCAACAAAACGAAAAGCAAGTTGAAGAATATTTGAACGAACTTGCTTTTCTTGTAGAAACAGCCGGAGCAGTTCCAGTTAAAAAATTCACTCAAAAAGTAGATCAGGCAAATCCTAAAACATTTGTTGGTTCTGGGAAACTAAACGAAATAATTGGTTTTGTTAAAGAAAATGAAATAAATCTGGTAGTTTTCGACGATGAACTTACTCCAACTCAACTAAGAAATATTGAAAAAGCCATTGAATGTAAAATTCTTGACAGAACAAATTTAATATTAGACATTTTTGCGAAAAGGGCAAGAACTGCGCATTCAAAAGTACAGGTAGAGTTAGCACAATACGAATATCTGTTACCACGACTAACAAGAATGTGGACACACTTAGAACGACAAAGAGGCGGAATTGGATTGAGAGGACCAGGTGAAACCGAAATTGAGACAGATAGACGAATCATACGCGATAAAATTTCTAATCTGAAAGTTCAACTGAAACAAATTGATAAGCAAATGGCTACTCAACGAAAAAATCGTGGAAAATTAGTCAGAGTTTCATTAGTCGGATATACCAATGTCGGAAAATCGACAATAATGAATATGCTTAGTAAATCAAATATCTTTGCTGAAAATAAACTTTTTGCAACTCTCGACACAACTGTTAGAAAGGTTGTGATAGAAAATTTGCCTTTCCTGTTGTCCGATACAGTTGGTTTTATTAGAAAGCTCCCACACAACTTAGTTGAATCTTTCAAATCTACACTCGACGAAGTTCGTGAAGCAGACATTTTGATTCATGTTGTAGATATTTCTCATCCTAATTTTGAAGAACAAATATTGACAGTAAATAGAACCTTGCAAGAATTAGATGCAATAAATAAACCTATTCTGCTGGTATTTAACAAAATTGATGCTTTTTCTTATATAGAAAAAGATGAAGACGATTTAACTCCTATACTTAAGGAAAACTTTAGCCTTGAAGATCTTAAAAAAACCTGGATCACAAAAAACGATTATCCAAGCATTCTAATTTCTGCAAAAACAAAAAATAATATTGATGAATTTCGGGATATATTATACCATCATGTGAAAATTGTCCATAAAAAGAGATATCCTTATAATGAATTTTTATACTAATTCTTCCTTTTAGAATTAGTTAAAGTCCCTGAAATTCCTTTATTGCAAGAGCTAATTTTGTATTTTTTTTTTACGTAAACACTATTCAAATAGTTCTTCAACAATTTCTTTGAATAGATTTTTTGAAAAATATTTGTATTTTTAAATAATACATATTACATTTGCTTCAATTATCAGTTTATTTCAACTCTTTTTCCCAAACAAGAGTTAATAGATTATTGTTTTACTTAAAAAATTAAAATTATGTGTACAATTCAAGCCCACATGTCAGGAGTTTTTCATTTTACAGATGGAAGTATTCCAAAAGTCAAAATTGGTGATAACATTGAAATTGATCAAACCGTAGGATTTATTGAAGCAGAAGGCGAGTATAGCCCAGTTATTTCTTCGTGCGAAGGTGAAGTTAAAGAAATTAAAACTAATGAAAATGAAGATATTGAGGTAAAAAATGAAATTTTCATTATTCAATCAGAAGGTTGTTAGATTTAGGGGATAGTAGAGATAGGCCTATATTGGCTTTATGAACAAGTAACATATTTCATATTACTATCTATGACATTATTAAAAATACAAAAAAATGGAATAAAACAACAATCAGTTTTATGTGTATTTACTTCAATATCACCAATTTGCCATTTTTAATAAATCTCGAACTTCTCACTTGATAAAAATATGTACCTTTTTTTAGATTATTGATTTTAATCGCAGCTTGTTTGCTGAAATTTTCAGACATAACTATTGTTGCGTTAGAATTATAAAGTACAAATTTACACTCATTTTCAATATTTGTAACTATATTTATATAGTTTTTTCGACTTATCGGATTAGGATAAACATGTATGAAATCCTGGGTTTGGTGTAAACAATTATCATCAACTATTGTTGAAACACTATCGCCTTCAAAAGATATTACAAGTTGGCCAAAGTTGTTGATAGGGCTCATATTGTTAAAAAACACATCTCCATTCTCTCCGTTAATAGCAATATCTGCACTATCAATTATATTTCCCCATGTATCTCCGTATTCGTTTGAGTTTCGCTTGTATAGTTTTATCTTTGAAGGATTTGCAGAATTTTGTGTAGAAATATTTCCTGCATCATAAAATGAAATCCCCGTCAAAGAAGTGAAATTGTCGTTTTCGCCATAATTATTAATAATCCAATAACTTTCGCTGAGAGGATAAACATTTGGTGAATGATCTGGCAGTAGATTTATTCTAGATGCAACTAACTCTCCGTTTGGAAAAGTTCCACTATTTTGGAAATCTAAAACAATACCGGTACCTGTAAAATCAGCTAACATGCCACCATAAACATCTAACCTATAACTTGTTCCTCCACCAACTGGCGCATTAGACTCAATTCTGCTTGCTGCCCCATTCATTTCTGCATGAAAAATGTTTGCCCTATCAGTAATCATTCCTTCATTACGGTTAAATTGATAATACGCAATCAAGTCAAGGTCACTAGAAGGAATTTTTGTAAGGTGCATTTGTTCTCGAATTTCATTTTGCGAAATGGCTTTATTCCAAATACATACCTCATCTATTTCACCTGAGAAATTCCTTGAAGCCCATCCATGATACGATCCAATATCTGTACTTGAATTAAAATTAACAGAATCTGGAGCAACTACATGAGAACTATATATCCCATTCAAATATACTGTAATAGAATCAGGACAAACCACTAAAGCCACATGAGACCACTTATCTACCTGAATAAACAAACCACTATTCCACCCCCAGTTTCCTCCGGGCCAATGATAGCCTAACTCCATATTTTGACGAATATTGATACCTGCTCCCACATCGTGGTGCATAATAAATCCTGTATATTCAGGAAGAATAATATTTGGTTTAATCCATGCAGACATTGAAATGGAATTCGTATTGATATTAAGCGAAGGTATTGAAGCATAGTCACCGGAATTAGACAAATTCAATGCCATGCCGGGAATTGTATCTGCTTGACATTCCGAAGAAATAGTAATGAAATCTGAAATAGTTTGATTGTCAGTTCCAAAAGTGTCTGTAACAGTTAAACTTACCGAATATGTGCCAGGGACAGAATAAACTACTTTTGGATTTCGTATAGCAGAAGTCGAAGGACTTCCTCCGGGAAATTCCCACGACCAACTTGCATCAACCTCCGAAATGCATGAGTGATCGACATAATAAATCGTATCGCGAGTACAAAATGACTGCAATCTATCTGCCGAAATTTGAGCTATCGGAATAGAATTTTCAATAAAATCGCATTCATAAACACTCCTATTTGTTGCATTCCTGATTTTCGATTTTCTGTAATGCGGAACTAATTTTATAGAACTGGTGCTTAAGGGCAAATTATTATTGAAAAGTTCCCAATCAATCATCCCATTATTTCTGTAATATACTGCTCGGCGTGTTCCAATATAAACTCCGCCGTTTGTACCTCGTTGGTGGACAATATTTGTTGGGTATTCGCCATCGAGCGTATTTGTAGAAATATTTATCCATGAATTTCCCCCATCTTCAGATTTAAAAGCCTGATATCCGGCAATATTAGGATAATCGCTGTATTGTGAAGTACGTGCAATCCATATAATATTTTCGTCTTCACTGCTAACAGCGATATCGTATGGAACCCAGGCATATCCATTAATTTCTGAAGAAGTAGGTGTTATTTCTGTCCAATTAGCTCCTCCATCAGTCGATTTCCATAGCTTTTTTGTTCCCCACCAATCAGAATATGTTGCTACATAAATATAATCTGGATTTGTCCATGCAACTTTTACAGAAGTTACATCTTCATTAAAATCGTGAATCATGTGAAATGATGAGCCATTGTTTTCAGATTTCATTAACAAACTATTTATACCTGTATAAATAATATTATAGCAACAAGGATCGAATTCCAAATTGCTAGATTCGCCAACAAAATATGAAGCATTAGACATCATTGAAAATGGAAAAGGAGTTATATTCACATTTCTATCACCAGACAATAGTTTTCCTCCACCATCGTGATAAACCTGTCTGCCATTTCCGTAATTTACAAATCCACGGAAATTGTCTCCACCTTGAGTACAAATCCAACCGTTTAAATAAACATCATTGTCTTTCAGCAGAGTTCCATTATGATAAGTTCCGCCAAGCATGACTTCACCGTCCCAAAAACCTGCTCCAAATCCCCAAAAATCAGTTCCTGAAATTCCATACATCATACGGTTGATAGTATCACCGCCAGTGCTGGAGTAAAAAATCCCTCCATCGCAAGCCATCCAAAGGTCGTTTCCAAAATATCCAACATCGTGAATATCTGCATGAACATATTCCACTTTTTCGGGATGGCTCCATTTTGACGGACAAGTAAAAGAATTTCCGCCATCGTTTGAAACCCAGTGGTTTACTCCTGCAATATGGATTTTATTCGAATTAACAGGAGAAACTTCTAAGGCAAGATCGAAATAATATTGTCCCCCATCGTCTGTCCCTTCATCGCTCCAGCCCATTAGGTTTGGATTTGTTAAAGAAGGTGGGCCTCCGGGTTGAGGTCCGCAACAAATAAACGACCAGTTTGCTCCTGCATCTTGACTTGAATATAATCCATAGAGTCCGCTTCCTCCATTTACAGCACCTGTTGCAAGTGCCCATATATTTTCAGGAGCGGCTGCCGAAACCGAGATTTCTGTTCTTTTTTGCTCGTCTGGCGAAATTGGCATAGGCCAGCCATTTGTTTGCAAAGAAAAGCTAAGACCATTGTCAATAGATTTGTAAAATTCGGTTTTATTTCCGGTTTGTTTTATTGTGTAAATTATGTCTGGATTGGAGGTGTGAAATTCAATTTCCTGAAATGTTCCCAACAAAATTTCATCCCAATTTGCTCCAGCATCGATTGTTCTGTAAAAACCCAAATCGGAAGCAAGAAATAAAATGCTTGAATTTGTCGGGTGCATTAAAATATCTTTTACAGTATGATAATCATTTTGAAAACTTTGGTCTCCAGTAACGATCCAGTTTTGTCCACCATCTGTTGATTTATAAACTTTTCCGGCACCACCGAAATAAATAATATCTTCATTCAAAAAATCTATTTCCAGTGCAAATATTGTATTTAAGATAAAATCTCTTGTCAGAAGTGTCCAATTTTGTCCTTTGTCGATGGTTTTCCAAAGCCCGGCAGTGGCTGTTCCTGCATATAAAACATTAGGATTACTAGCAGATTGTTCAACAGTGTAACAATGTGCTGCTCCCGGAGCATAACTTCTGTCTGCAGCATCTTTATCAAAGTCGAAAGGTCCTATACATTCCCATTCGGATTGTGCTGATTTTTTTGACAAAGATTTGTAAATGTACGACTCTAAATTGTCTTTATATTTTTTAGTTGTGAACTTACTTTTTGACTTACTACTCCTTGTATGATCAATAAGCCAATGTTTGTAGAATTGAGTATATGTGTTTTTTTCGAATACCTTCGATTCGTAATACTTTTTATAAGCTTTTACAACTTCTCCAACATCAGGATTTTCTTTGTACATAAGTTTTACCCATTCAGGCAAATCGCTTTTGTGCTCGTCATATTTTATTTGTGTTTGCCCAAAGGTTTCGATACATAAAAGTAAAATAGTGAAAATGAAAATTGCAAACTTTTTCATAGTAGTAGTTTTTGGTTTATCTTCAAATTAGATTATTCTGAATAATTAAAAATACTTATTTATCTCCACCGAATTCCATTAAGTAAGACTTAATAAAATCGTTTAAATTTCCGTCTAAAACTGATTGAACATTAGAGGTTTCATGCGAAGTACGTAAATCTTTGACTAATTTGTATGGGTGCATTACATAAGATCTGATTTGGCTGCCCCATTCGATTTTTTTCTTTTTACCTTCAATAATTGATTGCTCTTCTTGCTTTTTTCGTAGCTCTAATTCGTATAAATGCGAACGAAGATTTTTCATCGCATTATTTTTATTTTTTAACTGAGAACGTGTTTCTGTGTTTTCAATTATTATTCCTGTCGGCTCGTGCCGAAGTCGAACGCCCGTTTCCACCTTGTTTACATTCTGACCACCAGCTCCTCCCGAACGATAAGTTTCCCATGAAATATCAGCCGGATTTATTTCAATCTCAGCTGTATCTTCAAGAACAGGAGAAACAAAAACAGATGCAAAAGTTGTATGTCTTTTATGGTTAGCATCGAAAGGAGAAAGCCTCACTAAACGATGTATCCCACTTTCTCCTTTTAGGTAACCATATACATAATCGCCTGAAATTTCTATAGTTACAGATTTTACTCCAACCTCATCGCCAGCCTGAAAATTTATCTCTTTTATATTGTAACCGTTTTGTTCGCCCCATCGAATGTACATTCTCATGAGCATGCTTGCCCAATCAAGGCTTTCTGTGCCACCTGCTCCAGAGTTTATTTTAAGAAGTGCTGCAAATTCGTCTTCTTCGTTGCGAAGCATATTTTTAAATTCCAAATCTTCAATCAACTGAAGTGCGATGGTATATTGCTCCTCCAACTCATCCTGACCAGCTTCTCCTTCTTTGTAAAAGTCATGTATTACTTTTAAATCTTCAACAGAAGCTTCAATTTGGCTATAAGCTGAAGTCCACTTTTTGATAGTGGTAATATATTTTAGGTGCTTTTCAGCAGCTTTGGGGTCGTTCCAAAAATCCGATGCTTGTGTTTTAAGTTCTTGCTCTTCTAATTCTTTGATTTTTTTTTCAATGTCAAAGATACCTCCATAACGCTTGCTGGCGTTTAAGAATATCTTTTATTTGTTCTGGTAATATCATTTAATATTTTTTTTTGATGAAAATTAACTTGTATGATAATTCTGGTTTATATTTTGAAAAAGTTCAATGAATTAATATCTATACCATTTTAAACTTCTAAAATAGATAGAATCTTCGCAAGAATAATTGATAGAATCAAAAACATGCGAATAATTGTGCGACATGCTATTATAAACTATATCGGAATAACTTAAATAAATGAAATCGTCCTCTTTTTCCCATTTGAAATTTGCCACTGCTGATACAATCGAGTCTCCTGTATCAAAATTCATTTCTCGGGTTCCACTTCCCGAAATATTAATTTGCATATTAAAACCATAGGATGAAGTCCACCAATCGCCTATCAAACAACTACCCGGATATGCAATTGCATATTTCCCAAATTTCTGAAAATTTGCAGAAACATTTCGATTATCGTAATCGTGCTCACACAAATTCAGTTTAGACCAATTCTGATATTTATCTATAAAATAAAGATTTAAATCGGTTTCTTCGTTTTTTGGGGGATAGTAAAAATCATTTAGATATTCTATCTTCATATTTCCAAGTTTGTTAAGCTCGGTTTCAATTGGTTCAATATTGAAATACGATTGAGCATAAAATTCATATGGACAATTCGAACCTCGAATGAATTGAATGTCATTGAACAATACTTTAGTATTTCCATATACAGCATTTGGCGGAAAACTTATTGTAATTTTTTGGCTATTTGCATCTTCTTGAAAATAAATTTCATTTCCACTAACACAAATATGATCGTCAGGGCAGTTACCGCTATCTTCGCAACTTACTATAAAAAAGCTTATTATGATAATTGCTAATAATTTTCTCATAATATTTTTATAAATAATCAATAATATTTTTCTATAATTTTAAAACAACAATATTAGGAAAATTATTAAAACAAATTTTTACTGAAAAGTAAATTTTTTCGTAATCCGAATTTTTGGCATCATTTTTTCATTCAGAGTTAAATATTTATGGAATTGTTTGCGTTTTATCATCATAAGTTATGAACTTTTAAATTTAATATTATGGAAAATAAAAAATCGGCGAAAGCCAATCTCGAAAAAATGAGAACAATATTCTTTGAAATTGGATTAATTATTGGTTTATCACTTGTATTATTTGCATTTGAATGGCCAAGTAATAGTTCAAACAGTTCTTCATTAGGCAAACTTGAAAGTATGGAATACGATGAAGTGCTCGTACCAATCACAAGAAGGGAAGAGCCAAAGAAGGAAATAATCAAACAAAAGCCTATTGAGATAATAAAAATTGTTGAGAACGACAAAATCTTAAAAGAGGAAGCCATTTTTGAAACTTCGGAAACTTCGGAAGATGATAAAACTGAAATTATTAAATTGCCCGAAGAAACTTTAGAAGAGGATATTGTTTATATAGGAGTTCAAGAAACGCCAGAATTTCCAGGAGGCTATGCAGCTTTGCTATCGTTTATCTATGCAAATATAAAATATCCTGATTTAGCTCTTCAAGTTGGAATTAGCGGTACTGTTCACGTTGAATTTGTTATCGGGAAAAAAGGAAAAGTCAGGGAAGTTGCCTTATTGCGAGGAATAGATCCAATGCTCGACAATGAAGCAATTAGAGTAGTGAAATTGCTTCCAGACTGGACTCCCGGCAAACAATGCGGAAAACCCGTAAGCGTGAGATATAATGTACCTATTACATTTGAGTTGAGATAAAAGAAGAATAAACTTCATATATAGTTTTCAAAATATGAAGTTTAACTCTTTCTTGTTTATGAAAAATGCTATTTTATTAACAAAAATTCTTGCGTTACTATTAATTCTTGCAACAAATAGTAATCTATTTGGACAATTACATGTTTTTAGTCCTGGAATTCTATTAAACTTTAATGGTATTCATATTGAAGGTGACGAAAGCTATTTTTGGAACAATGGAGGTGGAAAGATTTGGGGAACCAGCGGCATATCTTATGGAGCGTACGTATCTTATGGTTTTAGTAAGAAATTGCATGGAACTTTAGAACTAAGATACATTAGAAAAGGAAGTTTATTAGAATTCGTTAATGTTTATAGCCGACCGGATTTTGAAAATCTCAAATTAAAATATATTGAAATTCCCATATTATTTGGTTATAAAGGAAAAACAAAAAAGAGGAATTATTTTCTTGAAACCGGAATTTCTTTTGCAAAAATGTTTCAAACAAAACTACTTTTTGATGATCTCACAAAAAAAACTGCAATTCCCGATATAGAAAATTTTAAGCAGTTTGATGTTTCATGGATTGTCTCCTATAAGTATCATATTAATAAAAACTTTCTTTTAGGATTTCGAATTTCATATTCAATAATATCAATTCATCATACCTACAATTTGCGTAATTTTGATTATGGGATAGAATTTAACTACCTGTTATTTAAAAATTTGAAGTAGAGTTCTTCAAAGTGAATTTATTGATATTTTAATGATTGAGAACTAGCTCAGCAATGACTTCTTTCATTTTATCAAATTCTTCTCTATTAAAAAGTCTTGTTAGGAAAATGATTTTTCCGTTACGGTCAATAATTACATTACGTGTTACCCCACTTTTTTTGTCGGCAAATTTTGCGAATATTTCAGCATCAGGATCGAGCGACATTGGATAAGTGGTTTTCATTTGTTTAACAAATTTCTTAACTTTTTTCAAAGGCTCATCCCTGTCTATTCCTATAACAATCAAATCTTTATCTTTATGAACTTGCCAAATTTCGTTTTCGATAAATGGCATTTCTTTTCGGCAAACGCCACACCAACTTGCTGTGAATTGCAGCATCACAACTTTGCCTCTGTAATCTTTGAGTGAAACTTTTGTTCCATCAATGAAATTAAATTTTACATTTGGTGCTGTATCACCAATTGCTACGATAAATCCTCTTGAATCTGCTTCTTGAGAATAAGATGTTTGAGTAGCAAAAGTTATAGCTAAAATAGTCAGCAAGTCTTTAATCATAAATATTTTTTTATACAGAAGTTTAAATATCCAAAACTCTCATTACAATCCACTCGTTCTGATTTGCAATCCGAACGTTCTTTACATTTTATATTCATTTGTTTAGTGATTAACCTACATTTAGTAAAGATAAAAACTCTTCCATGTAATTATACATTTCTCCTAATCCTGTTTTAGCGTCTGTATGAAATTTTAGTAGGGATTTTTGAAACAAGTTTTTATTTATGTTTCATTCAATATTCATAAGTTTAGATTCTGAAAAACCATTAGTTGAGAACCTATATAAATAAATACCTGAAGGTAAATTTTTTCTGTCAAAAATAATGGAATGTTTTCCTTCAGGATAGTTTTGTGCTACTATAGTTTCAATTCTATCACCTAGAATATTGAATAATTCAAGTTTTATGAATGATTGTTTTGACATATAAAACCCTATTTGAGTGTTTTTAAAAAAAGGATTAGGTATGTTTTGATCTATTTGTATTATTGAATATGGACGTTCTGAAACATTGGTTTGAAAGTCCTTAATTATAATACATTCTTCTACTAACATTGTATCTTTATCTGTCCCTTTCGAAACAATCAATGAAACATCATATTTGCCACAGTTTTGATAGACATGACTTGGATTTTTTTCAACTGAAGTATTATTATCTCCAAAATCCCAAAGCCAGCTTGTTGGAGAATATGTAGAGAGATCTGTAAATTCAACAGTATCACCCAAATTAAATAATGTGCCTGATGTAGCAAAAAAAACCTGAAGTGATTGTGAAATTCTAAGTAGAAAAGCATCATATCCTCCATTAGTAGAAAGACTAAACTCTGAATTCCACAAATCAAAATCTACATAGGTTTTGAAGTAACCTGTAACATATACATTTTCTTTTGCATCTGCATACAAGGACCAGCTATTATCCGCATCCTCTCCACCAACGGTTTTTGCCCATACAAAATTTCCATCAGAGTCTAATTTCAAAATAAAGACATCAGTACTTCCATTAGAGGTGAGATTATTCACACCAATTCCAGAATCAAAATCCATAGATCCCTCGAATTTCCCAGTTGTATAATTGTTCCCTTTTGCATCAGTAGAAATCGAATATCCCACATCAGGGTATGTTCCACCAATAGTTTTAGCCCAGATATAATTTCCGTCAGAATCAAGTTTCAACACAAAAATATCACCGTATCCATTCGAATACATATTGCTAACTCCATTTCCGGGATCAAAATCTACAGAATCCTTGAAGTATCCTGTTGAATATATATTTCCATGAGTATCAGATGTTAGTGAAAAACAAACATCATAGTCAAACCCACCAATAGTTTTTACCCAAATAAAATTTCCATTAGAATCTAATTTTAAGATATAAATGTCTCCATCATTTGAAGTAATATTATACAGTTCAGGACCGGGATCAAAATCAACCCTATCTTCAAAGATTCCAGCTATGTAAACATTTCCATATCTATCATTTATGGTAGAATTACAGTAATCTGCATCAGTATTCCCAAAATCTTTAGCCCAAACAAAATTGCCATCAGAATCTAATTTCAAAATAAAACAATCGAAACTACAACGTGAAACAAGATTATAAACTCCATTTCCAGGATCAAAATCGACAGTATCCTGAAACACTCCTGCTACAAATATATTCCCGTATAAGTCAACTGATATATCATTTCCTTCATCATTATAGTTTCCTCCAATAGTTTCTGCCCATAAAAAACTTCCATCCATATCTAATTTCAAAATAAAAATATCCCATTTCCCAGCTGAGATAAGTTGATGAGCTTTATCATCCAGATTAAAATCGACTGTATCTTCAAAAAATCCGGTTATATAGATATAACCACTTTCATCAATATATATAGATGATCCGACATCTGATTCACATCCTCCAATACTTTTTGCCCATTCAAAACTACCATAAGAATCTAATTTCAGAATAAAAATATCAGATTTTCCATTCGATGAAAGCTCACAAACTCCATCTCCAATGTCAAAATCAATAGTCTCTCTGAAATATCCTGTTAAATATGTATTTCCTTCTGAATCCGTTGTTACTGAATAGCCATTATCAGTGTCTTCTCCACCTATGCCTTTTGCCCATTCCAAATGAGGTTGACATAAAAGATTTGAACTAATGAAGAATAGAATAATTACTTGTAATCTGATTGTGTTTTTCATAACATAAATACTTATAAATAGATATCTTACAAACCCAAAACCCTCACCACAATCTCAGCAATATCAAGCACTTTAATTTCATGTTCCTTTTCCTTAACTTTCAGCCCGTCTTCCATCATTGTCATGCATAAGGGGCAGGCTGTTGCTATGATTTCTGCTTTTGTTTCAAGGGCTTGTTCAGTGCGTAGTTCGTAAATTTCTTTATCTCCTGCTTCGGTTTCTTTAAACATTTGAGCACCACCGGCACCACAGCATAATGCGCGGCTTTTGTTCGGTTCAATTTCAGAAAAATTCACTCCAATTTTATTTATAATAAAGCGGGGTGCTTCATACTCTTTATTTCCTCTTCCCAAATAGCAAGGGTCGTGATATGTGATTTTTTTTGATTTAAAATCGCCGGCTTCGATTTTTAGTTGCCCGCTCTCAATCAGTTGTTTAATAAATTGTGTGTGATGAACAACCTCATAATTCCCACCAAGATCCGGATATTCATTTTTTAATGTATTAAAATCGTGAGGGTCGCAAGTAACAATTTTTTTCAGTTCGTAGGCATTCAATAGCTCAATATTTTGCATTGCTTGCATTTGAAATAAAAACTCGTTGCCAGAACGCTTTGCAGCATCGCCGGTATCAGTTTCTTCTGTTCCGAGAACTGCATAATTTATTTTGCAAAATTCTAAAATCTTGACGAAATCACGTGTTATTTTTTTAGCTCTATCGTCGAAACTTCCTGCCGATCCAACCCAAAACAGAATATCAACTTTTTTTCCTTCTACAGAAATATCAGCCATTGTTGGAACAATAATTTTTCTCTTATTTGCCATGATTTTTTAATTTTTGATTTTTAATTGCCAAAATTCAAATTTCTAAATTTCAATTTTCAATATAAAGTTCGTCAGCCCATTTCAGTCTGTCGCTTGGCGGATATTGCCATGGAGCACCATTATTTTCAATATTGGTGGACATAGCATTTATTAGCGATGGTGCAGCCGATTCTTCCATGAAAATGTATCGTCGCAAATCGAGAATTAATGTAGGATGGTCAATATTTACAGGGCATTCCATAGCACAAGCATTGCAAGTAGTGCATGCCCACAATTCCTCAAACGAAATATAATCTCTGAACAAAGATTTACCATCGTCAAATTCTTTCCCATTTTTTCGTAGTCCCGGCGATTTTTCTTCTATTCTTCTCCTATAATCAAGAACTATTTTCCTTGGCGAAAGTTTTTTACCGGTTTGATTTGCCGGACAAGCCGCTGTGCATCTGCCGCATTGAGTACAAGTGAGCGAATCTATATAATTTTTCCATGTTCCATCTTCCACGTCTTTAACACCAAATCTTTCAATAGGAGCCTCTTCTTCCGGTGGAAGATCGGCGAAAGCTGCATTCGGGTCCATCATAAGTTTTACTTCGTCTTTCACCGAATCCATATTTGTCATTTGCGTTAATGGACCTACACGAGAGAAATAAACGTTGGGTAAAGACATAAACACATGAAAATGTTTAGAGTAAGGAAGATAGTTTGCAAAAAAGAAAATTCCCAAAATATGAATCCACCAATTTAGTAGTGTTAACCATTCTAAAAAATGCGTATCGTATGCCGCAAACAATGGAGTAAAAAGATTGCTCACCGGATAAAATCCAGCAATTTCTTCGCCCAAAAGTTTACAATTTGCAACATAAGCAATATTAATATTTAAAAGCGAAACCATTAATATTAGTATCAGCAAAAGAGCAAAAGAAGCGTCTTTATGATCTTTGTGTCTCATTTCCTCGCCTTTAAAACGGCGAATTTTCAAAAACCAGCGACGAAAAAGGAAAATCACAATTAGAAGCAGAATTAAAAAAGCAGAAATATCGCCCGCTGCCATCATAAATGAATAAACAGGTCCGAGAAAAGAAAAAATTCGTTCATTACCCAAAAAACCGTCAATTATCATTTCGAATGAGCCAAAAAGAATAAACATAAATCCCCAAAAAACTATAGCATGAAGAAAACCAACTAATGGCATTCTGAATATCTTGGTCTGGGCAAACGCTACATTCAGAAGCATTTGAATTCTTTCGCCATAATTATTTGTTGGATATGGCTTTTTTAAAAAACTAATATTCTTAAATATTTTTGAAACACTAAGAAAGAAAAAGGCAGCGGAAATAATTACTGAAATAATAAATACTATTTGACTTACACTCATAATTACAATTTTTTCAAATTTTTACCAGCTCAAAAATAGTATTTATATGAATGGAATAAACTGACTTTTCTCAATACATTTTCTCTATCTTGAAGACACAAAGCTTTCTTTTTTCTTTCAAATAAAATATGAAGAATAGATTTATTGACCTAAATTAGTATCAATAAGAAAATGCTGAATTTCTATCCTGAATAATTCATATATTTTCGTAACGAAAGCTCTAAATGTGTGTCAGATTTGCCCTACCACAGATTTTTATTTTTGAGTAATAGCGAGCTATTATTATGGAATAAAAATTGAGGACGGTTAAAGATGATACGCAGTTTGGGCTTGTAGTAGAAATATTTATGAATTATTCAGGTTATAAAATGATGATTATAAAAATTCCTTAAATCGTTCATCAATATGTTGGTCGAACCAACGGTCGATTATTGATTTTTTAAATCTCCATTCTTTTCCAAGTTTAGCCGAAGGGATGCGTTTTTCTTGAGCCCAGGTATAAATTGTTTGAGGTTTCAGCCGCAAATATTCAGCGACCTCTTCAAGGGTCAGAATATCATTACTTTCTTTACTCATAACTTACACTGTCAGTATTATTTATTAAATCATTTTCATCGATTGCAGCATTTTTCTTAAATTCGATATTTTTATGTTTCCTACTGTTTTTTGCATTTTTATCGTAAGAAAACATGTTTGCCGCCGAAAAGACTACAGCTTTATAAAAATTTCCTTCTCGCTCTCTGAAAAGTTCGAATTCTTCGTTTTTGTCGCCAAGAAATGGCCTGAGATTCCATGCTAACTGCATACCTACAAAGGCAAAAACAAATATCCAAAATTTAAAAATGTTAAGCCCAATTTTTGGATATATATTCTTTTTTTCGCAAGAAAACTTAAGAGCTTCAAGAATTATCCTCATCCCAAAAATACCTGAAAAGGTGAAAATTGCTACATGCAAAAGTTTAAGGAAATTATAGTCGTTGCCAGTTATCATAAAAAATAATACGATTGGTGCAAACGAAACCAAAATAGAACTAAACATCAGAAAGCCAGATAAAATCATGATTATCATTTGTACAAGTCCCATTTTCGAGCCTAAAATGTATTGTATTACATAAAGTGCCGGAAAACAAATCAATAATGCTAAAGTGATGAGTACCGGGACTTTTACACCGGTAACAATTGATTGCAAAAAACTATTATAGCTTCCCATTACAACTCCATAGATAAATGCAAAAAGCAAAATAATTCCAATTTGTTTGAGTAAAAAATTCTTTGAATATTTTCCTTGACTTAACAATTCAAAATATTCATCGCGATTTTGAAAAACTTTAAATAATTCCATCATTTTATATTTTTAAATTTATTTGTTGCAAATATATACTGTATTTTATTATTTACAAATTTTTTATGATGTTTATTACTGTTTAATTATATTAACAGTCTTTATTTGCTGTTTAAATGTATATTTTAGATGGAAATTACGTTCCAAAATTATTGTAAAACAATTCGCTGGTTTTTTCAAATGATTGTGTCAAAGTAATAAATCAATTTTTGAAAATTGAAAATGTTATTAAATAATTAATGTAAAATTTTAAAAATGAAAAGAGTAAATTTTTTAATTGTAGTATTTTTGGGAGCATCTTTGATATGGGGAAATGCTTCAGCACAAACAAGCAAAACTGAAAATGAAAAAAAATCGGATGTAGTTACTAATCAAACGGAAAGAGGGAGTTTTGTAGATACTGATAAAGACGGTATTTGTGACAATTTTCAGGAAAAAGGAAAAACCAGAAAAGGTCGTAATTTTGTCGATAAGGATGGAAATGGAGTTTGCGATAACTCTAAAGATGGCAATTCAAAAGGTTTTGGAAAAGGCAAAGGAAATAACAAATGCTATAGAAATGGAAAAGGAAAAGGGCAAGGAATGGGAAAAGGAAATAGTAGAAGAAACGGAAGATGTAGGAATAATTAATTGATAAGGTAGCCTACAAAACTCTATCTTTGTTCTCTTTAAGAAGTAAAACATTTCGGAACTTTATAGAGAGAGAAAAATAGATAAAAGTTGGTATTTCACTTCGACTAAAATGGTTGATAACAGTATTATAAACAAAATGATGGATGGTGATCAATTGGCTTTTCGTGAGTTTGTTGATCATCATTCTCAATTGGTTTTTAATACATGTTTGGGATTTCTGCACAACCAAGCCGATGCCGAAGATGTGTCGCAAGAAGTTTTTATAAAGGTTTATAATTCTTTGAAAAGCTTCAGAATGGAATCGAAAATTTCTACCTGGCTCTATCGAATTGCTATCAATCAGTCAATCAACTACATTAGAAACAATCGAAAACAAAAATTTGCAAAAAGCATCGAAAACTTTTTTTCAAACTCGAAGGATGAAATATTTGAAATTAGCGACACAAATGCTCAAACTGATTCGTATGTAGAAAATAAAGAACGGGCTGCCAATATGCAAAAAGCATTAAACAGTTTGCCCGAAAACCAGAAAATAGCATTTACTCTGAGCAAATTTAATGACAAATCGTACAACGAAATTTCCGAAATTATGAATATTTCAATTCCATCGGTTGAGTCCTTGATTTATAGGGCAAGAAAAAAACTGCAAAAGAAATTGCTAAAATGTTATGCTAATCTTTAAAATATAAAAATTATGAACTGCCAGACTTTTAAAAATAATATAGTTTTTTATTCGGAAAATTCACTTCCAAAAGAAAAAACTGAGGAATTTCAAACTCATTTGAAGGTTTGCAATTCCTGCCAAAAAATCTATAATGAAGTAGAGCAAACTCTGAATGTTTTTGAAGATGAAAAAAAACTTGAAATAAATCCGTTTTTTTATACAAGATTGCAACAAAAAATTGACAATCGAGCCTCTCAACAAGAAATGCCGATATATTTGCCGATATTCAAGAAAATATTAAAACCGGTTTTTGTAGGTGTCATTATTGTTTTTGGGATTTTTATAGGAATAAATTTCGGAAAAAGATTGGACACTTTTGCATCAGCAAAAACCGACAAAATAGAAAATTTGCAGACCCTTGCACAGGAATTATCACTTACAGAAGAACAACAGATAGAAAATTATATTCATTATTAAACAGATAACATATAGATAGATATCTTTATTTTTTTACTTTCTTTAAAACTATCAACTATGAATTATTTATATAAAAAGCAGCTAATTAGTTTTGCAATTATATTTCTCGTAGTAATAAATATTGCAACAATAGCTTCGTTTATTTTTCATTTATACAGCGAACAAGATATTGTTATCACCACTAAAACAAATGAAAACAAAGGCATTTTTCTCGCCGAAGAATTAGATCTTAGCAATGAGCAATTGGAAAAGTACCAACAAATAAAATCTAACTTTCATTTAAAAACTGAAAACCTGAACAAACTATTGAGTGATAAAACCACGCAAATGTTTAATGAACTTTCGAAGACAGACTCAGATACTGTAAAACTTTCGGCTATTGCTCAGGAAATTGGGGAAATAAATGAAAAACAAAAAAGGGAAACTATAAATCAATTTTTGGAAATTGAATCAATTTGTACTGTTGAACAAAAAGAAAAGCTTTATGAAACCTACGAAAGCATGTTGAATTGTATCTGGCCAGGTCAAGGACAAGGCAGGAAATTTCGTGGTGGCAGAGGCGAAGGATTTAAAGGCGGAGGCAGAGGATTTGGCAAAGGTAGAGGATATGAAAATCATGAGAAATAAATATATCCTGATTATTTGCCAATAGATTTAGCCTGAATAATTCATAAATTTTCGTCTCGAAAGTTCAAAATGTGTGTCAGATTTGAACTACCACAGATTTTTATTTTTGAGTAATAGCGAGCTATTTTGATGGAATAAAAATTGAGGACGGTCAAAGATGATGTGCAGTTTGGGCTTGTAGTAGAAATATTTATGAATTATTCAGGTTAGAAGTCGCCATAAAGGCGACTTCTAAAATACAAATTTCTTCGTTGTGTCGAAATTTAAAAATCCTCATTTACAATAGTAAACTTCGGTTTTAAAATTTCTTACGCCTTGAACTTTACTATTTTTAGAGCTCCCCTAAAGTAAAATATCTATTGGTTTCTGAGAAATCTGACTAATTTCTCTACGAATATCTCTAATCAATTCTATTTTTCGTTTTTTTCCTAAATCAGTAATGATACAAAAATCCAAGTCGCTTCTTGCCTGTAGTTCCCCATAAGCAAAAGAACCAAATAAAAATATTTTTTTTGCGTCAAACTTATTAGCAATACTTTCAGCTAACACATTGATTTGTTTTTTTGTAATCATACCTTCAAAAATTTTAGACAAATTTTAAGTCATTCAATCTTTAAGGGTTTGCAAATGGTTATGCTACTTGGACATCTTGAAGTGAAATTCCTTGAAAAAATCCGCAAATACTTAAATCTTCATCTAAATCTATCCAATGAATTCCTTCTCCGTCACCCAATATCTCATAATTTTCAAGCTGTTCTTTTGTAGCATTTTCCAGTGATGGATACCAAACCAAAGGTACATTTATACTTCTTCCATCTTTCAAAAAAACTATTAGTTCATCTTCTGTAATTTTCAATTTATAAGCCAATGGCTCATTTTGTATTAAAATACTCATTCCAAACCTCCAAAAATTTATTTTTATTTTCTGCAACTAATTTTTCCAATCTTCTCAATTCTTTTGGTGTAAATCTAATTGATTTTGATAATTTTACCGGAGTTAGCCAAAACTTTGCCGTTTTATTATCACTTTGTATATGAATATGTGGTGCTTCACCTAATTCATTACTATAAAAGAAAAAACGAAATTTACGAATCCATATTATTGTTGGCATAGCTTTCTATTTACCAAGCACTGCTACAGTGTTGTGAACATTGCCTTTTTCAGTATTTTCTAAAGTTTCAGTACCAACATGAATTAGTGAAAAATTATGCTCTTGTATATAATGATTTACAAAGCTCGCAAATTCACCTATATCAAATTGTTCATTACAATGTGTACATGTTTTACCATATTCAGTAGTAACATGAACAATTTCTTTAAACCCAATAAGCTGATTTGTTTTAGTCATTTTTCTCTTATTTTAATGAAATAATACATATTAGCTAACAAATATATATTTTATATCTCAAATAAGCAAAAAACCATTATTTAAAATAATTCGCTGGTTTTTTAAAATGCTTGTGTCTTATGAAGTAACCGGTTAAAAATTCTTAAAATAAATTCAAATTATCAATTAAAAAATAAAGTATTATGATGAAGAAAGTAATTAAAACAAGATTTATTATTGTAGGACTAATCAGTTTATCAATATTTTTTGTTAAATGTCAAAAAGACGAAAGCCCATTGGAAACACCTACCGAGGATGTTGTTTCCCTAAATATAATTAAGTCGATGAGTTTAGACACAATTATGTCGTTCCCCTACGATTCTTTGAGTCAGGAAGAAACAGATGGCTTAATCCTTATGCGTGAAGAAGAAATTTTTGCACGAGATGTTTATTTAGGTTTATATAATATCTGGAATTTGCAAATATTCAGCAATATTTCAAATAGTGAAGACAATCATACAACTGCTGTGAAAGCCTTGTTAGACAAGTATGGTATAATTGATCCGGCCGCTAACTACCAGACAGGGGTATTTTCAAATCAAAACCTGCAAACATTGTATGACAATTTATTAGCACTTGGTAGCACCTCAATTATGGATGCATTGCAAGTTGGTGCAACAATAGAAGACCTTGACATTTACGACCTTAACCATATGCTCGACAGTATTGTTGATAATGCTGATATTACTTTTGTATATGAAAATCTGGTACGTGGTTCAAGAAATCATATGCGTGCTTTCAACAAACAAATTGTAAATTTAGGAGGAACATATACTCCCCAGTTTATTTCGCTCACTTTATTCAATGAAATTATTAATAGCCCACACGAACCAGGAATGAAAGGTGGCATTGGAAATGGTAACGGAAGCGGAAACTGTGGATTAAGTGGCACTGGGAACGGAAACGGAAACGGAAATGGAAACGGAAACGGAAATGGAAATGGAAATGGCGGTGGAAACGGAAATGGCGGTGGAAACGGAAATTAAAAATCATATAAAATAAAGAAAATTGCTATAACTACTATTGCAATTCACTCTATCAATATAAATATTTGGAACTATCGACTTTTGCTTAAAAGTCTGATAGTTCCAATTTGTTTTAACAAAATTTTATGACAATTTCAATGCAGCCAAATAATCAAAATATAATCATTTATATAAATTTGCAGTAACTAATCAGTGTCGGAAACATTAAGTTAATAAAAAGCTTTCTCTGTGAAACTCAGTGTTTTCTTTGTGATTCTTTGTAAAACAGCTATTACACAAAGTTGCTCAAAGAAGCACAAAGTGGCACAAAGATTAAAAAGAATTATTTAGAATCTGTATCATCAAAACTATTTTGTACACTGTATAGTTACTAAAAAACTAATGTACCCAATTTTTGAAATATTCCATCGGATTATAATAATACTTATCTAAATCAGATATATCATAACATTCAAGACAATATGTTCCAAAAAACCTAAAAGGTATTTTTTTATTTGGCTTAAGATGACGAGGCTTGATTTTCAAAATTTCAAAATGTAAGTGATCAAATTGCCATCCATATTGTTCCAACTCATTTTTATTCATAAATCGAGCTATTGAATAATTTGGATTTACGAAATCTCCAACACTTACGCTTATACCGGCAACATGTTCATAAACTGACCAAACTGTGTTTTGATTTTCATTATTATGCTCAATTATTATTTGGGCGAATGGGCCATCATCTCTAAAACTAATAATTATACCATGCATTATTGGGAAAATAGGCTCATTTTCATAGTTGTCGTTTGGTCGTTTAAAATCGATACCTGTATGATGATGAGCCGGAACATTTGGTCTGGCATTTCTCATTACCCCAAACTGCCCGATTGAAGTCAAATGAACTGTTTCCCATGACTGTCGGTTTTCAATATTTATTGGCAAATAACATTCAAATACTTGTTGACCAAATAGATATTCAGAAAAAAAAATTATTAGAAATACGGCAAATATTTTTGATTGGTTCATGAACACAGTTATTCAATTATTCGTGTGCTATTTGGCAGAATATTAATAGTTTGAAACATAAAGCAACTTAAAATTCACAGTTTATTTCAAAATAGCCTCCGATAATTCAACAAAATCCAAACCATCGAAATTTCCTGAACTCATCAAAAGCAAATTTTTATTATCCCAATTTTTCGATAAAAGTAGCTCCTTTATTTTTTCAGAGCTTGTATAGATCTTAATATTGTCGCCACCAAAAGCTCTTGCAACTTGCTCTTTTGTAATTTGTTTCAGTTTTTTATGTTCAATGGTATGTGGATTGAAATAAACAATTGCCTCGTCGGCTTTTTGCATCGAATCTTTATAAAATGATAGAAATTGCTCAGTCAAACTACTGAAAGTATGAAGTTCCATGCAGGCAATAAGTTTTCTGTCAGAAAATTGTTGTTTTACCGCTTCAACCGTAGCTTTTAGTTTGGAAGGCGAATGTGCAAAATCGGAATAAATATTTGTTTTTGAATTTTTATCGACTAATTGCAAACGTTTTGCTGCACCCGAAAAACTGCTAATAGCTTCATAAAATTCCGAATCCGATATTCCGAGTTCCGAACAAACAAGTTTTGCACCGGCAAGGTTTTGCATATTATGTTTTCCAAAAACTTCAATCGGATAAGTTTTTTCTCCAAAAAGCAAACTGGTTTTACTATTTTCAACTCTATTTTCAATTTCTGAATATGGTAGTTTTTTTATATCAAGTTTCACATTTTCAGTAATTTTCAAAATTTCATCGTCCTTCTCGAAATAAACTAGGCTGCCATTTTTATCAATTAAATCTGCAAATATTTTAAACTGTTCTACATAATTCTCGAAAGTTGGAAAAACATTAATATGATCCCAGGCTATTCCGCTAATCAGAGCAATATGTGGTTTGTAAAGATGAAATTTTGGGCGTTTATCAATTGCGGAACTTAGATATTCGTCGCCTTCGAAAATTGCAATAGGAGCATTTTCGGTAATTTTAACCATAGTCTCAAAACCTGTAATTTTTGCCCCAACCATATAATCAAAATCCATATCAAGTTTTTTCAAAACGTGCATTATCATTGAGGTAATGGTAGTTTTTCCGTGGCTTCCCCCAATCACAACTCGTGTTTTGTTTTTCGATTGCTCGAACAAATATTCTGGAAAAGAATAAACTTTAAGTCCAAGTTTTTGAGCTTTCAACAATTCGGGATTGTTTGCTCTGGCGTGCATTCCGAGAATTACTGCATCAAGTTTTTCTGTAATTTTTTCGGGAAACCAGCCCCATTTATCCGGCAAAAGTCCTTTTGCTGCAAGTCTTGATTTCGATGGCTCGAAAATTTCATCGTCTGAACCTGAAATTTGATAACCTTTTTCGTGTAAAGCGAGAGCCATATTGTGCATCACGGCACCGCCTATTGCTATTAAGTGTATTTTCATTTGTTTATATTTTGGTATTCATTCTTTTTGAAATTTATTTGAAAAAATGCAACAAATCAGTGTATGATAATAAATTGTAATATGCTAAAACAAAATAAAAAATCTAAACGCAAAGGTCGCCATGCAAATCGCAATGTTTCGCAAATAAAACATATTCAATAACTTAGTGTTTTTCGCATTTCTCATTTCGCATTTCTCATTTCCTAAAAATATCCTTCTTTTTCAACACTATAATTTCTCCATATTTTTCTAAATCCTCGAAATTTATACTTCTTTTATCTCCCACAATTGTTATCAAAATTGGTTTTCCTGAAATATTCTTTTTGTAAAAATCAGTTATATCTTCAAATTCCAGGTTTTTAATAATTTCTATATTGAAATTTTTCGGGTCTTCGGTATATCCTTTTTTTCGCCAATATTCAACATTGCTTGAAAGCCACCTAAAAGTGGGGCGACTTGAATATAAAGATTGCTCGAGCGATGATTTTATATAATCAATTCTATTCGGTTTTTCGGGCATATTTGTAAGCAAATCGCTCATAGTTGCAATTGCTTCTACAGATTTGTCGGCTTGTGTTCCAAGAAAACCTCTCAAATATCCTTTTTTATTTTCATAAAAAGGATTGCTAAAATAAGCATAAGACGAATAAGCGAGAGAACGGAATTCTCTAATTTCCTGAAAAACAATTGCCGACATTCCAGAGCCAAAATATTTGTTAAATCCCGAACAAATTACTCTATTTTTCCTATCGTTAGGTTCGCCATCAATCACAAAATGGATATGACTTTGAAGAGATTTTTTATCATTAACAAAAAGTATGGTGTTTTTGTCATAAGTATTTCTCTCTTTATAAATGGGCGATTTGGTGGCAATTGTAACTTCATTCAGGGGCAGCGATTTTTTTAGATTCTGAATCACTTCTTCATTTTCAATATTTCCAACATAGTGAATATCAAGCTCATATTTCAAAGCCTTTTTGAAAGTTGAAATTATACTATCGCAATTCAGTTTTTTAGTTTCTTTCACAGTCAAACGATCGAGATATCGCGATTTTTTGCCATAAATTGCATATTCTTTAAGTGCATCGCCAACAGTTCCGGGTTCCTTTTTCTCAAATTTTGTATTAGCTTTTACATCTTGAACAAGTTTTTTCAACTTCGATTCGTCAACTTTCACTTTTGTAAAAAACTCATTGAACAATTCGAGGGTTTTTTCAAAATTTTTATCCAAACCTGTTATGCTAAAAGAGAAATAATCTTGGCTGGCATGAGCATAAAACGAACTTCCAAGATTTTGCATACTTTGCTTAAACTCGTCAACTGTTTGAGAATCTGTCCCTAAATAATAAATATATGATGAAACTTCTTTCAGACGAGGCAATTCGTGAGTGCCTACACCAAATTTCAGTTTCAAACTAAAAATGTCGTTAATTGGATTTGGCGTTGAATAGAAATGCACTTTGTTGCTAATATCGGTTATAAATACATCATCCTCAGGCTTCGATTCATTTACATTAAAGTTAATGAATTTAATTTTTTCTTCCTTTGGTTCAATAACTTCAATCATTTTTCGATAGTCTGATTTCACTTCTGCATTTTGTGGTATGATAGGTTCATATTTTGGATTTTTAATTTTGTTCTTTTTGGGGAAACCCATCTTTGAATACAACACCAGATAATTTTCTCCATAGTATTTTTTTGCAACCCTAATTACATCTTCCAATGTAACACTCTGAATTTTATCGTTGTAAGCTAAACTTTCTTTCCATGATTTGTCTTGCAGAAAAACATCTATTAGTCTGTAAAACCTACGATAAACATTTTCTATGGATTTCTGGAAATCTACATCCATTTCCAGTTTTATTGCATCAATTTTTGTTTCATCGAAATTGCCGGTTTTAATTTTTTCGAGTTCTGCTAAAACAATTTTTTCAGCCTTGTTTAACGACTGCCCAAATATTTTTGGAATAAAGTACAACATACATCCGCCATGATCAATTTGATTTACATTTTCCATTCCCGCACCCAGCAATTTATTGTCTATCCCAAGCTTGTCTAACAATCCGGTGCTTGAATAATTCGAGAGCAAAGCATTGCAAACATCCAAAGCAGGCTCGTCAGGATGTCCTAAAGGCACTGTTCTGAAACCAATTACACCAACTTTTATAGGTGTCATTCTTTTAGAAAACAATTCTCTCCCTTCAAACTCCTTTTCTGGATATTCGGGTAAAGTAGGAATTTCTCCGGATTTCCATTTTCCAAATTTTTTATCAATCAAAGGAATTAGTTCATTTACATTTATGTCGCCCGTAAGAATTAAAGCCATATTATTCGCAACATAATAAGTATTGAAATATTCTTTCATTTTTGTCAATGAAGGATTTTTGATATGATCGACTTCGCCAAGAACCGATTGTTGTCCGTATGGGTGATTTTTGTAGAAATTTTTGCTGTATTCTTCCAGAAGTCTTCTGAACATATTATCCAGAGCACGATTTTTTTCCTCGAAAACAGTTTCCAATTCGCTTTGAAAAAGCCTGAAAACCGGATTAGTAAATCGATTACTATAAATTTCAAGCCATTTTTCAATTTGGTTTCCCGGAAACATATTGTAGTATGCAATACAATCGTGATTGGTGAAGGCATTAATATTACTTCCACCCATTTCCTCAAGCATTTTGTCCATTTCGTTTGGAATGGCAAATTCTGAGGCTTTCAAAGAAAGATCATTAATTTTCTGCTGAACCTTTTCTCTTTGGTCTTCATCGGAAATTGCTCCGAGCAAATCGTACATTAAAACTATGCTGTCGAGAAATACTTTTTCTTTTTCAAAATCGATAGTTCCAATTTCTTGCGTACCTTTAAATAACATATGTTCAAGATAGTGAGCAATTCCTGTTGCATCTTTAGGATCACGTTTTGCACCGCCTTTTACAATAATTGCACCTGCCACTTTCGGACTACTGTGGTCTTCGTTTAAATAAACTGTCAATCCATTTTCGAGTTTATATTGTTTAACGATTAGCGATTGGTTTATACTTTCTTGTGCAAAAACACTTAAAACACTAGAAACCATGATAATAATTCCAAATGCAATTATTGACTTTGTTCTCATAATCAGAAAATTTTAAAATTAATTTTTAATTTTATTTTTAATAAAAACTTACTATTTTAGCAAAACAAAAATATTAATAAAATATTATTATTTGCTGGCATCAATTTAATAAATCAAACGTCTAATTAAAAAAAAGAAAGCATGAAAAACCATTTATTACTTATCTCAATAATTTTCAGTTCCTTTTTTGTAAACGCTCAAAACCCAGATTGGCTTTGGGGCAATGTTGCCGGTGGAAATTATTATGATCTTGCACAAGGTATGTGTCAGGATTTTTATGGGAATATATATATCACCGGACATTTTGAAAGCGATAGTCTCTTATTCGGAAATGAATACTTCATAAATTTGGGACATTCAGACGTTTTTGTTGCTAAATACGATTCGGCTGGAGATTTTCAATGGGCAATAACAGGTGGTGGTTCTCAATATGATTTTGCTAACGATATTTATGCCGACCAACAAGGATTTATTTATATTATTGGAACATCTTATAGTAGTAACTTTCAGATTGGTTCTACCGGATTTTCAACTATGGGTTTCGGAGGTTATTTTGTTTCAAAAATAAGCATTAACGGATTCCCTCAATGGGCAGTTGATGGTGGAACAGAATTCGTAGATATCGGAAATGGAATATGTGGCGATCAGCAAGGAAATATTTATGCAACAGGAGAATATAGAGGGAATACTATGTTTTTAACAAAATTTTCTTCCGCCGGTGCAGAAATTTGGACAAAGATGGCAGACAGTTCGGGAAATTGTTTTGGTGAAAGTGTAAACATTTTATCTACAGGAGAAATAGTTGTAGCAGGAATGTTTGAGGATAGTTCAATTACTTTTGAAAACATAACTTTACAAAACAATGGAGAGTATGATATTTATGTAGCGAAATATTTGGCAAATGGAGATTTTGTTTCTGCTTTTAGTATAGGAAATGACGACTACGACTATGTAAATGATATAAGTACCGACAACTTTGGAAATTTTTATCTTACCGGAAGTTTTTATAGTCTGAATTTATTTTTTGGAGATTCAGTAATTATAAACAATAATCATACAGCAGAATTGGACGCATTATATATAGCAAAATACGGAAATTCCAATGCCGTAGAATGGATTAAAACCGGTAGCAGCGATTTCGATACCTGGGCAATTTGCTCTGAAGCAGACCAATTTGGCAACTTATATGTGGTAGGAGACTTTTGGGAAGAAATAAGTTTCGATGGCAATCCAATTTCTGCAGTAGGACAATACGAATGTTTTATCGCACGATTTAATCCGGCTGGTGAAATTGTTTGGGCTGAAAGTATAGGTAGCGAACGAAACGATTTTGCTAAAAGCATTTGTATTGAAGACACAAATCGCATTTATATCCTTGGTGGATACGAATATGAGAATATTTCGATTGCAGACTATACATATAGTAATTTAGGTGAGGAAGATATTTTTCTGGCTAAACGTAAGGCAAAAAGTTCTGTTTTTGTTCCTTATGAGCCACCTCCACCAGGATATGTCAGCTTTCTGGAAACTAAATTCGAATTGTATCAAAACTCGCCAAATCCTTTTGTTGATGTTACCAAGATTTCCTTTTACCTGCCTAAAAATTCCTATGTAAATATTTCGACATATAGTATCCATGGCGAAATGATAGAATGCGTACTTTCAAAAAAACTACATTCAGGAGAGCATTCAGTAATTGTTACTGCCGAAAACTATTCTCATGGAACTTATTTATATAAAATTTCCAGTCAGGAATTTTCAAAAACTAAACGAATGATGATTCAGTAGTTACTTTTTCATGAAGTATGTTTGGGTATGTATAAGCAAGATGCAAAATCCTGATAAAAATATGGACATTATTTATAAATAATTACAGGGAAATGAAAATTATTTTCTAATCTGGGATGGTAAATCAATAAAATTCTCGAAATTCAAAATCAAGCTTCAGGTAGATGTTTGGTGTGGAAATCATCAATCTGCAATTGGTTTGGTCATACAGGAGGCTTAATTTTAGGCACAGCCACAACTTTAGAGATTCATCCAAAAAGCAAAACAGCCATAATAATTTTTACCAATACACATTCTGAAATAGTATTGCCAGGTAACGATATATTTTGGTTAATAAAACAAAAAGCAAATGAATATATCCAATAATTTTTTGAACAATCTTTCAGCAAAATAAATGTTTTGTTATGAAGATGAAATTGTTACTCAAAAATTATATAGGAGGAAATTAGATGAAAATATTCATTATTATTTCAGCTAGCTTAATTATACTTATAATCCTGGCTTTACTTATTGCAGTGCAAAAGAAAAAGCCAAAATTTAATAATAATGGATATACTCCTCTTGAGAAAAAATTATTAACGGAACTATATAGTTTGTTTCCTCCGGCGATAAATAAAAAATTGCAAAAACAAATTGTCTATTTCGAACAAAAAAGACAATGGAGGCGCTACTGGGAAAATTGTATTTCTGTTGAATTGTTTGGAAATGATAAAACTCAAATTCCTGCTGAGATACAGTATAAAAACTCGGATATGATAAAAATAGCAATAATTGATTTTAAAGCAAATAATAATAAATACAGCGTAGAATTTGATAGTTACAATGGTAGAATTTGGAGCTGGAAAATAAGTCCTAATCCTAAATCAATTCAGAAAATAAACAAAATTGAAATTATCAATAAAAATATTCCTGAGCAAGCTATTTTGAGCTAATATCCTGTCCTTCAACTGGTTTTTTTAATTATTTAGAATTTCTATTTTTGTTGAGTTAAATTTTATATTTAACTAATAAAAATAATTAATGGAATTTATTAAAACTAAAATATAAAAATGACTGTTGAAGAAATAATGAAGAAGCTCGAAGAATTCGGGGATGAAAATACCAAAAAAACCTTAAAAAAGCACGGCGCTAAAGAACCATTCTTTGGAGTAAAAGTAGCAGATTTAAAAAAAATACTTAAAAAAACCAAAAAAAATCATGAGCTTTCCTTAGAGCTTTATAAAACCGGAAATACAGATGCGATGTATTTGGCCGGACTGATGGCAGACGAAAAACAAATTACAAAAGAACAACTGAACGAATGGGTTGACAAAGCTTATTGGCATTATTTGAGCGAATATGCAGTTCCATGGGTTGCCGCCGAAACCGATTTCGGATTTGAACTTGGAATGGAATGGATAAAATCTAAAGAAGAAAGAATTGCTGCTGCAGGATGGGCTACATTAGCCTATTATGCAGGAGTTAACAAAGATGAAGATTTAGATATTAAAACCTACAGCAAATTGCTTGATTCAGTTGAAAAAGAAATCCACCAAGCTAAAAACAGAGTAAGGTATGCAATGAATGGATTCCTTATCGCAATTGGTTCATACATTATTGAATTGAATGAAAAATCGAAAAAAATTGCAGCTATGGTTGGAAAAGTAGAAGTGAATATGGGAGGCACGGCATGTAAAGTTCCCTTAGCGAAAAACTATATTGAAAAAGTAGAAGATAGAGGAAATCTAGGAAAGAAGAGAAAAACCGCAAGATGTTAGGATTCTTTTCTATTGTATAAAGTTGAATTCCAAATAAAACAGAAATCTAATAACTAGAATTTAATACAAGAATTTGCCAAAAAAGAAATCATTATTACTTTTGCTACAAGATTTTTTTGTATTAACTAAACATAGATTTGAAGAAAGAAACAAATAATTACTTTCTCTGAAAACGGAAAGTATAGACCATTTGCAATACTAGGATGCAACAAATTTTATTAACTTTCAATAAAAAAAACTCTATCGTGAAAATTATAAAAGCCACTAAAATAACATTAGCTTTCCAGAAATATTTCTTCTCTAAATATTTAATATCTGAAACCTTAGGAAATATCAAGAACCAAATTGTAATATCGAATGAAAGGCAATTTGGAAAAATACCAATCTATTTGCAGTGCTGAATTACATAAATTCCTTTATTTAGCCACGAAAATTCTACCAAAATTTACAAACATTCTACAATAATATACACATGCTTTAATTGATAAATTCAATTATGCAAACTACCTAATGACAAAAAGGAGCTTGGCACATATAACACATCCGGTGTTCGACAAGGATAACAAAGATTCAGAAGCAATCCAAAATATTGCATTTGAAACAATGAAAATAGCTAAGTCGAAAGCAGACAACATTGTTGATGTTGAACAATATGTTGCCTATTATCCGGAAGATGAAAAAATTGTTCCAAGCTATCTCAAAAAAACAAAACCACTCACAAGGTCTGCTTATGTTATAAAGTCGTTTCACTTAAAACAAAAGCGTCCATTGCTAAAAGACATTCTCGACAGACTATATCAAAATAGCAATGCAGATTATTTTATCCTTTCGTCGCCAGACGTAGCTTTGATGCCCGAATTCTATACTGAAGTAAATAAATTGATAGATAAAGGAATTGATGGTTTTGTCATAAAAAATAAAATTGTAAAAGGCGATTTTTGCAGAATAGAGCAAATCCCGCAAATGTTTAAAGAAAATGGTGAAGAAAACGCCGGATTTAACGCATTTGTGTTTCCACGAAAAATATACAAGAAATTTATTCTGGCAAATTCATGTGCCCGAAGCAATTGGACAAGCAGAATTCTAATTAGTAATATATTTACCTATTCAAACGAATTTAATTTTGTTAAGGAGAAAAAGCTAATATTTTGTAGCGAAAAAGCCGAAAAAATCAGGACCAATACCCACCAATTGTTTCACTCATATAACGAGCAAGAATTATTGAAGGTTTTGGTTATATTGATGAAAGAACAAAAAGCAAAGAATAGTAAAATCATCACAAATTTTTACAATTTTCATAACAAATACGACCCAACAATTCTTCTTTCTAATAATAATCAAACAGACAACAGACCTAAATATAAGTTACAAGACAAACCTGAAAATATTTATCATAAAGATTTTAGACATAGCAGTTCGTGGCTTCACTTCAAACACCAGCGGCTACGACAAGATCCTATTTTTGTTATAGGGCAAGAACAACTTCACGTAAATTTCATACACTCAATAATAAATTCAAACTCAAAAATATACTCTATCCCAAATTTGCATTTTTTCGATGTTGTAAAAAAACAGTTTGAAGTTGAGAACGATAGCATACTTTTCGATTCTATTGACAGAACAATCAATGTTATTAGAAAAATTATTCCATTCTCGATAAATGCCGAAGAATACATTATAAAATTGTCGAGAAACAAATCGCTCTCGCCAAAAATGCTATACGAAATTGTAGTGATAGACAATATGATTGAAAATGTAAAACCCAAAAATATCAACCGCACTATATGGATGGAAAAATCTGCTGTCAATATTGATGCTCTCGAAATAATAACCAGATTTTATCCAGAAGCCAGAATAATTGCAGTAATTAGTAACCCAATCAGTAAAATAGTGTCCTTAAAAAACTCCGGTCAATTAATTTTTTCTGACCAAACTTATAAAGACAAATTTGATGAAACAATAAACCAGTGGCTGCAAAAAATTCAGGAAATTGAAAAATACAAAAATCTAAAGCCAGACAATTTCCATATAATTAAAATAGAAGAGCTTGCCAAAAACATTGAAGAAGAAGCAAAGAAAATCTATAAATTTATTGATATACCATATCATCAGGATTCGATCAAAATAAATGAAGGCTTTTTGAAAAAAGTTTCTCAATATAAAAGTTATGAAATGTCGCTTAGCGAAAAAGTAAAATTGTATAAAAAAGCAAAAGGAAAGATGATGCGCTATGGCTATGGTTCGCTTGTTTCAGAATTAAAAGTAAATCTATGTCATCATCTACTTAATAGAAATTGAAAATACAGTTAAATGAATTTTCGAATAGTAATAAGTCAAATATCAATATAATATGAGTTCTAAAAGAATACTTATTCAATATCCATACAATCCATTTACAAAAGCACACGGCGTTCATACCAGATATATGCAAATCTTTAAGTATTTGAAATCGCGTGGTATTCAGATTGATATGATTAGCCATAAAAGTTTTGGAGACCCTTGGAACGATGTAATGGTTATGTCGAACGAAATAGAGCATATGATTGATAATCTTTATGTTAATGACAAAGATGTACATCATTACAAAAAAACCAAACTTTCAAAAAAAATATCAGGCTTAATTTCCCGGAAAGAAGGCAAACAGACAGATTTTTTAGACAGCAATCAATTTCCGGATTATGCCTATCAAAACCTTCAGGAGCAATACAACAAAATACTGAAAACCAGAAAGTATGATATGGTCTTAATCACATATCCAATGTGGGCAAACCTTATCAAAAATATCGATAGAAGCATAACAACTTTTATGACAATCGAAGATTTTATGTCTTTAAATTATTTTGATAAAAGCAATGGGAAAATAAATATTGGTAACTATCTCGGAGAAGAAATAAAAAGGACAAATTATTTCGACAAAGTTATATGTATTTCTAAAGAAGAAATGGCCTTTTTCGAACGATTTTGCAAAAAACCAAAGTTCTACCATATTCCACACATGATGCCACTTATGGAAATGAGAACCGAAAACGAAAAGACCATAGATATCACATATGTAGGTTCAAACAATCAGTTTAACCGCGATGGTATGATATGGTTTTTCGAAAAAGTAGTTCCCTTCTTAAACCCCGATTATAAAATTACAATCATAGGAAAAGTCAATGAACATTTAGATAGATACAAAAATAAATACAGCAACTATGACTTTGTAAATTTTGCCGAAGAGTTAGAGCCATACTATCATTCAAGCAAAATTACAATTTGTCCTATGTTTGGCGGAACTGGCTTGAAAATCAAGGTGATTGAATCTTTATCGTTCGGATTGCCTTGTGTTACTACCGACTTAGGAATTGTTGGAATGGAAGATTCGTCAAAAAATGGTTGCATAGTTACGAACAATGCCGAGCTTTACGCAATGCACATAAGAGACCTTATTGAAAATCAAGAATACAGAAACAAAATTTCAAGAGAAGCTTACGAGTATTTTCAACAAAACTATACCGAAGAAGAGATTTTTTACAAAATGGATGATGTCTTTTTAAAATAGAATTAATAATGGAAAATATAAGGAAATTTGCAATAATTAGCATTCCTAGAACAGGCTCAAATATGTTGGTCGGTGCTTTAGATGCACATCCCGAAATAGTGTGTCATTACGAAATTTTTCATGTAGATGATATTTACTATTCAGGTATGTACGATTTCGACTGGAGCAAACATTTCACCAAAGAAACAAGAAATGAAAGACCCCAGAAATTTTTGAATTTCGTGCTTTCGCAAGCACTTTCAGAAAAAACTAAAGCAATAGGATTTAAAATTTTTCAGGATCAGAATAACTCATTCATGAAGAAAATTGCAAACAGAGATGATATCGACAAAGTTTTCTTGAAGCGAAAGAATTATTTACTCTCAAGAGTATCGCAGCTTGAGGCCGAACAGTCTGGAGTATATGATATTACTATCGACAAAAAAGACCGATTAAATAAGTCACAAAAAATATTTCTCGACATCGAAAAATTTCTATACTATGAAAATAGAAAAAGGCTGTATTTCGAGCAATTCGAGAATATTGCAAAAACAAGAAACCAAAGAATGATATCGCTTGAGTACGAAACTTTATTAGAAATAGAAAACCAGAAAAAACTCTTAAGTTTTTTGGAGGTAGAGCCAAACCCTGATTTATTGGAGATACGATTTAAAAAGCAAAATGAGAAAAAACTTAAAGATAGAATTGTAAATTATAAGCAATTATGTGCTAGACTATCAGGCACTCCGTACGAAAAATACTTAGAAGAATAAAGTGAATTTTTTTATAAAACATAAGACTAAAAAATAATTATCAAAAATAAAATCATGGAAAATAAACCACTATTAACCTATTTCGGACATCACAAATGTGGCACGCAATGGTTCAAAGCTATCATCACCGATGTCAGCGCACTTTTGAAAATAAAATATGTGAGTCATCATAATGCTAGTCAGTTCGACAAAGACCTGCCTAAATTTGTCGAAGGCAACCAAATGGATTTTTATTCTTTTATAAATGCACAATGGAAATTTATTAAAGATCTGAAAAATCACAAAGGCTTTCATGTGATTCGAGACCCAAGAGACATTGTAGTCTCTGGCTATTATTCACATCTATATTCTCACTCGACCCAGGCCTGGACACAGTTAGTCGAAATAAGAGACAAACTTCAAACCTCTTCGAAAGAAGATGGCCTAATGTCAGAAATTGAAAGATCCACAAACCTTATCAATCACATAAGCTCATGGGACTATTCCAACCCAAATATCATGGAACTGAAAATGGAAGAGTTTATGGGAAATCCTTATGAGAGACTGATTGATGTTTTTAAATTTTTAGATTTGGTTTATGATAAAGAGTCGCCACAAAATTTGAAAAACAATGACCGACTTCCTATTGGAAAATTCATGGCGGCAGCCTACTACAACCGTTTTTCGGCGAAAGCTAAAGGCCGTACCGAAGGACAGGAAGATCAGAAAAGCCACTACAGAAAAGGAGTTGCCGGCGATTGGAAAAATCATTTCACCGAAAATCACAAAAAAGCATTCAAAGATATTGCGGGGCAAGCACTCATAGAACTTGGTTATGAGAAAAATATGGATTGGTAATACTAAATTTTGTTTTGTTGCATATTTTACAATAATAGATTGTTATGAAAGAAATAGAAAAACCAAAGCTAAAAGAAGATATTTCTAATAAAAAAGAAACGGGGAAAAACGAACAATACGAGACTATGCTTCCCGAACAGGAAATGAAGGTATATGTCAAATATATTCAGAATCTGGAAAAACTTCCTGAAAAGAAATTTATGATTTTTGGTATTTCGCGTAGCGGAAGCACACTTTTAGTAAATCTGCTAAATTCTCACCCAAAAATTCATTGCGAAGGAGAAATATTAACTCAAAGGGTAACTAATCCATTCCTTTATGCAAAATGCCATCAGGCTTATACAAAAAAAGAAGTTTACGGTTTTAAACTTTTGGTTTATCATTTGAATGGGGTACAAGAAATTGACAAACCTATTAAGTTTGTTTCTCGCTTACATCAGCAAGGATATAAACTTATTCATTTGAAAAGGAAAAATGTTTTGAGGCAAGCATTGTCCGGCTTGTATGCCCGACACCTTGGAACTTTCCATATGTACACAGATAGAGCAAATGTTGTCAAAGACAAAATGCATGTTAATGTAGATAAACTATTAAAGAAAATAAAAGTAACCGAAAAAAAAGGAGTGTTCGAGGAAAAAGTGCTAAAACACATACCACATCTAAGTTTTACTTACGAAGACGACTTAATGAATCTGGAAGTACAACAAGCCACAGTAGATAAAATTACAAATTATTTAGAAATTCCCAACTCAAAAATTCATACAGATCATGTAAAAGTTGCTCCAAACAAATACGAGGATTTTATCGAAAATTCCGATGAAGTGATTGAAGCTATTGAAAACTCTAAATACAAACAATTTTTAGACTATTAAAATAAATTATCAAATACAAATTTAAGAAGTGTACAAAACTGAACTAAAAGCGAGGCGGTTTTTTCAGAATTTGCAAAAGAAAAAAACATTATTACTTTTGTTAAAAGATTGTTTAATATAGTAGAAAAAATGGAATTATTTAATGCAAGGAATAGAAAAAATAATATGACTCAAATTCCTCTTTTTGCAAATTATAAGTTCAAAAATATATGAAAGAAATGAGAAAGATAAAACATAGATATTATATACAGTGCCAAAGTATTATATAAATAAACTACCAGAATAAAATAATACAAGAATAATATTAATTAAAACTAATGAGAATGACAAGAGAACAAGTAATAGAAAGGCTAACACCAATTTTTCATAAGGTGTTTAAAGATGATAGCATAATTGTTACAGATTCGCTCAATGCAAATGATGTAAAAAAATGGGATTCATTATCTAATACACTAATGCTGGCAGACGTTGAAAAAGAATTTAATATAAAACTAAAGTTCAAGGATATTTCTAAAATGCAACATGTTGGCGATCTTATTGATTTGACAATAAAGCATTCAGAAAATTAATGTCTTGATCACTTTTTTAATGGTTCATTTCATGAAAATAATTTATTTATTAATACTGTTTTTGTAATAATAAAATAAGTTCTATTTACCTCAGCTTAAGAATTATAAATATCCAATTTAGCTAAAATGCTTTTTAACTCATTAAGTTTTATAATATTTTTTCCCATTGTAGTTGTTTTCTTTTTTGCACTACCACAGAAATATAGATGGATGTTGCTACTTGCTGCATCCTATTTTTTTTATCTCTCTTTCGAAATAAAATATTTCTTTCTTATAGCCACTTCAACATTAGTAAGTTACTATACTGCAATTTGGATGGGAAATACCGATGATGATAAATTACGAAAAAAGTTCTTGTTATTAAATTTAATAACAAATTTGGGGATTTTGTTCGTCTTCAAATATTTCAATTTTGCAATAGATACAGCAAATTTTACTTTAGAAAAAGTACAGATTGGCTATCAGATCCCGTTGATGAGATTGATGCTGCCGCTTGGAATATCCTTTTATACTTTCCAAATTATTGGTTACACACTCGATGTGTATTACGAAAGAGTAAAACCACAAAAGCACCTTGGAATATTTGCTCTTTATGTTTCATTTTTCCCACAACTTGTAGCCGGTCCTATCGAAAGAGGTGGCAGGCTATTGCCCCAGTTTTTTGTAAAACATAAATTTGATTACAATAGAGTGAAAACCGGTTTAATTATAATGCTTTGGGGATATTTTAAGAAGTTAGTAATTGCTGATAGAATTTCTGTAATCGTAGATCAGGTTTATGGAACACCTGAACAATATGGCGGTGTTGCCTTAATAATTACTACTGTACTATTTGCTATCCAAATTTATTGCGATTTTTCCGGATATACCGATATTGCAATTGGAGCAGCTAAAATCATGGGTTTTGACCTAATGATCAATTTTAAGCGTCCTTTTATTTCGAAAAACATATCCGAGTTTTGGCGGCGATGGCATATTTCACTTTCGACCTGGGCAAGAGATTACATTTATGAACCTATTGCTTTCAAAAGGAAAAATTGGGGAATGAAAGGTATCGTATGGGCAATTTTTGTTACATTTTCATTATTAGGTTTATGGCATGGTGCAAAATGGGCATTTGTGTTTTTTGGAGTTCTACAAGGATTAGCATTCTACTACGAAATGTTTACTAAAAACTTTAGAGCTAAACTTGCCAGAGCCATTCCTGCGATGATATATAACAAACTAAGTATATTATTGACATTCTCATTTTTCTGTTTCACAAGCATATTTTTCAGGGCAGATAATATTATAGATGGTTTCCATATAGCTGGAAGTCTTGACAATGGATTACTCGAATTTATTAGCAACTTTACCAAAAAATTACTTTTTGAATTCAGTCTGTCGCCTGGTGCTGAAGTGCTTAAGGAATTAGATTTGCAACCATTTGATTTTGTTATATTGATGTTTGCAATTTTTACTATGTTCCAATTCGAAAAATTTGGACGTGATGGATATTTTTGGGAAGTATTAGAAAAAGCTCCATTAATTGCTAGATGGACTGTTTATGCTTTTATCTTTACATTTATTCTAATGTATGGAGAATTTAACATTCAAGAGTTTATCTACTTTCAGTTTTAAGAACGAATGGATTACAAAAAATGAAAAAAATTATTATAAAGTCAATTATATTTATTTTGCTTTGGTTTGGCTTATTCAACTTCGTTATAGCCCCTGCATATTTATCATCATTTTTTTATAAAAACCTAAGCAATCATACAGCTTTTACCAGAATAAAAACGAGCAAAACATATGGACCTGAAAAAGTAGTATTTTTAGGCGAAAGTGTCGCAAACCAATTGTTTGGAAAAATGTCTAATACATTAACAACTTCTGGCGCTACTCTAATGGTTGGCAACTACATATTAGCCTATAATGCTATTCAAAACTATCCTAATCTAGAATATATTGTTTTATGTGCAGCTCCGGAAGTTATTGGTCAGGCGTTCGAAAGAGAAAAAACATACAACAACCTGATAAAACCATTTTTTACATACGAAAATAAAGAGCACTTTTCGGAACTTGTTCATTCTAAAATGAGACAAAAATGGTGGTCGTATTTTGCAATTTTGCCTGCTGTAAAAGTAGTTAGTTGTTTCTCTGATGTAGATTACAGTACTCTCCCAAAACTTCCCGAAAAAACTTTTTTCTCCGATATTGCAATAGAATATCTTGAAAAAATTTACCAACTCGCCTACGATAATGATATAGAATTTATTGTAGTTTCATCACCATTAAATAAGAAAAAATTTAGTCGTGAAATTGAAGATGACTGGTGGGATTTTCGTTCAGAAATTGAAGAACATGGATTAGAATATATTTTCATAGATTATTTTGACAACTTACTATACCTCGACAATAAGAATTTCAAAACAGATGGTAAACACATAAAAAAGAACTATTTAAATGAGAATAAAAACTACATAATATCAAGTATTTTACCTAATTTTGTTTATGAAGCAACTGACAAAAACTTCGGCAAGAATAAGAACAATAAAAAGAATAAGAACAATAAGAACAATAAGAACAATAAAAAGAAGAAATAAAATAGATTGAGTTTTCTATAATGGTAAATCTTTGGAAACTATATTTAAGGAAATCAAACTAAAAGCTGTTTACTAATATAAGAAATTATGAAAAAAATAGCTCCTAATAAACTCCTAATACTTTGGTTGTTATATATTTGGTCGAGTAATTCTATTTCCCAAACATGGGTATGTGGAGATGACCTAATTGATGTTCGCAATGGAAGACAATATAATACCGTACAAATTGATGATAGATGCTGGATGGCTGAAAACATCAATATTGGTATAATGATAGATGGAGACAGCAGTCTTGCCAATAATAACATTATAGAAAAGTTTTGCTTCGAAAATGATTCAATTAATTGCGAACTTTATGGAGGAATGTACAATTGGAATGAAATGATGCTGTGGGATACCATAGAATCTTGCCAGGGAATTTGTCCGGATGGTTGGCATATACCAAGTGATAGTGAGATATTTGATTTAGAAACTTTTTTTGATTCAACAATAACTGATCCATTTTCCTTTGGACTTAGAGGAACTGATGCTGGTAAAAAACTTAAAATGGGAGGAATATCAGGCTTTAATTTTTTATTAGGCGGTTCACATTATTTTCATTCAAAAGGATTTATAAGAGTTGGTTATACAGGTGGATTATTAAGCTCATCGCAATTTTCTTCATTTAATGCACTTGGGAGAGGATTTATATTTAATGAAGACCAAACCGGAAGAGAAACAAAAATGAAACACCATGCTTACTCAATAAGATGTTTAAAAGATTCCTCAAGCAGTTCTTGTTTGCCAATGCCTTCAATATCTCATGCAGGACATGACCAACTATTTGTTACCGATACATTTGTGTATCTGCAATCAAATGTTCCTATTTTTGGGAGTGGAGTGTGGAGTTTATCAAGCGGATTAAATGGTAATTTTTCAAATATATATTCAAATACTTCTACATTTTTTGGGATACCTGGACAAACATATAAATTGGTGTGGAGTATTTCAACTAATTGTAACACATCAAATGATACTCTAATTATTCGATTTCTAAGTCCATTTTCTCAAGATATAGCCTGTGGAGACACATTAATTGACATTAGAGATGGGCAAAAATATCCAACAGTCAAAATTGGCGAGCAATGCTGGATGAAAGAAAACCTAAATATTGGGAACAAGATAATAATTGATACGGCAAATTTTACCCAGCAGTTAGACAATAATGTAATTGAAAAATATTGCTTAAAAAACAAAGATTCAAAATGCAATATTTATGGAGGACTATACCAGTGGGATGAGATGATGCAATATTCTTCCACTTCTGGGAGTCAAGGTATATGTCCCTCAGGCTGGCATATACCAACAATATCTGAATATTATACTCTGATAGATTATTATGGAGGAAATGAAGTTGCATCCGGTCCCCTAATGGATACATCAACAGAATTTTGGGCAATCCCAAATAATATTGCTACAAATGCAAGCAGATTTTCTGCATTGGGTACAGGATATATAGCTATAGATGGATCATCAAAATATGAACATGATATTGAATTGCTCTGGTCCTCTTCTGAAAATACAATTGGTAATGCATGGAGGATTGGTTTAAGCAGCAATACTGAAAGAATTTATAAATTAAGTAGTGATAAACTGAATGCAAAATCAGTACGCTGTATAAAAAATCCATGTTCGCCCCAACCTACTTACTCAAATGCCGGTGCTGATCAAATCATTCAAGGGAAATTTGCCAGCTTAAATGCCAATACTCCATTTGTAGGTTTAGGAATGTGGTCAATTGAAGATGGTGTTGGAGGACATTTGCAAAATGACACATTACCAACAACTCTGTTTAAAGGAATACAAGGCAACACTTATATATTAAAATGGACTATTAGTAACACATGTGGCAGTTCTGAAGATTTTATTACAATTAGTCTATTATCTTCATTTTCAAGTTGTGGCGATACTTTAACAGATTACCGTGATGGAAGAAAATATTCCACAATCCAAATAGGTTCACAATGTTGGATGGTTGAAAACCTAAATATTGGAATTTTTATTCCAAGTACCAATACGCCCGGATTGATACATTCTGACCTTTCAAACAACAATATTTTCGAAAAGTATTGTTACAATAATGATACTGGCTATTGTAGTGATTACGGTGGTTTATATGATTGGGATGAACTTATGAAATATAATACAATGGAGGGATTTAGAGGAATTTGTCCCAATGGATGGCATATACCTACAGATCTTGAGTTTTATAATCTTGAAAACTTTGTTGATACAAATATTAATGATCCAAATTTAATTGGCTGGAGAGGCATTGATGCTGCTGTGAAAATGCAAAATGGAGGATCATCGGGTTTCAATTCCCTTTTTGCAGGTTATAGAGATAAAACAGGTAGTTTTAAGAAGATGAATAATAAATCATTTTTCTGGACTTCAAGTGAAATTAGTACACAAAAAGTATGGCATCGTCAAATTCATAATGGGTACTACCAAATTAATAGAGATGAGTTGGTAAAAAAAGACGGATTATCAATCCGATGTATTTTAAACAGTAATAATAAATCTTATTCATTTGAAAATAAAGAAGACATAAGAATCAAATTGTTCCCAAATCCAACATCCGGGAAACTTGAGATTTTATGGAATAGTGTAGCTGATACAAAATACAATATTGTTATCACAAATCTTATGGGTAATATTTTATTCAATAGAAGTATTACGCTTGATAATGAACAGAAACTGACATTAGATATTTCTGATTTTCCGGCAAATGTTTATTTGGTGAAAGTTTTTAATAAAGAAATATACACAATCAATAAAATTATTATAATAAAATAAACTATGATTTTGAATTATTTTATTAAGCAATAGAAGACGATGAAAACAGAAGATATACAAACAAAAAAAGAAGATATTAATACTAATGAGGAGGTAAACCAAAATAAAAATGAAGATAAGAATATATCTATTGAAAGAGAGCTGAAGATTTTTGTTAAATATGTTCAGAATATTTCTAAATTACCAAAAACGAAATTCATCATTTTTGGCTTAGGTCGTAGTGGCAGCACTCTTCTTGTAAGCCTTCTAAATGCAAATCCAAAAATACATTGCGAAGGCGAAGCTTTGATACATAAGGTACAAAATCCATTTCTCTTTACAAAATGTCGTCAGGCTTTTTCTACTAAAGAAGTTTATGGATTTAAATTGCTTCTTTATCATTTAATTGATGTACAAGAAATAGACAAGCCAGCCAAGTTTATTTCGCGTTTATTAAAAGAAGGATTCAAACTTATTCATCTGAAAAGACAAAATATTTTAAGACAAGTGCTCTCCGGAATGTATGCAAGGCATCTTGGAACGTTCCACATGTTTTCAGGTAATGAAAATATTGCTAAGGATAAAATGACTATTGATATAGACAGACTATTAAATAAGCTAAAGTCAACCGAAAAGAAAGGAATGTCTGAAGTAAATATACTAAGAAATCTTCCCCATATAAGTTTTACTTATGAAGAAGATCTGATGAATCAGGAATCTCAACAAGCAACAGTTGATAAAATTACCGAATATTTAGAAATACCTACTTCAGAAATTCATACAGATCATATGAAAATTGCACCAAATCGGTTTGAAGATTTTATCGAAAATGCTGAAGAGCTCATAGAAGTTTTAGGGAAAACAAAATACAAAGAATTTTTAGATTAATACAGAAGATACATTACGAATGAAATAATACTATTACAATTTGTGTCAATTTTTATTATTGAAATATTTATATGAAAACAGAAAAATCAACTATCCATTATTTCCTGAAAAATTGCAAAATATTCCCGGATAGAACAGCAGTTTTTGTTGATGACAGGGAATATACTTACAATGAACTGTTAATAATAGTAAGCAATATTCGATCAGAACTAATAATGACCCAAAACAACAAGAAACTGATAGGAATATTAACTGAGCGAAACATATATACCTATGCCTCATTGTTGGCAATTTTTTCACTTGGTATAGCTTTTGTTCCCTTGAATGGAGAAGATCCTGTTGAGCGACTTGCAGAAATAGTTTCCGATTCTGAAATAGATACAATTCTTGTAAGTAAGTCGAACAAAAAAAATGTTGAAATTGAAGCAAGCAATAAAAAAGTTAAGTCAATCGAAACTTCTTTAATAAATGATGCAAAAATTATTGATGCAATTCCTGCAATTGAAGAAAACAGTTTGGCTTACATGATTTTTACATCAGGAAGTACCGGAAAACCAAAAGGAGTTCCAATTTATAACAAAAATCTGAATTCCTTCCTTTCGTTTATGACTGATAAAAAGAATTATCAACTAAACGAGGATGATAGATTTTTGGAAATGTTTGAATTAACATTTGACGCTTTCTTGATAAGTATAGTTACAGCCCTTTCAATTGGAGCTTCATTTTATGTTGTTCCTCTCGAAGGAGTATATTATTTCAACATTTACAATCTTATGGAAGAAAAAAAGATCACATTTGCAAATGTTGTCCCTTCATTAGTAACATATCTCAAACCATATTTTTCTGAATTGGATTTACCTCATTTAAAGTACTTCTTGTCGGGAGGTGAAGCTCTATCGGACGAATTGATGTCGGAATGGTCTAAGTGCATGCCAAATGGGGCAATTGAAAATGTTTACGGACCTACCGAATCTACTATCTTTTGCACAAGCTATAAATGGCATCCAAGCGAAACAAAAAAGGAAATATATAATGGATTAATGCCAATTGGTAAATCTTTAGACAACTCATTTGTTTTAATAATTGATGAAGAAAACAATGTTTTACCAGACGGTGAAAAAGGCGAAATGCTTTTATGTGGAGAATTAGTTACAAATCATTATTGGAAAGATGATAAAAAAACTATGGAATCATTCATACAAATTGAATATGACGATAAATTAATTAATGGATATAAATCTGGTGATATAGGCTTTGTTAATGAAAATAAAAATTTAGTTTTTGTAGGGAGAGTTGACGAACAAGTAAAAATTGATGGTTATAGAGTAGAACTCGGAGAGGTAGAATCAAGAGTAAAAAATATTAGCAATCTTCAAAAAATAGCTGTGATTACAAAAACCAATGAAATGGATAACTTATCAATCCATCTTTTTATTGAGGATTACAAAAATGATATTTCAACCTTATCTGAAAATCTTGCAAAGAAAATGCCATCATATATGCTTCCTTCAGAAATACATAATATAGATAAGATTCCAATAACCGCGAATGGAAAAAATGATAAGAAAAAACTTAAGAAATTATTAGAAAAAATTTAAGTTTGAAAACTGATAAAATCTATAATTAGCTAATAATTTATTTTTTGATATTAAAGAAAATTATAAATTTAGCACCAAATTTACTGAAATAATGAAAATAATAAAGAATAAGTTTGCGATAATAATTTGTAAATATTTGATTTAACTTTGATAGTAGATAAAAATTAAAAATAATAAAACATCTAAAGCTGAATAATTAAAAATAAAGAAAATTAATAATGCTATTTAATTCGCTCGATTTCCTGATGTTCTTTCCAATAGTATTTATACTATTTTATGCCTTGCCTCACAAGCTGAGAATGATATTGTTGCTGGCTGCAAGTTACTATTTCTATATGTGCTGGAAGGCAGAATATATAATTCTAATACTTGTTTCAACAATAATTGACTATTGGGCAGGCTTGCAAATGGGTAAAATTCCTGAGAAGAAAAAAAGAAGGAAATATTTATACCTAAGTTTAATTGTTAACCTTGGAATACTTTTTGGATTTAAGTATTTCAATTTATTCAACGATGCCACTCGGGCAGTATTTGAAAGTTTCGATTTGTTCTATGGAATTGGCGAGTTCGATGCTTTACTGCCGGTAGGGATTTCCTTCTATACTTTTCAAACCCTTAGCTATTCTATTGATATATATAATGGTAGCGGTCAGGTTGAAAGGAATCCGGTGCGCTTTGGATTATATGTAGCATTCTTTCCGCAGTTAGTTGCAGGACCAATAGAACGTTCCACAAGATTGTTACCTCAATTCTACAAAAAAGTAAAGTTTGAAAGAAATCGGGTTGTTAGTGGAGTAAAGCTAATGGTTTGGGGATTTTTCAAAAAAGTTGTTATTGCTGATACTCTTTCCCTATATGTTGGTAAAGTATTTATGAATCCAGACAGTTTTGAAGGTTGGCATATTATTGTAGCTTCAATTTTGCTATATATACAAGTTTATAATGACTTATCAGGTTATACCGATATTGCCAGAGGAGCTGCACGTGTTTTGGGCTACGACCTGATGAAAAACTTTAACTTTCCTCTTTTTTCACGCTCATTTTACGATTTCTGGAAACGATGGCATATCTCTTTAACAACATGGTTCAGAGATTATTTGTATATTCCATTAGGTGGAAGCAGGGTTGTGAAATGGCGATGGTATTATAATATTTTCATCGTTTTTGTAATCAGTGGTCTTTGGCATGGAGCCAACTGGACATTTGTAATATGGGGAGTATTGCACGGACTATTCCAGCTAATTGAAATTATGACTGATAAAAGCAGACATAAATTATTTAAACGGATAGGGCTTTCGAAAATTCCAGGATTGCAAAAAGTATTAGGAATTATCACAACCTTATTACTAGTAAGCTTTGCTACATTATTCTTTGGTGCAGCCAACCTTAACGATTCATTTATTTTAATGGGGAATGCGGTACGGGGACTAAGTTTTAGTGCATTTTGGCAAGATTTCCTAAGTGATTATAATTTGCAGATGAGTTTCATTCTGGTTGCTTTCTTGTTCATTATTGAACATATGCAGGCAAATTATAACATAATTAAAGTTGTAGCTCAAAAACCAATTGTTATCAGATGGGCAGTATATGTTCTACTTTTGGTTGCAATATTTAATCTCGGTGAATTTGGAGAAAAAGAGTTTATTTATTTTCAGTTTTAAATGTTGAACAAAATAAGAAGTATAATAATTCAAGAATTAAATATAGTATATAGTGAAATATTTCGGTACTAATCAAAGGAAATTAGCAATGAAGAATAAAAGTAATATTTATAAATGGAATTTTACGTTGAATACTGATATATTTAATCGAATAGATAAGTTCATAGATTAAACTAAAATTTCAACAATTGCAAACTTGAGACATCGCAGGAACTATAAAAATCTCTAATGAACAAAAATGAAAACGCCGAAATTTAAGAATACATTCGGAATAATAAAATTGATAAGTCAAATGGCAATTATCATAACTGCTGTTTTGATTATTAACCAATTGATTAGGAAATCATTTGTCTCAAAGACTTGGGGAAACTTTAATGTGCATATCAAAACTAAGTATATAAAAGAAAAGGGTGATGAATTCAACACCTATTTCATTGGATCAAGTACAATCTATAGACATTTAATGCCAAGTGTGTTCGATGAAGAAATTGATCCTGATCTTGAGGTTAGGTCGTTTAATTTAGGCACTGGTCGTTTTGCACCTCCTGAAACCTACATCTATTATGAATATCTTATTAATGAGGAAGACCTTAATATTGATTATGTAATTATTGAATTAAGAGATATTTTTAAAATTCTTGATGAAAATTTGCATACAGCAAGAGCAAGCTATTGGTACACTCCAAGTGCATACTTGTTTGCAATAAAATCATTAATGTCATCCAAATCATTTGAATCATCAGATGAAAAAAGTCACAAAATTAAAAATCATACTATATCTTTTGCTGAAAATGTTTTCAATTTTGGCTTGATTAAATCCTACGTACGTGCTTTGCAAAAAGAATATGAATTGAATGAAAGGAAAGTAAAAAGTATTATTGGTGAGTTTGATGACGGATTTAAAGGATATTATGTGGAAGATTTAAAAAAAGGTAAAAATGAATATTACAAAAGAGATCCGGCTAGATTGCAGAAAAAACTCAACCAAATGGAAATGAAGTATAATAAGTACGATAGAAAAAGCTTTGATTGCAACTTAGTTCATTTATATGAAATAAACAGACTTATTGAACTCTCAGAAGAGAAAGGAATACATTTAATATTCTTCCTTAATCCTAAGATAGCAGTCAAACAATATGAAGAATATATTCCACTAATGCAGCAAATTGATGATGAACATAAAATTGAATTGGCTGATTGTAGATTTTATCCAGAATTATATTCATTAGAATATGCATACGATAACAATCACCTAAATATTGACGGGGCCAGAATAATTACAAAACTTGCTGCTAAAAAGTTTAATGAAATCGTGAGAAATAAAAAATATTGAGAAAAAAACTTTGTTAAAAACTAATATATAATTTTATGATTAGGATTATTTTACAAATTATTTTAATAATGTTCCTGACATTATGTACAAATTATTTTATCAGACATATTCTACTACCTGATCAAACCTGGGGAAATGCTACCATCAGTATTAAGAAAGATCAGCTTGAAGAGGACATACATAAATACAATGCTATTTTCATTGGAGCAAGTACAACATATAAACAATTAATTCCAACTACTTTCGACCGAATTGTTACAGATGCAGACATTCGATCATTTAATTTGGGCAGTCAAAGTACAATGCCACCTGAAACTTTTCATATTTATGATAACATTCTTAAACTTGATGGTCTGGATATTGAATATGCCTTTATTGATTTAGCCAAAATTGACCCTTGTCATACTGAACACTTGCATACCACCCGGAAAAGATATTGGTATTCGCCCATATCATATATTTTTACACTAAATGTAATTAATAATTCATTACTTCCTGACACTCTCAAAATGCTTGCAATTAAAAACCATACTATTTCATTTGCTGAGAACATATTTAATATTGGATTAGTCACAGCGCTTGACAACATAAAAAGAACGAAATGGAATTTATCTGATGAAGACTTAGAAGGTATCCTTGGAGAAAATTACGATGGGTTTGTTGGTCTTTATGAAGATGCACCAGGCATGATAAGAAGAAGGGAATTATTTTTGAGGGATACTAACTCAGTTGACCGAAAAGAGAAGAAAATTCAGAAACTTTATAATGGAAATATAAATTCAAATCTGTTGAATTATGCTTATTTAGATAAAGTTAATTCGCTAATAGAAGAATCTAAAGAAAAAGGCATTCATTTAGTTTTTTTTCTACAACCCCGTATGCAATTAAGTCAATATAGGGAACTTATTCCACTATACAATCTCATTGATGAGGTACACAGAATTGATCTTGCAAATCCCAATTTATACCCTGAATTCTATAATGCTAAATATATGTTTGATGCAAGTCATCTAAATCCGGAGGGAGCTGAGATATTTTCAAAATACTTTGCCCAAGAATTTAATAAATTATTAATAAAAAAGAATAGTTAGAAAGGAACAGAGATAAACGATTGACAAGTTTGGATTGATTCTATTTCATTTGCAAATCTAAATACAATTAGTCAACAATAAACATATTTAACAAAATAGCCTGATTGGTTCTAATAAAAAAGTTGAATCCAATGGTTTTGTAAATGAATGAAAGACACAACCCAACTTAGGCATTTTTCAAAGCAAAATACATAATTTGGAATAAAGGAAATTCCTATTTTAAAAACAAGTCCTTCTCTTTAATTTTAACAATTTTCCCGTAAGCTTCAATTCTTTTTAAATCAATTTGCTTTTCGTTTCCAACAATTGCTATTACAATAGGAATGTTTTGAATGTTCTCGATATAGAATTGAATTATTGATTCAAATTCTAATTGTTCATACATTTTCGATTTCAATTTTGCGGGATCTTCGGTATAACCTTTGAGTTTCCAGCTTTCTATTTTTTGACTAAGGTCTCTAAAGCCAGGTTGGTCAGTCGAAAGTTTCTGAATTAAATATGGTTTAACCATTTCAATTCTTTCCGGCTTTTCTGGCATATTTTTAATTAGTTCGTAAAAAACATCAATTGCTTCGTTTGTTTTATCGGCTTGTGTGCCAACATATCCAATAAAATTTGATGGCTTACCTTCCAAAACAGGGATAGTGTAACGCGAGCCGGCACTGTAAGCCAACGAACGATATTCTCGAATTTCCTGTAAAACAATTCCTGAAAATCCTCCTCCAAAATACAAATTGAAAGCATCAATATCTGCTTCTTTTTCTTTCTGAAAAACCTTGCCATTACCGAAAAAATAGACTTTGCTTTGTGTTGCACTCTTTTTGTTTACAAAATAGATTGTGTTCTCTTTATGAACTTCCGAATCCCTAACAATTGGAGATTCGCTAATCGCAATATTTTTGTTAGGGGCAAATGAGTTTTGAACAATCTGATGCACTAAATTTACATCTTCTTGAGCAACTATATGAATTTTTGATTCGAAATTCGTTGCGTTTTTAAAAGCTTTTTTTAAAGTTTTTGTGTCAAGATTTTTTATTTCTTTCAACGAAAGTCTGTCAAGATATTGGGATTTAGATTTGAAACGAACAAATTCGAAAAGTGCATCGGCTACATTATCAGGTTCGGAGCGTTCCATTTTTCTATTTGTTTTTTCGCCATCGTACAATATTTTTAGCTTATCTTCTTCGAGAACAGGGCTGTTTATCAAATCATTGATTAAAATTATGGCTGATTTAAAGTTCTTCTCTAATCCTTCTACGCTGATTGTCAAGTAACTATCGTCGCTTGATATGTAGTAGTTGCAACCGATTTTGGCAAATTCATTTTTCAGTTCCGATACCGAATGTTTTTTTGTTCCGGCATAATTCATAATTTCCGAAGCATACTTCAACATAGGAAGTTTCTCATTTCCAATACCATATTTAATTGTCGCTGAAAAAATATCATTCACAGGATTTTTTGTGTAAAATAAATTCACACCATTTGATATCTCTTTATGCTGAACATCTTCCTCGAAATAGAAATAAGATTGTTTTGGGGTTTTTGTAGGAATTAATTCAAGTTTTTGGGCAAAATTAGATTTTACTTCATTTTTTGAAGGAATAGCCTGATAATCCGGTTTTTCAATTTTTTCCTTTTTTGGAAAACCCATTTTTGAATAAAAAGCAAGATAGTTGTCGCCATAATATTTCTGAGCAACTTCTATAATATCTTCCCTTGCAATTCTGTCAAGACGTTTTGTAAATTCCAGAACCGTTTCAACTTTTCTGCCTTGAGCAAAACTTTCGGCAAATTGTATAGCTCTACTATCGTTGTCTTCCATAGAAAGCGAATGTTCAACATATAAGCTTTGTTTCACGGCAGGAATAATCCAGTCATCAAATTCTCCATTTCTTAGCTTTTTTATTTCGTTCATAACTAAGTCTTCTGCATTTTCAAGCTTTTGTCCAACAATTTTTGGCACTATAAAAATCACAGTAGCCCCATGATCGTAGTAAGGAATAGGGATTGTCATTGCTGCCAAAAGTTTATTATCTAACGACAGTTTGTCTAACAATCCGGTTTGATTCGGATTAGATAAAATCTGATTACAAACTTGTAGTGCAATTTCGTCTTGATGCCCGGCCGGAACAGTTCTGAAGCCAAGCATTCCTATTTTTATCGGGCTCAATTTCATTTGAACAAACTCACGCCCTTTGAAAGGTTCTTCGTGATAAACAATTCGTTCCGGAATATTTCCGCTTTGCCATTTGCCAAATTTTCTTTCAATCAGTTTTCGGGCTTCAGCCGGATTAAAATCTCCTGAAAGAACTAAAGCCATATTATTTGCTACATAGTATGTTTTATAAAAATCATACATTTTTGTTAGCGATGGATTTTTTAAATCATCAATAGTCCCAATAAGGGTTTGCTGTCCATAGGGATGATTTTTGAAAAAATGTAACTGAAACTTCTCTAACAATCGAGTTTGAAACATATCGGAGTATAGATTTTTTTCTTCATACACAACTTCGAGCTCTGCCTGAAAAGACCTAAAAACGGCATTCTCAAATCTATGGTTATAAATCTCTAACCATTTTTCTAATTGATTTGATGGGAAAGTATTGAAAAAAACAGTTCGGTCGGGACTTGTATTTGCATTCATTCCGGTTCCGCCAATTCCTTTAATTATGCCTGACAATTCGTTTGGAATTGCAAATTCGTTGGCTTTGACAGACTCTTCGTTTATTTGTTTCTGAATGGCTGCACGAACTTCATCATCTTTCGTTTCTCCAAGACGGTCGTACAATGCGAAAATATTTTCGATATATGGTTTTTCCTCTTCCCAGTTTGTAGTTCCGAGTTGTTCGGTGCCTTTAAACAACATATGTTCCATATAATGAGCCATTCCTGTAGCATCGGCAGGATCGTCTTTCCCACCGGCTTTTGTTACAACAAGCCCAAATATCTCTGATTTGGTGTGGTCTTCATTTAATATTATCGTGAGGCCATTTGGCATAACGTATTGAATAACATTGGTTTTTACATCCCTATTTTGTGCAGACACAAAATTTTGCGATAAAACTAATGATGAGATTATAATGAGTTTAAAACAGAATAAACCGATAATTTTTTTCATAACAATATTTATTATTTATTTAAAAATGCAAAATTATCTAAATTAATATTTTTCACAACTGGTCCAACCTCTAATAAATCAGACTTTTTATTTTTTAAAACCAAAATCAAATTAACAAACATAAAAACCCTATATTCGTAGAGTTAAATTTAATATATTAATGATATGAATATGAAATGCTTAAATAACAAAACGATAATAGCTATTTTAGTATTGTTACTAAATTTTACATTTATTTTTAATGTCGCAGCTCAGGTTCAAACAATTCAATATCAAGATAGTTGGGCAACACAAGGATTTTCTATAAAACAAGAAAGCTCGGCAAGTGCAATAGTTTCTTTTTCGATAAATGAATTTTTTCTCGAAGATTTTATTGTAGCCGGGGACAGTATGCAAAAACTACAGTTACCGGGAAGTTTTTTGCCAAACAACGAAGGTGCCCCTGATATTCCGGGAAATGGAAGATATATTGCGATTCCTGAAAATTCTAATGCCAGTATAAATATTATTTCGATGCGAATTGATACCCTTGAAAATATAGATTTGCTTCCAGCTCAACGAATTCCGTTAGTTACAGACAACAATCCTGTTGAATATATTAAAGATAATTCTATTTATGAGGACAATAGTTTTTACCCTAAAAAAAATATTCAGCTTTCTGAAAAGAAAAAAATTCGTGCTGTGGATGTTGTTATGCTTGGGATTACACCATTTCAATACAATCCGGTTTCGAAAAGATTGTTGATTTACAGAGATATTGTTGTTGAAGTTTCATTTCATGGAGGGAACGGACAATTCGGCAACAATCGTTATCGAAACAGATGGTTCGAGCCTATATTGAGTAGTCATATTTTGAATTATAATTCATTGCCACCGATTGATTTTTCAAGCCAAATTTCTTATAGTACAAATACAACACAAGATTTTGAATATCTGATAATTGCACCAGACGATGCCGCTTTTCTATCATGGGCAGATTCGATAAAAAACTGGAGAATTCAGCAAGGGATAAAAACCGGAATAATTACAACAACTCAAATTGGTGGGAACTCAACAACATTAATTGAAAATTATATAAACAATGCCTATAATAATTGGACAATTCCGCCGGTGGCAGTACTTTTGCTTGGCGACTATGGAACTACAGGAAGCACAATTATTTCGCCGGAATATAACAGCTATTGTGCCTCCGACAATATTTATGCAGATGTAGATGGCGACAACCTGCCGGATATAGCATTCGCAAGAATTACTGCACAAAATTCTACACATCTTGCTACTATGGTAGGGAAGTTTTTAGATTACGAAAGGCAGCCCCCAATTTCAAATAGTTATTATAAAAATCCGTTGATTGCAGGAGGTTGGCAATCTGATAGGTGGTTTATAATGTGCACAGAAATTTTATATGGTTTTCTCGAAAATGAATTAGGGAAAACTCCCGTAAGAGAATATTCCGGTACAAGTTCCGCACCTGCTTCGTGGTCAACAAACTCGAATACCGGAATGGTTGTTAATTATTTCGGACCAAACGGATTGTCATATATTCCAAATTTACCATCTTACTTAACCGACTGGACCGGAGATGCTGCCGGAATTAATGCAGCAATAAACAATGGAGCATTCATTACACAACACCGCGACCATGGAGGCACAACAGGATGGGGAGACCCAAGCTATCACAACAGCGACCTTAGTAATTTATATAATATCGACCCAACTTTTGTATTTTCAATAAATTGTCAAACAGGTGCATTCGATGCCAGCTCTGAATGTTTTGCTGAAGCATTTCATAGGCATCAGTATGGTGCATTAGGTATAATTGCTGCCACTGCAAATTCATATTCCTTTGTAAACGATGCCTTTGTTTGGGGAATGTATGACTATATGTGGCCTGATTTTGATCCTGGTTATGGATATACAGGAGAACACACGTTGATGCCCTGCTTTGCAAATATGTCAGGAAAATATTATTTGCAGGCATCTGCATTTCCATACAACTCAAGTAGCAAGGCAGTTACTTATCATTTGTTTCATCATCATGGGGATGCTTTCACTACAGTTTACTCTGAAGTACCTCAGTCGCTTACTGTTTCTCACGATTTAGCTTTATATAGTGGTGTTACCTTTTTTACTGTTACAGCCAATCCAGGAGCTACAATTGCTTTAACTCGTAATGATGAAATTTTGGCTGTAGCTGAAGGTACAGGTTTGCCTCTTGCAATTTCTATTTCACCACAAATTCCGGGAGGAGATTTAAGAATTACCGTAACCAAACAAAATTTTTATAGATATTCTGAATCGGTTATAATTATTCCTCCGGCAGGACCGTATATTACTTATGAATCTTATTTAATTAACGACAATTTTGGAAATGCTGATGGAAATGCTGATTTCGATGAATTAATTTTATTGAAGGTAGATGTAAAAAATGTGGGATTAGATTCGGCAAATTCTGTCAATTGTACATTATCATCATCTGATAATTATATAAATATTTTAGATTCGTTAGAATTTTATGGAACAATTTCTGCAAATTCTACTGTTGGAATAACTGATGCTTTTGCATTTCAAATATCGGATTCTGTTCCTAATGAACATATAATCAATTTTGAAATTATTGCTACAAACCCGGACAGTACATGGACAAGTAGTTTTTCAATTTCAGCAAATGCACCCGAACTAAATATTGGGAATATTGTTGTTTCAGATGCAAACGGAAATAGCAATGGAGCTTTAGATCCGGGCGAAACTGTTGATATTATTGTTCCGATAGCAAATATTGGAAACAGCAATGCACTAAATACAACTTGCACATTGTCGAGTTCAAGTATTGATATAAATATAGTTTCAAGCTCTGTTATCTTTACAAACCTTGCTGCCTTACAGACGGTAAATGCCGTTTTCAGTGTTAGTGTGAACCAAAATGCTATTATTCCAACAATTGTGAATTTTCAAGCTAATGTAAATTCAGGAAATTATTCACATCAAAAAGATTTTGCAAAATCAATTGGGCTTATTTTTGAAAACTGGGAAACAAGCAATTTGAACCAGTTTTTTTGGCAAACAGGTGGCGATTTGCCATGGTTTATTACATTAAACCAATCATATGATGGATTATATTCTATTCAATCCGGTGATATTAGCGATTCTCAAAGCTCAGAATTTGAACTTTCAGTTTATGTTTTAACAAGCGATAGTATCTCATTTTTCAGAAAGGTATCTTCAGAAACATCATACGATTATTTAGAATTTTATATCGACAATATTATGCTTGATCATTGGGCAGGAGAACTAAGTTGGGAAAATGTAAGCTTTCCAATTAGCAGTGGGTATCACACTCTGAAATGGGTATATGATAAAGACGGCTCGGTTTCAACGGGTAGCGATTGTGCATATGTTGATTATATTGTTTTTCCTCCAATTGTAGTTCCCGATATTGATATTGGAGTAACTGCCGTAAATTCTCCGATTAGTTATATAAGTTTAGGTTCAAATGAAATTGTTGAAGTTGAAATAAAGAATTTTGGAAGTAATCCAGTTTCAAATTTTGATATAAATTATTTAGTTAATAATTCTACTGTTGTTACAGAATTAGTTGATACAGTGATACTTTCAGGGAATACTTTAACTTATACTTTTAATACGACTGCCGATTTATCAGCAATTGGACAATATGATTTTAAGGTTTTTACAAATTTGCCTACTGATACTTTTCATTTTAATGATACAATTTTTTATTCAGTTGAGAACATACCTTTAACATATTGCCAACCAACTGCAAATTGTAGTTATGGAGATGGGATAGAAGATTTTGAGCTTGATTCAATAAATCACTCAACAGGGTGTAGCACAAATGGATACGGAGATTATACTAATTTATCTACTTCATTAATTACCGGTCAAACATATACTATAAATGTAACAACCGGCTATGCTAACCAATATTTGTCTTTATGGGTAGATTTCAATAATAATTATCTCTTTGAGGCTTCGGAACTTTTAATTACAGATTTTTATTTAAGCTTATCGAATACTAATTATTCTACCTCGCTCACAGTCCCAATGTTAGTAACCAGTGGTTCTCACAGAATGAGAGTTAGAGTAAATTATGCTGCAAGCAGCGCAGATCCATGTGCAACTTTCACTTATGGTGAAACTCACGATTATACTGTAGAAATTGTTAGCAGCGTTAATCCACTTTTAGTAAATGCCGGTATCGATAAAGATATTTGTATGGGCGATTCTGCAGTATTGTCTGCATCTGTTTTTGGTGGGAATCCGCCATATTATTACAGTTGGAGCAACAACGATACTTTGCCCTCCACTATAGTAATGCCAAATACGTCAACCACATATTATGTAACTGTTACCGATTCGCTCGGAAATACTGAAATTGACGATATTATGATAACTGTAAATCCTTTACCAACAGTATTTATTGGTGCAGATACAAGTTTGGTTTTAGGACAAACATTAACTCTAAATGCAGGTTTAGGCTTTAGTTCATATATTTGGAATACAGGACATCAAAGCCAAAATATTTCAGCAAATGCGACAGGCAATTATTCTGTAACTATTACAGACATAAATGGTTGCCTAAATTTCGATGATATAAATATTACTTTTTCACCAGCAATCAGCCCTGCGTGGACATATGAAGTTACAGGAGAGAATCATACAATTTTAATTCCCCAAAATACAAGTATTATTATAAACAATTCGCCAATTGCAGTTGGTGATTATATTGGAGTATTTTACGATTCGCTCGGTACACTTTTATGCGGAGGATATACGCAGTGGTTAGGAACAACTACTTCAATTGCCGCATGGGGCGAAGATGTTGGGAACGATGGTTTTGAAAATGGCGAAATTTTTAATTGGCGAATTTGGGATGCTTCAGAAGCAATGGAATACGGCGCTTCAGCAATATATAACACTAGCATGTTTCCAAATAGTGAAGCTTATGTACCTAATGGAATGAGCGGAATAGATTCCTTGAAAGTTTTACTTCCTGATTGGACATACTCCGTAACCGGAACAAATCATACCATTTTAATTCCAGATAATACCAATATAAATATTTCAGGAGTATCAATCTCACCGGGAAGTTTTCTTGGAGTTTTCTACGATTCTATTGGAACATTGGTGTGTGGAGGATACACAATTTGGGAAGGCAGCACAACATCGCTCGCAGCATGGGGCGAAGATGTAGGAAACGATGGTTTTGCTATCGGTGAAGAATTTAATTGGAAAGTTTGGGAAGTTTCAAACGGACAAGAATACGATGCAACTGCAACTTACAATACTGTAATTTTTCCAAACAACTCTATGTTTATGGTTAATGGAATGAGCGGTATTGCAGAATTAGTTTCATTAAATTTCCAAAATCAACAAATTCAACTTTCACAAGGCTGGAATATTTTTTCGACATATATTCAATCATCGTATCAAATTGCCGATAGCATTTTTTCTTCTATTGCTAGCGATGTGATAATTGTTAAAAACGGTCTTGGATTGGTTTATTGGCCTCTCTATAATATTAATAATATTGGAGAATTAATAATAGGCGATGGCTATCAAATAAAAATGTCAAATTCTAATATACTGACTATTAGTGGTTCGATGATATTTCCAGAAAGTTTTCCAATAAATTTATTACAAGGTTGGAATCTGGTTGCATATCTGCGTTTGCAAGCTGCACCCATAGAAAGCATGCTAAACAGTATAAGTTCAAATATTATTATTGTGAAAAATGAAACAGGTTTGGTTTATTGGCCTGCATGGGGAGTTAATAATATTGGGAATATGGAGCCGGGCGAAGGTTATCAAATCAAGCTAAGTTCAAATTCTATATTATTGTATCCGGCTAATAATTAATGTTCATATTCGGACAATTAATTATTTAGTATCGAACAAAGAAACTTACTAAAATGAAAAGTATTTGCACATAAGTATTTGAGTTGTATTTGTTTAATTTATATGGTATAATTAGTGTGAAATAAACAAGGTTTTTTTGCAAAATATGATAGTTGGAAGTTTTAAAAATATAATAAGAATAATAATTAGACAAAAATTCTATGCCTTGCTAAACATTTTTGGTTTAGCAATCAGTATTGCGAGTTTTGTATTAATATCCTTGTATATTTTCGATGAATTGAGCTATGATAAACATCACCAGAATTATGAAAAAATATTCAGAATTGCTGGAGAATATAATTTTGATGGAGTTGGAGAAAAACCTTCAAGTCAGCCATTTCCATTAGGTCCTATCTTAAAAAAAGAGTATCCCGATTTGATAAAAGAGTACGTTAGATTTTTCAATTTTCAGCTTCCTAAAGTCATTATACAATATGACAGAATGAAAGAAATTGAAGACAGACTATTTTTTGTAGATTCTACGGTTTTCAGCATATTCAATATAGAATTTTTAAGCGGCAAAGGCGAAAAATCTTTAGACGATCCGTTTTCGATGATTATTACCGAAAGTATGGCAAAAAAATATTTTGGTGATATAGACCCTATAGACGAAACAATTATTGTTGATAATTACTATAAATATACCGTAAGGAGTGTGATAAAAGACCCTCCTACCCAATCGCATTTTCGCTACGATTTTTTGGTTTCAATGTCGTCTGCACGATACATGTATAGAGGCAAATTGCCAACAACTTGGGTGTGGAATCCTTGTTGGACCTATGTTCTTTTGAACAACAATGTAGCAGAAGAAGACTTGGAAAGTCAGTTTCCAAACTTCATTAGAAAATACTTTGAAGATGCAGAGAAAGACAATATTTCACTCAATCTGCAAAACATTTCGCTTATTCACTTAAATTCACATCTCGACTATGAAATTGAACCAAACAGCTATGCAATTTATATATACATTTTAGGATTAATTGCACTTTTTTTACTGATAATTGCTTGTATTAATTTCATGAATCTTGCCACTGCCTCTTCTGCCCACCGTGCCAAAGAAATTGGAGTAAAAAAGGTTGTAGGAGCCTACCGTTCACAATTGATTTTTCAATTTATTTTTGAAGCTGTGATTATCAGTTTTGCTGCAATCTTTATCGCCATTTTGATGGTAGAATTACTATTACCGTATTACAACGATTTTCTAAATAAAGATTTCAGAATAAGCATTTTGCTCGAAACCAGGAATTTAATCCCATTAATTTCATTAGGATTTTTAATTGGAATAGTTTCAGGAATTTATCCGGCATTTTATCTTTCTACTTTTCAGCCAGCAAATGTTCTAAAAGGAAAACTTATAAATGAAGTAAAAACAGGATTTACTCGTAAACTTTTAGTAATAGTTCAATTTACTATTTCAATAGCCTTAATAATTGGAACAATAATGATTTTCAAACAATTGAATTTCATGCGTTCAGCAAATTTAGGTTTTCGAAAAGAAAATATAGTTATCCTTCCAATTTACAAAAGCAATCTGATTTTGGAATATTCAAAATTCAAATCAAAGCTCCTGGAAGTACCGAACATAATGCACGTTACAGCCATGAACGACATTATTGGAAGAGATCATAATACTCACGAATTCAGGCCAGAAGGCACACCGGAAGACGAATGGCAGTTTTATCCGGCTCTTGCTGTCCGACACGATTTTGTAAAAACATTCGACATAGAAATAGTGGAAGGGAGAGACTACGATGAGAAGTTTGAAAAGGACGATTATAAAGCAATTATAATAAATGAAGCGATGGTAGGACATCTTGGATGGGGAAGCAATAAAAATGCCATTGGGAAAACTTTTCAATCCATGCTTGGAAAGGAGAAAGTGATAGGAGTTTTTAGAAATTTCAACGAAACTTCTTTACATAATTCAATAGAACCTTTCGTTTTAGACCTTATTCCGAAAGAATATAAAAACAATGCAATGACCAGATATATCGCCATCAGATTTCAAACAGACGACAATCAGAAAGCACTTAAAGAGGTGAAAAAACTTTGGTATAAGTTTGTGGCTCACAGACCTTTTGAGTATTTTTTCTTAGACAAAGAATTAGATGACCAATATGTTGGTGAAGAAAAACTTGGCAAACTGTCTGGAATACTTTCAATTTTGGTTTTAATAATTTCAAGTATAGGACTATTTGGGTTAACCTCCTTTTTTACTGAAAAACGCACAAAAGAAGTGGGAATACGAAAAGTTCTCGGTGCATCGAAAAATGATATTATTAAAGAATTATCAAAAGAATTTATCATTTTGATAATTATTGCAAATTCTCTGGCAATTCCTTTAGGATATTTAATGATAAAAAATTGGTTTCAGGAATTTGCATTTCAAACAAGCATCGAATGGTGGATTTTTGTCATTGCAGGAACCATCGCTATTCTGATTACTCTGCTTATCTCAAGCTACAAAGCCAACAATGTTTCAAAAACCAAACCTGTTGATACTTTGAAATATGAATAGTTTTTGAAACAGATTCTTAAAGAACAACTCATTAACTATTAATAATTGTTTTATAATTATTGAATGTTGGCTTTTCAATTTATAAATAGTTTTAAATCAGTAAGCTTATATTCAAAATCGCTTGGTATAAACATGGCAATAAGGCAATGCTCCATTTCTTTCATAATAATTTTGATGATAGTCTTCGGCTACATAAAATTCCGCTGCCGGTGTTACTTTAGTAACAACATTGTATCCATTATTTTGCAAGATTTTTATAAGCTTATTGGCAATATTTTTTTGATTTTCGTTAGTATAGAAAACCTCTGAACGATACTGTTCACCAAAATCAGGCCCTTGATAATTCAACTGGCTAGGATCATGAATTTCAAAGAAAAAGCTCGCAAGAATTTCAAAATTTGTCAATGAAGGATCGAAAACAACTTGCACTGCTTCGGCATGTCCACTCATTCCTGTGCATATAATTTCGTAATTTGGATCTTCTATACTTCCACCAATATATCCTGATTCAACCGAAATTACGCCTTTTTGTTTTTTGAAAAAATGTTCTACACCCCAGAAACATCCTCCAGCAAATATTGCTGTCTTAAATTTTTCTTTCTCAGGTACGAAATCTAAGGATATTGAATTTACACAATGACGCATATTATTTTGTGTAAATCCCTCGTTAAGAAAAACATGCCCGAGATGTGCATCGCATTCTGCACAAACAATTTCTGTGCGTTTTCCGTCCGAATCGGGAATTCTTTTTACAGCATTTTCTATTTCATCATCGAAGCTTGGCCAGCCACAATTCGATGAAAATTTATCTGTAGAATTATACAAAGAGCTGCCGCATTGTTTGCAAATATATGTTCCTTTTTCTTTAAAATTATTATACTTTCCTGTAAAAGGCATCTCCGTTCCTTTATTAATAATTATTCGTTTTTCGTTATCTGTTAATTCATTTTTACTATTTCGAGTCATAATTATAAAATTTAAATATTATCAATAACTCACCAAATCACGAGATATTTTATTTTCTTATGATTCAATTAACTACATTCTTATAGTATTTCATTTATCTTCATGCTGAATCATAATCTTTCAATTTTCAAATAACCAAAGGATGTTCAATATTAGGTATTAGGTGCGAGCCTTCAATTAATTCTTATAGATAACAATTATGAGAAAAAAAATTAGTTAAACATTTTTGGGACAAGTAATAATTTTAAAATAGCTCTCTCTCTACCTAAACAGAACAACAAAAGCCTTTGATTAGTGCATAGCAAAACTTTATCTCCCACTTTTATTGAAATCAAGTTGTGTTCAATCCTGATTTTTCATCAAAATTGTGCCCGGCCTAGCAGTTTGTCTCTGCTTTTATATTCTTAGGGGCTGGGAGGGCTACTTTTGATTTTGTTTTCCCATTTGAGCCTATTCTCCAGTCTAAGTCCAATTACTATTTCGTTATTCTTATTTATGTAAAACTTATCTTTTGCTTTTCCTCTATTTGGTCCACTTTTTTTATCTCGCTTTGAAACGAGTGCAATACATTCAATAAATTCTGTAGCACATCTATATTGAGGTTCAATGATGTATATGTCATTCTTATCAACAAATCCAAACTTTTCTTTAGTTGAATCATATTTTAACTTTAGAATGATTGATCAAATGCTATCATTTTGAGCCTGCACCTTTTCAAAAAATGATTTCTCTTGAGCAAAAGAGAATATCCATTGCATTAACAATAAAATTAAAAATAGTTTTCTCATAATAAGTTGCCACTAACATTAGCATTTACAAAAAATTCCATATATTTCTTTATTATTTATCATCATTAAATTTAATAGTTTCCTATTATTCAATTAGTTCTCCCTGTGTTGACTCGGCATTTCTTACTAAAATGGTAGCTTTAAAACCGGTAACGAGATTATCTAATTTTTCTGCAAATTCAATTTCATCATTTAATTGTGGCAGTGCTAATCCCACAAAAACAATATCTGCATTTTTACTTTTTCGCTGCATTAATTCAGTAACATTTTCATTATTTTTATTCAAAATTACATCACTTGCTGCCGCCATTCTCGATTCGCTGATAAGGGTTTTTAACTTTTCATTCATTGTGCTTTCTTCTGCTTCGCTGGAAACTATTGTTCGAACATATAATTTCGCATGTCTCCATGCAGTATTTGCATTTAACAAATGAGCAAAAAGTAACATCATATCACCATTTTTTTGCATTCCTCTCCACCAAACATCAATCCGATTGTGAGTAGATGATTTTTCCATTTCAGGAACATATGCCAGAATACTGTTTCTTTTCATTTTCGAAACAGTTCTGACTATCCTGAATAATCTTTGAATACGCTCAGCACCGCTTGTCCAGCCAAACATTACGGTATTCGAGTGCATTCCTGCAAAACCATTTGCCTGAATAATACCGATAATTCCGTTTTCGAAATTTGGGACAATATGAACTTCTGGAAATGCATTGATTTTCTGATTAACTAATTCCTGTTCCATATCTGATTGTATCTGGGTGGTATTCACTGTTGTATCTCCCAACTCTCCAACCAAAGTTCTACAAACAGTAACAATACCTTTATTTTGATTAAACCAATTTGCAACTCTGGTCAATCTCATCAATCGTGTCGGATTTGAAGAAAACAAAAGAATATTCGGTCGCCAATTTCTTGCATGAGTATTTTTTTCTTTCAGTTTCATCAATGCAAGTCTTGCAATCGAACCCCACAGTCCTGCCCTCACGTCTCCCCAACTGCTTTTTAAAGCTTTTCTTTTTAGATAAAAATATATTGTCAATTCCAAACAAATTGCAACTATGCAAGCTAATGGATTGATTAGGCACATCACTATTCCTGCTCCTATACTGCCGATTAGAGAAATGCTCCAATGAACCTTAATCGTAGGTCTGTATGAAACATCTCCAACGAGTTTTTCAATAACCGCAGATAAATTGATTGCGACATACAAAGTCAGGAAAAATATCGTAACCCAGCGGCCAACAGCATTCAGATCTCCAAGAGTAACAGCCAATAATGCAATTCCTCCCGTTACCCAGGTAGCAATAGTTGGCTGGCCTGTCCTGCTTGTTCGTCCCAGAATTTTTGGTGCAATTTTATCGAGCGACAATGCTTGTAAGACTCTTGGGCCTCCGAGGATACTTCCGAATGCCGAAGATAGTATTGCTCCCCAAAGTCCGGGATAGACTAATACCATACCAAAAAAGGCTATCTTTGACCAAATTGGAGGAGTCGAAGCATCTATTTTTGCCAACATTTCACCATCTACTTTCGATGTTACCGACAAAGCCGATAAAATTAATAGATAAACTACTGTTCCGGTTATCACAGCTAATATTGTTCCTCGTGGTATTGATTTTTTCGAATCTTTCAGGTCGCCACTCATTCCAATTCCGGCAGTAAAACCTGTTACAGCAGGGAAAAACACTGCAAAAACAAACCAAAATCCTTCAGGTGCAGATCGTTGATAATTTGGCACCATTTCAGGAGAATTGAAATCTCCTGTGAAAACTCCGGCAAAAAGTGCTATTACACTTATTCCTACAGCCACCATAATCGGTATCTGCATTTTTAAACTAAAGTTTGCGCTTTTGCCGGCAATGGCAGTAGCAAAAATAATAATCAGTGCTGCCATTATTTGAACAGGAGGAACTCCCCAGTCTGCTGGCCAAAATGGAGCAATGGATTCGGCTAATCCGAAGGCATATAATGTTAAACTCAAAGTCCGACAGAGAAATAAAGGTATTCCTATTGCTCCGCCAAGTTGAATCCCCAAACTTCTGGAAATCATATAATACTCACCACCAATTCCAACTTTCATGTTGGTGGCAATTGCAGATGCACTTAAACCTGTAATAAAAGTGATGGAGCTTGCAAGAACCACAGTGAGTAAGGTCAGCGGTAAACCAAGATTTCCTAAAACCCATCCAAATCTTAGATACATCATCACACCAAGTATAGTTAAAACACTTGGCGTAAATACTCCCAGAAAAGTTCCGAATTTTACTGCTTGTGTAGTATTTTTAACTGGCATAATCTTGTTTGTTTTTTATTGACTTGAATGTAAAGGCTTAATTTTTCATTTTTGATTTCATTAAATCCGGCCTGAAAAAAACGAAACAGTTATTTTTCGCAAAGGTGCAAAGTCGCAAATAAATGAATGTCAGCATAATACAATTTTACATTTTTGGAGAAATATAGGTTTTTATAATGAATTATTAAAATCAAACAAACCCGTTCCAGGGCAAACGTATGAAAACAATAATATATATTAAAGATAATAATAATTTTCCATTTTATTAAAAGTGAAAAAATAAATAGTTAATTGCATGATTGCAAGTATTTTAATTACAGCCACAAATATAAGATAGTAATAAAGTAGTAAGGTTGAGCTTGTTACCTTATTAAAACCTAAATGCAATTTTGCAATTTGTAATGGATTGTATTTTAATCAAATAACAAACCTACTTACTTTAATTTTTTTCATGCGTTTGCTCTGAACACGTGCAAACATACCAACACTAAATAATTAGGGTTCGGCTCGTATTCCATACCTAATATGACTTCTGCTGACTTCTCGGCTCATAGAAAACTAATCTATTCCGAGACCTCCCCAGGTAAAAACGCTTTCCTTCCTCCGATGCCTTCAGTATCTACTATCTGAAATTTGTTGGTCAGAGGCTTTGCAAAGATGTGCTTGCTTATCCATTTCAAACAGCCTCATATACTGTTTCTGTTCGTCAGTACCGGATTTTGTAGTCTCGCTTCCTTCAGATGTAGCTTCGCAGCTACCACCCTTGCGACTTACTAACAGGCTTCACCAACCCAGCCTGTAAGAGACTTTCACTCTCTGGAAATATTTAATGCCTACCCAAATTGAATATCAATTTTTATTTTCAAAAAATATTTCTATTTTTGAAATATTTCTTGAACATCAAGGTAGGTGTCCGCATACGCTTATGCTGGGCACACACATTTACTAAACTTGGTCTTGAAGATTTATATAAATATTTGGTCAATTTAAGTTCAGGTTCTGCAAGAGATAATTTATCACAAGATAAAATTCGAGAACTTAAATTTGTCATTCCAAATAATGATTTGATAGAGCAGTTTGATGAAACTGTTAGTCCTTCAATGGAAAAGATTTTAATAAATATGAAGCAAAACCAACAACTCACCGCTCTACGAGATTGGTTATTGCCTATGCTAATGAATGGGCAGGTAACAGTTGGAGAAGCAGAAGAAAAGTTAAGTATGGCAGCGGAGCCACAAGCGGAATATAAAAAAGGATAGAATGACGAAAATATGTTTGGGTAACTTTGGAGGATAGTTCTTTAATACAAAAAATATTAGATATTAGAAAAGACCAAACAAAAGATTGGTGGATCAAAATATCAGATGCAGAAAGAAAATCTATTGAAAAAGGAATATCGGATGCAGAAAATGGCAAATTAAACTCACATTCAGAAGTACGCAAAGTTTATGAAAAAAGAACTAAGAAAATTATCAAATGAAATTGAGAGAACTGTAAACCTAATTTCTAATATTCCTAATTTATTTCCTCTATCTGAAAATAGAACATATCGCAATTTGAGTGAATGATTTCGTTAAGAAAGGTTAAATAATTGAATGAATGAACACCAACTACTAATAAATTGACGTTTTGATTTGAAAATATAATATCATGGAGAAGCCTAAACAATCAAAAAGTAAATTATTAAATGCAGGACTAATATTAATTCCTGTAATGCTAGTAGTTTTAGTATTAACAAGTTTAAAACGCAGTGTAAATGGAGATTTCTTTGAAGGTAGTGGAGAATTTTTCGTTAATTACATTTTTTCAATTGGATATTTCTTAATTGTTCTAATAAATAACAGGCCGTTTTTTAGATTCAGACAAATTGATAGGAGACTAATAATTGTTTCATTGGTTCTTTTTTCAATTAGCTCATTTACATTAAACAATTCGATTGTAATATTTGCGCAATTTACTCTTTGGGTAAAGGTTTACTTAATTCTTTTCTACATTTCTTTTCTTGGAATATGTTATATCGAAAAAATACCAAAAGTTCTTAGATACCCTATTTCCTTTTTCCTTGGAGCAGGCATAGTTATGACAACTTATTTTGCTGTTTATTTAGCTCCCATTTATCATATATCAATAATCGGCCTGATGTTTTTCGGATTAACTATTCATTTATTAATCCCACTTTTAATAACAATATCAACAATAATTATCTACGCCAAACTGAAAAAATCGAAAACTGAAAAAGCACTGTTTTATTCCGGAATAATAATTCCAATTTCCATAACCATAGTTTTTCTATTTCAATGGAGTAATTTCAAAAACGAAATTCATAAATCAACTTCATCAATCATTACCAGGCCAGATAATACTTTGCCAGAATGGATTTTGCTTTGTCAGGATATGCCAACAGATAAATTTTCCCAGAAAATTATAAAAGGAAATTTAGCATATGACACTTTTAAAAATATGTGGGGAGCTTGGGGCAATACAATATTTGATGAAGTAAAAAGGCACGACCCTCTGGTGAATATTGGATTAGCTATTCTTGGCGACATTAATCTTGATAGAGATACCAGAGTAAAAATCTTAAAATCACAATTTAATGCAAGACATTTAGCTCAGAGAAAATTATGGTCAGGAAGAAATATTGGTACAATTGAGGTTCTTAATAACATTAAAATTTTCCCGGATTATCGTTTAGCTTATTCAGAAAAAATAATTACAGTAAAGAACTATAGTCAATGGGAAAATAACCAACAGGAAGCGGCCTTTACTTTTTATTTACCGGAAGGTTCTGTGGCCACTTCATTGTCACTTTGGATTGACGGAAAAGAAGAAAAATCCCGATTAACGACAAAATCAAAAGCTGATAGCGCATATGTTAGCATTGTTGGTGTTGAACGAAGAGACCCGGCTTTGTTGCATTGGCAAGAAGGAAATACCCTAACTGTAACAGTTTTTCCTTGCACTCCAAAAGAAAATAGGAGATTCAAAATTGGAATCACAACACCTCTTGAAAAGCTTGATGATATATTAACGCTCCAAAATGTATATTTTGATGGACCTGTAACACATGATATATTGGAAACAAGTCAGCTTGTATTTGAATCAGAAAATGATATTGAAAATATTAAAGTGCCGAATGGATTTAATAAAGGACTGGGAAACAATTTTGTTTATAATGGAAAGTTCAGGCCATATTGGGAAGTGTCTTGTCAGGCTACCGAATTATCTAAAAATGAATTCTTTTTTAATGAACATTCATATGCAATAAAAGAAATTGATAAGCAGATATATAAATTTAATCCTGAAAACATTTATTTAGATGTGAATAAAAGCTGGACAGAATCAGAATATAATGAGTTGCTGAAAATATTTTCCGAAAAACAGATATTCGTACATCATGATAAACTCATGAAGCTGAACAAGGAAAATGAAGCTGAAATTTACAAAGTAATTGGCAGCAAAAATTTTAGTCTGTTTCCATTTAATGAAATCTCTGATTGGAATAACTCACTTGTTATTTCTAAATCTACAGAACTTTCGCCAAACTTATCTGATTTAGAAGGTAGTGATTTTTTAAGCGAACTCATTAAAAAGATAAATTCAATCGATGAAAAGGTAAACCTCTTTCAATTTGGCGAAATAACATCGCCATATTTAAAGTCATTAAAAGAATTTCAAATAATTAATTTTCATTCTGGCGACATATCTGAATTATCAAAAATCATCAATGAGAAATATTTTTATCAATATAACACAGATTCGTCAACAATAAATCTGGATATAGCAGGTATAAGTATTCATAAGGACACAAACCAAGTTCAACCAAAAGCACCAGACCACTTATTGAGACTTTTTGCATATAATACCATTATGAAACAGATGGGGCGGAATTATTTCAATAAAAATAAGGAATATATCGATGATTTAGTAGAGATAGCAAATGAAGCTTACGTTGTAAGCCCTGTTTCAAGTCTAATAGTACTTGAAACAAAAAAGGATTATGAAAGATTTGATATACCTGAAAATGAAAATAGCCTAAAAAATGCATCGGTTAAATCTTCTGGAGCAGTTCCAGAACCTGGGGAATGGTTATTAATCTTTTTATTTATTGGAATTCTAATTTTCGTATTCTTCAAGAAAAAGACATTACACTTTGTGAAATGGAAATAAGCTTAACCACTTTTGTAAAAACCAAGCTATTCATAACCATAGCTTTAATTTCCATATTCGTTCTGTTAGCATTTCAAAAGCTTGCATTTTATGTAAGGTTTGACTTTAATTTTCTGTTATTACTGTTGGTTTTGCCATTTGTAATAAAGAAACAAGATAATACGAAGTCCATTAGATACGGAATTATTGCAATTATACTTTTCCTTCTATATCCTTTTCTAAAGCTTAGCTCAATATATTTTTTCGCATTCATTTGTTCCATATTTTTTATTTATGAATTTCAATATGGGAAATTAAGTTCTATCCCTTTGTTTTTCGTAATAATTGTCTCACCGGTTGCAATTTTTTTATCTGAGGTAGTTGGCTTTGAGATAAGATTATGGTTAACTAAAATTGCTACGAATATCCTTCAATTCATTAATAGTGATTTCAATTATTCTGGGAACATTATTCTAATTGGGAAAAATGAATTTCATGTTGATTCTGAATGTATGGGATTGAAAATGGTTTTATTGTCAATGTTTATAACATTGATATTTATTACGTATCATCAACATAAGAAAAAAGGTCAGATTAATATTTCATTTATAGTACTATCTTTATCAATATCATATATTCTGGTGGTAATATCAAATTTAGCCAGAATCATACTGATAACATTGTTTCAATCACCACCTGATACATTTTCACATGAGCTCATCGGCATAATCTGTTTCATTGTTTATGTTGTATTGCCCTTATGGTACGTAGTAAAAATTTTACCGACAAGTAAGAAAAAGAATACTAATGGATATGATTCAAAATTTAATGGACTTGTTTTTATTTCTTTAGTTTTTGTGTTGTTGTTTCTTCTCTCTCTCTACCGCTTTACTAATTTAGGTTCAAAGGAAAATGCAAAACCGGATATTATTTCGCTTGATTATTTCTCAAAAGATTTTTCTAGTTCAATAGAGGAGCACAGCGTTCTAAAACTAACAAATGAATATTTCTTGATATACATTAAACCTGCAGCAAGTTTTTATTCTGCCGACCACTCTCCTATCATTTGTTGGAAAGGTAGTGGATATAAAGTAATTAAAGAACAGATAATTTCAACAAACAAAAACAAAGTCTATTATAGTGAACTACAAAAGGATAATGATATTCTTTATTCAACATGGTGGTATGATTGCGGTAATGTTAAAACTATCTCACAATATAAATGGAGATTTAATAATCTAATCAATGGTGATGATTATCGTTTAATAAATGTGATTAGTGATAATAAAAATAGCTTAATCATAAAAACCAATAAATTGCTAACTGAAAATATTTTTGATGGAACTCAGTAAATCCAATAATCAAACCTACTTAGCATTTGCCTCCTCCCAAAAAAGCATCCAATTTTACTACAGATCCAAATAAAAACTTTGTATAATAAAATTGTGTTATGATTTGAATAAAAACAATAAATTTGAAGATTTCTGAATGGTTAGTATTACATAGAATTAATCTATTACAAAAGGCAATGAAAAATATTACACTAACAGCAATTAGTCTGATTTTTATTCTTCTTTCATGTAAAGAGAGCAAACATCATGTAGGGGTTTTGAAAGCAGAAATAATCCCAAAACCACAATCAATTGTTGAACTTGGGCATAATTATATTATTTCTAAATCGACTAAAATTTATGTAAACGAAACGAATGATGAACTTAAAGGAGTTGCTAAATACTTAAAAAAACGAATCGAAACAAGTGTTCAAGGAGCTTCAATTGCCATTGTTACAAATGCATCCTCAGAGGAAGGAATACATTTAATACTAAATAATGAACCTGATACTCTATTGGGTGAAGAAGGCTATACCTTATCGTCAGAAAACAACTTACTTATAAAGGCGAATACTTCTGCAGGTATATTTTATGGAGTGCAGACACTGCTGCAATTATTACCAGTAGAAATATATTCAAAGGAATCCAAAAATTTTGACTTAATTCTTCCTGCTGTCAATATTTTCGATAAACCGAGGTATGCCTACAGAGGGATGCATTTAGATCCCTGTCGGCATTTCTTTTCAGTCGAATTCACTAAAAAATATCTTGATTATATGGCCTACCATAAACTGAATAAGTTTCACTGGCATCTTACTGAAGATCAAGGCTGGAGAATAGAAATTAAAAAATATCCGAAATTAATTGAGATTGGTTCAAAAAGAAAAGGCACTTTGATTTTAAACCACGATGTAAGTTGGAAAGAACAAAAATACGATACCATTCCTGTTCAAGGATATTATACACAAGAACAAATTTTTGAAATAATTCAATATGCAAAAGAGCGATTCATAGAGGTAATTCCCGAAATTGAAATGCCGGGACACGCAACAGCTGCTTTAGCTTCTTATCCGAACCTGAGTTGCACCGGTGGTCCTTTCGAAGTATTGCAAAGGCCAGGAGTTATTGCAGATGTATATTGTGCAGGGAATGATTCTGTATTTGTTTTTATTAAAGATATAATTGATGAAGTGGTTGAATTATTTCCTTCCAAATATATTCATATCGGAGGTGATGAATGCCCTAAAGACAGATGGAAAGAATGCTCAAAATGTCAAAATGTTATCAAAAGGGAAGGACTTGAAAACGAACATGAATTGCAAAGTTGGTTTATTACTGAGATTGAGAAATACATTAATTCGAAAGGCAAAACTTTAATAGGCTGGAGTGAAATTATGGAAGGAGGTATAGCTCCAAATGCTGTATTGCAATCATGGTTGGGGACTTCAGCAGGAATCGAAGCTGCAAAACAAAAGCATAATGCAATTATGTCGCCATATCAATACCTGTATTTCGATGGAATATATGTTGACAAAAAACACAAGAAAATGGAACCTTTCGGGCAATCCTATTGTTGGACAAACACCGAAAAAGTGTATTCTTTCGATCCTACACCAGACACTATCCCGCAGAAATATCACTCTTATTTTATAGGCGCTGAAGCTACCATGTGGACAGAATTTATTAAAGATGAATCGCATTTGGAATACATGCTGATGCCAAGAATTAGTGCCCTATCAGAAATATGCTGGACAAATAAAGAGCAAAAGGATTTTGCAGATTTTTCTAATAGACTTGATAAACAATACATGAGATATGACCAATTAGAAACAAATTACCGGATTCCTCACCCAATTATACCGGACACAATTTTTGTTGATAACAGTGAAAAAATTAATATCATCAACCCAACAGGTATAACAAACGTAAGATATACTCTTGATGGAAGTATCCCTGATGAAAACGCTAAATTATATACTGGTCCATTTTTCATTACTGAAAGTAAAAGACTTAAGGCCAGATGTTTTAACCAAAATGGAAGAGGCAGCAGTATTGCAACTTCCATAATCATTATGAAAATCCCGCAAAATAAATAGAGCTGTGGGTATTTTGTAAAACCAAGTCAAGTTGGAAATAGGAATTGATCTAATATAAAAGCTAATAAAATAGGGCATAGAATAAATATTTTCTATTTTTACACCCTAATTTGATAATTTGTGATGCAATATATTTCATTTAGTATCGGAACAATTCTATTTCTGTTTTTTGTGCTTGTAGCTTTTATTTCAATCAAAGAAAAACAAAAAAGAGCTACCATAGTTTCATTAATTAGCAGCATAATTCTTTCTGCTCCTTTCGTTTTTCTTGCAATAATCAATGTTGAGATATATATCTTAATACTGGTTTCTGTTACGTCTTTTTTTCTATTAGTCCTTTTTATTCCTACAGGCAAAAAGAAAATGTCGGATATGGGAAAACCAAATTCCTTAATTGATGAAAGAGATATTGTTTTCTCAAGAATGCTTTTGAAGAAAGGTAGCGAAAGATTTGAAAACTATTATAAAGATAATCCATCAAATCTTAAACCTGATGAAGATTTCAGAAGTAAGCCCGGCTTGTTGGCAGAGGGCTCAACTGAGTATAATAATGTAATTTTCAAAACTGCTCAAATATGTTTTAATTTTATAAAACTACTCTATGACGATATTGATGGCAAGACTTCTGAGCACAAAGAGAAAGTTGATACTGAGAAAATTACATACTATATTAAAAACTGGTCGAAAAAATTAGGGGCAATTAATGTTGGTATTACTGAACTCAAAAAACATCATTTATACAGTTATAGAGGGAGAGAAAAAAATTATGGTAATGAAGTAAAAAACAAGCACAAATATGCAATTGTTTTCACAGTGGAAATGGATAGGGATATGATGTCAGCAGCTCCTGGTGCTCCAACAGTTTTAGAATCTTCCGAGCAATATATTAATGCAGCAGTTATTGCAGTAACAATTTCGTCATTTATTAGAAATCTTGGTTACAGTGCAAAAGCTCATATCGATGGAAATTATGAGGTTTTGTGCACTCCCATTGCTGAAGATGCCGGATTAGGAGTAATCGGAAGGCTCGGACTATTAATAACTCCATACCTTGGACCAAGAGTTCGTTTATCGGTAGTTACAACCGACTTGCCAATTATTTCTGACAAAAAGACCACAAATAGTTCAATTATAGATTTTTGCAATGACTGTAAAAAATGTGCTGATGTGTGCCCTACAGCTGCCATTCCTTTTGATGAGCAAAAAAATCACAATGGAGTAAAAAAATGGAAAGTAAATATGGATGCATGTTTTAAATATTGGTGCATCAGCGGAACCGATTGTGGTAAATGCATGTCAGTCTGTCCATTCTCTCATCCGAATAATATGTTTCATAATGTAATTAGATGGGGGATTAATAACTCAGTCATATTCAGGCGTTTTGCACTATTAATGGACAATTTGTTTTATGGAAAGAAACCCACTCCGGCTCAAGCTCCGGATTGGATGAATTTGAAAAACTAAAGCTTAATGAAATGAAATATGAAGACTTAGGATATGATGCAGATTTTGCAAATCACAGAAAAAATCAACAACTTGAGTCATTTGGACTTGGGCGGGTTATTTCAGAACACAAAGAAAGATATGTTGTAAAAACTACTAAAAAAGAATACGATGGAGAAATAATTGGGAATTTGAGGTTTTCGGTACACGATAGAAGCGATTTGCCGGCTGTGGGCGACTGGGTTGCAATTTCTGAATACGATGAAAATAAGGCACTTATTCATTCTGTATTTCCCAGAAAAACTATTCTTGAAAGGCAAGCTGTAGGGAAACAAACTGAGAAACAAATTATAGCAACAAATGTCGATTACGCCTTTATTGTACAAGCTGTTGACAGAGATTTTAATATCAACCGTATAGAACGATACTTAACAATTTGCTATACATCCGGAGTAAAGCCAATTATCATTCTCAATAAAATAGACTTAGTAAATGACACTGAATTAGCAAATTTGATTACTTCTGTTCAGGAAAGAATAAAGCAAGTACCAATAATCGCTATAAGCAATGAAAACCAAAAAGGAATAGAAAAACTTAAAAAGAGCTTAGAAAAAGGCAAAACCTACTGTTTATTAGGTTCGTCAGGAGTAGGTAAATCAAGCCTTATAAATAATCTTTCAGGCGAACCATTAATGAAAACGAATACGATTAGTACAAGTTCGAATAAAGGACGACACATAACAAGTCATCGTGAGTTATTAGTTCTCGAAAATGGCGGAATTCTAATTGACAATCCTGGAATGAGAGAAATTGGAATTGCAGATTCAACCGATGGGATAGAAAAAACATTCGAAAAAATTGCCCTGCTATCTAAAAAATGCAAATTCAAAAATTGCACACATACAACAGAAGCAGATTGTGCGGTTTTAGCAGCCCTGCAAGCTGGTAAATTAAACGAATCATTGTATAAAAATTTCCTGAAAATGCAAAGTGAAAAAGACCATTTTGAATCTACCGTAGCCGAAAAGCGAAAAAAGGATATGGATTTTGGGAAAATGATAAAGAATTACAAAAAGAATAAAAAAATGAATAGGTATTAATTTTAATAAAAGGATTTGGTTATTTCTGTCTATATCACATTTTGCATTTAAAGTCAGTTAAAAGAATATTAAAATCTTAACTTTCGCAATTTATTGACGTACGATCGAAGTGTAAAAAACAAATATATGAAAAATGAATATTCGCTTAAAATTGATAATGATTTAAAAATATTTCGATATCGACATCAGGGATATATTGATAAAAATGACATTGGAATTGCATGGGAAGAGTTGTTGAGCAAAGAAGAATTCACAAAACAAAAGTATAATTTGCTTTCTGATTACAGAAATGCAATGTTTGATAGTGAAATAGATGATGTTGATTTAATCAGCGATTTTCTTTACAAAATTAAGGATATACTAAAAGGAAAAAAGCAGGCAATAATTATTAACGACCCACTAAGTGCCGCATTATCTGTTCTTTTTGGGAATCAAGTGAATAAACGAATCGGTTAGGTGAAGATTTTTTCAACAGAGGAAGAAGCAGTAAGATGGCTTAGTGAGTAGTTTCCAACATTACTAAAAAATCTCGTAAAGAGCTGTCAGTTACAATATCATTTTTTGTTTTTAATTCCGACAAAATTTCTATATCCGAAGCACACAATTTTATGTTACAATCCGGATTGTAATCAGGTTTTTTGGATGGAACGGTAACATATGCCAATTGGTTTTTTGGTTCATTTTTATAAATAATTTTTTCTTTAATTATCACAACTGTATCTTTCACTTCCGAAAAAATTGTATCAGTAATTTCAACAAAGACTGTATCAACTAATGCCATAATATTTTGTTTTTCCGGATTTTGCGAAAGCGAGAAAATATAAGCTATGCCAAAAATTATTAAAATCGTAGCAGCTACTTTATAGGCTTCCATACGATAATTTAAAATTTTGTGAAATTTTGGTTTTTTCAATTTTAATGAAATTTTGGTTTTTTTATCGAGCAGTACCTTTGTGTCTTCAATTGTAGAACGAAGATTTTTGTACTCTTCGACAGACATTTCTTGCAATACAATTTCTATATCCGCCTGAGCTAAATCTTCAAAATTATAATCCTCCAGCAAATCGAATATTTTCTCAGTGTTTTTTTCTTTTTTCATAATTTCAAATTTTCAGCATCTTATTATATTGATTAGAAAGTTCTTTTATTGTATAAAATAGTCGCGATTTTATTGTACCTTCAGGACATTCATATATTTCGGCAATTTCCTTTATACTCAAGTTTAACTTAAATCTTAGAACAATTAATGATCGTTGTTCCGATTTTAAATTTTTAATATGGTCATTCAGCTTTTGCTCTTGTAGGTCTAAATCATAATGTGCTGTTTCTGTGTACTTTAAATGCTCATTATATTTGTTTTTTACAGTTTTGCTTCTAAAATGATTTTTCGACATATTCGAAGCTACTCGATAAATCCATGGTTTGAATTTCTGTTTTGTATTAAAGACATCGGGCTTTTCCAATATTTTAAGAAACAAATCGTGAAAAAAGTCTTTTGCCTTTTCATTATCTCTGTCTAAAGCAAGGAAAAAGTAATTTGTAATCGGCTGCAAATATCTCAAATACAGACAGTCGAATGCTTTTTTGCTCCGACTGTCTTTTGACATTTTGTATATCTCAATTAGTTTTTCGTCTGTAAAATTCTTCATTTCTTCAGAACTCATTATTTTTTTGGGACTATTTAATTTTACTATTTTAAAAGAATTCCTACGAAAATTCAATCTAAACTAAAAAATTATTTTAACTCCTCCAACATTTTTTGTTTCCAGCTTTCGCCTCCTTTTTCAGCAATGAACAAACCAAGTGCTTTAACTTTTTCGGCCTTTTGACTTGCACCACTCAATTTATAGTGTTCGTGAAGCTTGACTATTCCCGGAAGATAGTTTAGATTCATATGCTCAACTTTTTCTTTACTAATATCATAATAGTTTTGCATGGAAATGTAATCCATTCTATAGATGTTCTCAAAATTATTTATTAAAAATGCCATATTATCAATATTGCTGTCGGAATATTCCATAACAAGGCCATGAAGATATAAATCGTTTTCATATTCTTTTAGGTATTTCCATGTCGTTAAACCAATATACAAGGACTGTTCTTTTGGCTTGTTCTTAATAATATAATCAATAATTTCGCTTTGATTTTCGCTTACTGAGCCGTCTTCGTATTTTTTTCCTAAAGGTTTGATATTACTTTTTTCAAGGATCATTTTTTGATAATCGACATCTGTCAGCAAACTAACATTAAATACCATAATATCTGTTCTAATTCCAAGTGCATCTTGCAAAAGCCAAACTGGAAATGTGTCATTATCTCCAAAAGTCAGGAGAATACTATTTGGTTTCATCGACATCAAAACATTGTAATTGTACGAAATAAATCCAGGGGAAATCCAGTTAGACTTAAACATTTTTTCGTTAAATTCCTTTCTCTTAGCAAAATTACATTGCATTTCGTAGCCAACTACTATTCCTTCATATACTTCCGGAACTTTCGGATTCAATTCAATAGCTTTAAGCAGATGTTCAAGCCTTTCTTCAGGATCGCCATATTCTTTTAATCTGTAATAAGTGAACGAATTAGGAACATTTTTTTCTACCAATTCCAAAATGTCATCAAGCTTTTTCAAATATGGACTTTCATTTGTCCAGCCATCATTTTTTTTGCCATCAAAACCATTTATGTCTTTGTAGGTTCCTTTGCAATTTCTATTCGAGCGATAGTAATTATACCATGCATCGGCATTAGTTTGGTCTTTTTCAAGGACTTTCCACCACAATTCGGCTTGTTGAATATAATATTCGTGCGGTTTCGAAACTTTCGCAAACGAAAATATTTCTTCCGGAGTTTGAGCATTAAGTATTGCTGTTTGCATTATCAATACCATAATAATTAACTGGCTTATTTGTTTCATATTTGTTTCATTTTCAATAAAAATTAATATTCTATTTCATGCTATTCGAATTGCAATTCAAAATAAGTACACTTTAATTTCTAAAAGGTTCAAATGACATTTCAGAATTTGTTGAAAAAAATAAAAAAAATCCACGAAATTTGTGGAAGGAAAACAGAAAATATTTCTTGCAAATTACTCAGATTTACGCAAAAAATGAATCAGCTAAAATCAGCGGAAGAATAAAATTGAATTAGCTTTTCTGAAAATTTTAAAATGATTTGTGAGCAACAGAAAACAATGAATTCAAAAATATTCCTCAAAATAAATAGCATTTTTATAAAAGTCTGTAAATAGTTTTAAGTTCAAGTATTATCTTTGAAGCCAAATAATTTTTTGAACAGAGTATAGGTTTTAATGCAAACGGAAGAAAACAAAAAAATAGAAGGAGCTGAAAACGAAGAAATTAACAATTCGGGAGAAGACAGTCAAATTGCAAAATCAGACAATATGCACAATGTTGAATATCTGTCAGGCATGTATAAAAACTGGTTTCTCGAATATGCTTCCTATGTAATTTTAGAGCGTGCCGTTCCGCATATATACGATGGATTAAAACCTGTTCAACGGCGAATTCTTTTTGCTATGAAACGATTAGATGACGGACGTTTCAATAAAGTTGCCAATATTATCGGGCAAACTATGCAATTTCACCCTCATGGCGATGCCTCAATTGGCGATGCTATGGTACAAATCGGACAAAAAGAATTATTGATAGAAACTCAAGGAAACTGGGGAAACATAATAACCGGCGACAATGCAGCAGCATCAAGATATATTGAGGCTCGTTTGTCGAAATTTGCTATTGATGTAGTTTTTAATTCTAAAACAACATTTTGGAAAGCATCATACGATGGACGAAACAACGAGCCGATTAATTTACCTGTAAAATTTCCATTGCTTTTGGCGCAAGGTGCAGAAGGAATTGCAGTTGGTTTAGCATCAAAAATCCTTCCCCACAATTTTATCGAACTCATTGATGCATCAATCGACTTTTTGAACGACAAAGAATTTGAATTACTCCCAGATTTTCCGACCGCAGGCTTAGCCGATTTCAGCAAATATAACGATGGTTTGCGTGGAGGAAGTGTAAAAGTTAGAGCCAGAATATCTAAAATAGATAAAAAAACACTTCAAATTTCTGAAATTCCCTTTGGTAAAACCACCGGAAGTTTGATTGATAGTATCGTAAAAGCAAACGAAAAAGGGAAAATTAAAATCAAAAAAATTGACGATAATACTTCTGAAAATGTCGAAATTTTGATTTATATAAATTCGGGGATTTCACCAGACAAAACCATCGATGCGCTCTATGCTTTCACCGATTGCGAAATTTCAATTTCTCCAAACAATTGTGTTATAGAAGAAGAAAAACCACGATTTCTAGGTTCTTCAGAAATGCTGAAAATTTCGGCACAAAACACCGTCAATCTACTGAAAAAAGAGTTGGAGATAAAAAAATCGGAGCTCGAAGATGCCTGGCATTTCTCTTCATTAGAAAAAATTTTCATTGAGAATAGAATTTACATTGAAATTGAAGATTGCGAAACCTGGGAATCGATAATCGAAACTATTGATACACACCTCGAACCTTTCAAATATTTATTGAAGAAAACTGTAGTTTACGATGATATTGTTAAACTTACAGAGATAAAAATCAAAAGAATTTCGAAATTTGATTCCTTCAAAGCCGACGAACTAATAAAATCTATTGAAGCTGAGATTCAGCAAATTGAATATAATCTGAGCAGAATGGTTCAGTTTGCCATTGATTATTACAGAAAAATTAAAAATAAGTATGGAAAAGGAAGGCAACGGAAAACCGAAATTCGCAACTTCGACACAATTGTTGCTACTAAAGTGGTTGTTGCAAACGAAAAACTTTATATAAACAAAAAAGAGGGATTCATTGGAACTTCTCTTAAAAAAGATGAGTTTGTTTGCGATTGTTCCGACATTGACGATATTATAGCATTTCGCAGAGACGGAAAATATATCATCACCAAAGTTTCTGAAAAATCATTTGTTGGTAAAAATATTATTTATGTCACCATTTTTAAGCCAAACGACGACCGAACAATTTATAATGCAATTTATCGAGATGGCATAAGCGGAACTACACTTATGAAACGATTTGCAGTTCTAAGTATAATCCGAGACAAGGAGTATGATATAACTCAAGGAACAGCAAATTCAAAAATTATTTACTTCACAGCAAATCCCAATGGTGAAGCCGAAACCATAAAAATTTTCCTCAAGCCAAAAGCAAAATTGAGACGATTAAGTTTCGAACTCGATTTCAGAGACTTAGCAATAAAAGGTAGAAATTCAAAAGGCAACATTATTACAAAACATGATGTGTATAAAATTTCTCTAAAAACAAAAGGTGTTTCTACTCTAGGTGGCAGACAAATTTGGTTCGATGAATCTGTTTTACGCCTTAGTACCGAAGAAAGAGGAAAATTCATTGGCGATTTTTCAGGCAACGACAAAATTTTAACAATTACAAAATCAGGATATTTTCAATTGTCAGGCTTCGACCTTTCCAATCATTTCGACGAAGACATTGTTTTGATAGAAAAATATAATCCCGAAAAAGTGTTTTCGGTGGTTTTTTTCGATGCCGACCAAAATTACTATTATCTCAAACGTTTTCAGATTGATGAGACCGACAAAAAAGTTAGTTTTATTGGCGAAAATCAGAATTCGAAATTCATTATTTTTTCGACGGACAAGCTTCCAAGAATAGAAATTGAGTTCGGAGGCGAACAAAGTAGTCGAGAAAATGAAATAATAAATGTTGCCGAATTTATTGGAATAAAAAGTTACAAAGCACGAGGAAAACGAATTTCTATTTTTAATTTGCAAAAAATTTCGTGGATTGAATCTCTCGTATTCGACGAAAACGGAAACACTGAAGAACTTGAAGAATCAAAATCTATAGATGAAAAACCTTTGAATTTGGAAGAAGATGGACAATTCAGTTTGGAACTATAGAATTATTGTCAATTTCAAAAAAATAATTTCATTAACTAATCCTATGCAAAAGTGCCACATTCTCGACATGATGAGTATGTGGAAACATATCAACCGGCTGAATCAGTTTTACTTGGTATTCTTCGCCTAACAAAGCAATATCTCGTGCCTGAGTTGCCGGATTGCAGCTCACATAAACAATTTTTTCCGGTTTGGCGTAAAGCAAACTTTCAACAACATTTTTATGAATACCGGCACGTGGAGGATCAAGAATAATTACATCGGGCTTCCCGTTTTCTAAAATAAACTCTTCATTTAGAATATCTTTAATATCGCCTGCAAAAAACGAAGTGTTGCTAAGATTATTAATAGCTGAATTGGTTTTTGCATCAGCAATGGCATCTTCAATAAATTCTATTCCGATCACTTTTTTAGCCGATTTTGCAATAAAGTTTGCAATAGTTCCTGTACCTGTATAAAGGTCGTAAACCACCTCATCACCATTCAAATTTGCAAACTCACGAACAATTTTATACAAATTATAAGCTTGTAGCGAATTAGTTTGAAAAAAAGATTTTGGACTTATTTTAAATTTCAAGTCTTCCATTTTCTCAAAAATGAAACTATCGCCTGCAAAATGTTTAATCTCCAAATCGCTGATAGTGTCGTTTCTTTTCGGATTTACTACATACATCAGCGATTTTATTTTGGGAAATTGTTGATGTAGATATTCGAGCAACGAATTCCTCAATTTTTCATCTTCATAAAAAAATGAAGCTATCACCATAAACTCGCCCGAACTGTTGTTTCGAATAATTAAATTACGTAATAATCCTTCTTGTTTTCTCAAATCGAAAAAACTCATTCCATATTTCAAAGCAAACTCCCTCACAGCCAGCCTAATTTCGTTGGAAGGCGCGGGTTGTAAATGACAAAATTCAATATCGAGAACCTTGTCGAATCTGCCGGGTACGTGAAAACCTAAACCGTCTAATATTTTTTCTTCAGCATTTTCTATTTCGTCTTCGTGAAGCCAACGTCTGTTTGTAAAAGTATATTCCAACTTATTTCTGTAGAAATCAGTATTTTCGGAAGCCAAAATAGGTTTTATTTCATCGACCTTGAGCTTGCCGATACGCTCAAAATTATCGACAACTTGATTATGCTTGTAAGAAAGTTGCAAGTTGTAAGGCAAATTTTGCCATTTGCAACCCCCACACACTCCAAAATGTTTGCAAATTGCAGGCACTCTGTTTTCTGAGTATTTGTGAAATTTTATAGGATAGCCCTCGAGGAAACTTTTACGTTTTCTGTTTACCTGTACATCAACAATATCGCCCGGAATAACTTTTGTTACGAAAACAATTTTTTCATCAATTTTAGCAATAGCTTTACCTTCGGCTGCTAAATTGGTAATTTCCAAATTATAAATGATAGGGTGTTTTTTTCTTTTTCTCACTTTTTGAATTTATAAATGACTGATTAAAAACAAATATTACATCTTAATGACAGTATTCGGAGCCACTATGTTTTTATAAATTTTATGGCTGTTGCTTTAAAGCTGAGCCAAATATTTATATTGTTTGACAAATCTAATTTTCGCGATGAGCTTTTTGTTATTACTACATATAAGAAAACTCCAATATCGATTTTTACTTCAACACCATTGGTTGTTGGTACAATATGTCCAATTTTTCCACGAAAATTGTTGCAAGCACTTGATTCTATTTTTTCTTTCGATAAAATAATTTCATTGCTTTTTATTATGATATTTCCTTCGCATTCATCACATTCTGTTGCTATAATAAATTTCATGTCATTCTCAATTTCAGCTACTTTTGTGCCCGATTTCTCATCACAAACTATTTTTGTTTTGAAAAAATTCTTGTCGCCCGAAAAATTAGCAACAAATTCTGATTCGGGATTCTGAAAAACGATTTTAGGTTTTCCATACTGTACAATTTCACCATTTTGCATAATAGCAACTTTGTTAGCCAAAGAAATTGCTTCCTCGTATTCATGCGTAACATGGACTATAGTTATTCCTTTGCGGTTTATTTCCCGAAGCAATCCCCGAATTTCGTTCCGCAAAATTACATCAAGCGATGTTAATGGCTCGTCGAGTAAAAGAATTTTGGGTTCTAACAAAAGAGTTCTTGCAAGTGCAACCCTTTGTTTTTCGCCGCCGGAAAGCATTTTCACTTCTCTTTCGAGCAAATGTGAAATATTCATTTCAGTAGCTATATTTTCTACTTTTAGTTTAATCTTAGATTTTTTAAGTTTTTTGAACTTGAGCGGATAAGCAATATTATCGAAAACCGACAAATGTGGAAAAACAGCAAAATCCTGAAAAACAAGGCCAATTTTTCTTTTTTGGATTTTTTTACGGGAAATATTTTCACCTTCCAAAAAAATATTTCCTGAGTCAGAGGAAATCAATCCGGAAATTATTTCAAGCAGAACAGATTTCCCTGAACCTGAAACGCCAAGAATTACGAAATAATCTCCCTTTTCTACTTTGAAGCTAAGATTTTTTATCTCGAACGAATTGAATTTTTTGTTTATTTTTTCAACTTCTAACATGCTTATTTGACCATATTTTTTTGTTCTTCTAACATTATTTTTTTCTCACAAAAAAACGCATTAAAATAAAAACTACTAATGAAACTGCAATAAAAATTATTGCAACCGGACGGGCATAATTTAACCCGAATGAACTGAATCGCTCGAAAATCAAAACAGGCGTAATCATCGGATGATATGCAACAATCACTACTGCTCCAAATTCGCTCATGCCCCGTGCAAACATCATAACTAAACCAGATAGAATATTTCGCCATGCTAATGGAAGAGAAATTGTAAAAAATACTTGTACGGGCGACGCACCAAGATTTAGAGCTGCTTTTTCGAGCCTGTCGGGGACATTGCTGAAACCATCGCGAGATGCATTAATAACAAAAGGAATGCTTACAAAAGCCATTGCAATAGCAATTCCAAAAGGATGGCCAACTAAATTCAAGCCAAAAAGAGAAGCAAACTTGCCAATAGCTGTGTCGCGCGAGATGAAACCCAAAATAGCAATACCAGCGGCTGAATGAGGAATCACAATAGGTAAATCAATAATTCCAAGAAGTAATTGTTTGAAAGGAAAATCCTTTTTTGAGAGGATGTATGAAAATGGAATTGCAATTATCGAAAAACTAATTGTAGCTAGCATTGAAGTCCAAAGAGTAAGCCAAATGCTACCCAAAACTTCATCGTCTTTGGTTGTTTCAATAATCTGTCCTAAACTAGTATCAAATAGCATTATAAGAAGTGGAGCCACTATAAATATCAAAGTTAATCCACTGAGGAAAATCAATAATAGCTGAAACAATGAGTATTTTTTCACAGTTTTATTGAGGTTTTGCAAATTTTTTCAATCTATTTGGAACGAAACTGAATGTTTCGGAAATAGCAGGAATTAGCGATTTTTGGCCATTCCTCTCTATTATTTTCATACCTTTTTTTTCGCTAAGAAAAAACTCTGTAAATTCTATAGCTAATAATTTATCTTGAGAATTATCAGGAATTGTAAGCCCGTAAATCATTGGTTCTCCATTTTTTGTAATAAATTCATTTGGCTTTTTTCCACTTATCTTAACCGAAGCTGTTTTATAAAATGCACCATATTTTGGGCTTTTTAGGTTTATCTCATCCGGGAGGACAATGTATTCTAAGCTATGTTGCTGAGCTACCGAACGATAAATAAAAATATAGTCGATAGCACCAATCTCAAGCAGGCTCAATAAGTCAACTTCTTTTGGGCGGACATAATTCAAATCTTTTTGCAAAAGCTCAATTATCTGATTTTGATTATAATGCTTTTCAGCCAATTTGATTGTTAAAACACTTCGGTAGCCACATGGGTCAGAATTCGGGTCGGATCGCCCAAAAGCAACATTTTCATCAAACAGAATTTCGAACCAATTTATTGAATTTATATCGTCTTTTAGTTTCGATCTTTCTGTGAAAGCAATGACCATTTCGTTGCTTGCAAATTTTATATTCCATTTTGCAAAATCGGGAATTAGCAAATTGTCAATTACAGCATAATCTGCCGAAACCATCAGGTCGCAATCTTTTTTTAAGTCGGTAATTTTTCTTGCACAAGTTCTACTGCCAGCAGATTCGAGCAGAATCTTTATATTTGGATGCACCAATTTAAAAGAATCTGCAATTTCATTTATCGGAACAGTCATACTCCCGGCATGAAATATTTTAAGCGTTCCCGATGATTTATTATTTGAAAATTCCTTGCTTCTTCCTTCTATGTTTGAATTTGTGCATGAAAAAATTGCAGAAATGGTTAGAAATAAAAACAAGCAAAAAATTGGTTTTGTGTTCATTTTGCATACATTACTAAATGTCTTCTAACTTAAAAATTTTATCAACTCTGGCTCCTTTAATTGTATTTTTCAATGTACAACATTCATTTTTTATATCGTGTTCGAAAAAAAGTATGAAATTGCCATCGAGAGCATCTTTGTAAAATCTTTCTTTATCATTAAGAGTCAGAAGAGGCTGAGTATCGTAACTCATAATATAGGGCATTGGAATATGAGCAGTAGATGGCAATAAATCAGCCATATAGGCAATAGTTTTTCCATTATAATTTATATAAGGGATAATTTGTCCGACAGTATGTCCATCAAAAATTTTTGCAGTAATATTTGGGATTATTTCTTCTTCACCCTCAACAAGTTTCAATTTTCCGCTTTCACCAATTGGCAAAATATTCTCTTCAAGAAAAGAGGCTTTTTCTCGCCTATTAGGATTTTTTGCAAGCTCCCACTGTTTTTTGCTAACCCAAAAGTTTGCATTTTTAAAAGCAGGAACGAGATTTTTTTCTTCATCGTATTTTATGCTGCCTCCGCAATGGTCGAAATGCAAATGTGTTAAAACTACATCGGTAATATCATCGAAACTAAAACCACAATTTTTCAGTGAGCCAGCCAAAGTATCGTCTCCATTAAGTAAATAATGTTTCAAAAAACTTTTTCCTTGTTTGTCTCCAATTCCGTTGTCAATCAAAGTAATTCTATCGCCATCTACCACGAGCAAGCACCGCATTGCCCAATTGCACAAATTATTTTCGTCTGCCGGATACAGATTTTCCCACATCACTTTTGGAACAACTCCAAACATAGCTCCACCGTCCAATCTTAAATTCCCTGTCTCAATTACATATAATTCCATAATAAATACTATTGTTTATTTCAGCTAATTTCAAAAGGCGAAAATTAGTAATTTTTGAATTATAAAAACTGTGTTGAAATATTTAATCTGTTTACAAATCAAATAATAGAAATAATTTCAATTTTTTCATTAATCAACATTCTTGTATGTTTGCACGTTTTTTTAATGAAAAATTATTAATGCAAATAGAAAAAACTGAGGCATATTTAATTGAGGTAAAAGGGCTTGTACAAGGCGTAGGTTTTCGTCCTTTTATTTATAGAATTGCTCTAAATCATAGAATTTTTGGATGGGTCGAAAATCGCAATACAGGAGTTTTGATTCATGCCGAAGCTAAAATTGAGAATATAAATAGTTTCATAAGGGCAATAAAAAGCGAAGCCCCTATTGCCTCAAACATAGCTTCAATAGATCATAAAAAAATAGAAAAACAAAATTTTAAAGATTTTCAAATAGTAAAAAGCAAAAACACTTCGGAAGAAATTACTGAAATAAGTCCAGATATTGGAGTTTGCAAAGATTGCTTGGAGGACATAAAAATTCAATCAAACAGAATAAATTATCCTTTTGTAAATTGCACGAACTGCGGTCCTCGATTTTCGATAATAAAAGATCTACCATACGACCGTGACAAAACTACAATGGAAAAATTCGAGATGTGTAAAACCTGCCACCATGAATATACAGATATTTTAGACAGGCGGTTTCACGCCCAACCAATTGCTTGTTCTGATTGCGGACCCCAATACGAAATTTTTATTGAAGGAAAAACTTTTCATAATTTCGATGATATTATTGAAAAAATAGTTGAATTGTTGAATGACGGGAAAATCATTGCAATAAAAGGAGTTGGCGGATTTCATATAATGTGCGATGCAACAAACGAAAATGCCGTCAGCCGTTTGCGAAAAATGAAAGTCAGAGAAGGCAAACCTTTCGCTGTCATGTTTTCCGACCTTCAAAATTTAAAAAAATATGTGCACTTAAATTCTGCAGAAGAGCTTTCGATAAAATCCTGGCGGAATCCGATTGTAATTTGTAGTGAAAAAGAAAAACTTGCAAAAAGTGTTAGTCTTGGTTTCAATACAATTGGGGCAATGTTGCCATATATGCCAATTCATTATTTGCTTTTCGAAAAAATTGAACAATCGGCTCTGGTTTTGACAAGCGGAAATATTTCTGACGAACCTATAATTATTGATAATGAAATTGCAAAAGAGCAACTCTCTGAAATTGCAGATGCTGTAGTCTGCTACAATAGAGATATTTACAACAGAACCGACGATTCTGTAACAATGATAATTAACGAGAAAGAAAGACTTATCAGACGTTCGCGATCCTATGTTCCATCTCCTTTGCGTTTGAAAATGAATGTTGAAGGAATTGTTGCAGCAGGTGCAGAATTGGTGAATTGTTTTTGCATTGGGAAAGAAAATCAAGCAATTATGAGTCAGCATATTGGCGATTTGAAAAATCTTGAAACTTTAGATTTTTATACCGAGACTTTCGAACAATTCAAAAAGCTATTTCGACTGAAACCTGAAATTATTGCATGCGACTTACATCCCGATTATTTATCTACAAAATTTGCAAAAAGTACAGACTATAAGAAAGTTTTTGTACAACATCACCACGCCCACATTGCATCATGTATGGCAGAGCATGGCCTTGATGAGAAAGTGATTGGTGTTAGTTTCGATGGAACCGGCCTGGGCGACGATGGGAATATTTGGGGAGCAGAATTTTTTGTTTGCGATTTGAATAATTATGAAAGAGTTTCGCATTTTGAATATATGCCAATGCCGGGTGGCGATAAAGTCACAAAAGAAACCTGGCGAATGGCAATTTCCTATTTATATGATATTTATGGAAAAGATTTTATAAATCTTGATTTGAATTTTTTAAAAAAAATAGATAATCACAAGATAAATTTATTAATTCAGGCAATAGATTTAAAAATCAATTCTCCTCTTTGCTCAAGTGCAGGCCGCTTGTTCGATGCAATTGCTGCCCTATTGGATATTTGCGTAGAGCCAAAATTTCATGCAGAAGCTCCTATGCAATTAGAAAATCTAATAATTGAAAATTGCGATGACGAATACGATTTTAGCTTCGACAAAACTATTTCGTTTTCTAAAACTATTCGGCAAATTGTAACAGATATAGTTGACAATCAGAATATTTCTTCAATATCAACAAAATTTCACAATACTATTATTTCAGTTATTTTTGCGATTGTTTATGAAATGAGATTAAGATTCGGTATCAATAAAATTGTGTTATCCGGTGGTACTTTTCAGAACAAATATATATTAGAAAAAGTTGAAAAGAAATTGAGAAAAGAAAAGTATAAAGTTTTTTCGCACAGCAAAATTCCAACAAACGATGGAGGAATTGCATTAGGGCAATTGGCTATTGCTGCTAAAAGGAGAGAGCTAGAGAAAATGAATAATAAAGATTGAAGAATTGATTAATGATTATTTAGATTAATTTTCAATTCCAATAAAAAATAAAAACATAAATAAAGAACATAAATAAAATATAAAAATATGTGTTTAAGTATTCCTGCAAAAGTGCTATCAATCGATGGTGTAATGGCAAATGTTTCAGTTGGTGGAGCAGAATATCAGGCAAGCATAGAAATGCTTGAGGATGTTAAAATTGGCGATTATGTCTTACTTCATACCGGATTTGCAATCCAAAAACTTGATGAAGAAGATGCTAAAGAATCGTTGAAAGTTTTTGAAGAATATGATGATTTTAACAAATTGTTAGATGAAGAAGAAAAACTTACCGGAAAAAGAATAACTTAGAAAATTATGAAATATGAAATATGAAATATGAAATATGAATTTCTAATTTCTTAAAAAAATATTAATCTATTGTAAATGAAATATATCGATGAATATCGCAATAAAGAATTAGTTCTTAAAATTGTAAACAAAATAAAAAGCATATCGAAAAAAGAAGTTTCCTTGATGGAAGTTTGCGGAGGACATACCATGTCTATTCAAAAATTTGGCATCCCTTCCTTACTTCCCAAGAATATAAAACTTATGTCAGGACCGGGCTGTCCTGTTTGTGTTTCGAGCCGCAAGTTTATTGATCAGGCGATAGCCTACAGCCGTTTAGATGATGTAATAATAACTACATATGGCGATTTGATTAGAGTTCCGGGTTCAAGCTCATCATTAGATTTGGAAAAAGCAAAAGGACAAGACATCAGAATAGTTTATTCTGTGCTCGACGCTTTAAAAATTGCACAACAAAATCCTTCAAAAAAGATTATTTTTCTAGGTATTGGATTCGAGACTACAGCTCCGAGCAGTGCAGCCGGGATTTTAAATGCTGAACGTCAGAAAATTGACAACTTCTATTTATTCAGCTCGCATAAAATTATGCCCCCAGCAATGGCAGCCTTGATTGATGAGGGTGTGAAAATTGATGGCTATATAGCTCCCGGGCATGTAAGCACTATCACAGGTTCAGGCATTTACACAGATGTGGCCGAAAAATATAATCTCGCTTGCGTAATTTCAGGTTTCGAGCCTGTCGATCTTTTGCAATCGATTTATATGCTTGTAAAACAAATTGAAGAAAACAATTTCAGTGTCGAAATTCAATATAAACGAGTTGTAAAACCAGAAGGAAATCTTATTGCTCAGAAAATGTTGGATACAGTTTTCGAATTGCGAGACGAATGGTGGCGAGGACTGGGAGTATTACCCGATAGCGGATATTTTCTAAAAGAAAAATATAGCAAATTCGATGCAGAGAAAATGCTCGAAGTTGAGGTTGAGCCTACGCTGGAAGAGAAAGGCTGCATCTGTGGCGAAATTTTAAAAGGACTGAAAGTGCCGAAAGATTGCAAATTATTTGCAAAAGCTTGTACTCCAAATAATCCTTATGGAGCTTGTATGGTTTCGAGCGAAGGAGCTTGCAATGCATATTACAAATACAATAGAAATTAGACATTTTCAGTTGAGAAAATAAATTACCACACTATTCCAAAATTCAAAAATGAAAAATAAAACAATCTTACTCGGGCATGGTAGCGGCGGACAGCTTTCACATGAATTGATAAAAAACCTTTTCGTGAAAAATTTTAGTAATCGAATTTTAGACCAACAAAGCGATTCGGCTGTATTGAGCATTAATAATAATTTATTAACATTCACGACAGATTCTTTTGTTGTTGATCCAATTTTTTTTCCTGGAGGAAATATAGGGAATCTTGCTGTTGCCGGAACAGTGAACGACCTGGCTGTTTCAGGGGCTAAGCCATTATATTTGAGTTCTTCATTCATTATCGAGGAAGGTTTCGATATGGACAAACTTGAAGAGATTGTAAAAACAATGTCGATCGAGGCGGAAAAAGCAAATATCAAAATTGTAACCGGAGACACTAAGGTTGTGGATAAAGGAAAATGCGATAAAGTTTTTATAAATACTGCAGGAATTGGACTTCTACCAGGAAAAAATAAAAATATCAGCTCAGGGAAAGATATAATTATTGGGGATAAAATTATTATTAACGGTTCGATTGGCGATCATGGAATGGCAATTCTTAGTGCCAGAAACGAGCTAAATATAAAGACAAACATTCAATCGGATTGTGCATGTCTAAATCATATGATAGATTCTGCACTTTTGGTTTCCGAAGGCATAAAATTTATGCGAGATGCTACTCGAGGTGGCATAGCTACTGTTCTTAGCGAACTTGTTGAAGATAAACAATTTGGCATTGAAATAGATGAATCTACAATTGATGTAAAAGAAAATGTTCGCGGAATATGCGAGCTTTTGGGTTTTGATCCTTTTTATGTTGCTAACGAAGGAAAAGCTATTTTTATAGTTGCTGAAGAAGATGCTTCAAAAGTTTTGGCTAAACTTAAATCTGATGAATTGGGCAAGAATGCTGCAATCATTGGCGAAATCACAAAGAAGCATCCGGGAAAAGCCTGGATAAAAACTTCGATAGGAGGAAAACGAATTATTGATATGCTTGCAGGGGAGCAGCTTCCCAGAATTTGCTAAACAAAAAAAGTATATTATCAATCGTAATATCCTTTTTTTATAAATTAGCGGACTACTAAATCCCGTATTCGTCGTGCATTTTTCTCATTGCATCACCTAAATTTTCGAAAGCAACAAACTGCTTATCACAACCTTTTCTAGAGCATAGTAACACTTTTCCCCCAGATTCGATTACGAATGGGATAAGGGGTGCTTCACATAGTTCGCAAATTGTGTTACTCAAAAGTTTTTGATTGCAGTGAGGGCAGAAAAAATCGACTATAGCATTTTCGCCAATTTCGATTGAGCTTTCATGATTGAAATGGCCATAAACTGAGCATAAATTAATATTTCCACGGTTTCCACCGGTTTCGATATTCAATTTTATACTCGGCGATTCATTAATTAAATGTTTTTCGTCCATTATGGATTCTCTACACTTGGGACATTTTACTTTAAAAGAAATCTTTTTCATAATTTGCTTCTATTAAATATTAATAATATATCTCCTCAAATAAACTTCCAAATAGAAATTTGCGGCAAAATAGGATATTAATTTTGAAATTTGATGAATTATCCTCAAGTTTGAACAGGGAGTCTTACAATCAGCTAAGTGTCTGCTACTTATGCCAATATGATTTTTGTCAGCTTTTAGTTTTAAAGGTAATTTTAGAAATATTGTAGCAACTTTTGCAGTTTCAAAAGATATGAAGAATTAATTTTTCATATGACTTATTGAGAAGAATTTCAGCTATTAGGATTTCATATTTGTATATAAAAAAAGGATATTATCTTAACTGACAATATCCTTTTTCTAATTCGCTAAATTTATATTCAACAATAGGTTTCTATCGATAGCCTAAAATCAAATATTCATTAAAATGTCATTATTGCATGACGGGAAGAGTTTTCTAAACTCCATATTCGTCGTGCATTTTTCTCATCGCATCACTTATGTTTTCAAAGGCAACAAAATGTTTGTCGCAGCCTTTTCTTGAACAAATGAGCACTTTTCCACCCGATTCGATTACAAATGGAATAAGTGGGGCATCACATTCAGAACAGGTAGTGTTACTAATTAGTTTCTGATTACATTCAGGGCAGAAAAAATCAACTACTGCATTTTCACCAATTTCAATTGAACTTTCGTGATTGAAACAACTATAGGTAGAACAGAGTCTGATATTTCCACGTTTTCCATCGGTTTCGATATTCAATTTTACGCTGGGGACATCATTGATTAGATATTTTTCATCCAATAGGGATTCATGACACACCGGACATTTTACTCTTAAAGAAATCTTTTTCATAATTTACCTCCATCAAAATTTATTATTGATATACTACACACTAATTAAAACTAAAATACAAATATGCACAAATTAATAATTTTGTGTTAAAAATACAAATAATAATTCATTTTATGTAGTAATATTTTTTTGCCTTTTGTATAAGATGAATTGAAAAACACATTTATTTTATTGCTAAATTCAAATTTCATAAACCATACTTTGAAAGTTATAATGAATTATAAATTATTGAGTTTTATTAAAATTGATTAAAGGCATAGCATACATTTGAGTAAACATATTTTTCAATTCACTTTTGTCTCCTTTTATTGTAGAGATTTTTGAGTTTACATAATCCATAAAATCATTTTTTTGCTCTTGACTATATTTTATTTTGAAATATTTATTAGAAGTTGTAAAAATATCATAAGCAATATAATTCCTTGGCCAGATTTCATAATTTTTATAAGTTTGATTATTAATTTCCTGGATAATAATATCAATCAATTCATTTTTCGAAATACCTGCAACAGGTAATTCTTCTAAGAAATTATTTATTGGTGTTCCAAAAGTCATATGTATTTTTCCTTTATAATCTTTAATGCCTCTCAAAACACTATTTATATCCTCATTTTTTTGTTTTTTGTATTCTCCACTTTTTGATAAAATCAATTCTTGTACTTTTAGAGCATCGCAAGGTTCATATTCGTATGATATAGTTACCGGAACAATATATAATTCTCTTATTGCAGTAAGAAAATCCTTTTTTCCCATAACCAACATTTTTATTAAAGCCACTTGCGTTTTATCATTACCGTCTTTTGTTCTGCCGTCTCTTTGTGCTATCCATATCGATTCTTTTTCATTAGAAATCACATGTCGAATATACTCGGAATGTAATACGGCGTTCTTATACATTTGAATTTTTGATCCTCCTCTATAAAACGTAAACATTTTGTTTAGTTTGCCGAGATCAATTACAAACTCTCCGAACATTAAATTGCTGCCAAAAGTAATTTGCGATGTTTTATGCTTGTATTCTACAAGCAACATTTGCATTATTGCAGAATCTAAAACAATATCTCTATGATTTGCAATAAACAGGTAAGGTTTACTATTGTCTAATTTTTCTAATCCGGAAGTACTTAGTCCGGCTGAAGTTTTTCTTACGATTTCTCGAACAGCATAATGAGAAAATTTTGATTGAAACGAAGAAATAGTTTTAATGCTTTTAAACATTTCAATTACATCATTTCTATTTTCATTTTCATACAAAAATGAAAGAATGTTTTTGAATTCTTCCTTTTTTACAATTCTATTAATAGCGTCTTCAACTTCACTATCAATATATGGTCGCATTTTTTCAAATTCTTGTATGAAATTCATATATGTTATATTTTTCTTTTATCAATGAAAGTAATTGGTTTCCTGCTCATTTCAGGAAATTGTATTTTTGAAATTTCGGCAGGATTCATTATCTGAATGCCAGGTGCAACTCTGATTTTTGCTCTAAAAAAATCTTTGATTTCTTTTTCAAATCCAGAATTTATCAAATTACTACCCACTTTCACAACAATTTCGTCAGTTCCTAATTCATTAGTAAAAACTTCAACAATATAGTTTTTAACATTTTGAATGTCATTTAAAATATCGAACAAAGCTGGAGGATAAAGAATTGTTCCTTTATATTTTATCATTTGTTGTTTTCTTCCGATTACAGGACCCAAACGCATTGTATTCCTGCCACATTTACAAGGGTCAGTATAAAAATGGCAAATATCTCCTGTTTTAAAACGAAGTAATGGTATCCCTTCAACTCCAATATTTGTAACGGTAACTTCTCCTGCCTCCCCTTCTTTAACCGGATTATTTTTGCTATCTAAAATTTCCACAATAATGATTTCAGGATGATGATGACCTCCCCTTCCATGTTTACATTCGGTGAAAGCTGTTCCCATTTCTGTAGAAGCATAGGTTGAATAAAGTTTAATATTCCATTTGTCAATTATTCTTTTTCCCAGAGTATTGAGTTCGAAATTTCCAGTCCTGATGGATTCGCCAATGCAAACAGCTTTTGAAATAGATGTTTTGTTTAAGTCGAAATTGTTTTTTTCTGCATATTCAATAAGTTTTATTATGAAGGAAGGGACTGTAATGAATGCAGTTGGAGAAATTCTATTAATAGTGTCGAATTGCAATTCGGGATTTCCCGGACCAACTCTCACAATGCCAGCACCCAATTTTCGAATTCCTGAATAATATGCCATACCTGCCATAAAACGCCTATCCATTGTTACCATAAGTTGAAAAATATCAGTTTTTATGGCATCAGCACACGAAAAAGAAATATATTCATTATAAGCTAATCTGTCTAAATCATTATTTGTCATCGCAAAAATAACAGGTTCGCCCAAAGTTCCTGATGTTGATAAATAGTCTATTATTTTTTCTTCATCAACACACAAAAAATCTTTGTTTCGTTTTTGGAGATCATTTTTTGTAGTAACAGGAATTTGGATTAAGTCTTCAAGCGTTTTTATTTTTGTAATATCAATTTTTTGCTCATAAAATAAATCTTGATAAAATTTTGAATTATTTTTCAAATATCCTAATATTTCAGGTAATTTGCTTTCTTGAAACATCTTGATTTCTTCTTTCGATTTTGTTTCAATTATTGGGATATACATATTATTTGCTTCTTACTTTATAAATAAGATTATTATTTGCAATTTCTTCCATTAATAATTCTGATGAAATATTTTTTAAATATAAATTAAAAAAGGATAGAATATAATTATTTATCGTCTTCATAGTTTTTTTTTCATCTACTTTTCCAAAGAAAGACTCTTGTTGTTCTTTCGAAAGTATTGGCAATAGAGGGGCATCTGTAAAGATAAAATGATTTGAATTTAATAATAATAATGAATAAAAATCAGATTCAATATGAGAATAAACATATTGATTTCCTAGATTCCATTTTTTTTGATATTCGCTTTCAATCAACATAAAAGGCGTTTCCAAATCGTTGTCCACAATATTTCCAAACTGAAAGCAGTCAATATTTATTCCTGCTTTCACCCGTTCGTCGATTAGTGAAAGCTGACCGGCAGTTGAACCTCCTAAAGATTGCCCAAACACTCCAATATTCTTTAAATCTAATTTTGAATAGAAAAAATCTGAGCTATCGTTGTTAATAACAGCAAGATAGCTTAACAAAAATTGATTGTCTGCTACCCATAAATCAACAATTTTATCGAAAAGTGTAAGTCTTTTAAGTACTTTTTTTGTATAATCTTCAATTTTTCCTTTAGGAATTATTTTTTCAATATCAGTCCTTTCTTTGAGAACCCATTCTAAAAAGGCAAGTTGAGATTTTTTCTTTAATTGCTTTAATTTTTCGCCTCCAGGAAATATTACTAAAGGTTGATGATATGGATGAATTATAGAAAAAACAACAAATCCGTTGCTTGCAAGTTCTTCCATATATGTTGTATATAAATCGGTAATACCGAAATAATAACCAGAGTTGAAAATAATAACCGGATAGTGATTTTCCGATTTTGAAATTTCTAAATTAGATTTAGAATGTGTATAATATTGTTTTATAGAATCAACATCCTGAATAGATACTTTTTTAGATTTGAAAATATCATAAATTGTTTTTGAATCGTAATTTGATAAATATTTGCTATAAGATTGATTTTCATTTTTAGTAGCCGGATACCAAACTTTCACATATAATCTTCGGTATCCATTATGAAACTTTTTAAGCATTTCCATTCTGCCCGAATCTGATAAAAATAACTCTGTAGTTCCAACATCATATTTTCCTGAAGGTTCAAACAAAAAAGTCATATTTTCTTGGCTAACAAGTGTTTTTGTGAATAATAAAAAAAATAAAAAGTATAGTATATTTTTTATAAAATGTGGCATTTTTATTTTTCGATTTTTTTGTTTGTAAGTTTTAACACATCTTTTTGGCAGGCACTTACACATCTTTCGCATACTATACAAAGTTTATGCGATATTTTTTGTTTTTGTAAAACTTTTCCTTTCACATCAATTAACATCTGACAGGCTTCATTACACGAATTGCATTGTGTACAATTTTCATGATTTAACGGTGTAATTTTGAAAAATGAGAATCTCGAAAAAAGTCCAGATATAGTAATAAAAGGACAAAGCATTCTGCAATAAGATCTACTACCGGTCAGAAATAAAAGAATAAAACCACAACTAATGATAAAAATATTTTCGCCTACAATCCACAGTTTTCTTGACTCTTCATCTTCAGCAGGATTATGGTAAATTGAAACAAAAAGAGGAAGGATTATTAAAGCTAACAAGTATCCCCAGGCGAGTAATTCCGATCTTTTTTTTGTTTTTTTTGAAAGGTGTTTTTTTGAATTTGTCATCTCGAAGAAAAAGCCTGTCCAACAAGCTCTTGAACAAAATGCATTTCCCAAAAAGAAAGGAAGTAAAACACGAGCAATCAACATCTGAATTAAAGTACCAGTTACTATTCCTGCCGATGCATCGAAAAATATTTGTGGAAATTGAAAATTAATTCCAATAAATAGGCTAAGCCAACAAAAAAGAAAACCGCCAATTAGAGCTTGTGTAAATAACCTGAAAAATTGCCTTAATTTTGGAAAGTGGATTATTACCGTTCTTGTAATTAGCTCAGCAATTCCAATACCGGCGAATAAATAGAAATAGCGAATATCTCTAAACATCCATACCGCAAATCCGATTAGTAAAAAGAGCAAAAATGAAATAATCGGGACCCAATACTTTTCAAAAATTTGCATATTGTCAATTTTCTTCTAAAACTTTCTTTTGCATTTCAATAATTAAATCCATTTCGTCTTGTCGTGGAATTTCTTTTTGTAATGCCAGATTGTAAAATTTTATTGCCTTCTCATTATCGTTCATATGCCTATAATATTCGCCAATAATAAAATAAGTATAGTAATATTCAGGATTTAGTTTTCGGTATTTTTCTATAAAATCTTCATCAAAAGTTTTTTTCGATTTTTGCTTAAAACTTTGTTGTAACAGTTTTGTTGTTTCTTTAAACTTGATGAAATTTTTATATTCTTCTGAATTTTTAAACGAATCCGCTACAATTGTTAGCGAGGAATCAAATACGTTTTTTTGATAATTCAAAGATTCGGCAAAAACAGTTTTTAAATTATATGCAATGTATTTGCCCAATTGATAAGGAGATGTTGAAATCCAAATTTGGAGTTGTTCGGGTTTAAAAATAACAGAATGATGAGCAATAAGTTGATTTATTGCTTTCTCATTTCCCATACCAATATTCTTTCCATTTTTTCCTTTTCTGTCTCGTAAAATTGCAGCAAATGAATACTGGTCGTGTTTTTCTTTTTCTATCAATAGTTCCTTTGTTTTTTCCCATCTGTAAACAGAAGCACTTTCTTTTCTGTTTTGAATTGTTAGTTCTGTGTTTTTAAATGTTTCTCCCTGAAAATGATTAGTAAGAATAATCTTATCATCATTTGATTTGTATAAATCTATATTTTCAGTAGATTTTTCAATAATGGCAAACTCTCGGTCTTTTGCCGAGGCAATTAAAAAAGATTCCGCTACAAAAGTTTCATAGTTTTTAGCAATTTCGTAGGCTTCATCAATAGTTGAAGCGTATTGCAAAATTTTTCTTGCTAAAACAGAAACCGGTGTTTTTGCTGATGAAGGGATATTAGATTTAGCTGCATTTAGAGTTACGGTTAAACCTTGGTCGTTCATTCCCGATAAAACACCAATTAATGCACCCCATGTGATAAATGCAAAATTGTATCCATTTTCGGGTTTGTAAAATGCAATTATCTTGTTTTCTGCAAATTTATCGCCAGAATAGAAATCCATATTTCTTCCAACTAAAAGAGTATTATCTTCTGATATTGAATCTTTTACTCCAAATGCAGTGCATGCAACTAAATTTAAATTTTGAAGAGTATGACCAATATCGTGGGCAGCATGATAATTTAATAATCTGTGATAATTTGGTGCAATAAAATCGTATTTTGCCGAAGCATTAAATGATATTCCATAAATTTCCTTTTGATATTCAATAGGAATATACTCATCTATACTTTTATTAAACCAAGAAATAAAGTATTTCAGAAAATTCAAATAAAAATCTGAAGGAATCATTTCTTTGAGTCTTTCAACGAAGGCCTCCTCTTGATATTCTATGAGTTCTTTTGTGAGAATCCCGTTTTTTGCACCTAATTCAAAATCTCCTCCACAAACAAATAATTCCCACAAACCATATTTGTTTTTTTTGAGCCAAGAATCTTCAACAAAATAAAAGTTTTCGCCGATTTGAGTCCTCTCTAATTTTGTAGCAGATATATCCGAAACTTCAGGTGGAGAAAGAATAACTATTAATTTGAAAAAGACAATCATACCAATGATTAGAGCAAGAAAAGCGAATAAAAATTTAAATAATTTCTTTTTGTAAAAAGGCTTTTGCATAAAAGATTTTTCGATTGATTTTTAATTTATAATTGAAAATTATCAATATTCATTAGAAATTTCTCTGATAACTTTGTTAATATCAATAATTGCAAAACAGGTTTGAAAAGCGGTCATTATCACACCTAACATACCGTGCAAATTCAGATTTTGTCCGGTTAAGAGAAGGTTTGGAACTTTAGTTCTAGTCGAGATAAATGAACGCAACGGATCATTACAATCTTTTACTATTCCGTACATTGAACCTTCAAAAGTATTGGTATAATCTCTGTAAGTTAATGGCGTTGCACTGTATAATGTATCAATAGATCTTTTCACTTCAGGAAATTTTATATAAACTAAATCTAACAATTTTTGTGCTTTGTTTTCCTTAAATTTGAGATAATCTTCACCTCTTTGTTTTATCCTTGTATTTTCCCATTGTTTCACATCTTCATATTTCATTGCTGAAATTATGACTATACTTTCTGCAAATCCCTTCATATTATGATCTTCAGTAGTGTACATCATATATCCTTTTGGCCAAGTATCTTGTGTATATTCACAATTGTCCCAGACATTATTCGTACTTGAGAAATAAATATTTGAATTTACATGTTTTAATTTCCCTTTTTTTAATACTATGAAAAGGGTAAAAGAAGATATAGAATTTTCTAAATTTTCAATTCTGTGGATGTAGGCTTTCCTAAATTTTCCTGGCTCCAATAGTTTTATAGTAGAGTTTGGGTGAATATTAGAAATATAAATATTTGCAGTGAATTTTTCTCCATCGTTTACAATGGCAGAAGATATAATTGAACCCTCAAACTCAAACTGTTTTACTTCTTTTTTGGGGAAAACATTTCCTCCATTATCTTCAATTTTTTTTTGTAATAAATTTGCAATATTTTCGCCGCTTTCAGCAATTCGCCAGGCACTATTAATAAAAAAACTATTGATATTTGCATGGATAAAAAGAGGAGTTTTTTCTTTGATGCCGGCATAAAGACCATTTGTAGCAGCCAATAAAGCTTTTAGCTCTTTATTATCAGTAATTGAATCTATGAACTTAAAAGCACATTCACTATATTCTTCAAAATGAGGAATTTCATTGAAATTTAGCTCCCTTAAATTTAATATATCGGAAGATTCCCATATTTGCTCTAATTTTAAAGTATAAGCTTCAATCGCTTTTTTCTCATTAGGAAAATAATTTAGAAGATTATTTTTGAAATTTTCCATTCCCGTTGCATAGCAATATTCATTGTTTCCAATAATGATTTTTTCGAAACAATTATCATCTAATCTGGTAATTTTTAAATCTTTGTAAATGTCTAAATAACTAAATATCTTACCTAAAATTTGATTCTTTTCCAGCGAGCCGGCATAATGCATTCCGGCACTAAAATGACAGTCTTTACGCTTAAACACCTGCAAGTTTCCACCTATTTGGTGATGCTTTTCAAGAATACAAACTTTTTTTCCTTCTTTGGCTAATAAAGCACCACTAAACAAACCGCCTAATCCACTTCCAATAATTACTACATCGTATTTATTTTTCATTTACTTATTAATTTTTTTTAATAAATAGTTAATACCTATTATCTCAGAACATGTTAGAACTGCTCCTATAGTTACTCCTAAAATTCCATGCATATTTAAATTCTGACCGGTAAAGTAAAGATTTTTTATTCTCGATTTGGGTGTGATTATAGTAGAAAGCGGATCATTGTAATCTTTTAATATTCCATAGGAGGTACCTTCTGGCGTAGCAGTATAATCTCTATAAGTGAGAGGAGTTGATGTATAGTAACAGTCAATTGATTGGCGAAAGTTCGGAAATTTCTTCTCAATACAATCTATTAGTTTTTCTGCTTTTTTCAGTTTAAATTCAAGATATTCCGAACCTCTATTTTCAACGAAAGTATTTCCCCATTTTTTTACTTCTTCAAAATTCATGTAAGTCATGGCAATCAGTCCATCTGCATATTGGTCAGATTTTGAAATTGCTGGTGTATATAAAAAATAATGTTCGGGCCACGATTTTTCAGAATAATTAGAAGTCCATGCGTTTACAGTAGAAAAATAATGATGATTGAAATTGAGATACGAGAAACTATTTTTTTTCAAAACTACATATAAAGTAAACATACCAATAGTATTTTCGAGAGAGGTAATTCTTCTTTTGTACACCTTTTTGGATAATTCCGAAGGAATCATTTTTAGTGTAACGGCAGGATGCAAATTCGAAATTATTTTATCGGCAAATATTCTTTCTCCATTTTCAAGCTCAATATACTGCACATGTTTGTCTTTTCCGCTAATTGACAAAACCTTAGAAGAAGTCAGAATTTCTCCCCCATTGATTTTTATCACTTCAGCAATTTTTGTTGCCAACTGAGAGCTTCCATCTACCAAACGCCAGGCACTATTGATAAATGAATAATTTATTAAAGCATGAACATACAAAGGTGTTTTTTCTGCAACACCACCGTATAATGAATTCATTCCTGCTAAAATTTGCTGCAAACGATTATCTGGATGAACAGACTGTAAATATTTAAAGGCACTTTGTTTTAAAACAATTTCACTTGTGGTTGTTCCGGAAGACGAATCAATTGTATATAATGGAAATGAATGACAAATATCTTTTAAAGTTTTTATATAAGCTTTCAAGTTTTTTTGGCTTCTTGGAAAATATGCTGCTAATTTTTCAATAAAATTGTTGTGCCCTTGTGCAAATGGATACTCTACATTATCAACAAAACTGATTTTATTAAAACAATCAATATCTAAGCGTTTAATCTTTAGTTTATCCATTATTTTGAAGTACTTGAAATATCTATTAAGAACTTCTCCTTCTCCCAAACTTTCAGTATAGTTTAATCCTGTATTAAATATGGTTTTGTTTTTTGCAAAAGATTGAATACTACCACCTAACTTTTTGTTTTGTTCTAATATGCAAACGCTCAGTCCTTCTCTGCTAAGGATATTTCCACAAAGCAAACCACCCAATCCTCCTCCAATAATTATTACATCGTACTTATTTTTCATTTTTTAATGATAAATGTAATGTTGGAAGTTTTCTTAGAATTATCAAATCTAGTACAATTGAACCCATTGTTTTTTGCAATATTGCTTATCTTCTTTCCTGAAATATAGGTCAAATTGTATTTTGTTTTATTAAACTTGAAAATTTTAGTCGATTGTATTTCCGTTTTTTTTGTAACTTTTGTTCTCTTTTCTAAATCGGCATCGGCATCCCTTACAATAATAATTCCATTGTCTGAAACTTGGTTCATACATTTATTTAGTATTGCTATTTGTAGATTTTCAGGCATATAATGTAATACATCTTTTAAAATATAAACATCTGCCGATGGAATGCTCCCCTCTGAAATATCTTTTAAAATAAAATTTAAACCCGCATTATTTGTTTCAATTCTATTTGCTACGGCAATTTTTTCTTCATCATAATCAATTCCTAAAATATTTCTTTCTTTTGAAACTGATTTTAACATATAAGCTAAATATCCATATCCGCAGCCGATATCTACAATATTTGCATTCTTGGGGATTATTTCATTAAGAAAATAGTAATTCTTTTCAAGTTTTAATTTTACTCTAACATACCATTCCAAAACTGGACCTTTGTAAATATATCGGTTAATAATTTTTTGCCGATAAAAGTCCGTAGTTTCTTTTTCAATACATAGAGCATCGTATTCTTTTCTTTTGAATTTTGTCAGGTCTTTTGCTTGCTGTCTGTATGTCTCATTCTTTTCTGTGTTGACAGATTTTACTTTTATCCTATCGAAATATTTTATTGATATAAAACCCGAGCGTAGGAAAAAATCTGTTTTTGGCAAACATTGATAAGCTCCGTGAATTAAAATTGGCTGTATTTCTAAATTCAAGTCATCGGCTAACTTAAAAGCTCCTTGATGGTACCGTTTTATTGTACCATCAATAGTTCTGGTTCCTTCCGGAAATACTAAAATAGAATATCCTTCTTTTACTTTTTTGCGTATTTTTTCAAAGCCTTTATCAATGCCTTTATAAATTGGAAAATAATCGGCAAATCTTACTATAAAACCATAAAAAGGATTATTCCAAACCCGCCTATTTGTTATTACTATTATTTTTGGATTTAACATTAGAATAAGCACAAGGTCTAAATGAGATTGGTGATTAGATACAAATACAGAAGGATTTGAAAAATCAATTTTTTCTTTATCTATTATCTCTTTTTTAATTATAAAATTAATCCAAACCACAAAGCGACTTGTTGAATAAATTAGCCAATGAAAAATATATTTTCCATATTTTCGCGGCAAGGGAAGTATATATAAAAATGGAATGCAAATGGTAAGAAAAACCGAATTGATTAGAAAAATTGTGAAAGTAAATATTGAAATTAAACTATTTGTCATTGTAATAGGTTCATTTCTGAGGCATCCATTTTGACTAGTAAGCACACCAAATAATAATGGGAGAATTGTATAAGAAATTATTACAACTGATGCAATTCCAAAAATAGAAACAAATGCAATTGATTTTAATGCGGGATGATGTGCGAAAATTAAAACTCCAATTCCCAATATTGTTGTTATTACTGACAATAAAACAGAAAGCTTATAAGGAGTAATAGGACGATTTCCATATTTATAATTACTCAGCAATCCTCTCATTATAAATATACTGTAGTCAATCCCTAATCCAAAAATAAATGTGGAGATAATAATATTAAAAATATTGAACTCAATATTGAACAATCCCATTAATCCTAAAGTCCAGAGCCAACTAAGCATGATTGGAGTAAATGTGATTAAAGCAAGCTCAATTCTTCCGAACGACAATAATAAAATGCTAAAAACAATTATTATTGAGAGTATAACAAGCTTATTAAAATCATTTCTTAGAATATCGAAAAAATAGTTAGAAAAATATTGTTTATCGAAAATAATAATATCATTTTCCATCTCGAACAAATTAAACAATTCTTGTTTGTTTTTTTGTTCAACCTTCAAAATAGAAATTACCGAAAACATACTATCCGCTGAATTGATATAATTTCTTAGAAAAGTATTTTGTAAAGTAGAAAACTCATCTAATGGAATAGGAACAAATTTTTTATTGATTAAAGTAAAGAATTGACTGAAAGCACTTTTGTTAAATTTAATTTTTTTTCCTTTTTCAATTATAATAGATTCTAATCTCGACCTATCAACAGAACTCCAAAATAAATCCCATTGTTTGATTTTCTCAATTTGTCTTTTTTCTGTAAGAAGCAAATCTACACCTGAAGACATTGAAGAAAACAGCTTTTTATTTTCGGCAAACTTTAATAATTCCTTTTTATTTTCGGTTTTATGTAGTGCTTCGTTCAAACTTTCACCCATAGTTACAAAATATACGGCACTAAAAGTTTCAGAACTAATTTTCTCTAAGTTTTTTTCGGCATTCCGCAAATAATCGGGGAGATAGTTGAGTGTAGCTATATCGCTATTAAAGTGAATATCGCTAAATGTGAAACTAAAAACTAAAGAAAATAACACAATTATTACAACAACAATCTTATTTTTATGAATTTCGTAAACAGCTATTTTATCTAAAAACCCAAATTTTGATTTTGATAATCCGAAGCTCTTATCTGACAAAAAAGCAGGAATAATTATTAAAACCGCTAATGCTGCAAAAATGATACTTAAAGCTCCGAACAAACCTAATTGATTAAGAGCTTCAGATTTTATAACAAAAAGGCACAAAAAGGCTGTGGCAGTAGTAAAACTACTTATCATTACAGGAAAAGAAATCTCTTCTAAAGTTTGTTTAATAGAGCCACTATTTCTAAAATGTGTAAAAAAATGTAGCGAATAATCTATAGAAATGCCCACCAAAATAGCCCCTACACCTAAAGCTATGGCTGAAACACTTCCATAAAAGATAGAAATTAAACTTATTGAAATACCTGTCCCTATAATTACAGGAAAAAAAAGTAGTATTAAGATTTTTATTTTCCTGAAAAAAAAGAAAAAAATAATAAAGATGAATAAAAATGCAAACGAAACAGTTAGCATTATATCGGCTTTAATTCTTTTTGCATTTGCCACAGCAACAGCAGTTCCTCCATAATATTCAATATTTATTTCGGAATCCGAACTAAGCAATTTTGTTATTGCACATTCTATCGAATCAATTAATATGCTATTTTGTTCAATATTATTTGAAGGGTAAGCAGGTTCAATAAAAACCAACAAATTCTTTTTGTCTTTAGTAAATATACAGGATTTGTATATATTAAAATTGTCATCTAATTGAAAATCTTGTAATTTCTTTAAAGCTAAAGGTGTAATGCTGAATGGGTCTTTCAGAATATAATTTTTAGTAGCCATTCCTGCTGGAGAAATTAACGATTTAAAATCTTTTCTTAATGCTCGTTCTATTTCATCTTCTGTGAATAAACTTTTTATATATCTATAGTCTTCATTAGACAAATAAAATGGAAGATGCTCATAAAAGAAATCGTAAACCTCTTGAAAAGAATTATCTTCTACTTTAAAACTAATTTTATTGATAAGTTTTTTGTTTTTTGCTAAAAACTCAACAAGTTTTTCTGCTTTTTTTACTAAAAATTCAGCATTTGTTTGAGAAATGTCATTGCATGAGAAATTTAAAATTATCTGGTCCGAAAATTTAGAATTATTCAAAACTAAACTAATTTTATCAATTCTATCATCTTGAGGAATAATAGCTTTGATGTCTTCTTCTAATTTAATGGAAGATAAAAAGAAAGCTATAAAAGCAAAAATAGCAACGATAGTTGCTATTAGCAGAAATTTCTTTCTATTGAATAAATTATATGTGTTGATAAAAATATTTTGCATTTATTGTTACTTCTTTCGACCTGCAATTTCCAATAATATATATGAGGCTATTCCAAATATGGAACCTGCCAATATTGCAAGAGCCATACTTCCTACCAAATATTGCTTCAAATTTTCTTTTACTGTTTCAAAAGATACATCTTCAATTTCTATTGTCCACGAAATATCTCCCAAAATATATCCTCCCAATACAAAACTTAAATACAAAATAAAAGGAATCATTGGAGGAAGGCTGATATTTGCAAAAACAAAAAATATGCTTTTATTCAATTTGAAAACATGTGCTAATGAAAATCCAACTGCCAATTGATAACCCCAGATTGGTACAATTCCCATAAAAACGCCGAATCCTATTGAAATTGCTATTTTGTGAATAGGAGAGTTTCCACCCAAAATATCCTCTTTGATTATTTGTTTCAGTTTTTTGTTTTTGTATTTACGTACCATGTTTTTTGGCAAAAAGTAAAGTAATCCCAAAAAAACAAGAACTGTATTAAGTACACTTATTCTAAAAAAATCTTTAAATGGTCTGAAATGAGAAACCCGTTTGTCTCTAGTAGGATAAAAAACGTCTATTGGCACTGAACGAACTTTATATCCTTTCCACGAAAGTCGTACAATAATTTCAATTTCGAATTCGTATTTTTTGCTAAAAAACTTCCTTTTATAGATTGGAGATAATGGATACAATCTATAACCTGATTGTGTATCGGGCAAAGAAATACCGGTTTCTATCTTGAACCAAAAGTTTGAAAATTTGTTTGCAAAATTGCTTCCTTTTGACAGATTTTTTTGATTCAACTTCCTTGCTCCAATTAAAATGGCTTCTTTTTCTTCTTTTAGTTTTTCGAGAAAAACGGGCAAATCGCTTGCAAAATGTTGTCCATCAGAATCAATAGTAATTGCATGTTTAAAACCATCTTCAAATGCATTTCTAAATCCGAGAAGTAGTGCGTTTCCTTTGCCTTGATTATTTTTGTAGCTAATACATTTAATAGATTCTTTGTATTTTTCTAACACAGAAAGAGTTTCATCTGTGCTTCCGTCATTAATTACATATACATCTTCGCAATAGTCTAAAACATCAGTGACAACTTGAACTATTGTTGTAGCATTGTTGTATGTTGGAATTATAACACAACATTTATTCTCCTTGAAGCTTTGTTTAAATTGAAGCATTTTATTGTTCACTAAATTCAGCCTTTAGTTTTAAGAAATTTTGCCTTTCAAAAAATAAAATAGCGTTTACTTTAAAAGTTTCATTTTCAATATGATTGTATGATATTGATGCTCGTATTTTATTTGTTTCAAAAGGATTAAGAACGGATAGAAATTTTATGCTTTTTGCCGTTTTTAATTGCAAATTCACATCTAAAAATTCATTCAAAATTTCTTTAATCATTAACACTTGACAAACACCGGGTACTACTGGAAATTCAGGAAAATGTCCAGCAAAAATAGAGTGTTTTTGATTTATCTCTATTTGTGCATTTATTTTTCCTTCTTCTTGTATATCAATAGAATACTTGTAAAATTCCTTCAATAACACTATTTCAATTTTATTAAGTTAAGATTTATGCCAAGTTTTATTCTTTTATGATAGATTTCTATTTTCTTTGGGATTTCATTATCATACTCATCAAATGTTATTTCAATATGTTTCAAGCCTTTGGTTTGTATAATTCTAATTGCTTCTTTTTCTTGATTAAAGAAATAATAATATCTATTAAGTTTTTCTTTTATTTTGACTAAAGATATTTGGCTCTTTGGGTTTTTATAAATAGATTTTTTATCATTATTTTTAGGTAAATCAATTAACAGTTTAATATCATTTTTAATAGCATTTAGAATAATTTTTTTATTCAAAAAATCCTTACAACTGATTAGTTCAAATGAATTGTTTTTATACTCATAATCAAGAAGATTCAAGCCAAATTCAGACATAAAAATAATTCTATATGATGATTCTGATACAATTTTGAAATAAATTAGCCCGGATATATGATTATTTTCAACATCAATTTTAGCTTTATACAGTGCTGTATTATATCCATTTTCTAATACAGTCGAAATTGGAAAAAATGATGTGTCTTTTTCTTTGTAGAAATTCTTTGTAGAAACACATCCACTTAGAAAAAATAGGCTAATTGAGAATAAAAATATTTGCCGGAACACTCTCATTTAATTTTCTGTTTGTAAAAGAAATTATGGTGTAATCATCTTCATTTTCAATCATTTTTACTTTTGAAATATTCAAGCTTGAAATATCGAAATACAATTCAATTTTATTCAAAATATTTTTCATTTCCTCATCTAAAGGAATAAGCGATACAAAATATGTTGTAGAGTTTTCAAAAGCATCTATTTCAAATTTGTCTTCCTCTAAAAGCGAACCTTTTACGGAACTGATTATTAAACTATTAACTTCTTGAAACGCTTGGTTTGAATTAATATCGAATTCGCTAATTTTCTCTTCATCTTTAATAATAAATTTACCACTGTTGATAACAATAATATATTCAAACGGACTTGTATATTCCCATCTTAATTGATTTTCTTTTTTGAACCAAAATTTCCCTTTCGTAATAATTGTATCATTCAAAAAAGCCAAATGTTTTTCTTGAATAAAATCGCTTTTAATCGTATTAATTTCAGCAGATTTAGCATTAAGTTTTTGCTCCAATTCTTTGATATTTTCTATTGGAATAAAATTGTTTTTTTTCTGTGAAAATAAATTTAAACTAATTAGAAGAAATAAAACTAAAATGTTGTGTTTCATGTATTTAAGAATTTGAAATGTGTTTTTTCGATTTTCGTTTTAGATTTTCATATAAACGTTAACTAAAAAGTTCATCAACTGTAACAGCTTTTAGTTTGTTTTTTTTTAAATATTTGAGTATTCCTTCTGTAAGCCAACAAACATGTACAGTTCTATCGTGCAACAGAATTATATCACCTCCTTTAAGATTTTTCGTAATACGTTTTAAAATAGATTCTTTACTTTTATTTGTTGTATCAAAAGACCTTATACTCCATCCAATAACTTTAAAATTGAATCTTAAAATTCCTTTGGCAACAAAAGGATTAGTAACTCCATAGGGTGGTCGAAAATATTGGTTTTCTTGAAAGGTAGTTTTTCTTATTTCTTCTTGAGCCTTTTCAAGCTCTTTCCTGATTCTGTTTGGTAATTTTAGCGGGAACAATTTACTGTGAAAATATGAATGGTTTCCAATTAAATGACCATCGGCAAATATTTTTTCTGCGATTTTTTTATTTTCTGAAATATTTGAACCTATTAAAAAAAATGATGCTTTTGCTTTGTGTTTTTTCAGTAAATCTAAAAGTTTTGGAGTGTTTTTTTTGTGCGGACCATCATCAAAAGTAATTGCAATTTTATCTTCAATATCATGATTTGAGTTGTAAGTTTTCAGAAACATCTGAGATTGAATATTATACACTCCCCAAATAATTGTACAAATAAATACAATAGTAGAAACAGATAATAGAATAAGTAATTGAAAAAACTCAAATACAAAAACTAAAGATAAAATCAAAAAAATGCAATAGGCAATTACTAAAATCCTGAATTTCAACATTTAGATAAAATTATAAAAGAATGTTTGTGTTCATTATTGTAATTATGGATTAAAATATTTTTAATAAAATTTCTTTTAGTACCATTAATTTTTAATGCTTCTGGAATTATTTGGCTTTGAAATATTTTCGTTCCTATGTACATTGCAAAACATGAAGCAGTATCAAATTCTCCAATCAAATGTTTGTATGCCAGATGAATACTAGTTTGAAATACTTTTTGAATAGAAGAATAATTTCTATCTTCATAAAAATCTCCATTCATTCCGGAAATTAAAACATCAATATCTGCAATTGAAACATTATTTTTTGAAAATAAAGCTTGGAGGTCTTCAAGTAAATTCCCATTATTGTCATTATTAAAAACAGAAACTCCTTTCAAACATGCAATATTTTTTTCAGAAACTATATTTGATAAAGTGAAAAAACCAGCTCCTTCTCCCGGAATATATCCCTTGGTTTTTGTAGTAAAAATATCATCAACTGGAACTTTCGTACAACCGACTTTTTCCATCAAAGAATAACTTGTCTCTGTAATTTCGTCTAATCCACCTAAAAGAATATTGCTCTCATTTTTTTCCTGAAGCATCAAAAATGCATCAATAAGAGCTGTCTCGAAAGAAGCTGCTTGTTGCGAAAAAGTAAAATTGTAGTTTTTACAAGTCAACAATAAAGCAATTTGCCCCGAAACAGTATTATGTGTCGATTGTATAAAAGGGGTTGGATTTAGTAAAGATTCATCATTTTCGATAATCTGATTCAAGAATTTTATAGTATCGTCAATGCAACCCAAACCTGTTCCAATAATTATAGCATCGGGTTGTTCAATATTAGCTTTTTGCAAAACTTGAATGGAACAAGCGACTCCCATTCTAACAATTTTGCTCATTCGCCGCAGCAATTTTGGATTAATGTAATTTTTATAGTTTGGGTTTAAACAGGTAAAATAATTTTTCTCAGGTTTCTTTAAATTTCTCAGAAATTCATTTGAATCAAATGTATTTTGAGCTGTGATAGCTTCTGTAGAGTTTATAAATACATTCATGTTACTTATTTTGAAAAGATAATTGATGAATTATTTCCTCCAAAACCAAACGAATTTGATAATACATTCCTAACATTTGCTTCTTTTAGCTCTGTTTGTGGTCTAATATTAAGTTCAGGAATGACAGATTCAAAATTCAGATTTGGGAAAATCATTCCTTTCTGTATCGACAAAACAGAAAATACGGCTTCAATTCCTGCTGCTGCCCCCAAACCATGTCCGGTATATGCTTTTGTAGAACTAAATTTTGGTAATTTTTCTTCAAAAACTCGCTTTATTGCAAGCCCTTCCGACAAATCATTATTTGGAGTTGCTGTGCCATGAGCATTAATATAATCTATTTCATTATATTGCAAATTACTCATTTTCAAGGCTGCACTCATTGCTATAAATGCTCCTTCTCCTTCCGGCGATGAGGCTGTTTGATGATATGCATCGTTTGCATTTGCATATCCTAAAATCTTGCATATAGCTTGTTTCCTCCTCTTTTTAAGAGATTTTTCGGATTCAATTACAAGAAAACCTGCACCCTCGCCAAGATTAAGCCCCATTCTATTTTTATCAAAGGGTTTACAAAATTCTTTATCTAAAATCATTAATGAATTAAATCCATTAAGAGTAAATTTTGATAATGCATCCACCCCTCCAACTATAGCTCTATCAATAATTCCATGCCTGATAAGTTTTATTCCATGAATAATGGCATTATTTCCGGAAGAACAAGCGGTGCTTATGGTTGTTCTGTAAGCATCAATTCCAATATAATCACAAATTTTATTTGTAGAATCGCCACAGGGATGCGTCAATAAAAAATCAGGGGTTGCTTTTTGGTCAGCAATTTCGATTTCTGTTTTATCCATTCCTCCGACTGTAGTGGCTGAAATTAATCCGGTTTTTAATTCCTCATCTTTTACGTCGATTCCGGAATTATTAACAGCTTCGTTTGAAGCAATTATTCCCAACAAAGAAGTTCTGGAATATTTTTTTATTTGAGAATGCGACAAACCTAATATATCTAATAGCTGATAATTAGTTAATTTGACTTCTCCTACTTTGATTTTATCTTTGTGTTTGGTTTGCAGAATTTCTATTGAACCCAAGCCAGACTTTTTGTTTCTAAGAGATTCAAAACATTGTTCAGTATTGTTTCCTATCGCAGAAATTATTCCAACTCCTGTTACAAAAATATCTTTTTGCATAAAGTGAAGCTTCAAATTTGTTATTTTCTCTCCTGATTTTTAGTAATGAACTTGCCTAAAGTTTCTATTGAATACATTATTTCTTTCCCATCTTTCGGATTTTCGATTTTTAAACCGTATTCTTTTTCCAAAAGAACAATAATTTCTAATGCGTCGATAGAATCTAAGCCTAAACCATCGCCAAAAAGAGGTTCAACTGTACCGATTTCATCGGATTCAATATCTTCTAAATTTAGCAGTTCGATTAACTGTATTTTTAAGTTTTCGAATAATTCATTCATGAGTTATGTGTTTTATTTAAATTGGTTTCATTAAATTCTAAATCAGTTTTACTGGTAGAAATTAAATACAAATCTGCTTGATATTCTTCATTTGCATTTAATTCTATCCATCCCGTAATGCAAAGTTTTGTGCTTGTATTTTCAAAAAGGGAATCTACATATTTGTAAATGAATTGAATATCAAATTTTTCTTGAATAAAAAATAACGATTCTCCTTTTATGTTATTTTTTATACAAATTTCGCCGGTAACAATATTGGGTAAAGTATATACAAAAACAGATGGACTTGGAATTTCCGAAATGGTTTTTTGATAATTTTTATCTGTGTGTAAAGAAGATGACGAATTAGCACAAATTATTGCTATGTCTTCAGGACTAAATTCATCAAGGTTTATATCTTGTAAAAGAATTTCGGCAGATAGAAAACCAAGTTTGCTTAATGCATCCATCTTGTAGAATTTGCGATATTTAATCTCATAATTTTTATATACTGATTTTGCAAAATTTGAAAATAATTCATTTTTATTCACTAAGAATATTTTTTCTAAATTTATAAAAACCGTATTGTTTACAAGCTTTATATGTTTTTGTATATATCGTTTATTCATGTTTTAAAAATAAGGCAGCTGCATTGCAACCACCAAATCCTGAGGCAAGTTTTAATAAGGAATTAAGTTTTTGATTTTCTGTTTTCAGGATAATATTAATTTTTTCAACGGTGCCTGGAGTAGTACAATTTGCGGTTTTGATTAGAGTATTATTTTTAATTGATTCGAGGCTGATTATAGATTCAATAAGCCCGGCTGCACCTAATGTATGTCCAAAATAACCTTTGAGACTATTGGTTGGAACCGATTGAAAACCAGCACGCGAAATTGCGTTTGATTCCATATCATCGTTATAAGGAGTGGCAGTGCCGTGTGCTGAAATACAATCAATATTTTTATAGTTTTTTGTTGCCTTATTTATTGCAATTAGCAAGCCCTCGCCTGTTCGCGAAGGACCTGAAATATGATTAGCATCGTTACTGGTGGCCCCATCTGCAATTTCAATATTGGTTTTGTTTTTTGTGAGAATAATTGTTGCTGAACCTTCACCCAAACTTAAACCATCTCTATTGATATCGAAGGGTTTGCAAGGATTTGTACTTAATGACAAAAATGATTGAAAACCCGAAACAACAAATTTTGAAAGCACATCTGTACCGTTAACTATTACATTATCATAATGTCCTTGATTGATTAATCTTTGACCTAAAACAATTGCTGCAACGCCTGAAATACAAGCATTTGAAACAATCATTGGAGGAATTTTTATCTTAAAAAAATCGGAAATTGTTTTTGCTGTAGTGAATAAATTTAGTCGCTCTTCAGGAAAATCCTCTGGTAAATTATTGTCTAACAATTCAATATTTCCTTTTGTTGTTGATAAAATAAAAAGGGTTCGAGAATCGGAAACTATTGCAGAAGAATTGTTAAGAGCTTCATTTACCGAAAGAATTGAAAGTTTTTCAAAACGTGTATATTTGGTTTTATTTTCGATGCTTTGAAAATTTTCATTTATTTTATAATTATCAATAAACGAAGCAGGAAAAGCTTTGGAGGACAAATGTTTATTTGTGCAAGTTTTTATACCAATTTCACCATTAAGAATATTATTGAAATTTTCATTTGTAGAAAATCCCAAAGAGGAAATTATATTATTTGCTTCAATAAATACCTTCATCTCTTGATGTTGTTTTGGAAAATTGTGCTAGCAAATTCGTCTGTCAGTATGACTTTTTTCAAAAAATCACTATTTTGCATCCATATATTTTTTCTTTATTTGATCAAGTTCCATTTTTTTTTCCATTCTAAATAAAATTCGGGGTTTGTAAGTTGAAGTTCTCCTTGTGTATTTAAAAAGACCTGAGTGCTGTTTGCGGCAAGTGCCAATATATTTGTAGCTGCGTTAATAATTCTGTAATTGAAAATTATTTTCGCAGCCTCGGTAGGAACATATTCCGTTTCAATAATTACTTTTTCTCCATATTTTATCATATGCTTGTAATTCATATTCAGCTTTACAATTGGAGTTGTAAGTCCAAATTTATAAACATCGAAATAACCAAATTGAAACTCATCTCCAAAAGATTCTCTACCATCTTCAAGATATTTTACATAATTTCCATGCCAAACAACCCCCATTGAATCAACCTCGCTAAAACGTGTTTTAGTTTCAACTCTACTTATAAGTTTTACCCTTTCAGTCATTTATTTATATCAAATATTTTGGCAGGCAAATATGCCTTTTAAAAACTAAAATCGACTCCTATTTGGATACCAGTGTAACTCAATTCAAATTCCTGATAATAAAAATTAGATTTATCTCTTGCTTTTATGTAATCGAAACTCACAAATGGTTGTAAAATATTTTTTCTGAAATTTAAATTCACCCCTGTTTGAAATTTCCCTCCCAAAGTATTTGCTTCAAATTCTTCAAATTTCAAGAAACTATAATGAACTCCCGGAGCCACGAATAATGAATGTTTGCCCGATCCTATTGGAATATGCAATTTCGCAACAATTCCGGGAGAAAATCTGTCAAAATGAAAATATATATCCTCCTCTCCAATCATTATTATATATTTTGGTGCAAAAGCATATTCGGCTATTGCAGATAAATCAAATGTTCTGTTTATTCGATAAGTCAGTAAAATTCGCCCGGCATAATTTGAAAACAAATCTGCAGTTCCTTCTGTCATGTAAAAATAATCTGTTTTTTCAAAAATATAATCGTTTACATCAACAGGGAAAAAAAATCCAAAACTGTATCCAACTCCAAAATATAAATGCTTATTTATTCTATTTTCTGTGATAATATTAGTTTGAGCCTGAGAACTTATTGACAGACTCATACTAATAATTATTAACGAAAGTGTTATTAGTCTTTTCATTTGAAAGCTTTTTTAGACAAATATTTTCCAATTTCTTTTCCGCATTTTGCATAAGCTTCAGTAATTCTCACTCCCGTATCCATATCGTTCATTCCGAGGGCTGTACCTTTATTGTTTTTAGAGCTAATTGACACAACAACATTTTCCGGATTTTTTGTTTCAACTATATCAATAATGACATTAATAACAGCAGGTTTTCTTGTTACGTAAACATTAAATCCAGGCTCTGTGAAGGTCGTTTTTACAATCATAGTATATTTTGCATCTGCGTTTTCTTCTGAAACATAAACTTTTGATGATTTCAAATATTTATTTATTAATTGTTCAAATTTAGGCTGAAATCTATATTCTCTATCATTTATCCATGCTTTTTTCCAACGATCTCCTTTGCCTCTTTCTTTTTTATTATAATCGCTTACTTTCTTTTTCAAATAATCTTCTTCTTTTTCAAATTTTCCAACTCCCATCGATGAGTAATCATATAGGATAAAAAATTCTTTTTGACCTTTCAGTTGATCAAGATTGCCTGATACTACTTTGATTTTTTGAGCACTAAGCATTCCTGAAAAAAGAATGCTAAGGCAGAAGATAGTTACAAATTTTAATGCTTTCATTTTTTTCAAATTTTAGTAAATAAATCAAGTGTGAAATGTACGAATTTTATATTTTGATGCAATGTTTGGTAATTTTTTTTAGAACTTTAATGAAACTCAAAAGTCTTTCAGACTATTTACGGTCTGTTCCAAATTTCACAATGTTGTAACATATTTTTGTTTATTAGTCTTCCAAAAATATCTTCATTTGACATTCGGCAATAATATTTTTATTTTGCCATACGAATCCGTTAATGAAGTTAACATTCATAACTTGATTTTCAATAGAAACTTCCGTTTCAATTTCTGAATTGGATTTTGGTAAATTGTATATTTTTAGATTGCTAATACCACCGATAAATCCATTTTTAATTTTTTCATTTTTTGAAATTGCATTGTAACCTGCCATTGCAGCTGCAGTTTGTGCAATATTTTCAATAATTCCTGATTCCTGAAGATTACCGTCAGCACAAAAAATATTATCATCAGTAAAAGAAAATTTTGTTATAGCCATTTTTTCATTGGCACTACAAATTTCAGAAACCATAACAAAAGGTTCTCTTTGTGGAATATAATCTGTTATTTTAGAATGGTTTATCAATTTTTTTTACATTTAAATAATGTATGACTTACCCCGATATCTTCAAAAGATTCTTCTATAAATAATCCGGCTTTTTCAATAAGTTTAAGCATATCTTCGGAGTGATACATTTGGCTGCAACCATTTGCAATATTCGTAAAATATAATGATGTAGCATGTAAACTATATGTTGATGCTTCAAATTTTTGTTTATCCCAGTATGTTTCTAAAATGAATAATGAGGCAGAATTATTCATGGCTTCTTTTGCTCTTAGTAATAGTTTATAAATATCATTTTGCGAAAAACAATCTAAAAATTGACTCATCCATAATACCTCACTATTTTTCGGATATGGTTTTGAATGGTCGAGCAAATTTATTGGAAAACAAGCAATTCGATTCTCCAAATCATGTTTTTTGATATTTTCTTCTGCCTTTTTCAATTGCCCGGGTAAATCTAAAATTGTTATTTTTACATTCGGATTGTATTCCGAACATTTTATCGAAAATTTTCCAGTGTTTCCTCCAATATCTAAAATACTTTTTGGGCTATTTCTAAATACAATGGGCATTATTTCAGGAAAGGCATAATCGGAATAAAAATGGTCGAAATTAAACCAACTTTTTTGTACATTTTCCGGCAAATGCGACAAACCCTCATAAACAGTATCCCAGTCTCCAAAAGTTTGCAAACCCGTTGGTTTTCCAGCTTTTACTGACTCTGAAAGAGAAAACATTCCTTGATAATTTACATCATTAGAAAAATCCATATTCACCCGAGTAAGATTATCTTTTAAAATATACCAACCGGTTTTTGTAATGAAAAATTTATCATCTTTAACTATCACTATTTCAAGACTTAAACCTGCCTCTAACAATACTTTAACTCCATAAACAGAAATGTCTAAGTTTTCGGCAATTTCTTGAATAGTTATTCCTTTTCTATTTTTTTTGATTATTTCTAGTATTCCTAAATCTCTAAGCGATTTTGCAGCCTGAAACATAATAGGGGCAAAAGCAATTTTCTGAGCATCGAATTTTGCTTGTAGTGCCGATTTTTTATCTGATCCGTAATTTAATGCCATTAATTATTTTTTTCTTCTTCCCAAAAAGGATAATAGTTGAACCACTGTAGTGGATATTTTTCAATTATTGATTCGAGAGATAAAACATAATCTTTTACCATAATTTTTAGTTCCTGTCTTCTCGTTTTAATTTTTGCAGGATAAGGATAAATTTTTCCTTTTGTTGCGTAAAAATGATAATGAGTTGCCGATTTTTTTAATGCGTAAACATACGAAACCGGAACATTATTTTTGCTTGCTAAATATAATGGTCCCGTCGGAAATTGAGCCGAACGATTCATAAAATCCATAATAACTGTGCTTGTGCCGGGCAAAAACCTGTCTCCGTGCATAACTACTATTTCGTTATTAAGGAAAGCGTCCTTGATTTTATATAAGTGCGAAAAATCATCTTTAATAGGAATGATATTAGCATTTTTTTTTACCATATTTTTCTCAAGCAACTCTTCTATTTTTTGATGTTCGGATTCATACAATACAATATTTATTTTTGTATCTAATCTCTCTAAAAGTTGTCCGGCAACTTCCCAATTGCCCATATGAGCACCAATAAGTAAACACCCTCTTTTTTCATTAACTATTTGTATCAGAAACTCTTCTCCATCAAAATCAAATGTAAACTTGTCTTTAAAACCAGCTAAAACGGAGATTTTATCAATAAGAACTTCGCCAAGAAGGCAGTAGTTTTTATAGATACTAACTATGGTTTTTAAGTTATTAAACGCTAAAATTTTTCGGAAATAATACTTACTAGATGTTTTGTCTGATACTATTAAAAAATACAATGCTACAAATTTTATAAAAAAATATGTAAGTCTAATGTTTGTAAATTTTAATAAAGCAATAAAAAATGTATAGCCGAATTTTCCGCCTCGCGATTTTCCAGACCAAGATGTCATATCAAAATATTATCTAATTCATATATTTTTCAATATAATCATAAAGATTATTAAGGGTTTTTACATCAGTTAGATCTTCACGTTTAACTTTAAAATTAAACTCTTTTTCTATAATCACAACAATATCAACAAAATCGAGACTTTCTATTCCCAAGTCTTTCATTAGATGAGCTTCACCAGTTATTTCATCTTCTTCGATTTCGAATTCATCGATTAAAAACTCATTAACAATGTTTTCTATATCAGTTCTATTCATTTTGATTTATATTTAATATTTTGAAATTATTAATGTTGAATTAGTTCCTCCAAATCCAAATGAGTTTGAAAGAAAAGTGTCAATTTTAGCAGTTTTTGTTTCTTTTAATAAATTCAGATTTTTTGCAGACTCATCAATATTCTCAAGGTTTATAGTAGGTACAATAAAGTTGTTTTGCATCATTAATAGAGAATATATTACCTCGCTTGCACCACCCATCCACATTTCATGTCCGGTCAATGATTTTGTAGAACTTATCGGTGGTTTGTGTTTTCCAAAAACGGTATCTAATGCTTTTGCTTCATTCATATCACCTACAGGTGTGGAAGTTGCATGAGCATTTACATAATCAATTTCTTTCAAAGATAGATGTGCATCTTTTATACATCGTTGCAAAGACCTTATAGGTCCTTCTACATTTGGTACAGATATATGATCGCCATTTGAGGAAAAACCATACCCTTTAATTTCTCCTATAATATTGGCACCTCTTCGTAAAGCCGATTCGAGACTTTCTACAACTACCGTTGCAGCACCACCACTTGGAACAAGTCCATCACGATCTCTGTCAAAGGGCCTTGAAGCTTTTGTGGGTGCATCTTCTCTAATTGAAAAAGCACTTAAACCATCGAAACTTCCCATTGATTCGGCATTTACTTCTTGACCACCTCCACAAATTATTATGTCTTGAAGCCCTTGTTTTATTAATAAATAAGCAATACCTATTGCGTGAGAACTGCTGGCACAAGCACCACTAATTGTGAAATTTATTCCTCTCAATTTAAGAATTACCGATAAATTCATTGTGATTGTAGAATTCATCGATTGAAAAATTGAACCAGAACCTATCAATGTTGTATCCTTTTTTTGTCTTACAATGTCTATTGCATCTATTACCGGGATAGAAGAACTGTCGTTTCCATACAAAATACCAACTTCATTTTTCTCTAAAAAATCCATATCAATATTTGCATTTTTTAAAGCTTCCATTGTTGCAACATATGCATATTTTCCTTGCTCAGAAAGTCCTATACGCATTCTTCTTGGGAGAATTCCTTTTAAGTTTGGCTCGTCAATAATACCTGTAAGCGAAGAACGAAAACCAAATTCTTTTCTTCTCGGGTCTATTCCAATGCCTGATTTCCCATTATATAGTGAGGTTTTAACTTCTTGCAAATTTTTACCAATTGTAGAATAAATTCCTGATCCTGTAATAACAACTCTATTCATCGTATTTTTTTTAACTATGCATTCCTCCATTAACAGAAATTATTTCACCGGTGATATACGAAGCCTTTACGGAAGCCAAAAAACTAACAACCTCGGCAACCTCTTCTACCTCACCAAATCTTTTCAATGGAATGAGTTTTTTTAATTCTTTTTCATCAAAATCTTTTGTCATATCTGTTTTAATAAAACCGGGTGCAACTGCATTTACTGTAACTTTTTTCTTCCCAACTTCCATTGCCAATGTTTTTGTTGCAGCAATTACTGCTCCTTTTGCGGCAGAATAATTTACTTGCCCCGGTAGTCCTTTCTGTCCTGATAGTGATACAACATTAACAATTTTTCCACATTTGTTTACAAGCATATTTTTCAAGAGCAAACGAGTTACAAAGAAAAAACTATCCTGATTTGTGGAGATTACACTTTTCCACTCTTCATCAGACATAAATACCATCAAATTGTCTTTGGTAATACCGGCATTATTTACTAAAACTTCTATTAATTTATCGCTATTATTTTCAAGCCAACTGCCTAAAACATTTTCAATGTCTTGAGGATTTGAAACATCAAACTGCAATAATTCTCCATTTCCGCCATTCAATTTTATTGTGTTCAAAGTGTCTGTGGCTTCTTCAATATTAGCTTTGAAATTTATTAAAACATAAAAACCATCTTGTGCTAATTTTATTGAAATTGCTTTTCCAATACCTCGTGAACCTCCTGTTACTAATGCGTATTTCATAATTAATTATTTTGGCAATTCAATTTTTGTTTCAAACAAATAATTACTTAATCTTTCAATTTCTTTGTATTTTGGTGAATCCTCAACAAATACAGGAACAATCTTTCTTAAAGAATTATAAATATTTGATGTGATTGATGACATTTTATCTTTGATTTTAAGATAATCAATAGCTTGAAGTATAGCAATTATTTGAATGGCTTGAACTTGAAAAGCATTGTCGATTACTTTTTTTGAGAGCAAAGCAGAGTTTGTCCCCATACTGACAATATCTTGATTGTCGTTATTAGTAGTTATACTATGGACATACATCGAATTTGATAAAGTTTGATTTTCGGCAACAGTAGATGTTGCAGTAAATTGAACTCCTTGCATTCCTAAATTTAATCCAAGTTTTCCGAGATTTACAAAGGGTGGAAGTTTTTCATTTAATCGTGGATTCATGAGAAATGCCAACTGTCTTTCGGCAAGCATAGAAATTCTTGTAGTAGCTAATTTCAATTTATCCATTTCTAAAGAAACATAATCGCCATGAAAATTGCCACCATGATATACATTTTCAGTTTCTAAATCTACAATAGGATTGTCGCTTACCGAATTTGTTTCATCAACAACTACTTTTTCAGCATGAATAATTGTATCGTGAACAGCACCTAATATTTGTGGCAAACAACGCAAAGAATAATACTCCTGGACTTTTCTTTTAAAAAATCTGTCTTCAATATTGTTGTTGTAAAAATGATCAACTCTTCGAGTAATAAGCCGGCTATCTTTTAAAATATTATTCAGAACTTTAGCTATGTATTGCTGACCGGTATGTTTTTTTATTTTGTTCAGTTCAAAACTAAAATGATCATCAAATGATTCTACAATTTCGTTCAACATGGCAGATGCCACTAACGACCAATTTAATAATTGTTTGGCTTTAATTATATTAATCAGACCAATACCGGTCATAACCGAAGTTCCATTTATTAAAGAAATTCCTTCTCGCAAATTAACAGTAATGGGTTTTAGTTTTTTTTGTTCGAATATTTCTTTAGATTGGTACAGTTTCCCATTGTAAGTAACCTCACCTTCACCTATCAAAACTAAAGCAAGATGAGACAATTGAACCAAATCTCCACTTGCTCCAACCCCTCCATGTTCGGGAATATGCGGATATATGTTTTTATTGATAAGTTCTTGAAGGAGTTTTACGCAGGAAGGATGTATTCCTGATTTACCCTGAACAATTGCTCGTAAACGAACTAACATAACTGCTTTAACATATAAATCAGGAATTTTTTCTCCTGCACCGGCTGCATGACTTCTTATTAAGTTATATTGAAGCTCTTTTAAATCTTTTGTGTCGATTTTGTATTGAGCCATTGGTCCAAAACCAGTGTTTATCCCATAAATAATTTTATTTTTGGAAAACTCAACAAGAAAATTATAACTGCTTCCTACATAATCCATAGATTCAGAGTCAATTTCAATTTTTTCATTATTGATTAAAATAGATTCTATATCTAAGATTGAAATATTTTTTATATAATTTATTATTTTCAATATTGATATTTTTATAAACAGTATTGTAATCTGCAAAAATAATATGAATTATTTATTTTCTAAATTAAATTCAATAATTCACACTGAATAGTATTTTTATATTAGTTTGGAAAAATAAGCTGAATTTTATAAATGAAGTAAATTTGAAAACTATATTTTGTGCATTACATGGCTTCGCCCTGTCAGTCCCATTTTGCTAACTTTAAAAAAATTTTCAGCAAAAATAAATAAATAATCAATATGGGATTTTTAAAATCCATATTTTTTTGAAAATGTTATAGGAAAACTTGCCTGTTCTACATTAGTATTCGATGCTCATATTAAACAAATATTTTATAATTGAAATGATTGGTAATAGACTTTCTATATATACAAACAACCCTATTTTTGCAAATAGGGTTGTTTGTAGCATTTACGAAATTAGATTCAAAAACACTTAGTTCAACAAAACAAGTTTTCCATTATAAATTTTGTTGTTAATGCTAAGTCTGTAATAATAGATTGCCGGATCAATTTTGTTGCCCGAATTGTTTTTGCAATTCCATGAAAATGAATGATCTTGCTTTTCTAAAGTTCGATTATTAAGAATTGTTTTAACTAATCGTCCTTCTATATCGAAAATTTCGAGATTTACATTTGCAGATTTTTTCAGAGTAAAACAAATTTTAGTTTCTTCTTTAAATGGATTTGGGAAAACAGAAACTATATTTTCATTTTTAATTAAATAAACTCCCGAATGAATTAGAAAATAAATGTCAGAAGTATCGGAATTACAACCTTCGGTGCTTGTTACAATTACATAATAATTTCCGGTTTCTAAGGTCGAATAATAAATATCATTAGCTCCCAAAATTTCGCCAAATTCGTTGTACCACTGATTTCCCGTAAGTGCACTTGAAAATAACATATCATCTGATTGATAAATTGTAGGTGTTTCAGGTTTTTCAACAACTGAGATTGTAATTGTTGAATTAATGATGTTCGTGCCATCGTCAACCAACAAAGTATAGTCTGTTTCAACAGAAGGACTTGCTGTAGGATTAGCAATGGTAGGATCGCTTAAGCCATATGCAGGTGTCCACAAATAGGTGTAATTACCTGTTCCGCCATCAACATAAGAAAGCAGTTGAGTTTCGTCTCCTAAGCAAATTTGTGTGTCGCTAGCACTTGTATTTAATGCCAAGGCTCCAAAAGTATAATTTATAGTAGGAAAAGTAATGTTATCGATCCAGGCACAATCAGAACCTTCGCTCACTGACCCATCTTTATGATAGTTCCATTTTAAAGTATGCATTCCTGCCGAAATTGTAAAGCTTTCGTAACTCCATGCAAGTTCGCCATCCCAACGTCCCTTTTCGTATCCGTCAATGCTAAATGAAAGATAATCGAAATTTGTATTGGCATCCCATTCGCTGGAAACTTTTTTGTAAAAGCTAATTTCTCCACCTGTCAAAACATCAATCTCTAAACTAAAATAAGAATCTTGATTATGTGAAATATAGCCAGAACGAACTGCATAAGTTCCTTCATAGACAGTATCTGTAGTTATGAACCAGAAAGAGTTTCCGCCAAAAACCCAATCGAATTGCGAGAAATCGGCAGTTTCATAAGTTTCACCTACCGATCCAACCATCAATGACAAGTCTTCGTTGGTTGTATATTGATTATTGCCTGTAACCAAAAGATTAAAATCAACTATATGCGAAATTGGAGTTAAGGCATCAGCACTAATATTAAAAGTTACAGTATCGTTTGTCCATCCATCTAATTCAATCAAGTTATCAGTGTTGTTGTTAATACTTATATATGGATCGTAGGTTGAGATTAGTGCTAATGGAGATATTAATTTGGCTCCCCCAGAATTATTAATTACTACTTTTATATCAGAAGTTTCACCCGGATCTAACATGCCATTTCCATAATCATCTACTATGATTGCCGTAGGGCTTATTTCAGGAGCATAAGCTAACATATTCAAAGTACTTTCGAAAGTATCCTGACTGGTAATTATTTGGGTATTAAATTCAATTTCATGATTATCAGGTATAAAATCGTCTATATCAAAGGCAAAAGCATTATTTAAATTTAATGTTGCCAAAGGCGAAATTGTTCCAATTGTTTCAAAACTATCAGTCATAGTAACAAACTGGTCGTTTGTTGTAACAATCATTTCTGCATTGGTAAATTCAACTGTTTCAATATTTAGAAGATCGATAGATAATTGTGCATTTTCACCAAATTCTATAATTTCATTATCTCCAGAAACTATTGAATAATTTGTAATTATGACATTGTTCATTCCAGAAGTCATAAAAAACATACTTTTTGTAGCCTCTATTCCATTATTATCAGTTGTTTTAAACATAATTTCGGTAGGCATATACTCTTGCAAAACTGTTCCTTCATAAATTCCATCGTGAGAAAGTTTTAACTCTATCGGAAATTTTGGAGAAATCAGCTTCACCATATAATTCGGACTTGGGCTAAATGTATTTGAGACATCAATTGTTTGATATATTCTTTTATCGCCTTTTGAAAGTCCGGCATACCAAATTTCATTGCTCGATAACGAAATATCGCCATAATAAAATTCTATATCTCCGGATGGAAAAAGTTTTGCAGCAAAATTCACCTCTGAACCAGATTGCCCGCTCACATAGGCATTCCATCTGAAAGTTGCACTATTTGAATTTCCTTCGTACCATATTCCGTTAGAGCCTGAATATTTCAGATCGCAAAAATACGGAGCAATACATTTATGAAATGTAAACATAAGTTCCAGGCTTTTATCATAAATCCACTCTATAGATTCATCTCTAAACATAATAAATCCATCATTGTGAACAAAAATTGTATCATATTTTTCTCCATAATAAGGAAATTCAAAATCAAGAACTTTCATTGCCCAACCATCATCGGTGCTACTTGTGCTTATTTGTTGAGAACTTATCATAGGAAAACTCTGAGTAGAATCAATTTCAGTAAATTGGTAATCTAAATCCCATCTGTATGGAGGAGTGCCTCCTGTAGCTGTCAATTGGTGAGAATATGGGTCGTTTACAACTGCTGCAGGAATTGTGCTGTCAGCAATTTCTACTTCATTATAATTTACTGAAGCTACAACAGACAAGCTGGTAAGATCATTCTCATTAAAAGGATAAAATGTGTTTGGGCATTCAGTTTCAACAACTCCATTAGTATAATCAATTACAGAAAAATTGTTAATCTGGCCTGTGCCATTATTTGAAGGATCATCTTCATCAATTAGAAGGAAATATTTGGCTTTTTCGCCGCTTCCAATTTCATTTAACAATGGCGTAATATCTAAGCCAAATTCCATAGTTTTGTCCGCTTCGGTGCTTCCTCCCAACATATGATAATCGCCACCAAAATAATTAAAGAAGGTAAAATCAAGAATATGTTCAGGCTCATTTGCAGTTGTATCTGAGGAAATTCCTGCAGATATTTTAAGTTTATTTCTGGAATCGTGCTTTATTGTAACTTTCATGGTTAATTGTGCTTCGCAAGTTTCTTTGCAGGTAATAACATGCACAACATTGCTCCAAATTCCGCCACTTAAATATGGCAAAGCTAGTGTTCTGTACATTACATATGCAAAGCCTTGATTTGCCCAAGAATTTCCGCCTGGATTAGAATAAGTATTTGCAATTATTACTCCTCCAATTTCCCAGTCTTTCATATCAACATTTCCATCACCATTCTGGTCAATATCGTTGGTATAAATTCCATCATTATTATAATCGTGTCGAATAGAATCATTATATCCGACTATAACCATTCCATGATTAGATGAGCTCCAATTTGTAATTACCCACTTGCCAGCTTCTTCTGTTCCTGCCGGCAAAGTACTCATAGAACCAGTTCCCTGATAAGTTGAATAAAAGTTAGCAACACCACCTGCAGAGGATCCATTTGCATGGTCATAGAGCCACGATTTCAAATCTTCTAATCCTGATTCTGAATCAACATTTATTGCATACATATCAAGAATTCGGTTTCTCATTGCATTGTAATACATTTCATATCCTGATACCCAAATTTTATTAGTTTGACTGCTGGTGCCTATGTGCATTCCACCATATTCATCTACAGTAGGTGTGCCGAGTTGTTGTAGAATTTCCCAACTATCAAAATAGCTTGCTCCTTCGTAAGTTTGTCCATTATTATGAAAATTGTAAACAAAATGTGTAGGATATTGATTTTGAGTAATATTCCCTGGTACGTTTCTCGTAAAATTCATTTCGTAAGTAAAAAGAACTCCTACTCCGCTACCCTGCCCACATTCGAAAGCAACATCATTGAACAATGGTCTGAAAAATATTTCCTGAGAATTATCAACCGAATATGGAAGAGTAGTTTTCAGATTTCTGTATGCTTCAGATATTTCCAACTTTGGAATACTGCCTAATTTTATAGAATCTAATTTTGAAATTTTCCATGTTTTAGCCGGTGAGTTTTCTTGGCTTAAATCCAAAGAACTTTCTTTAGCTTGCTGAGCAAAACTGCTTAAAAATGTCGGTAGGATAAACAAAATCAAAACGATGGGACTTAATAATTGTCTGTTGAAGAATGATATATGTTTCATAATCTGCATTTTAATTAATAATTAATTCAAATTTTTCAAATTCAATAATATTTCCAATAATAGTCAAAATTACAGAATAGTTCATTCAAGTTCGTATTGAAATTTTGGAATAGAATTAGATTTGCGCTATTTAACACCCAATTAACAACAATTCTTTCTTGAAATAGACTACATTCACCAGCTCTAAACTAATATTCAAGATTTGAACATTATTTTTATAAATTTGTATTAGAGAAAAAAATGAAAATATTGTGGATTATTATCAACAGATACTGACAAAATACTGGGGGTATTCCGTTTTTCGCCCGCTTCAGGAAGAAATTATAAAATCTGTAATGGCCGGAAATGATACTCTGGGTTTGATGCCAACCGGTGGAGGAAAATCAATAACTTTTCAAGTTCCTGCTCTTGTAAAAGACGGTATCTGCGTAGTTGTTACACCTTTGATTGCCTTAATGAAAGATCAGGTTGAGGAATTAGAAAGAAAAAAAATCAAGGCTTTATACATAAATTCAGGCATGACCAAACGCGAAATAAATTTTGCCTTAGATAATTGTATTTTTGGGGATTATAAATTTTTATATGTTTCGCCCGAGCGGCTAGTTTCTGAACTTTTTCTGACAAAACTGCAAGAAATGAACGTCAATTTGATTGCAGTGGACGAATCTCATTGTATATCGCAATGGGGATATGACTTTCGACCCTCATATCTGCGAATTGCCGAACTTCGAAAAACTATTCCAGATATTCCAATTCTTGCTTTAACAGCAACTGCCACGCCAGAAGTTGTGGATGATATTCAAGAAAAACTTTCATTCAAGAAAAAAAATGTACTTCAAAAAAGTTTTGAACGAAAAAACCTGATATATTTAGTAAGAGAAGTTGAAGATAAATTGAAATATCTTCTAAAAATCATGAACAACTCTAAAGGCAGCGGTATTGTTTATGTTAGAAGTAGAAAGAAAACCAAAGAAATTGCCGACTTTTTGAAATTGAATAAAATCTCTGCAGAACACTATCATGCAGGACTTGGAATTGATACAAGAAACTACATTCAACATCAATGGAAAAACGACCAAATTAGAGTGATGGTAGCTACCAATGCGTTTGGAATGGGAATAGACAAAGCCAATGTTCGCGTTGTGGTTCATATGGATTTGCCTAATTCGCTCGAAGAATATTTTCAGGAAGCTGGCAGAGCAGGACGAGACACTCAACGGGCATATGGTGTTTTACTGTTTAACAATTCAGATAGCGTTCAGGCAAAAACCCGATTGGCTAAAAGTTTTCCATCGTTTGAAAAAATAAAAAGTATTTATAAGGCTCTTGGAAATTATTTCCAAATAACGATTGGTGGAGGCAAAGATTTAGCATTCGATTTTAATTTGTTTGAGTTTTCGAGCAATTACAAACTTGATATGATTGCTGTTTACAATAGTTTAAAAATTCTTCAGGGAGAAGGATATTTTGAATTTACGGAAGAGTTGAACAATCCGTCTAAAATTCATTTTTTAGTCAAACGAGACGATTTATATAAATTTCAAGTACAAAACATAAATTTCGATGGTTTTATCAAACTACTTTTGAGGTCATACACAGGTGTTTTTAGTACATTTGTTAGAATTGACGAAAAATTTCTTGCAAAAAGAGCCAGTATTAAACAGCAAGAGGTTTATAATTTTTTAGTAAATCTGCAAAAGCAAAAAATAATTGAATTTATTCCTCAAAAAAAGACACCGCAGGTTTTTTATCTAATGGAAAGGGTAAATGAAAATGAACTATTTCTCTCGCAAGAAAATTATCATTTCCGCAAAGAAAAATATTCGAAAAGAATAAATGCAATTCTAAACTATTCTTCCAGCAACAACAAATGCCGAAGTCAGTTACTACTGAATTATTTTGGAGAAAAAGATCCCGACCGCTGTGGCAAATGCGATGTTTGCAATCGCCGCAACGAACTTGAGTTGAGCAAATACGAATTTGACAAAATTCTGGAAGTTGTAAAAAATATTCTTAAAAAAGAAAAAACAACTATGGATACACTTATTGATAATGTTTCGTATTCTCATGAAAAAGTCATTAAAGTAATTGATTGGTTATTAGATAATAAAAAAATTAAAATTTACGAAGATGGAAATCTGTCGTGGTTAGTCAATTAGTCAAAAAGCTATATTTGTAAAATAAATACAAGTTATGACATCAGAACTATTAAAACACAACGAACTTGGAGCAAAAGGAGAAGAAATTGCATTCTTTTACCTAATAAAAAACGACTATAAGGTACTCGAGAAAAACTGGAGATTCAAGCATAAAGAAATTGATATAATTGCAACAAAAGACAATTTGCTAATTATTGTTGAAGTTAAATCACGCTCTAATGATTATTTTGAACAGCCGCAAGATGCTGTGAATAGGAAAAAGCAAAAATTTATTATCGATGCTACAAATTCATATATTGAAAAATTCGACATCGACATGGAAGTCAGGTTTGATATTATTTCGGTTATCTTTAAGGATGGAAAACACAAAATTGAGCATATTGAGGATGCTTTTTATCCTTTGGTTTGAATTTATACGGGGTTTTTATCTTCCGCAGATTAAGCTGATTTTATTTAAAGATTAAAAATCGTATTTAATATCTTTTATCATCAACTGAATGTTTGTTTTTCCTCTAAATTCGTTTTCGTCGATTGAATAAACTATGCTAAACGGGATTCTCTGTTTTATAATATGGAAATGTTCTGCTTGTTGGAAAGCAATGGCAGGAATAACGCAAGTCGAATTATCGTTTTCCATCAGGTCAAGTTTCATATGAGTTTCATCTTTCCCAACTTTTTTTCCTGTTCCGAAATCCGAAACATTTTCGGACAGAAATACCGGCGACATATTCCCGGGACCAAAGGGTGCAAACTGTTTTAATATTTTGTAAAATTTTGGAGTAATTTCGTTTAACCTTAATTCTACATCAATATGTATGATTGGGGTTTGTTGTTCCAATGTAATGTTTTTGCTAACATACTGGTTGAAACGGCGTTCAAATTCCGATATATTTTCAATTTTCATAGTGAGCCCGGCTGCGTACATATGCCCGCCAAAATTTTCTAACAAATCGCTGCAATTTTCAATTGCCTGATAAAGATCGAATCCATCGACTGAGCGAGCCGAGCCAGTAGCAAATCCATTCGATTCGGTTAAAATAACTGTTGGACGATAATAGTGTTCGGAAAGTCGCGATGCAACAATTCCTATTACTCCTTTATGCCAAGTAGAATTATATAAAACTGTTGATTTTTTACTTTTTAACAATTGATCGTTTTCAATTGTATTTATTGCATTTATAGTAATTTGCTGGTCTAATTCTCTACGTTCGTTATTTATAGAATTAATATTAAAGCCATATTGTTTTGCCGATGTATCGTTTCCTGCAACGAGAAGTTCAACCGATTTTGTACCTGTAGAAATTCTTCCGGCAGCATTTATTCTTGGACCAATTTTGAAAACTATATCGCTGATTGTGATGTCTTTGTTTTCTAAACCGGCAAATTTTATTATTGATTTTAAGCCAGTACTGGGATTTTCATTAAGTTGTTTCAATCCATGAAATGCCAAAATTCTATTTTCACCAATTATAGGAACTATATCCGATGCAATACTCACTGCAACTAAATCAAGAAAAGGCTCTAATTTATAAAACGGAACTTTATATGCAATAGAATAGGCTTGAAGAAATTTAAAGCCAACTCCGCATCCCGAAAGTTCTTTAAAAGGATATTCGCAATCGACTCTTTTCGGGTCGAGCACTGCCACTGCATTTGGAATATCAACACCCGGGTTATGGTGGTCGCAAATTATAAAATCTACTCCCTGCGATTTTGCATATTCAATTTTATCTACCGCTTTTATTCCACAGTCAAGAGCAATTATCAACGAATAATCATTCTTTTTTGCAAAATCTATTCCTTCTGTTGAAATTCCATATCCTTCTGAATATCTGTCAGGAATATAATAATCAACATTCTTATGAAAATCTTTTATGAAGAGATAGACTAAGGAAACAGAAGTTGTGCCATCTACATCGTAATCACCATAAACAAGTATTCTCTCATTGTTTTCAATTGATTTTTGTAATCGTTCTACTGCCAAGTCCATATCCTTCATTAAAAATGGATCGTGCAGATGATTGTATAAATTTGGTCTGAAAAATTGTTTTGCTTCGTCGTAAGTTTTTATTCCTCTTTGCAATAATAAGTTTGCCAAAACCTCTTGTATGTTCAATGCCTGAGATAGATATTTCAATTCTCCTGCTTCAGCATAATCTCTTATTCTCCATTTTTTCTCCATCCTATATCCGGCTGTATATCAGTGCAATACAAAAACAAAATTCACTTTAGTCAATTAACAAAAAAAGCAAAATTAATCAATTATATAAGAAATGTCTCAATTATCTTTTTTAATTTTGTCGTAATTGCTTTTTGGAAAAGGCGAACATCTTTGTAATAATAACTTAAATGGGATTTTTTGATTAATTTCAAATTTGAGTAAAAAGTCAAGTTTGCTCCTAAGTTTGCAAATTGTGATTTACAGTTTTGGTATAGATTCAATCAACTTTTTAGTATATGCTTTGATTGGGCTTTTATAAACAGAATCTGCTTCTCCGATTTCTTCAAGCTCTCCTTTGTTCAGTACAATAATTCTATCCGACATGTATTTTACGACAGACAAATCATGTGAAATAAAAATATAGGTGAGATTGAACTTTTTTTTCAGTTCGTTCAGCATATTCAAAACTGTCGCCTGAACTGACACATCAAGGGCTGAGACCGATTCGTCGCAAATTATCAATTCGGGCTTTAGAGCCAAAGCTCGGGCAATTCCAATTCGTTGCCTCTGACCACCGGAAAACTCGTGAGGATATTTATAGAAATGTGCCTCATCAAGTTTTACACTTTCCAATAATTCATAAGTTAGCTCAATCCTTTCCTTTTTGTTTTTGCCAATCCTATGAACTTTCATTGGTTCAGAAATTATTTCTCCAATAGTTTTTCTCGGATTTAAAGATGAATAAGGATCTTGAAATATTATCTGAATTTTTCGCCTCAGCTTTCGCATTTCTTTCGTCGAAATAGTTCTCAGATTCTGCCCTTTATAAATAATTTCACCATCACTTGCCTCTATCAATTTCAAAATAGTTCGTCCAAGAGTTGTTTTACCACAGCCCGATTCACCAACCAAACCAAGTGTTTCTCCTTTGAATAAGTCGAAACTTACATTATCGACCGCCCGAACCTGACTTTTATTTTTGCCAAAAATATTTCCTCTTATTTCGAAATATGTTTTAAGATTTTTGATTTCGAGAATTGGCTCATTTTGATAAATGTTTTTATGAACAGTTTTTCTTTCATTTTCGGTAATAAAATCAATTGTCTTTTTTTCACTTGAATCGATAAAATTGGAAATTGAAAACAGCCTTTTTGGACGTTCATTTAAGGGAGGACGGCAAGCGAGCAAGGCTTTGGTATATTCGTGTTGCGGATTTTTTAGAATCTCTGAACAATCGCCCTGCTCAACAATTTTGCCTTTATACATTACAAGCAGTTTTTGAGCAATATTTGAAACCACGCTCAAATCGTGAGAAATGAATAAAATTCCCAATTTGTATTTTTTTTGTAGGGATTTTAGCAACTCAATAATATTTTTTTGAACGCTCACATCGAGTGCAGTTGTTGGCTCGTCGGCAATAATGATTTCAGGATTGCAAGACAATGCTATGGCAATCATTATTCTTTGACGTTGTCCGCCCGACAATTGGTGCGGATACGATTTCATAATTTCTTTAGGTCGTGGAATTTGAACATCCTCCAAAAGCTTCAAAGCAATTTGTTTGGCTTTTTTCGAGCTCAAATTTTGATGCTGAACAATGGCTTCAACAATTTGCTCACCACATTTCATCACAGGATTTAGAGAAGTCATAGGTTCCTGAAAAATCATAGAGATTCTTTTTCCCCGATAATGTTGTTTTTCTATTTCGCTAAGTTTTAGTAAATCAACAGGATTATTATTTTCATAGAATAATATTTCGCCTGACGAAACTCCGGCCTTTTTTGGCAACAATCCAATTATTGATAAAGCAGTGATAGATTTTCCAGAGCCTGATTCTCCAACAATCCCAACAACTTCACCACGGTCCATTGAAAAATTTAAAGATTCGGCAACGGGTTTTGTGCCGTTTTCTGTTTTGAAAGCTATGTTTATGTTTTTTAGTTTTAAAAGCATTCAGCATTTTTTTTTGCAAAAGAAAGAAATAGATGGGACAAAGTAAAAAAAATGTTATGTTTGAATTATGAAAATATTTAAACAAAATATTAACGATTTATGTAGTTTTTGTAAAAGTTAAACCATGCCCACAATACTATCAATATTAGGTTGGAGATTATTCTTTTATTCCAATGAGAATAATGAACCCATCCATATTCATGCACAAAAAGCTGATTCTGAATGTAAATTTTGGATAAAAGAAACAGAATTCGACATTGTGGAAGCTTATTCATACAACCTAAGCCCGCAACTTCGAAAAGAAATAAGGAAGATTATATTTCAGCACTTTGATTATATTGTTGCCGAATGGAATAAATATTTTAATAAATAGACATGTATAAAACTTATGCTATAAATAATGTAGAAGTAACAAATGATTTACTAATCTTAATGATTGACTCAAAAGAGTATAGATTTAAATTGAAAGAAATATCTGAACCACTTTCAAATGCAACTATCGATGAAAAATCAGAATTCATCGTTTCTCCTTCCGGATATGGAATTCATTGGCCAAGAATTGATGAAGATATATCAATTCATGCTCTACTAATGAAGAAATAGCGAATTAATTTCATTAGCATTAATTGTAGCGATAAATGACTGAGTTTGCTTTACAAATCACAATTTATTTATATTGAACAAAAGAACTCATTTTGTTGGATTGTGTTTTGCATTCACAATCAGGCAATGGCTAAATTACTTTAAATTTGGGAAATCCCCTAAAACCATACTACAAAAAAGACCTAATCGAAGCAGGATGCGACGAAGCCGGACGTGGCTGTCTGGCAGGACATGTTTTCGCAGCAGCGGTAATTCTTCCAAAAGATTATATCAATCCTTTGCTAAACGACTCTAAAAAACTTTCGGAAAAAATCAGGGAAAAATTAAGATTTGAGATTGAAAAAGAAGCAATTTCGTTTTCAGTTGGAATTGTAGAAAATGAAACTATCGACAAAATAAATATTCTCCAGTCTTCATTTCTGGCAATGCACAGAGCAATTGACGGACTTTCTCAAATTCCAGAATTTCTGATAATTGACGGAAACAGATTTTTGAAATACAAGGATATTCCTCACAAATGTATAATAAAAGGTGATGGCAAATATTTATCGATAGCTGCCGCATCGGTGCTTGCAAAAACCTACAGGGATAGTTTTATGAAAAAAATTGATTTAGAATTTCCGCAATACTTTTGGAGCAAAAACAAAGGATACCCAACAAAACAACATCGGCTGGCAATTCAAGAAAACGGCATCACAAAATATCACCGCAAATCTTTCAAATTACTTGAAACTCAGCTTGAATTTGATTTCGGAAAATAGGATTTCTGAACATGGCAATTTTCCTGAATCATAGTTTATTGGCTATTGTATTATGCATGCATCTTCTCTAATATATGCAATTGGAAAATAATTATTAATTGAATCAAATTCTAAAATATACATTGTATAACAACCCCCTAAATATTCATAACTAGTAGGAGGAGCGCCACAGCCGCAATATACCATTTCAGAATATTGATTTGAACCAGATGAGATTTGAAAATAAATTTCAGCCGAGGTGTTTATTACTGATTCTTTCGAAGTTGTATCACTATCTCCAATATTGTAATAAACCAATTTATCAATCTGACCAAATGAAAATTGAATACACAAAGTATCTATTGTATAACCCGTAGAGTTAATCGTAATTATTGTTGCTCTTTTATCTCTTTCTTCCTTATCACAAGCACTTATTAAAGAAAAAACCAGAAGAAGAATAAACATCCTCAAAAACAGATCCATATATGGTTTGGCAATCATCTTACAAAATAACGATTTATAGTTTTGCCTATTGTTTCTCAAAACTCATAATTCAATAAAGGCAATTCCACATAAAACGAGCTTCCCATATTTTCCACGGTTTCGAAGCGGATTTCTCCATTGGCATTTTCAACAATTTTGTTTGCAATAGCAAGCCCCAAACCCATTCCGCTGGTTTTTGTCGTAAAATTCGGAACAAACAATTTGTCTATAAGGTGGCTTTCGATTCCTTCTCCATTGTCGGCAATTTTTACAACAACTTTGTTGGTTTCAACATAAACTCCTACAGAAATAAATCCGGTTCTGCCTTCAGGAATCGACTGAACAGCATTTTGAATGATGTTTATAAAAACACGAGACAATTGTTCGGGATCGGCAAAAACCTGCAAATCGGAGTTCTCCGGGAAGCTGGTTTTTATGCTAATGTTTTCAAGGTTTTTATAAAGCTGTATTACTTTTTCCAAATTTTCAATTATGTTTAATTCTGCATTTTTCGCCTTAGGCATTTTTGCAAAATTCGAAAAAGAAGTTGCTATAGAAGAAAGATTCTCTATTTGTTCAATAATTGTATTACAGATTTTGTTCAATCGTTCGTCGAAATTAGGAACTTTATCAATCCAGGCTTTTTGCAAAAACTGGACATTCAGTTTCATTGGCGTAAGTGGATTTTTAATCTCGTGAGCAATTTGTTTTGCCATTTCGCGCCAAGCTGTTTCCCGTTCCGATTTTGCCAGCAGGCTGGCACTTTTTGCAAGCTCCTCAACCATTCGATTATAATCTTTTATTAAATTCCCAATTTCGTCATTACTTTCATAATCAATAGGTTCGTTGGGTTTGTCTAAACTTGTGTTTCTAATTTTGTCTTGAATCAATTGGAGTGGTTTAGTAAGTTTGTTCGACACGAAAACCGTAATTGCAATAGTCAATAAAATAAGTATTACGTACATATTTACTACTGCAACCACCAAAACCGAAATTTCCTTTTTCAGCACCGACTGTTTTGTAAAATATGGCAAATTCAGATAGGCAATTATTTTATTGTTGTTGTTTCTGAAAGGAACATATGCCGACAAAAAATTCAATTTCCCGATGTTTTCGCTATGAATGAATTTCGCTTTTTTGTTGATAATTAATTCTCTGTAGGCATCAGGATTTATTTTTCTGCCAACCAAAAATTTATTGAAAATCTCGGAGCGAGAGGATGAAAATAAATTCCCTTCCAAATCGTAAACGTTTATATCAGAATAAAATACATTAGAAAATTTTATTAGATAATAGGTCAAATATTCATAAATTTCATCGGAAAATTCTGTCTCGTTTGCCAATTTGTGCTCAACCTCAATTAAAACAGATTGTATTTTTTCGCTAATAATTTCGTGATGTTTTTCTTCAAACTGCTTGATATTGTAATAGATAGTCCCTCCACCAATCAATAGCAGGGAAAAAATCAATATCGAAATCATAGTAAGCTTAATTTTATTTTTCAAATCGAAACTATAACTCGAAATTCCAACTTTCGAAAATCTGTTTGATGAAACTTTTATGAAAGACAAAAGTGTAACGAGCAGATGATAGAATACAAAAATATACGATAGAGAAATTAGGATATCTAAAATTTTGAATGCGGGCTTGCTCAAAATTATAGTATTCTCATTATCAATCTTATAAACCAAATGGTCGAAATCGTCGAACTTTGTGAAAAAATACTCCTCATCGGGCAAAACATAAGTTTCGCTATTCAGGCTATATGGGAAATTTCCGGCTTGTGTTACCAGTTCGTTGTTTTTGTATTTTGCGTAAGAATATTCATCTATGCTTGAAAGTTTGCTCAATTTTTCGTTCAGCAACAATTCGGGGTAGCCCAGTTCCTGACTTACCAATTTTGAGTTTAGTTCAAAATAAACAGTAAAATAAGCAGAATCCGATAGATTCGGAAATTTTGAATATCCAAGATAACTAATTCGCTCGCTCACATTATTCAGATAATAGAAATTTGTGTTCTCAACTATTATTCCGTGATTATCAATTAGTTCGCTAAAAAAATTTATGCAGTGCCTGTTTTCGTTTTCAGGTTCAACAATCAAGCTGTCAGTTTCGCCGCAAAGATAAATCTGAAAATTGTATTTGCCCCAAAATCCATGAAAATAGTTGCGTTTCAAATGATTATAAATTTCCTCTTCCAACTCATAAGGACTTTCCAAAAATTTTGTCATTTGAGTATCTGATTTAATTTTTCCTTCGAAATCGACCAACAGAAGTTCTGCAACCACATCGTGCTGGTTAGAAATGTTCACAGCCAAAACTTTCTGAATTTCTTTTTCTTTTTCAGAACTCGTATTTATTATTAAAAGAACTGTGAATGAAGATACTATCAAAAGAATTAATACAATTGTTGAATACTGAAATTGAACTTTTTTGTAATGAAAAACAGAAATTGTTACAACAAAAACATAAAAAAACAAGATGGAAAAATGCCGAATTTCATATCCGGCAAAAAATGAAATTACAAAAACCGGAATGCTCGTTGCCACGAAAATAATTAGAAAACCACTATATTTAGACAGATTTGAAATAATTTTTAGAGCAAAATCAACAACGAGAAATAAAGTTAAAATTAGTGATGCGAAAATCAGATATGCGAAAAAAGTGAATACATTGATTTCGAATATTTGGAAAACGTATAAATTAACAGTTGAATTTAAAATGATGCTTTCCATCAAATAATTTATTGATAGAAAAACCAATTCGATAAAAACTAACAAAACAAAAATTATTATTACACTCTTCCGATTGTCGCTATTTTGGATTTCGAGTTTGTTTTTAAAATTAAATAATAGAAAAACACCATAAAGCAGGAATATTGAGTTTATGAAAAAATCACCCAACGATTTGAACCAAAACGATTTGCCAAAAAGCTGTGGGTCGAAAAGTTGGTGTGAGTAACAAATTGCAGGAAAACAATATTTTATCATTAAAAACCTAAGAAACAGCAGAAAAACTATTATCGAAGCAAAACAAAGAATTTGCGATTTGCAATTTCTGAAAACCATTTCCTTCACAAAAAGAAGAAAAAAGATGATTGCAAGAAAAAAGAATATTATTGATGTCAGATTTAATGAATTTTCGTTGCTAAAATTTCTTGATCGATAAAGAGAAAGCAAATATTTGCCAGATTCGTCATATATATTTATATTATTTCCCGATTCCGACAATGAAATATCATAAGCTGAACTTAGCTCAAAATCATTCTGAAATTTATTTTCAAGAAATTTATTTTCGTAAGAATATTTGTGTTTCAAAAGAATTAATCCAACGATCGTATAATCGTCAAATTGCTCCGAAAGCGAATAATACCATGCATTTGACAAAAACAAAACTTGCGAGGCATTCAATAATTTCTGAATATTTTCATCAATAGGAATGGAATTGTCCGACCAAAAAACCAAACTATCTGTTCGAAATATCAGAATTGCACAATTGTCTTCAATCAAATCTTCAATCAAATTCTGTGAATTGCTTATCACAAATTCTTTAAGGGATCTTCCACTCAAGTTCAATGAAACTTCATCTACAATTTGTTCCAACTGCTTTTCCTTTTTGAGTAAAGTTGTTCGAAATTTTTCTGGTTCGACCGATGGATTATTTTTTTCGTTTGTCAAAAAATCTGACAAATACGATAAAATAACGAAAACGATTGTCAATAAAAAATACCTTATTAGCGGCAGATACTTCATAATTATATAGAATTAAATCTGTTCAAAGATAAATTATTTTGATATTTTTGTCTCTGAAAATAATTTCATAATATAATTATAAAAATATGAAGTCTATAAAAGTTTTAAGCATTTTAATATTTGTAGGAGCATTTATCTCTTTTTCTAATTCATCTTTTGCTCAATCTCCTGCCGGAATAGCCAATTGTAGTTCTGCCGGTTTCGATAGCCAAAGTTATATTGACGCAAATTTCGGATTATCGAAAATAGGAGACCAAACCTATTTTGGATTCAGGTTCCAACCGGAACTTGCTATCGGAAAAGTTGGCTTCGGATTAGATGTCCCACTTATGTTCAATATTGAAGATGGATCAATAAGAACCGAAGAATTTAAAGGCGGTACCGGAGCTTTACGTTTAATAAGATATGTTCGCTACGGGCGGAAAAAACAAGATCCTATTCATGTGAAAGTTGGCGACCTTACCGGCTCATATATAGGTTTCGGGATATTGGTAAATAACTATTCAAACTCAATTAGCTACGAAAAACGTAAAACAGGAATTAGCTACGATATTCTAATAAAAGACAGATTCGGAATTGAAGGCCTATACAGCGATTTCGATGCAAGTTCGCTGAATTTGCTTGCTGTTCGCCCATATTTCAAACCGTTTGGTCATACCTCCATACCTATTGTAAAAACCATTGAAATAGGTGCTACTTATGTAACTGACCACGACCAAACAGCCTCCGGTTATGATTATCCAACCAATAGATTTTTGGAAGATGGTTTTGATGCTTATTCTGCAGATATAGGTCTTTTCTTTCTAAACACATCGTTTATTGATTTGACAGGATATTGCCAGTATGGATTGTTAACGAAAAACAAATTATTAGAAAATGAGCTGGCAAAAATTTATTCTCCATTATTTCAAAAATACGATAAAGGCGATGGAATTAGCGTAGGTTTAGCTTCGCGAATGAATATTATTGGAAATGTTTTTGTATTAAATGCCAGAATAGAACGTCTTTGGTATTCCGACTGTTTCATACCTCAATTTTTCGATGCAGTGTATGAAATCAATAAAGATGCAAAATTGTATAGTCTTGCTTCTTCCGAAAAACTTCAGGGAATTTATGGATCTTTGTTTGCAACTTTAATCGACAAAATACATGTTGGTGGTAGCATATTATTGCCCGACAATGTAAGCGAAACATCGCCGGCACTGCTCCAACTTAGCGCCGAAGCTCCCAATTTAATTCCAAAATTTATGCTTAGCGCACACTACTTGAAAGGCAATATTGCAGATTTAAGCGATGCACTTGTTATCGACGAAAACTCAATAGCAACAGTTAGGGTTGCTTACAAAATTCTCCCATTTTTGCTTGCAGGAGTCGATTACAAATGGACATTCTTAACTACAGAAGATGGTTCATTTGAAGCCGACCATACAATTATGCCTTATGTTGGCTTGCATTTTCCTTTGAATTTCTAATGAAAAAATCCAAATCAGAATAACTTTTTTTCAAATAAATAAATATTACTTTTGCAGCTTTTTGAAGCTAAATATAAATAGTTATTTACTAAATAATTAGTGGTTAAAAATTGTTAATGAATTACAATTTTTTTGTACTAATTATGTTTTTTTGCAAAAACGTTTAGGATTTTATATGAAGAAAAGCTTGATAATAGTTCTTGTTGTGTTTGCACCTTTTTTTCTGAAAGGGCAAAAAAATGGCGATATTGGTCTTATGGCAGGAACCAGCTATTATCTTGGCGATATAAATCCAACATATCATTTTCAATCTATTCATCCTGCTTTCGGCTTGATGTATCGTCATTCCTTCGATTTTCGATATTCGTTAAGAGGGAGTTTGGTTTATGGCCAACTTTCGGGCGACGATCTTTTATATAATAACAATTATCAGGAGTTGCGTGCTGCAAGTTTTTCTACACCATTTTTAAATTTTGCGTTTCAGTTAGAATTCAACTTTTTGCCATATATAACCACGAGCGACAAACACAGGTTGGCTCCGTATGTAACTGCCGGCTTAAATTGGTTTTATACACCCGATGTTAAACTGCAAATGGGAATTCCTTTTGGTTTAGGTTTTAAATTTTATATTACCGAAAAGCTAAGTATGGGCTGTGAATGGGGCTTAAGAAAAACATTCACTGACGAAATAGACGGACTTGGAGAATACGATGGAAATCCGCTAATTGATGATATTTTTGACAATGAGAAAGATGAATATAGGCAACTTTCAATAAAAAATCATAACGATTGGTTTTCATATGCCGGAATTTTCATAACATATAAATTCTTTTATAAAAGAATAAAATGTCCTGCTTATGGCGAATTAGATATGTATGAATAAAAGGTAAGTGTACAATGATATTTATTAACAGTAAAACATATTAATTATGGAAATTCATAAAAGTTTAGAAAACCTTAGTACTAGAGTTTTGGATTTAAAAGAAAAAATTCTTACAGAGGAAGCAACAAAGAATGCTTTTGTAATGCCATTTATGCAACTTCTAGGATATGATATTTTTAATCCACTTGAAGTAATACCTGAGTTTGTTGCAGATATAAGCAATAAAAAAGGTGAAAAAGTGGATTATTGCATAAAAAAGGATGATGAGCCAATAATTATTATTGAATGCAAACATTGGAAAGAAAATTTGGATTTACATAATACTCAGTTAGAAAGATATTTTAGTTTTACAAAAGCAAAATTTGGCATATTAACAAATGGAATAATATATAGATTTTACACAGACATAGATGAAGAAAATAAAATGGATAAAAAACCATTTTTAGAATTTGATTTAGAAAACATTAAAGAAAATATCGTTGGTGAACTTAGTAAATTTCATAAAAATTCGTTTGATGTAGAAGAACTGTTTGATGTAGCAGGTGAGATGAAGTACTACAGTGCAATAAAATCTGCTTTTTACAAAGAATTAGATAATCCATCAGACGAACTTGTTAAATATTTTGCAAGTAAAGTATATTCAGGAAGATTTACAGAAAAAGTCATTCTTCAATTTCATAAAATAGTTAAAAAAGCACTTAATCATAAAATTAATGAAACAATAAACGACCGATTAAAATCTGCTCTTACAAAAGAAGAAAAAAAACAAATAGAAACAATTGCAGAAACAGATAATACAAGCCTAGATCCTCGTGAAATAATTCTTTTCAAAGACGAGGAACGAGGAATAATTACAACCCAAGAAGAAATGAATGGGTATGAAGTGGTTTTAGATATTTTAAACCCCCATTTTGAAAAAGAAAGAATCGCATACAGAGATACCAAATCATATTTTGGCATATTGCTTGACAATAATAATAGACAGCCAATTTGTAGGCTTCGATTTGATACTAAACAAAAATATCTCAGCATAATTGATGAAGAAAAAAATGAAAAAAAATATCCGATAGACAAAATAGAACATATCTACAAATATTCAAATGAAATAATAAACTCAGCTATGCGCTATTCTGAAAATATGTAATTTTTCTTATAACAAAATTTAAAATAACATTAAGATGTACATAATTTGCAGAAAAAATATTCCTAACAATGTAAGGAATATTTATAATTTATTTTAATCCAAATGCTTTATAAAGAAAAAATAGATACTACAAAACTACCCAAACATGTTGCCATAATAATGGACGGCAATGGTCGCTGGGCCAAAGAAAGAGGCAAACAAAGAGTTTTCGGTCATAGAAAAGGAGCCGACTCTGTACGGAATATTGTTGAAGCATCGGGCGAAATCGGAATTGAATATCTTACTTTATATACTTTTTCGACAGAAAATTGGAACAGGTCTGAGGCAGAAGTTAATGCACTTATGTCTCTATTAATCACAATGATAAACCGTGAGGTAAAAAATTTAATCGAAAATAATGTTCGTCTGCTTGCGATCGGCAATTTAAATCGTCTTCCAAAAAATGTGAGTAGCAAATTAAATAAAGCCATTGCCAACACATCAAAATGTACCGGCTTGTCGCTAATTTTAGCCTTGAGCTATAGCTCGAAATGGGAAATTGTCGAAGCCGTTAAAAACATCGCGAAACAAGCTATTAATGAAAATATTTCAATTGAGAATATTGATGAAAACTTACTAACAGAAAATCTTTCAACAAAAAAGTATCCAGATCCTGAACTTTTGATTCGCACCGGTGGAGAATATAGAATTAGCAATTTCTTGCTTTGGCAAATAGCATATTCAGAACTATATTTTACAAAAAAATATTGGCCCGAATTTGGAAAAGAAGAATTCTATGAAGCCATTTTCGAATACCAATCAAGAGAACGCAGATTTGGTAAAACCAGCGAACAGATATAATATATTCTAAAATCCAATGACGCTATGAAATGTTTTCAGTTGAGAATCGCAAAATATGTTTTAATATTACTTTTATTCATTTTCATTTCTTGCCAAAATAATGATAGTACATTTTTGCTAAAAAAATGGCAAATAACAGGGATAGAAAGCCTCGAAAAAGAAGATAAAAACGATAAGAAAAAACAATTCAGAATGGCTTATTTAAATCAGATATTTGCTTTAAAAACCTATGAATTTGATAAAGACAATAAATATCAAGCCATAATAAAAGATCACAAAACTGTAAATGGCACATTTGAATATAATAAAAACGACAATTCATTAGTTCTAAAAGCCAATAATAAAAAAGAGGAATATATTGTGATACATCATACAGATACTACTTTGCTTTTAGAATTTGTTGTGGAACCTTTGCTAATGAAAATGAAAGTAGCAAAAGAATAATTTTAGAATTTGAATTAATAAAACAAAATAAATAATGCTCAAAAAAATATTTCTATTAACCATACTCATCTTAATTCAACTACTATCTTTTTCGCAAATTTCGCTCAATTCGGGAGTAGAAGGAATAAGCTATGCAAGCCCCAAAGAATATGAGTTGGGTGGTGTAACAGTTTCTGGAATAAAATATTTAGATGGCGACGTGCTTGTGCAAATTTCAGGGCTTGCTGTTGGTCAAAGATTGAAAGTGCCGGGCGAAGAAATTTCAAAAGCCATTGAAAAACTTTGGAAACAAGGGCTTTTTTCCGATGTGAAAATTAGTGCTATCAAAATTGTTGGCGACAAAATATTCCTCAACATTCATTTGCAAGAGCGAGCTCGATTGTCGAAATGGTCTTACGAAGGAATTAAAAAATCGCAAACCGAAGATCTAAACGAAAAATTAAATTTACTCAAGGGAAGCCAACTAACTGCCAACGTTTTAAATAATTCAATAAATAAGATTAAAGATTATTTCATTGACAAAGGATTTCTAAATACCGAAGTAACAATCACTCAAAAAAACGACACAAATCTTATCAATCATGTCATTCTGAAAATACATATCGACAAAAAGGAAAGAATAAAAATTCAAAACATAAATATTGAAGGCAATACAGTTTTTTCTGATAAAAAACTAAGAAAAACACTAAAAGAAACAAAGCAGAAAACCTGGTACAATATTTTTAAATCATCGAAATATATTTCAGAAACTTATAAAGAAGACAAACTTAAAATAATCGATAAATATAACTCTGAAGGTTACAGAGATGCAAAAATTGTCAGCGATTCGATATATGTAAATGATGAAAAAACCATAAAAATCAATATT
>Ga0209249_1000052_pt1 | contig 169395 bp, 143 predicted proteins | sample SaaInlV_200m_DNA_4_FD_184653 | JGI IMG/M metagenome (GOLD analysis project Ga0209249, IMG submission 184653) | Marine microbial communities from expanding oxygen minimum zones in the Saanich Inlet - SI037_S3LV_200m_DNA (SPAdes) (version 2) | ecosystem: Environmental > Aquatic > Marine >... | reverse complement strand
TATCGAGTTATAATGAATACGGAAGTAGAGAATAAAATATGATTGAAAAAGCATTCAAAAGCTCTGTTCGTAAGCTTCGTATTTTTCGTTGTAAAAATAAAAGTTCTCTCAGCATTTCACAGAGGAGTGGGTGTGAGTAGTAAGATGACTTATATAAAAATTCTTTTGTCACTATTAATTTTTGGAAGTGTCTCGGCTGGAGTTATTAAACCACAAGACGCCAAAAAGAACCGTGATATCCTGGTTGTTTCGGGAAATCGCAGTTCTTACTACACGCTTGATGGTGAATCTCTTATTTATAAAGTCAATGGTCCCCAGCGGATAAAAATTTATTCTCGTGCTGTCCTCAGTAGTAAAAAAGGCAAGTCAAAATCATTCGGTTTTGAAGTACAGTTAAATGGGAATCAACCACTCCAGGTAAATCATCAACAAAAATATAGTAAAGGTGTCAAATCACCTCAACATCCCAATCATTACTTTAGCAAATCAGCCATCGATTATATCAGCATTCCGTCTGGTGTGAACCAGGTCACTATTCGACCCAAGAAACGGGGAGAGCGCATATTGGTGCGTGTCCTGGAGGACAATAAAGCGCCGAAAGGGAAGAAGAAGCGGGTCGATGCACTCTCTGAAGAAGCACCCATCAAGCTCATATCCAAGGGTAAGCGGCTCAGTTATTACGCCATGACCAAAGACCATCCACTCTTTGTGACCATGGAAGGACCGGTTAACCTGGAGATAACCAGTCGCCTGGGATTTGGTCCTCAGATGGGGCGTGAGGAAGATTATCGTATCCAGATTCTTGATAACGGTAAAGTTGTGGGTACTTATTATTTCTCAACAGATCGTTCTGAAGTTACTACGGTTGAAGGTCACAATGAACTTGTTCCAGGTAGCTGGCGCAGTTGCGATGTGAAGCTGGGCAAGGGCATGCACGAAATTAAACTCAGACTAATGGATAAGGATCGTCAGGTCTATATCAAGTTAAATCAGATTATTGGAGGCTAGTGCGACGTTTACTCCTTATAGCACTCCTGTTTGGGCAATTATTCTCACAAAGCTTTGTGCAGCGCTTGGCTGCTCCTGTATTCTATGAGCTAGGTGTTCAACCGAATTTTCAGAGCAATCCCCTCAACCTCTCCGATGTAGAAATTATAAAAGCAGCTCAGGATTCTGAATATCTGGATGGCATCGCCTACTCATCCAGTAACGTGGTCTCACTCTCTGCAAAACTGAACTATTCGCCAAGACTGTTTGCCGGGCGGAAGACTAGATTCAACCTTCAGCTAAACCATCATTATTACCACGATATTCCTGAGCGAAGCTATCAGAGCTATTCATTGGGTGTTCGTCAATCTCTTGGTAAATATCGTTACCTCAATCTGGGGTACTGGATCTTGCCGGAGTACTATTTAAGAAATTATCGCTATCAGGATATCAGCACGCTGAGAACCAGCCGAGAAATCTGCAAATTCGGCACGGACAGATTCTGGCTGGGATATAAGCATCGAATTACTAAAAGAAATACCATCGAATATCGACTGACCCTCCGCAATGAAATCTATCAGGCTCCTTTTTCACACTATGATATGCATATGCTTGAAGGTGACCTCAAGTTAAATCTGGGTCAGTTCAACCGCCTCACTCTCAACACGGAGCTCCAATATGGGGTCGCTGATAACGACAATGAGTATGATGCGCTGGACCGATCATATAAATATTTGAACATTCGACCATCCCTGACAATCAGATTGCCCGGGAATCATCGTCTCCGTCTGGCTGCTCGCTTTGATCAGCGCGCCTATGACAGTGAACAAAATGATGATCCTCTCCATGCTGGTCGCTATCAGGATGAGTACCGTTTTGATTTCTCAATCTTGCCAAAACTTGATGGACCATTTATTGTTGAACCGTTTGCAGGCTATCGTGAACGTAGTGTGGACTCAAGTGATCCAAAGGTTCGCGATCTCAAATCCTTCTCAAGATACTGGTTTGGTGTCCGCTTTGGATTCAAATCCGTTATAGACATGTACTTTTAATTTTATGAAATGATGAGTTACGTTAAACACATGAAAAGAATAATTCTATCTGCATCTGTATTAATACTGGTCCTCCTGCTGGCAGCCTGTTTAAAACCCGATCCCATCAATACTTCTTTTGCCAGTGATGTCTACCTTATGGATGTCTTGGAGACTGGAGCATATGCCCGGGATGTCTATGTACATGATGGAGCCATTTTGGTGGCGGCGTCTCAGGCAGGGAATCAGTCTTGGCAGGAAAAATCCGATGGCTCCGTCGAGAAAACTTTGGAATATAAATTTGGTGATGATCCTGCCTTACGAGTAATTGTTGAACCTGAAACCCGCCTGATGTTCACATTTGATCGTGGAGGGGGCTTTTTTAAGAAACTATCACCGGGACTTCACTCATTTGACTCTGTTTACGCTCAACACGGTGTGAATGTTGAAACATCGGAAGGTGGAACCTACGGAAGTGGGGGCAACGAAGATTTTGCAGTCCGAAAAATTAATGACAGTTTAGTTGCCCTATATGTCATCGACCGGACATCTAATGACGGATTAAAGCAGTATTATTTCAATCGCTACTACAAGGAAGCAGATTTTTTGTATGATGGTGAGTATTTTTATTGGGAATTGAGCAACGCGGGAGCATCAACGGGTGGTATTAACCTGGGACTGGACTTAAGAGACACGCTTATGGCTATTTCACATGATGAACTCGGTGTTGGCTTGTATCGCTTGGATGGTGTGGAATTGGATACGCTGGGGGTCGTGAACACACCGGGTGAAGCTCTGGAAGTGAAATTTTATGATAATTATCTGCTTTCAGCCAATAATTGGGCAGGCATGGGGATTTTTTCAATAGGTGCAGGGGATAGTAGTCTGACCCATTTAGCGGACATCGAAGTCGGCGGATGGGTAAAACAGATCAGCGTATGGAATGATATTGCAGTTTTGAGTTGTGGGGAAAATGGGATTTTTCTGGTTGATTTAAGTGATCCGGAAATTCCTCAGGTGGATCAGCCAATTGATGCTGGTTACACCTATCGCACACATGTGGCTGGTAATATTATTTATGCTGCTACACGTGAGGGGGTTAAACGCTATCACATTGAAAGCAGGTAATTAATGCGCAAATCCCTATATACTATATTCACCCTTTTACTGGCTCTCAATTCATTGGGAGCTGCTGATTTAATACGACCCCGGATGAATCTCAGTTCTACAGTCGAGGGAATCCGTGTTGATCTGGATTTTCAACACATCGGCGAAGGACAGTGGCGTGAGATGCTGGAACAACCAGAATCCTTCCATAACTATGGTTACGGTGTTGCAGGTGGTCCTGGTGATGCAGCTCTGCCCATGCTCACTGTGCTTGTTCCTGTTGCTCAAGAGGGTGATCCCAATATTGCTAATGTGGATCGCAATGACTATGCTCTCGCTGAATTATCTCTCAAGGCGACACCCTCAGGACATCTGGATTCAGATATGCAGGCTGTGGAAATTTCAAGTTACAATTGGAATCAGGCTTCCCGATCTCTGGCAATAGATATTCTTCCGGGTGAATCTGTAACTATTAAGGGTCAGAGTTATTTGCCCATTACTCTACATCCTGTTCAGTTAAATAAGTCCACCCAAGCTCCCGAAGTACCACTTACGATTCAATTTGATATTCAGGGTGTTGAGCTTGCCGAAACCTCATTGGTAACAGATGATGGTGGTGTGCAGTCGGTTACCCTCCCTGAGGAGCAATTTGCCAGCAAGGGTCATTATCTGATTATTACACCCTCTCAGTTTCTGGATTATATCCAATATTTTGCCGATTGGAAATTGCGCAAAGGCTACGAAGTCACTATCGTGACTACGAGTACCGCCGGTGGCTCCGCCAGTGCCATAAAGTCGTACATTCAAACAGCCTGGGACACCTGGGAGAGTCAACCTGATTATCTGGTTATCGTAGGTGATGAAGATCAGGGCATTCCCGGTCACTATATCCAGAACCCCCAGGGAGATAATCTGGTTACAGATCATCCATACGCTTTGCTGGAAGGGGATGATTCATTTCCAGAACTCATGGTAGGCCGACTGTCAGTAGATACGGTTTCAGAATTGGTTTCCTTTACTGCAAAAATCGTGGCTTACGAGAGTAGCCCCTATATGGAAGAAACCGCCTGGTTTGAACGGGCACTTATGATTTCCACCAACTGGGGTGCTGCTTCAGCCCAGGCCACCAAGGAGTGGGTCGCTGACAAGCTTATCGAAAGTGGATTTGATCAGGTTCTTACCGCCTATCATCCAAATGTTTCCTCAACCACACGCATTTCTTCACCCATCAATAATGGTGTTAGTTTTGTCAACTACCGTGGCTACGGCATGTATAACGGTTGGTATGGTCCCGATTTCACCAGCACAGATGTATATAATCTTATACGCAATGGATCGAAAACACCTGTGATTACCTCAGTTGTTTGTGGTGGAGGAAATTTCGCTGCCTCAACTGATGATCCCTGCTTTGGTGAGGTTTGGACCCGTATCGGGACCTTTTCTGTGCCCAAAGGTGCTGTCGCCTTCTTTGGCCCCAGCGAACTTTATACTCACACCCAATTTAATAATGTCATCGATATCGGTATATACTCTGGCATATTTGATAATGGCATTACCACTCTGGGAGATGCACTCTGGAATGGAAAATTTGAACTGTGGCGCAATTATCACCAGAACACATTTTTCCCTTTTGATCAAACACCTGAATTTTATCATCACGTCTATAACCTCCTGGGTGATCCCGGTATGCAATTGTGGACCGCCACACCACAACTCCTGACTGTCACCCATACGGAAACACTTACCACAGGTGAAAACTCCTCCGTGATTACAGTGACAGACACTTCTGGTAATCCAATTTCCGGTGCCTATGTCTCATTCTACAATGAAGATAATGCAGTGGGTGGGTATACTGGCGTCGATGGTGAAATCAATTTGCCTTTTCAAGCTTTCAGCGCAGGGGAAGTTGAACTCACAGTGACAGGTCAAAATTTGTTTCCATATATGGCTACCCTGGCTGTCACAGAAACTGACCAGTCTCTGACTCTAAACAATTGGACCACTTCTGTTGATGGTCAGCTCATTGCAGGTGAGGTCTCCACGATGTTGCTGAGTTTGGACAATTCTGGTGCCGCATTGAGTGATGTTGAAATAACCTTCTCCTCCGAGACAGAAGGCATTATCCTGAGTGAAACCATCATCGTTCCCAGTATCCCAGCACAGAGTATCTACGATCTGGATCCTCTGGATATTTCAGTCGGTAGCCAACTCAAACACGGTCAACAAGTGATAGTAAATGTACAAGTTGTCGCCGATGATAATATCATGAATTGGAATAAATATCTCACTGTCCAGGCTCCTCTTGTAAGTATCCACAGCCTGAATGTTGTCGGTGGCATACTGGATTCCGGTGATTCAGTTCTAGTTGAGATTGAAATGATCAATCTGGGTGGTGTGGCTTCAGCTCCTGTCACCATCACGCCCTTGGAGCATGAGATGGTAAGTTTTGAAGCCGGACAGTTGGTGTGTCCAGGAATTGATATTGATGCTACTGCTCCGACGGATGGTGCCTTTGCCCTGGTTTTCAGTGATCAGGTATTCCCGGCTGAGAGACTCACCCTCCAATTTGAGTGTGTCCTGGAGAATGTCACAGATACACTGGAATATGTTTTAGAAGTTGGCGAGCCAAACCGTTATGGACCTTCTCAGGCCGATGACTATGGTTATCGCATGTTTGATAATTGGGATCTGGCCTATACCAAAGCACCGTCTTACGACTGGATGGAGATTGACCCGGCCCTGGGCGGACTGGGTAGCACGATTCCCATGAGTGACCAGTATGAGGAAGGTGATGCTTCACGGATGCTCAATTTGCCCTTTCCCGTGACCTATTATGGTGAGACTTACAATACAATCACTGTGTGTACCAATGGCTGGGCTGCTTTTGGCCCCCAATCGGTTGTGAATTTCCATAACCGCATTATTCCTTCACCCATTGGACCAACAGCAATGCTGGCTCCTTATTGGGATGATCTGATAACGAATCCCGGCAATGTGAGTTATAAAAATGTGGGTGGTGGAGAATCCTTCGTGATCGAATGGAGTCGCATGTCGAATTTGCACATGGACAATAATCTGAGTTTCCAGATTGTGTTTTACGACACAGAAGAATATCCCACAATAAGTGGAAACAATGACATCAAATTTCAATACAAGAATTATGAGAATGTGGATATAGAGTCCAACTTTTCAACTGTAGGCATCGAATCTCCTGACTATTCCACAGGTATTCTGGCCTCTTACAACAACATTGATGATTACAGTATTGGTAATCTGCATAATGGGAGTGCTCTGTTGTTTTCCACGGATCGAGGCGATCGATTACCAGATGCCGTGGCAGCTGTGAGTAGTACCTATTTGAACTTTGTTCAAAATCCCTGGTCCAGTGATAGCGATTCGATCATTATTTCAAATGTGGGTGAATCACCTCTAGCATTTAACATCGATATGAATTCAACCTTGGATCTGCTACCTCCGGCACCGTCCATGCCTGAAACAAATGCCAGCAAAACTTCACCAGATGAGACAGCCAACACATCATTTACTCGGGAGGGGAGTGATGCCTATGGATATTTTTGGAAAGATGACTCTGATAATGGCGGACCGGTATACAATTGGATCGACATTGAAAATCAGGATAATCTGATAGTCCATCTGGGAGATCAGGATGATAGTAGTGTGGGTCCTCTAAATATTGGATTTGATTTTCCCTTTTATGGAGATGTGTTTAACCAGGTTTTTCTGAGCAGCAATGGAAGCATGTCCTTTATGGGGAACTATGCCCCCTGGTTAAATACCTTTTTACCCACCACATCAGCACCTTCTGCACTGATTGCACCCTGGTGGGATGATTTGAACAACGATGTAGGTCCTCAGGGAACCCTCTACATGTGGTCCAATGGCTATGACCAATGTATTATGACCTGGAAGGATTTCCCGAAATTTGGGACCAGTGATTTGTACACCTTTCAGGTAATTCTGGATTCTTTTGGAAAATTAATTTTCCAATACGAGCGAGTGGATGGCGTCACCAATAGCTCAACAATTGGTATGCAGAGTGCCAACCGCAGTGCTGGTCTCCTTATCCGCTATAATGACGAGTCGCCCTTCGAAGCTGGAACAGCGATTTCAATTCATCCTCCAGTGCCCTGGTTTATGGCAACTGGGTGGTCAGGTCAGCTGGGTCCTGGCGAAAGCAGTTCCTTCGTCGTAACCATTCAGTCATTGAATCTTGATCCCGGTCATTATGATATGCCCCTCACACTATTTACCAGTGCTGAGAACTACCGTGAAACTGAAATGATGGTCGGACTGGATGTCGTGCATGGACAACATCCATCTGGCGATGTGAATCTGGATTATATCGTTAACATTCGGGACTTGATGGACTTACTGGACTACATCCTTTTACTCGAAGAGATGAACGAGGACCAATTCGAAGCAGCAGATATGTCTTTTGATGATGAGGTGAATGTCATCGATGTCATCATGTTGCTTGAACAAATATTAGACACGAACTAAACACTTTAGAATCGGAATAATACAATCGATCTATTGACCTAGAAAAAGGGTTTAAAATAATGAGACATCTTTTATTGCTTCTGCTGGCGGGGAGCGTTTTTGCAACAGGGGAATTCGAGTGGGTTGAAGATGGGGTTCCTGTTCGTCAGGGGGTTCATATCGAGTGGCAGCGTAGTGGTGATGTTGGTGCTCCCGGAGAAATGATCTTTGGCTGGTCAGATACACGGACCGGTGATCGCGATATCTATGTTCAGAAAATTGATACTTCGGGAAATAAACTCTGGGGTGATACCGGTATTCGTGCCACTGTAGCAGCTGGCCGTCAGGAAGACCCCGTGCTGGTTTCAGATGGATCTGGTGGGGCTTATCTGGCCTGGATTGATTACCGCGATGATGAATATGGAGATGTCTATGCCCAGCATATTGATTCAAATGGAAACTTGTCCTGGGATGCATCAGGTGTTCCACTTGCAGTAAATGCTGGATCTCAGCAATCTGCCAATATGGCTCGAGGAGCTACAGGTGTGGCGTATGTCATCTGGAATGATGGCTCTCAATCTGAATCGGGTGATATTTTTGGGACTGTGCTTACTACCGCAGGACCTCTGGCTTCAGGTGGCACCAATGGCTTGCCCGTAGTGAATGCCTCAGGAACTCAGACAAATCATAGTATTGAAACCAGTGGTAGTGAAGTCGTCGTGGTTTGGCGCGATACCCGCGATACCAACGATCCAGATATCTACGGACAAAGACTAGATGTGAATTTTACCGGTCTCTGGGGTGAAAATGGTCTCATGGTCTGTGGCAATGCTTCTGATCAGGTCTATCCCAAAGTTGCCCCTGCTGATGGTGACAGAGTAGCTGTCTCCTGGTTGGATAACCGTAATAATATCAAAACGGATATTTTTTCACAACTCCTGGATGTGAATGGAAATCCAGTCTGGGCAGTGGATGGAATTCCGCTGACGAATCTTGCTTCTGAGCAAAGTTTCAGTCGTGTAAAATCAAATGGTGTAGATCGTATCTATTATGTGTGGCAGGATTTCCGTAATAATGCCCAGGATCCGGACATTTTTATTCAGAGTCTGGATTTCTCAGGCACACCTGTCTGGACAGATGGGGGCATCCCGGTAGTCACAGCTGATCTAAAACAACTCCAGCCACGTTTTACGCTGGGAGATGCCGGTGGAGTATATATCACCTGGCTGGATGAACGTAATGGTGGCTACCCACAATCCGATATTTATATCCAATATGTGAATGTTGATGGGAGCATGGCCTTCGTGGCAGATGGTCTGGCGCTGACCTCCGGCAAAAAATACCAGAATGGCGGTCTGGTGCGTCCCGATGGAAATGGTGGGGCACTGGTTGTCTGGTCCAATGCATCAACTGGTAGTATTGGTGTCACTGGCCAACATGTTGGTGTGGATGGTAGTCAAGCCTGGGAAGTTGATGGTTCTGAATTCTTTTTTGGTATTGATGGAGATGCCAGCAAATTCCAGACGCTGACCTGGGATGACAACGATGCACTGATTTTCTGGGAAGACAATCGCTGGGCTGGCACTGGATCCGTTTCCATGGCACAGGTCATGGATCAAACCGGGGCCATCCAATATGCCATGGATGGTGAGGTTCTTTCAGGAAATGAGCAACAATTAAGTCCCATCATTGTCCCTGATAATGAAGGAGGGGCATATATCACCTATACAAATATTTCTACTGGTACTGAGATCCTGTTCGCACAGCATGTTGGTGACGATCTGGCACCGACCTGGGCTTCGGATGGAATTCAAGTAAATCCCAATGCCATCCTGGGACAGTTCAAGCCCCAGATGGTTACCAGTGCAGATGCTTATCTCTACTATTTCTGGACCGAGGATATCTTTTTCCAGGGTTTACTGTTGCATGCTCAAAAGTATGATATCAATGGTGTAGCCCAATGGGCAGCAGGCGGTCTTCAGATTGGACCCCCTGAAATAGGTGGCGACAAATACGTCACCAGCGCCATAGCTATGGCCGATTCTACAGTTATTTATGTTTGGGAATCTGAAACGGTTGACGGAACAAAAACATATGTCTCGAAGCTATCTCCTGCTGGAAGTAACATCTGGACGGAGGCAGTCACAGAGGCAGCAGGTACTCAACGTAGTTCGGTTGCAGCCTACAACCCCGAATCAGATTTGCTCATCATTGCCTGGGAAGATCTCCGTAATGTCAGCGAAAGCAGTGTTGATCTATACGCTGTGAGCGTTGATACCGATGGAAATTTGGGAGCCGAACAGCTCATCAGTAACCAATTTGGCGATCAAACCAATCTGGCCTTGAGCTTTGCCGACGATAACAGCTCCACACTGTATGCTGCCTGGCAGGACTATGATGGCTTTCAGCATGACATTTATGTGAAAAACCTCACTACTGATACTGCTGCAGAACAAATAACCACCCTGCCGACTGAAAATAAAGCGCCTGCTTTACGCACAATCAGTGGGTCCCGCTATCTGGTCGCCTGGGAAGATGTTCGCAATGGCATTCATTCAGATTTATACTTTTATGACTCACATCCGGATAGCCGTGGTCATGGTGTTGAAGGTGTACCGCTTTGTCTGGCAATATTGAATCAAATGCAGCCTCAGATTGTGTCCTTTGCCGGCAGCAATCCTGATTCACTGAGCTATCTCATTACCTGGCAGGACATGCGTTCCTCTGGAAAAACTGAACTCACCAATATTTATGCCCAGGCTTACAGCGGCCAGATGCCTGTATCCGTGGATGAAGTTGTAGTCGCTCAGGAGTTTAAGGTGGGCTCAGCCTATCCGAACCCCTTTAATGGTGCCGTAACCATACCTATTGAGAATTTGGGCACTACCAACCTTGACCTGCACATTTATGACCTAAAGGGTCGTGAAATTCTCCATGAGTCTCTGGAGAATCACACTGGTCATAACTATACCTGGAGGGGTCAGAATCGATTGGGTAAGAACTTGAGTAGTGGTGTTTATCTGATCTCTATTGTATCGGAGACTCAGTTGCATACCCAAAAAGTAATGTTCATCAAATAATTACAGGCCCCTGGAAGTCATATTCATGTCACATGTCATCCGCAACACTCTAAGTATTATCTTGTTGTCCTTCGCTGTGAGTGTGAACTCGCAATCGTTTCTTCGTGATTCGGTCATAGATACTCGCTATCACACCTATGCCGAGATCGTGGCCTATATGGACTCGGTTCAGCAAATCCCTGCCTATAACGCTATCCTGGATGTCCGGGAAATTGGTCGATCTAACAATGAAGACCTACCCATATACGCCATCAAATTATCAGATAATCCGACTCTGGATGAAGATGAGCCAGCTCTTTTGTTTCTGGGACAATGTCATGCAGAGGAAATTCTTGGACTAGAAATTACCATAGGTCTGGTTGATAGCCTCCTGCATGGTTTCGATGCCATGAACTCACACGTGGCTTCCATCCTCCAAAATTTGGAGGTGTGGGTAGTACCCACCTACAATCCCGAGGGCTTGCGCGTGGTACACGATGGTACTGATGTCACCTACCGTAAGAATAAAACAGACAATAATGGGAATGGCATATTCGACTATGTGCAGGGAATTGGTTTTGATATCGATGGTGTCGACTTCAATCGAAATTATGGTTTCAATTGGATTTTTGGTGATGGCTATGAGGTCGGTGACTACGACTATTATCGAGGTCCCTCAGCTTTTTCAGAGTCAGAAACAAGAGCTGTTGCTGAGCTGGCCCGCCAGGAGAAGTTTCTCCTCTCAGTAGCTTATCATTCGGCTCGGTCAGGCACGCCAGAGATTATCTATTATTCCTGGCAGTGGGAAGATACCAAGTTTCCGCCGGATATTGATATTATGAGTAATCTGGCAACCACACTCTCCGAACGTATTATAAATGAGTCCCGAGATGGAAATTATGCAGTAACCCCTGGAAAAACGCCACGAGGGAACGCCCACGACTGGTTCTACACCCAGACTGGAGCTATTCAATTTTTAATCGAAGTAGGGACCAACAATTTACAACCTAATGCCGATATCATCGATGATACGGTAGATCGCAATCTGGAAGGCCTCTTTTTCCTCATGGACCGGGCGCTGGGACGTTCACCTGAAAGCAAAGCTCAGATTCGAGGAATTATCACTGATGCCTCAGATGGTTTCGCCCTGGAAGGTGCCCAGGTTCAGCTTGCCAAGCTCAACGTAGATGGGGGAATGACTCCCCTGGAAGGCTTGATGATGCAACCCAGGGTGACCGATGGCTTTGGTCGCTATCGCCGCCTTTTGAACCAAGGAACCTATCGTGTCATTGCTTCGGCACCCGGCTTTGAAGCTGATACGGTGGCAGCTATCCTCACCAGTGAGAGCTACGCTACGATTTTGGACTTCAGCTTGAACCCGGCACCTGAACATACCATTCATCTAGATCTTTTACAGGAAGTTCTTGCGGGAGCCTATGAAGTCATTGTATGGGATCAATTCCAAAGGGATACACTTGAGATGAGTGTGGGCTCAAATACCTTCGCCTGGCAAAGTAACCAGATAAATATTAAGGTTTCAACACCTGGCTATTTCCCTGAGGTTCACTCCTATGATCTGAGACCTTATGGTCCCGGACAGGAACTATCATTTTCGGTGGATCTCCCAACTCAGCCAACTACCATCTATAGCACTGGGTTTGTTGATATGAGTGGCTGGCAAATAATTGATGGTCCCTGGTTCAGCGAAAACAGCAAGTTGAAATCCCAATCTGATCTTTTTTATGATGTAGGTCTGCAGTCAGAGATGGTCATGGACCTGGATATGTCGTCCGTGGCAGATGCAAAGCGTTTAGGTGTTTATATTGAGCATGCCTACGAGGTAGAATGGCATGTCGATACCCTTTCAGTTGAGATTTGGAATAGTGACGACTCAGAACGCCTCATCCAGCAACAGTGGTTTGACCAAAACTATACAAGCCACACAGAAACTTTCTTTATAGATGGTGATATTCCTGCCTCAGGTCATTTAAAATTGAAAATGAAAACGGATTCTACAGTAGCTTTCAGAGGCTGGGAGATTGATTCTCTGTCCGTCTTTATCACTGATATGGAATTGCTTGGAGTCGGGCCAGAGATCCATGAACGCCAGACACAATCCTCCACTAACAATTTCCAGTTATCCGTATCTTCTTCACCAAACCCATTTCGGTTTCAGACCCGGCTTGAGTTCGAAATCCCACAGGCAGATATTTTGACCATCAATGTGTTTGATATTCGGGGACGCGAGATTTACTCAGATAAATTGAGGGGATCGGCTGGACCCAACTCATGGATCTGGACAGGGCAAGACATGTTTGGCCACAATGTGAGTGCAGGAATATATTTTATACGAATCAATGATTCGCATCAGTCAGTTACACATAAGCTTATGTTAATGAATAAATTATAGAGAATATCTAAGAACTAGAAAGCCCTAAAATATGCAAAAATCTATAACTAAAATAGTATTTAGCCTCCTGCTTGCGTCGTTTGCCTTTTCGGCCTCTGGTCCCCTGGCTTTTAAAAATCTGATGGAACATTATCCTTCTGTTCAGGACCGCTACAATTGGGAAACTTACCAGCGTGGAGATTTTCTCATCATCGCTACTGACGCAGTCATGACTAACCCGTATCTGGAACCTTTTCGTGTTTTCAAAGAACAGCAAGGCTTTAGGGTCACCATGGCTCCACTTTCAGAAACCGGTAATTCGGCTTCAGATATTCGTGCATATATTGCAGACTTCTATCAGACAAAGTCCCTGGAATATGTCCTGCTTATTGGAGATGTAGACGATGCTTACGCTTTACCAGCTTTCAGTTATGGACCTGAAAACGATGTTTCTGATTTACCCTATGTATTAATCGACGGTGGGGCAGATGATTATTTTCCTGAAGCTTTTATTGGTCGTTGGCCCGTGGATACAGCTCAGGAATTGGCCAAAGTTATCGTCCGCACCATGAATTATGCCCGCACGCCTGACATTGAGTCAGGATATTTGGAAAAAGCCCTGGTCACTGCTGGTAATTACGCTGATACAGGTACCATTCTCACACCAGTCTGGACCTCGTATTGGCTCCACGATGAATTGTTTGATTTTGGATATACTGATGTTGATACGGTCTACTTTCCACCTACCACAGGTCCCGAGCAGATTCTGGATGCCTGGAACGCTGGTGTTGGTATTGTGAACTATCGCGGATGGGGTGATGCCCATGGTTGGCACTTTCCTCATTTCCATGTGACTGATTTTGATGATGGCGCTCTGAACAATGGTAACAAACTACCCATCGTTTTCAGCTTTGTTTGTGGTACTGGAAAATTCGATAGTAATATCGATCCAGCCTTTTGTGAAGCCCTTTTGACACAGGGCAGCATTTCAGTTCCAGCCGGTGCGGTGGCTGTAATTGCACCTTCTGATTTGCACACCCGCACCAAGTTTAATAATGCGCTGAATTCCAAATTGTGGGATGCCCTCATGGAAGGGCATGTGAATGAACTAGGACCTGCCCTGCTAGCCTCAAAATTTGGTTTTCTTGATGAATTTGTCAATGAATTGGGACCCGGTGAGATGGCCGAATTCTACTACCACACTTACAATGTTATGGGTGACCCAAGTTTACCAGTTTGGTTAATGAATCCCGACCCCATCGTATTGGATGCAGCAGATTTTGGAGAGGTTTGCTGGGATGATGGTCTCATCACTCTTGAGCGTGCTGATTTGCAAGAAGGCGTGTTTGCCTTACGCCAGAATAATGCATTGGTAGGATCAGGTAGATGGACCGACGGACAGATTAAAATTTACCGTTTTGACGGAAGTTCATTTTATGCTATAGAACATCCTGCAGAGCCACTTGAAATAACGCTCAATAGTCCGGGACACACACCTGTTACAGTGGAGGTAAATCCCGTTACAGGTAGCGGGGTGGCCTTTGCCGGTATGGAGGAGAATGTTCATGTTGGTATGACGAGCTGGACACCCCAATTCCACAATTATGGTAGCCAATCAGTATCCGTTGCACTTAATCTTAGCTCTCCTGATGGTGCTTATACCGAAACATTGGGAGTTTTGACAATTCCAGCCGGTGGGACAGTGAGCACAACAGCAACCACAGCGCCCATGATCCAGCTCGGTGATCGTGAAATAGTTATTGATGTGGAAATTGCAGGTATTAGCTCACCAGTCGCCATCCCGGTAAGTATCGTTTCCCCAGATCTGTCAATCACCTTTGATGGTCACATCAGACCCCTACCAGAAGCAGCTTTTAGTTTAAACCTCAATGCCAGTTTCCTGGGTCTGGATGCTGCAGGTTCAACGGTTCATGTCACCCTTACCAGCGCCGCAGAATTCGTAACGCTCAGCGATATCACTGGTACAGCCACGCTGGATGCAGAGGGTCATATGACTTTCTCTGATAACAGCTTTGCTGGTTCCATCAGTGATGTAGCCCACGGGAGTCGACTGCCCCTGCGCTTTGATTTCCAGTTGGATAATCAGACCGAATCATTTTACAACAGACAGTTTATGGTAATCATTGGCTCTGAAAGCAGCAGTGATCCGACGCCTCCTAATCAAAATGATGGTTATTGGGCTTACGATAATACAGATAGTGAATATGCAGAACTTCCAACCTATAACTGGACGGATTTATCAAGTGAAAGTGGTGCTCAGCATTACTCACTCGGTGATGATGATCATGAGATTGTCACCCTGCCCTTTACCTTCAAATATTATGATGTGGATTACGATGTTCTCACCGTGAATACCAACGGCTGGGCAGCCTTTGGACCAGATTATATCAACTATTTCCGCAACTGGTCAATACCCATGCCTCTGGGACCAGATGCCATGTTGGCCCCCTTCTGGGATGATCTTGACAATGATACTCTGGTGAATGGCCAGGAAGTAGCACGACCCATTGATATTTATACCTATCACGATCAAGCCAATCAGCGTTATATCATTGAATGGCACGAAGTCTGGAATGGATTTGGCGACCGGAGTTTTCTGGAAACTTTTCAAATCGTTTTATATGATCCAGCTGGACTGGTGGCAGATGATGGGAATGGCGTGATAGAATTTCAGTACTATGAAGTGCATGATGTGGATCAGATCAACAACTTCAGCACAGTTGGTATAGAATCGCCTGACCAGAACGATGGTCTCATGTATGTTTATGCCAGAAATTATGCTCCTGGAGCCGCTGAACTTGTGGCGGGTCGCATCATCAGATTTACGACGAATCCACCCGACCTATTCTGGGTGTCGGTTGATAACGCCAGGCAACAACCCACCAATTTTGAAGTTGGACCGGCTTATCCGAACCCCTTTAATGGGATGACCACAATTCCTTTCAGCCTGCAACAGGCAGGTGATGTGCGCATGGAAGTCTATGACCTACTCGGACGCAAACTCGTTTCCGCTGAGATGTCGGCAATGCCTGCCGGTTCCCATAGATACACACTTCAAACCGAAGCATTTCCATCAGGTGTTTATCTTGTGAGGATCGAGAATAGCGGTGGGCATCATATTCAAAAGGTTACCCTGCTGAAATAAACCGCACCTAGAGACTGAAACCGCTAATTACGCTAATGGCGCGAATGTTTTAACTACAGCTCTCTCAAGCAGTTTCCGGGTCTGCGTAGCAGCGACTCTCCTACGCAAGTCTCCGGTGAGCAGGCTAAACTGGTTTCGATCAATCCCGAAAGTTAAAACCCGAAATAGGCTGGCAGGAGGGCTCAATACCCTATCATCGTAAGCTATTAGCGATCCAGATTATTCGCTTTCCAGGGCACGAAGATACTCTTGCAGGCCAGACAAATCAAAAACAGCCCCATATCAAAGCTCTGCAACACTCCAAAGGATTTATCAAATTGTTAGATTGCTTGCATACCAGCAAGTGGGTCGATCTTGTATATTGTTTGGATTGGGGAAAGTATAGAAAGGTAAAATATGTACAAAAAAGTCTTGAGTTTAATCATCACATTTGGAATAGTCGGTGGCCTGTTCGCCACCAGTAGTCCAGTCTCTGAACGTTCACATCTGAATCTGAAGTCATTTGATGCAAATCATTCAACTTTAGAGGCTAGCTCACCAGACTTTTCCATTGGTCGCATTAGTTTTGCTCAGGGGGTATATGATTATTTGGATACCGATTTAGACGGTCAATTTCGCATCATAGGGGCGCCAGATCTTCCCACAACATCAACACTCCTCGCCGTTCCAGAAACAGGGGATCTTCAAACTGATTTTACCTACACCTCAATTAGGGTAGAATCAAACGTGAATCTCGCTCCCTTCCAACCTGTACAATTAGAAGCTGAAGGGATTGATGCAGAATTCTCCATCGATCGTGAAATTTACGAAAAAGACGCCTGGTTTCCTCAATCACCAATCATCCTTCATGAACGTTTTCAGCTGCGGGATCTGACTCTGGCCACTGTCGAAGTTAGCCCCTTTCAATATAACCCAGTCCGCAAAGAGTTACGTATTTACGAAGGTCTGGAAGTCAGTTTGAATCATAGCGAACCTCTCACTACTCCGTCCAGACCCATTTCAAGATTTTTTGAACCTATTTACAGGAATCTGGTTCCCAATTCAGTTCTCGTGCTGGAGCCAAACTACCAGACTCCTTCCATCCTGTATATTTATGATAGTAACACCACAGTTTCATTTCTTTTGCAAGCCTTGGTGGACTGGAGGCACGAAAAAGGTTTTGAAGTGCATACAGCCAGTTCGCTGGTTACGGGTACATCCAATTCTGCCATTCAAACTTATATACAGAATGCTTATGATACATGGGAGAATCCACCTGAATTTGTTACAATCGTAGGGGATGTGACCGGTTCATTTGGCGTTCCGGCTTTCTCGCATTCTGGGGGATCAACCGATGTTCCATACGTTCATCTCGCGGGAAATGACTATGTTTCAGATGCATTTGTGGGTCGGATCTCAGCTGAAACTACGGGAGAATTAGGGAATATTATTGGAAAATTATTGTCCTATGAAAAGACCCCCTATATGATGGAGACTGCCTGGTATAATAAAGCTTTACTGGTGGGTGACCCAGCACACAACTCAGGTCTATCAACTCAGATGGTAAATCGCTATATAGATGAACTGAGTCGTCAGAATGGATTCGAAGATAATATTCAAGTTTATTCTACAGGTTCCTGGGTTAATGCAATTTCTAGTGGAATCAATTCCGGGGTTGCGTTTTTCAATTATCGCGGATGGCTAGGCATGAGTGGCTGGGGGGACAGCAACACCGCCGCCCTGACAAATGGATGGAAATTGCCCTTCGTAACCATTTTGACTTGTGGAACGGGTGGATTTGATTGGGATGCAAGATCCGAAGCATTTTTGAGAGAAGGTACATCTTCTGTACCTAAAGGTGCTATTGCTGCAGTGGGGACGGCGACATCGTCCACTCATACTGGATACAATAATTGCGTCACAGGCGGCATTTATCACGGGATCTTTAGTGATAAATTATATTATGCCGGCGCCGCGCTTGAGAGGGGCAGGTTAAATTTAAATGCAACCTATCCAACGAATGCCGCGTCCTATGTACAAAATTTCACTGCCTGGAATAATCTGATGGGTGATGCCGCTACAGAATTGTGGACCGGTGTACCCCAAGATATGCAAATCGATGTATCTGCTCAAATACCAGATGATGCTATGTATCTTGATGTTGCCACTCTGGATGAGGATGACAATGCCATTGAAGATGCCTGGGTCACACTGACTGGGACAAATGTATTTGTATCGGGATACTCAGATATTGACGGTAATGTTGTGCTTGAATTACCAACTATTTTGCCAAGCACCCTGACTTTAACAGTTACAAAACATAATTTTAAACCACGTCAACTTGATGTTACTGTTGGCAATGAGAATTTTGCCGTCCTTATTGATGCAGCGACTCTGAATGAAACAGTTGGCAATAGCGATGGTTTTCTCAATCCCGGTGAAACCGCTCAATTTGATTTGACTTTCTCAAACCATTCTGCGTCTACCATTTTCAATGTCAGCCTCTCTGTTACTGGTGAGAATGCTGCTCCAGCTGATTATTTCTATGCCAGCATGGATGCTGGTGCCTCAGTGGTTCTGAATAATCTGAACTTCAGTCTTCCTGCTGATTATCCAGGTATGGCCATGTACGATGTGGCCATCGATATCAGTGCTGAGGGAGCCAATTATAGTGATCATAGAAGATTTGATGTCTATGCACCTTACTTGCAAGTTCACACACTCGCTGAGCCTGGCTTGCCACCCTTTTCATTTGATCCAGGTGAAGTAACCAGTCTGGTGCTTTACTGCGAAAATATCGGTACGCTTGGTAGCAGTAATTTGACAGCAACACTACACAGTGATCATCCAAATATCGAAATTCTTGATTCAGTCGCTGTTTTTCTTGATGCTGAACCTGGGTTCCCAACCAATAATAGCGCCTCAAGTTTTGAAATTAACATCGATACACAGGTAACAGTTGGAATTCAGATTCCACTTCAGGTAGTTTTTACTGATGATAATGGTTTTGTAGAAACTGTCTCCATCCTCATGCCCATCGGAACACCTGGGATGGACGATCCAACGGGTCCAGATGCTGGTGGCTATTTCTGTTATGACAATCAGGACTTGGCTTACGCCCTGGCTCCCCACTACGATTGGATTGAAATCGTACCAGGCTTAGGTACACTAAATGGAACCTTGGTCCCCCTGAACGATAATGCCGAAAATCAGGAAGACATTGTCACTGTGAACCTGCCCTTTGGGTTCGGCTTTTATGGAGAAGACTATAGCCAGATATCTATTTGCTCAAATGGATATATTGCTCTCGGCGCCAGCCAATCAGCACTATATCGGAACTATACCGTGCCTGGTCCCATGGGACCAAGTCCTATGATAGCAGCTTTCTGGGATGATCTGGTAATGGGATCTGGTGATGTGTATACCTATTCCAATGTTGCCGAGCATACTTTCATTATCGAATACCATAATATGGAGAATGCCTTCAGTGGTAGTCTTGAGAAATTTGAAATCATTCTCTATGATGCAGACTACTATGGTAGCACCGATGGTAATGGTGATATTAAAATTCAGTATCATACGTACAATAATAACAATAATCCGTCACCAACTTCCTATCCACCTCCCCACGGTCGGTATTCTACGACAGGTCTTGAAGATCATACCGGTCAAGTTGGTATGCAGTATACCTTTGATAATACATGGGTGGAAACAGGGCACGTATTGACAGATGAATCTGCTCTATTCTTTACCACCCGAACAGACGCCATCCTCCCATGTCCAGGCTGGGGCAGAGGAGATATCAATAATGATGGGTATCGGGGTGTACAGGATCTGATCGTTCTCGTTAATTATATGTTGGATGAAGGCGAATTTGGTGAATGCGAATTCTGGGCTGCTGATATATCCTTGGATAGTCTGATAAATATTAGTGACGTGGTTTTACTTGTCGATGAAATCCTAGGCAATCAACTGGCTCGTGCGAGTCATGCTGACGCAGGCAACGCTGAATTTATCATCAGGGATGGTAATCTCACACTGCGGGCATCAAAACCTGTAGAAGCCTTTTCCTTTACACTAAAATCGACCTCGCAACCCAGTATCATGAATTATCCTGGTCTCAGGCTAGCCACCCGTGAGACTGAAAATGGTCTCAAAGTTATGGGCTATTGGACAGGTGAAGCACCACGGGAACTGGAAATATTAAAATCCCAGGATACACAGTTTCAAATATTATATCCTGAAGCTGCAGGTGCGGCAGGGGTTCTGATGAAAGCAGGTACCACAATCATTCCTGAATCTTTTGAGATTACCTCAGTCTATCCAAATCCATTCAATCCAACTGTAAATATCAGCTACAATCTTCCCAATGCAGAAGAGGTGTCAATTCGGATTTATAATGCTCTGGGACAGGAAGTCAATTATAAAAAAAGTCAGCTTCAAGCTGGGCAGCATGTCTTCTCATGGAACGGCTTAGATCAGAACAATCGTATGTTGAGTTCTGGCATCTATTTTGCCAGGATTACTACAGCTGACTCAAACCAGATGGTTAAGCTGACCTACCTGCGTTAATGGCAGGAGAAGATCAGGGAGCACATATGAATAAAAACCTTTTACTCGTTGAAGATGATGCCGAAATCATCAGCCTCTTAAAAGAAGGTCTACGCTATGAGGGGTTTGAGCTCACCATCTCCCGCGATGGGGACAGTGGCCTTGAAAAAGCTCGCCAGGGAGATTTTGGTCTTATCCTCATGGATTGGATGCTCCCAGAGATATCAGGTATTGATGTTGTCAGGGCACTGCATGAGGACAATGTGTATACACCTGTTATAATGCTTACTGCGCGCCATGATGAGCTGGATAAGGTTGCTGCTCTGGAAGCAGGTTGCGATGATTATATCACCAAGCCTTTCAGTATCAAGGAACTGGTTGCCAGAATTAATGCTGTCATGCGACGTGCTGCCTCAAATATCACCGATGAGGAAGGCTCAGAGCGAAAAATCAGTAAAGGAAATCTGGAAATTGATCTTGAAAAGCGGGCGGTGACCATCCGTGGAGAAGAGATCCAATTAACAGCTACAGAGTTCAATTTGCTGACCTTACTTATTCGTCAACCTGGGCGTGTCTATAGTCGTAAACAACTGCTCGATATTGTCTGGGATTACTCTTTTGAGGGTTATGAGAATACGGTAAATACCCATGTTAACCGTCTGCGCTCGAAGATTGAGAAAAATCCCAATAATCCTGAATATGTACTCACCGTATGGGGTGTGGGCTACAAATTTTCTGATGAGATAAGTTCTTAACATCATTTTATGGTTCAATTCAGTCATATCCCGCTATATCGCACCCTGACCTTTAAGGTCTCTCTTGCGCTCATAGCCTTCTTTATTCTGAATGGTGTACTATTGGTCCTATGGAATCAGGCTGATGTCATGCAAGAACTTGAAATTGATATTCAAACAGCCTACCGCCATACTGCTTTAGAAATCACTGAAGAACTACAAAACACTGAGACCGACATCACCAACATGTCGGTTTTTTTTGATTCACTAGCCATGTACTATCCAGGAATGGAATTATTTCTGGTTACACCAGATGGTGAAATCCAGGAACATGGGAGCTATGTACCATCCCAATTGATTAACAAGCATGTATCCATCGACCTGATTGACTCATTCATCAAAGCAGATACAACTGAATATCCCATTGAAATCGCAGTACCCACAGCTACAGATCTGGATTTTGTATTTTCTGCAGCACCCATCGGACCAGTTGAGGATCCAGATGCCTATATTCTGGTCACTTTGGTAGAGGGTGGGGAAGATGTGTATCTGAGCTGGTGGGAAGAGTATGGCTCAATCCTGACACGTACCGTGATGTTCAGCATTATCATTGCCGGTTTTGCCGGGATGTTATTCTGGTACTTTCTTACACGTCGCGTCCAACGCGTTGCTCAGGCTGTACAAAATTATCGGGCAGGCGATACTCGCTTTGCCCTGGTTGATGACGCCAGCGACGAAATTGGCCATGTCGCAATGCATGTGGGCGAAATGATGGAACGTATTGATGTCATGTTTAATGAATTGGGACAGAAGGAGAAGATGCGGACTGAATTATTGGCCTCAGTTAGTCATGAACTCCAGACTCCCCTCACGGTGATGCAGGGAAATATTGAGACTCTGGTGGAACATCGCGAAAAAATGAGTGAAGCAGATCTTAGCCAGAAATTGGGTGCTGTCTATAGCCAGGTCCGGCATATGAGCGCCCTCATTGATGATATGTTTGATGTGGCTGTTCTCGAGACCGGTCAGATGAGAATCAATGCGGAACCATTTCCCATGGTTGAATTAGTAGAAGATGTTCTCCAAAGCTATGCCTTGTTACTTGACCAATCAAAGATCACGGTTGAGCGTGATTTTCCAGATGCCATTCAAACCGTGAACGCAGACCCACTAAGAATTAGACAGGTTATTCGAAATCTCCTGAGCAATGCCATAAAATTTTCTTCCCCTGGGGGTAGAATTCGCATCACTACGGAAGTGAAATCCAATGAGATGCTCACTTTCCGTATCGAGGATACTGGCATAGGCATCGCTGAAGAAGATATCAGCAAGATTTTCGAGAGCTTTTATCGTTCTAAACAACAGCTCCAAAAAGCGGTTAAGGGCACCGGCCTGGGTCTCCACATTTGTCAGCATATTCTCAAGTTGCATAACTCAAATCTGGAAGTTAAAAGCCGCCTTGACATTGGTAGCACCTTTTCATTCGATCTAAAACTTTACAAGGAAGTTGTAACGATTTAGCCGATCCCATCTCTAAACCCTGGTTACTAAAAGAAGGAAATAATTATGAGTGAAGAAATCACCACTTCAAGTGGTCTAAAATATACTGACATGGAAGTTGGTTCAGGCGAATCTCCCACAAATGGTCAGGGTGTTGTTGTCCATTATACCGGTACGCTGGAAGATGGGACCAAATTTGACAGTTCTGTAGATCGGGATAAACCCTTCAGCTTTACCATAGGAATTGGCAGAGTTATCCAGGGCTGGGATGAAGGTGTTCTCTCGATGAAAATTGGTGGGAAAAGACGCTTGATTATTCCATCTGAATTAGGCTATGGTGCCAGAGGTGCCGGTGGCGTTATCCCACCTAATGCCACACTGATTTTCGATGTGGAATTACTGGAGATCCGTTAAAATACTTTCATCACATGATACCATCCGAACTTAAAACTATTCTCCAGGAGCACCCACTGACGCTGCTCTACTTCTCGACACCCACATGCAATGTTTGCAAGGTGCTGAGACCCAGAGTTGAGGCACTTCTTCAGGAAGAACCTCCCTGGCATTTTCAGTATATGAATACTGAGGAATCGATGGAGATAGCTGGTCAACACCTCATCTTTGCGGTTCCGACATTATTGCTCATGGCTGATGGCCGAGAGATAACCAGGCTCAGCCGGCATTTTGGAATGCATGAATTGGAACAGCCAGTACGGCGCTATGCTAAATTGTTTAAACAGGCAGAGTTATAAATCTGCCATAGTTGAAACCACCCATGTTAAGATATCTACTCCTTAGAAACCCCGGGCACAATCGAGTTTATTATCTGGAGTCTGAACAGCTGGCTCTGGCGGAACTCAAGCTTACCTGTCAGCGGTTTGCACAATCTTGCGAACATATTGAGTCCTTGGACTTGGCCGGTATCAATTATCTCTCATTTACCGTGGAAAATCCCCTTAGTAACACTGAACTGACCTGGCTTTCCAGGCTCTCATTCATATTTGCCCTCTTCCAACAGGCCAGTGATGCTCATGATTCTGCCTTGTTACCGGTTGCCTTAACAACCCCAGCCTATATTGATCCCAAGATATCCATGTTGCTCAAATATTCAGGTAAAACCAATGAGATATTTACCAGGATGATGATCAACGTGGGCTTGTTATCCAGTGATTTTCAGTATGATGATTCCATCCAATTACTTGATCCAGTCGCTGGTAAAGGCACCACCCTTTTTGAAGGAGCCACTTCTGGCTTTGCTGTCACAGGTGTTGAGCTGGAACGTAAATTGGTCCATGATGCCACCCTCTTTTTTAAAAAATTCATGGAACGGGAAAAATACAAACACACACTGAGCAAACGATCAATGTATAGTAGTCCTGAGGGCGCCGAAGCGTTCATCCAGGACTTCCAATATGCCAGGGATAAGCAAGGCTTTAAGTCTGAGGATACCCGCGGACATTTATCCATGATTGCCGGGAATGCCATCCATGCGAGACGATATTTCAAGGCTGAAAAATTTCACCTCATTATTGGTGATTTGCCATATGGAATCGCCCATGGGAACATCGGGCAAAAAAAACACAACTCCCGTACTAGAAGCCCTGCAGAGCTTTTGGAAGTGTGTTTACCTGATTTTCATGGAGTTTTGAAAACAGGCGGGAGCCTGGTATTGGCCTGGAATAAATTTGTCTGGCCGCGTGAAGCATTTACGGAGCTGCTAACAGCAAAAGGGTTTAGTGTTTTAGACACAAATCCCTATGATCAATTCACCCACCGTGTGGATCAGTCTATTAAAAGAGATATTATGGTAGCCCGGAAGGGCTGAGAAATACTATTCGGGGGGATTTATGGATTCAGGATCAGGACCTGGAGGTGTTTGACTGGTTTGATTCTTGATGGCATCAATTTCTTCCGAATCAAACAGTTTTCCCTGACCAATACCTTCGCACTCTTCCACTATCAGTTTCCACCTGTATTGCGATTTTAAATTGGCTTTCCAAAAGGGAAAAGTTCTGCACTGTGTAGGTCGAGCCTCATAAATAGTGCAACCATTCTCACCATAGAAAATGCAATTATCACCATCATTCTTGAAAACATACTCGCCCTTGTGTAAATCCATATATGTCTCAGTAAAACTACTCACGCTCATGTCGAGATGCCTGGCTGCAAATCCTACATCCTCCAGCGTGGGGTAGACAAAACCACCCCCCAGCTTGCAGCACGCACCACATCCGGTGCACTCAAAATGCAAGCCCCTGCTGTAAAAACGTTCTTTTGAGCCGGATTTTGCCACGCTAGAATAAACCCTTTACCAGACCACCATCTACAACAACTGATTGTCCAGTGATATAGCTTGCCCGGGTTGATGCAAGGAAGGTTATGACAGCTGCCAGTTCTTCTGGTTTTCCAAGACGTTTCATGGGGATGTCTTTGGCAATGAGGGCTGGATCAGCCAGATCACTATGCAGTTCTTTAACTCGCTCAGTATCATGGATACCAGGCAAGACCATGTTAACGGTGATGCCTTGATCCGCGACTTGGGCGGAGAGTGTTTTGGCGTAACCGGTCAATCCTGCACGAGCCGTATTAGAGAGAATAAGGGACTCGATGGGTTGCTTTACAGAAACGGAAGTGATGAATACGATACGACCCCAACTGTTTTTACGCATGCCTCCCAGGACTTCCTGGGCTGAATCCTTCATGGCAATTAGATTCCCCTGTAAGGCTTGATCCCATTGCTCATCACCAAGACTATCAAAATATCCTGCGCTGGGTCCACCATTGTTGGCTACCAATATGTCAATTGATCCCCAATTATCCTCTATCTCATTAAGCATAGCCCGCCGAGCATTAACATCAACCACATCACATACAAATCCTTGGACTGTAGCTCCAGTGATTTTGCTGATCAATTCTGCAGCGCGTTGAATTCGTGCTTCATCTCTGGAACATATAGCGACCTTGCACCCTTCGCTGGCTAATTCCAAAGCAGCGGCATATCCCAGCCCAGATGAGGCCCCCTGAACCAACGCTATTTTATTTTTAATCCCAAAATCCATGATAGCCTCCTACCCTGAAACTAATCCTAATTTATTTTGATACAACCCTACCGCGGCCAAAATCCATATGCATGGAACATTTGACCCGCTTATCCTGTTCACTTCCATGGCGCGCTGTCTATATTAAGCGGTTTATTAACGAATAAAGGAACACATATATAAATGGATTTCTACTCACTACTTCTGGCTGTCCCAGCCATCCTGATAGCACTGACATTTCATGAGTTTGCTCATGGCTATGTGGCGTATCGATTTGGCGATCCCACGGCAAAAAATCATGGACGACTCACACTAAATCCCTTAGCTCATCTGGACCCCATGGGGACCATCATGATATTCTTGATTCACTTTGGTTGGGCCAAACCTGTTCCGGTAGATCCTCGTTATCTGGGAAATCCAAAACGAGATATGATGTGGATTGCAGCTGCTGGGCCTCTGATGAATATGGTATTGGCTCTGATCTCTGGAATTCTTATCAGAGTGTTTCTGGCTACTGATCTAGTTTATTCTGACCCCAATGGAGGCGTTGGTGTTCTTTTTCAAATGCTCAGATATTCGCTCTATATCAACCTGGCTCTGGCCTTCTTTAATCTCCTACCTATACCACCATTAGATGGTTCAAAAATATTGGCTGGATTTCTCCCGCATAAGTATACGCCAACGCTGTATCTTATTGAATCTAAGGGACCCATGGTGCTATTTGGAATCATCATGTTTGGATGGATCACTGGATTTCACGTTTTAGGTGTCGTTATTGGACCATTTATCAGTATTTTTTCCAGCTTATTTGCAGGGATCTAATGCCAGAACTGAAATATGCTAAAACCCGGAGATTGAGACGTTTTGAAACTGCAGAGTCAGATGAAAAGCGCCTTCATTTCAGGCGATTAACCTCTACCTACCCAAAACGTAGCTTTCTCGGTCTTATGGTTATGGCCGGTATCATAGTATATCTTCTTTATTATTTATCTAAAGTTTAAAGGTTTTTCAGATGCAGAAAATCGTTGAATGTGTACCAAATTTTAGTGAGGGTCATGATCTGACCCTGATTGATCAAATCACCTCCGCCATAGCTCAGGTTGAGGGTGTCACCCTTCTGGATGTTGATCCAGGTGCAGATACCAATCGTACAGTTGTCACTTTTGTAGGTGGACCCGAAGCCACTGTGGAAGCAGCATTCCAGGGTATCAAGCGTGCCTCCGAACTCATCGATATGCGCAACCACACAGGAGCGCATGCCCGTATGGGTGCCACAGACGTCTGTCCATTTATTCCCGTGAGCAATATGACCATGGAAGAATGTGCCGAGTTGTCCCGTATTCTGGGTAAACGAGTTGGTGAAGAGTTGAATATTCCAGTCTACCTCTATGAATATTCCGCAGCTTCTCCCGAGCGCGAGAATCTTGCCAAGGTCAGGGCCGGGGAATACGAAGGTCTCTCTGAAAAATTGAAGGACCCCTTTTGGAAACCAGATTTTGGTAAAGCTGAATTTAATGCCAGTGCAGGGGCCACTGTCATGGGTGCCCGTAAATTCCTCATCGCCTACAATGTAAATCTTAATACCCGGGATCAGAAAAAAGCCACTGATATTGCGTTAGAGATTCGGGAAGCCGGGCGGAATGCCAGGGATCCTAAAACCAATAAATTTGTCCGTGATGAGCAGGGGACACCCATCAAACGACCCGGCACCCTCAAAGCAGTCAAGGCTGTCGGCTGGTATATTGACGAATACAACATGGCACAGATATCCATGAATCTGGTGGATATGGAGGTCACGCCCTTTCATATCGCCTTTGATGAAGTGGTCAAGCAGGCAGATCTGCGTGGTCTAAGAGTATCCGGAAGCGAACTTGTGGGACTCATTCCACTCACAGCTATGCTGGACGCCGGCAAATATTACCTCAAAAAGCAGCATTCCAGTACTGCTGTTTCCAATGCCGAACTGATTCGCATTGCCATACAGAGCATGGGTTTAAATGAAATCTCGCCCTTTAATCCCCAGGAACGCATTATCGAGTACCAGTTGGGCTCTAAAGACGAAAAAAATCTGGTGGATATGGGTGTTACCGAGTTTGTGGATGAATTGGCTTCTGATTCACCTGCACCTGGTGGAGGGTCCGTTTCAGCACTGGCATCTTCCATGGCAGCGGGACTCACCAATATGGTTGGTGTTTTGACCTACGGAAAAAAAGGATATCAGGCCAATTGGGATGAAATTGAAGTTTTAAGTAATCAGGCTCAAACCTTGAAAGATACTTTCCTGTTTCTGGTCGATGAAGATACAAGATCATTCAATAATGTGATGGCAGCCATGCGCTTACCCAAAAAGAGTGACGAACAGCAAGCTGTTCGTCTTCAAGCGCTCCAGGAAGCAACCGTTTATTCAGCTGAGATTCCCCTGAGGGTGATGAGGCATTCGCTGGAGATTATGAAACTAGCCGCACGGATGGCAGAGATCGGAAACCAGAATTCACTATCAGATGCTGGTGTGGCTGTACTTCAGGCACGAGCTGGTCTGGAAGGCGCCGCCTTAAACGTGCTGATTAATATCCCAGGTATTGATGATCAAGATATTGTCTCAAAATTCAAAGCTGAAGTATCCAGTTTGAAGTCTGAGTCATCTGCACTGGCAGATAAAGTCCTCTCAGCCATGACAAACAAACTCCTAACCCCTAACCCCTAACGATCTTGTAAATGTCCCGTATCCACATCCTACCTGATATTCTATGCAATAAAATTGCAGCTGGCGAGGTCGTTCAACGGCCTGCTTCAGTAGTCAAGGAGCTGGTGGAGAATTCCATTGATGCAGAATCCACCCGTATTGAGGTGACCATCAAAAATGGTGGTCGCGATCTTATCCAGGTTATTGATGACGGTGTTGGACTTGATAAAGAGGAACTCGGATTAGCTCTCGAACGACATGCTACCAGCAAAATCGCTGAAATTGAAGATCTATTCCGTATAAAAACCATGGGTTTTCGTGGTGAAGCACTTCCCAGTATTGCATCAGTAGCCATGCTGGAAGTGGTATCTCGAGCACAGGGTAGTGAAGCTGCGTTTGCTCTAGAGGTGCAGGCTGGAAAATCCGGGGATGTGCAACCCATTGCCTGGGAAACAGGCACGCGTATCACGGTGAAGAATCTATTTTTCAATGTACCAGCCCGTCTCAAATTTCTAAAAGCCAAACGAACCGAACTTAATCACATCATTGATAGAGTGAAGCCGCTGGCCCTTATTTATCCACAGATCGCATTTAAACTGGTGGCTGATCAAAAGGTCATTTTCGATCTTCGATCAGCAACGCCATCAGAACGCGTGACAGCTGTTTTTGGCAGCGAGTATGGAGATAAGATTATTCCTGTCGACGAGAGCCGGGGGAATATCAAGGTGACTGGTTTTATAGGAAACCTGGATCTGGTTCGTGTTGCTCGGGGAGAGCAATATTTATCTATTAATCAACGTCCTGTCTCGGATCGCTTGATAAATAATGCAGTCTATCAGGCTTATAAATCATTGATACAGCGTGGAGAATTTCCATTCTACGCTTTAAATATTTCGGTGCCTCTTAATGAGGTTGATGTCAATGTGCATCCTACTAAAACAGAAGTAAAATTTAATGATGAGTGGCGGGTTTACCATGTAGTCAAGGAAACTATTGAGAATGGCCTGCGTCAGACATTGAAGGTCATGCCTGGCTTTCAAAACCGTCCTCCTGTAGCACCCCTTTTCGCCCCAACAGATGGCCAATCACCCCAAACCAGCTTTGTGGCTCCCCCAGGGGGGCAGTATCCTGCTGATAGTCAGCAGCGGAGCCCAGAGGAGAGTGAGATTCTTCAAAAAGCCAGACAATTCAGTCAGGTTTTGGATCGGAATCCAGTGGAGATGAAACCCCAGAGACAACATGGTGGTTTTATCTGGCAGGTTCACAATAAATACATTCTGAGCCAGATAAACAATGGGATTGCCATCATCGATCAGCATGTGGCTCATGAGCGGATTCTATATGAAGAAGCGTTACGAGACATGGATGACAACAAAGGAACTTCTCAGCAGCTCCTTTTTCCAGCAACCCAGGAATTCTCAGCTGATGACTACAATGTGCTGGTAGACATTATTCCATCGCTAAATACCCTGGGATTTCGCCTGCGGGAGTTTGGACCGCAAACCGTTCTCGTGGAAGCCGTGCCTACAAGTATGCGCGGTGGCAGTGAAGGTGCTATCTTGAAGGAAATTATTGATTATTACCGAGAAAATCGGGTGTTTGATTATTCACCTTCAAAACGTCTGGCCGCCTCGTATTCATGTAAAGCTGCTGTCAAGGCTGGTGATCCACTTACAGAAGAGGAGATGAGGGTCCTGGTAGATCGACTTTTTGCCACAGAAAACCCATTCTATTGTCCCCATGGTCGCCCCATCATCGTTAATCTAAGTATTGATGAGCTGGATAAACGCTTCGAACGTCACTAGATTGGTGTCATCCTGAGCTCGTAGAAGGATAGACTCGAAAAGTTTGCCATACTTCGACAGGCCTGTGCTGAGCCAAGTCGAAGTGCTCAGTAAGACAAACAAGTTTTCACGAAGCGAGAGGCGAAGCAAAGCAAATCCCATGAAACCCATTAATATTCATAATCAAATCCTGGACGATCCCCACCGTGACTATCTCATTTTAGCTGGACCTACGGCCGTGGGCAAGACGGATACCGTCATGTCACTGGCTGAAACCCATGATATTGAAATCATCAGTGGCGATTCCCGCCAGATATATAAGTTTATGAATATTGGTACAGCGACTCCGGAGGCAGAGATGTTGGATCGCTTACCGCACCATCTGTTGAATGAACTTACACCGGATATTGTTTGGAATGCTGCAGACTTCTATAATAAGGCTCGAGAAATAATTATTGAGGTTATGGATCGAGGCAGACTACCCGTGGTAGTAGGGGGGGCTGGTATGTATCTCGACGCCCTCCGTTTTGGTCTTTTCGACGAGCAGCACAAGGATCCTGCGCTCCGGGAAAAATATCAGGCCAAGGTGGATGCTGGTGAGGCGGAGGCACTCTGGAATCAATTGATGGAGTTGGATCCGGAATATGCAGGGACCTTCCATTACAATAACAAAAAAAAACTCATGCGTGCCTTCGAAATTTATGAATCCTCAGGCATGGTTCCCTCCAAAGCCTATTCAAATAGTAGCGATCCGTTTGCTAAGCAAGGAACCCTGGTGGTTCTGGATCGGGATCGCAAAATCTTGTATGAACGGATCAATCAGAGAGTATTAGTCATGCTGGAAAATGGGCTCATTGGAGAGTGTCAGGCTTTGCTCGATCGTGGATATCAGCCTGATCTATACCCTATGAAGACGATAGGGTACAAAGAAGTTTATGCATTTTTAAATGATGAAATTGATGAAGCTCAAATGATTGATTCCATCCAACAAAACACCCGTAATTTTGCCAAGCGTCAGCTGACCTGGTTTAGAAATCATTCCTTTGACTACTGGATTGATCTGGGTTCTTAATCCCGCACACTTCGAGTACCTCAGTATCCGGGATCCGAAGGTTGAGGTCTTATGCTGAGTTTATCGAAGTGTTCTCGAAACCTCTAGAAGCGCCCGTCAGGTTTAAGCAATAAAAAAGCCCCGGTCTCCCGAGGCTCTTTTTTTAATCTAATCGAGTCAGATTAACACTTCGAATAGCCACAATTATGGCATAAGAGACAGCCACCTTCGTGGGAAATAGTCAACCCACATTCAGGACAGGTCGTCATGGTTTTTGAGCTTGATCCCTTGGATGGCTCAACCATGTTGAAGTCGGCAGTCCTGGCGTCTTCGGAATTGTCTTCAGATTCCACCATTCCAAATGTTTGTTCAGTGGCAGCCTGGTTATTGTTGAACTCAGACATGTGCTCTTCGAGGGCTTTTCCGATCGCATCAGGGGTTGAGAGAATCAATTTTCCATTCTCCCAGACAGGGTTTGGTCCACTAATACCCTTGAGCTGTTTAATAATCTCAGTCACATCCATTCCACTTCGCAATGATAGTGAAATGAGTCGGCTGATTGCTTCAGCTTGAGCAGCAGCATTTCCACCAGCTTTACCAATTGTCGTGAAAATCTCGCACAAACCGTTCTCATCATGGTTAATGGTGATATAGAGTGTGCCTTCGCCTGTTCGTATCCGATGTGTCACACCAAAGGTATCTTTGGGGCGCAGACGGGGACGGAGTGAGGGAGGATTCAAGTCCAGTTCTGGCTCTAAAGCTGAGGCTACATCAGTTGCAGCTTTCTTTTCATCTTTTTTCTCTGAAATCAAGATACCATCACGGCTACCCTCACGATAAACGGTGATACCCTTGAGGCCAGCCTTGTAAGCAGCTTGATAAATGCTGGCGACAGTCTCTACATCTGCATCTTCAGGCAGATTTACAGTAGAACTGATTGATGCATCGATATAACGCTGAATGGTACCCTGCATCTTGACTCTGAAGTAGGGATCAATATCGTGTGCAGTAATGACTGATTCTGGAAGATCTTCATCGCTGCCATATTTCTTGAGGATGGTAGGATGAACAACTTTGAATTCGTCAAATTCTTCTCCAAAACCACTGTTCTTTTTCACACGGCGTTTGTAGCTGACGTTGAAAATAGGTTCCACACCTGAACTTACTTGAGCAACAATGGCTCCTGATCCGGTGGGTGCTACAGTCAGGATGGTGGCATTTCTAATACCGTGGGTTTTAATCTCATCCTGAATGTCTTGAGGTAAATTGTCGATGAATTTGCTCTTTTTGTATCCATTCCACTGATAATTGGGGAAGGAACCCTTCTCTTTGGCCAACTCAATGGAGGTTTTATAGGCAGTACCAGAAAGCATCTCCATGACTTCTTCAACGGCTTCCAGAGCTTCATCTGTATCATATTTAATTCCGCGTAACATGAGCATATCTGCCAGACCCAGGATTCCCAGACCCACGCGTCTATCACCCATAGCGTTCTTTTTCTGATCTTCCAGGGCATGACGATCAACATTATAGTCAATCACATTGTCCAGATAGCGTACACTGAGGCGAATGGTATCATTAAACTCATCCCAGAGGAAGTCACCATCGGTATTAACAAAGCGCGCCAGGTTGATAGCACCCAGGTTACAGGCTCCACCATCGGGGAGGGGTTGTTCACCACAGGGATTTGTACTTACCAGTGGGCTGCAATATTCAGCGTTGTGATAGTCAATCATAGTGTCCCAAAAAATGATACCCGGTTCAGCACTGGCATGTGCCGCATTGATGATTTTGTCCCACAGTTCGCGAGCCCGAATTGTTTCGTACACCTTATCATTCCAACGGAGCTCGAAATCTGTATCCAGCTCAACTGCTTCCATAAATTCATGTGTCAGGAGCACGGAGATATTCGAATATTTGACCTTGGAGAGATCTAATTTGATATCAACAAATTCACCGATGTCTGGATGATCAACACGGAGGGTCTGCATGTTGGCGCCACGACGTCCATGTTGTGCAATCGTATTTGTATTTTCGCTGAACAGGTTCATAAAACCAACAGGACCACAAGATTCGCCACCGGTTCCATCAATGGAGGAGCCTTTGGGTCGTAGAACGGAGAGATCATGTCCGCAGCCACCGCCATATTTATAGGTCCGGGCTTCTTGAATAATAGCATCGTAAATAGCATCAATTGAATCGTTTTTAATACCGACAACATAGCAATTATTTAGTGTAGTCTTGATGTCTTCACGTCCGGCACCATGCATAATGCGTCCACCTGGAACAAATCGGAAATCGTGGAGGATGGTATAAAATCGATCTTCCCAGACTTCAGGTTTATCCTCTAAGCCTGCCATTGCTTTGGCCAATCGGTGCCATAAATCTTCAGGAGACTTTTCATCAGGCGCTAAATATTTATTCTGTAAAACACTTTTCCCCAATTCATCAGAACCGTAGTATGTGTCAATATCAGATCCATTTCGAACAGTGTCTGGATTAACGATCGCTTCAATCTGCAGTTCCGCATTTTGCAGAGGGGCTTTGCCAAGATCGTTATCGTTCGACTCAAATGGAAATTGTATGGTTTCAGACATGTAGGGTTGCTCCTCAGCGATTTATCCGTACGTTTATGGTCTAACTCCTCAAATCAAAAATAGCGGAAAAATGACGGCGAGAAGTTCTTTACCCAATTGTTGGTTGCCTGGTTGGTATGGTGTCCTGCACGTGATTAGGGTCACTATTACCCAGCGTGACGAATATAGAGGGGAGACAATTTATGGCAAGAATCAATTTACATAAAACTACACAATGTTGAGGTAAACATATCTCAAGCGCTACATCTTGTATCTGAGAGTGAGCCCTTGTGTATCAAAGATTTAGAGAATTTTGGTGAATTCAGAGTGAGAAAAAAAATAAACTGGCCACCGATTTTTCTAATTCAAAATCAGGGTGAGGACTCTAGCGCCGCTGTTTGCACTCCTCAAGTAGACTTGGGATTTTGAATTCTTGCCAAGATTCAAGTAAATCAACGCCCCACTCGGTAATTGCCTTGCTCTGAGGAATTTAATTCTTTTAATTTCGCAGGCATATTTAAAATGCGGGTGTCGCATAATGGTAGTGCCTCAGCTTCCCAAGCTGATGGCGGGAGTTCGATTCTCCTCACCCGCTCATCCCCCCAAGGAAAAGTGAATCATTAAGATTGAATCATTCTCCTATGCCGATCTAACTTCCCGTCTTCGCTCGACGTGCTTCGCCCTCCCAAGCTAACTTCTACCTTCTAACTTCGCCTTACACACCTTATCTTTTACGATGTTACAAACATTTGTAATTAGCAAGGAACCCAAATATTAATGTTCTAAATCCAACGGCGAAACCTGACCTCACTGAAGGTGAAGAGAATTATCATCGCGTGATCGATCTAGCTCGTGAAGGGATTGCCATACATGTCAGTGATCGGATCGTATTTGTCAATCGCCGTCTGATTGAGATGTTGGGATATGAGAATTCAGCCGCGCTGGTAGGCAAGTCAATCACAGATCTTGTACAACCCGCTCGACGTGAGATTTCTAAACAGCTCGAAGCAACCATGCTTACTGAAAGTGATGATCTCTTTTCCATAGAAGATGTCTATGAATGTAAAAGTGGTCAGCTGCTGCCAGTGGAGGTATCCGCCATTCCGATTCGATATCAAGGTGCTCCCGCCGTCCAGATTACCGCTCGGGATATATCAGAGAGTAAAAAGGTTGAAGCAGAAATCTGGGAATACCAGAATATGCTAAAACAATCCACCTCAGATCTGATTCTAGCTGAAGAGGCTCAACGTCGTCATCTCGCCATTGTACTCCATGATCATCTCGGTCAGAGTCTTGCCATGGCGAAAATTAAAATGGCTGGCTTACTAAGTTCAACACAGGATGAAACGCTTAAAGCCAAACTAAAAGCTATCGAGACGGATATCACTGATGCGGTCAAACAAACCCGCTCCATTACGTATGAGTTAAGTCCACCGGTCTTACATGAGTTGGGTCTCATTGAAGCTCTGGAATGGCGCCTGGAAAAAATTCGGCTGGAATCTGACATTGAAACTTCATATGAACACAATTTAGAGAACATAAAACTACGCAACGAGCAAGAAGTAATTCTTTTTCGATCTGTAGATGAGATTTTAAAAAATGTTACTAAACATGCTGCTGCCACCAAAGTGTCTATATCAACTCAGGCAACGCGCTATTCATTTTCTGTTGAAGTAGAAGATAATGGTAAGGGCTTTGATACCTCAATCCTCGCACCAGGGCAACGCAGGAAAGATAGCTTCGGATTGTTTAGCATAAAGGAACGAATTGAATATCTTGGAGGAGTCCTGGATATTCAATCTGAACGAGGTAACGGAACGAAAATAATTTTGAATGTTCCTGTCTCACTGGAGGGCAACTAATGTCTGTAAACATAATTTTGGCTGATGATCACACCCTATTTAGGCAAGGATTACTATCCATACTCAATGATGAATTAGGCTTCATCGTTGTAGCCCAGGCAGAGAATGGGCGTGAAGTAGTTAAACTGGCCCGGAAATTGAGCGCTGACGTCATCGTGATGGATATTGCCATGCCTGAACTGAATGGGATTGAGGCGACTCGACAGCTAATCCATGAGAATCCTGACACAAAGGTTATCGCACTCTCCATGCATTCTGATAGACACTTTGTGACTGGTATGCTCAAAGCTGGAGCTAAAGGATATTTGTTAAAAGATTGTGCTGGGGATGAACTCATTCGCGCCATCCGAGAAGTCCTACTCGATCGCTATTACATCAGTGAGGAGATTTCCACCAACGTTTTTGATGATTATGTGGTTAAACTGGTGGGCGAAGGAAACGAAAATCCTGAGCTAACCGGTCGGGAAAAGGAAGTGTTGCAGCTCATCGCAGAAGGAAAAGCTACCCAGGAAATTGCTGAAATCTTGTATATCAGTGTGAAAACGGTGGAAGCCCATCGAGTCAAAATTAAAACAAAGCTAAAGCTAAATTCTATTCCAGAGCTTACTAAATACGCTATTCGAGAAGGCCTGACCTCTTTAGAATAAACACTAAAGTCGGTTTACTAAATTACTTCCCTCTCAGTTGATGATTTTCCATCTGCTTAATTCATAGCTCAGAAAAGAGATTCAATTCCCCAAATCCATCTTTTTACGTTCTAAATCGCCTGGCTCGATGAAAGCCATTTGTAATTTTACATTAGCTAAGTAGATTTCCGTGCTATGGGAATACTAACCATCAAAAACCTCGTTTTTTACGGCTATCACGGAGTCCAGGATTTCGAAAAGGAACTTGGTGGTCGTTTCGAGGTAGATATCAAAATTCGCTATCCATTTAGTCGCTGTTCCTCAGAAGACACTCTGCACGAAGCCGTTGATTATCAGCAAGTGTATGGTGTCGTAAAGGACATGGTGACAGGCCGGAAGTATCATCTAATCGAAACCCTGGCGAATCACATTGCCGAAGCGTTGGTCGATCAATTTAGCGTCGATGAAATAACTGTGGTGGTCCGCAAAAAGAAAGTTCCCATTGATGCCGTTCTGGATTTTGTCGAAGTGGAAGTCACGCGTCTGGGTCACCCGGAATGACCCAAGTCCTGATCAGTATCGGCTCAAATAAGCATAATCCGCAGCTTCAAATTGAAAGAGCATTCTCGAAGCTAAATGAGCGTTTTGAGAATGTTAGGATGAGCTCCTTATATCTTACTGAGCCAGTAGGAGGAATCCCGCAAAGTGAATTCATCAATGCAGCGATCCGATTGGATACTCAGCTCAATGCCCATGATTTATTGCAATTTATAATGGATATAGAACGTCAGGCACATCGCAATAGAAGTATGGAAATACCTAATGGACCAAGAAGTCTTGACCTTGATATTATCCTTTTTGGTGATGAGATTTGTTCGGAACCTGATCTGGTGATCCCACACCCGCGCTTCAGAGATAGACGTTTCGTACTTGAGCCTATGCAGGCTATTGCCCCGGAGGTCATTGACCCTGTCAGTAATAAGAGCATTTCACAACTTCTAGCTGAGTGCACTGATCTCAACTGGGTGAAAACAATGGAAGCGGAACTATTAACTCAATGAGAAACCTCTACCATATCGCTATTGAAGGTGTCATCGGAGTTGGAAAAACCAGTCTGGCAAAACGTCTCTCAAAACATCTTGATGCCCGTTTGGTCCTGGAGGAGTTTGAAGAAAACCCTTTCCTCTCATCATTTTATGGTGATCGCAGACGCTACGCTTTTCAGACCCAGCTCTTCTTCCTGCTAAGTAGATATCGTCAATTTCAGGATCTGAGACAAACCGAGCTGTTTTCAAAGTTACTTATTACTGACTATATGTTTCAGAAGGATCGTCTGTTCGCCTATCTCAATCTGGATGAAAATGAGATGAGTCTTTACGATAAGATTGCCAGCATGATGGAAGAAACCATCACCCATCCAGACCTGGTTATTTATTTACAGGCTGATACTGATCGCCTGCTTTACAATATCCGCAAGCGGGGACGGGATTTTGAGTCGAACATCAATAGTGATTACATTGTTGCCCTGAATCAAGTTTATAACGAATACTTTTTTCGATATAAGGCCTCTCCTCTCCTGATTATCAATGCAACAGATATTGATTTTGTAAACGACGAAGATGACCTTTCTGACCTCTTGGAAACCATACGGCAACCCATTGAGGGCACCAAATTTTACAACCCAATCAAAAGGTGATTTCATGCGCTATCTGATATTATTCGCCGTGGCTTATCTGGCTTTCAAAACAGTTAAGAATATGTTGAGCAAGGTGAAAATTGTTGACAAGGATAGCATTAATCTTAATAATCACACCAGCGAATCATCTGCACGACTAAAAGTGGATGAATCTGAGATTGAAGATGCAGACTTTAAAGAAGTTGAATAATTCCCCTCTTTTCCGCTAAAAATTACAGTTTATTATGATTTGTTTTTGTTGCTGAACGTACTTGTCGACAAGCCCGATTTATCTTATAATTCGCCCCGTGAGTAGTATGAACAACAAGCAAGTTTTTGATCATTTTCTGGCCATCCCTTCAGACATTAGTCATATTGATAGAGTTCAAGATTTTGCACGCAATATCTTGAGCACGACTGACTACCCCAGAGAAACCCGGCACGACATTATTTTAGCTCTCCAGGAGGGTGTTAATAATGCCATTAAGCACGGAAATGGGAGCGATTCAGATCATGATGTTTCTATCAAAATGACCATGTATGATTCTCATCTAGAGCTGCGCATCCGTGATAAAGGAATGGGCTTTGACAGAGATTGTCTGGAAGATCCTACCACTCCAGAACAGCGTATGCGCTGTCATGGGCGCGGTCTGCTCTTTATGGAGAATTATATGGATGAAATCTGCTTTGTGCGTACAACCGGTTATCACGAACTCAAGATGATCCGCTATAGATGAAAAATCGCTGTACATTCCTTTTACTGCTGGTGCTTGGTTTTGGTGTGGTTATAGCACAGCCAGGTGAACCTATAAAATACAAAACATTGGGTGTGGACATGGAATTGCTCAGCTACGGCGGCAGCCTGGGAGGGTTCTATAGTTATCACACCAGCGAAGCTCTCAGTCTGGATATTGAAGTGGACTGGTCGCTGGTTGAAAGTAATGATACCTACACCTATTATAATTATTATGGTCAACCTATCTCGGTCAACAATCGCAACCTCAGCTTTGTGAAACTGATGCCCGGAATCACTTGGTTCCCTTTCATAGAGACCATGCATCCATCCTTTCAGGTTGGTGGATTTATATCTGCAGGACCAGTATGGGCACTGAACACTGCTGATGATGAAGGCTTTTTTGATAGATGGGCAGAGGTTGAGAGCAACATTGCTCCCTTAGCTCGTGGAGGTCTCCACATTCGTATCCTCAGTGGACAGGGTGCCTCCTATACATTCAGAATTGGATATGACTATGCCTCTTTTGATGAGGTCATTGACTCACGCCAGACCTACAAGGGTCTCTTTTTTCAAGCAGGAATGGAATTTCTCCACCGGTGAACACCGGTGAACAAGTTTATCTGCCAGCCTTTAAAAGCGGGCAAACTCACCTAAAAATAGCAGGTACAGAATTTCATCACCTTATTCGCGTGCGGCGTTTTGCCGTGGGTGACGAGATCTGGGTTGTCAATGGTACCGGAGTTGCCGCTCGCGCTCGCTTAGACGTAATTGAAGAAGCATCCCTGGATCTCAAGGTTTTAGAAGAGCATCCTGGGAGGGGAGAGCTTGGAGAGCATCTTATTCTGGCAGTCGCAAATTTAAAAGGGGATCATCTCAAGCTTATTGTTGAGAAGGCCACCGAGTTGGGGGTAAACGAAATAATTCCCCTGCTTACCGACCACACCATAAAAAAAGGTCTAAATAGGAATCGCCTCGAGCGAATTGCTATTTCAGCCATGAAACAGAGCAGACGGTCAAACTGCCCTAAAATTCATGATCTTACATCCTTCTCAGTCTGTCTAAAAAGTTTTCCAGATGCTATCCACTTGTTTTGTTATGGATCTGATTCCAGTCTTCCACTGACTAGGGCAATGGATAAAATGAAACCTTCAATACCTCTGGTTATTTGGATTGGTCCAGAGGGAGATTGGTCAAAGGATGAAATTGATTTAGCATCCATTTCCGACTATACTTTCACGGGTCTGGGTTCCAGACGCTTACGTGCTGAAACAGCGGCTATTCATTCGGTCGGATTGGTGTCGGCGCTACTACAGGATCCTGCATAACCCCATTAAGGAGGAGAAGTGTCACAAGAATGTGTTTTCTGTAAAATTATTGCTGGAGATATACCAGCCACACTGTTGTATGAAGATGAAGATGTACTTGCATTCAACGACATTAGTCCTCAAGCACCAACTCATCTATTAGTTATTCCCCGCAAACATATTGCAGGTCCGGCCGCCTTGACTGATGCCGACCAGTCTCTTATTGGAAAGCTGATAAAAAAAGGAACCGAACTTGCGGCAGAGGTTGGTTTGGATGATGGATATCGTCTGGTCATGAATAATGGCGAAAAAGCAGGGCAGACCGTTTTTCACCTGCACTTGCATGTCCTGGGTGGCCGAGTTTTGACCTGGCCTCCTGGCTAAAAATTTTGTAACACAGGTCTCTTTTGAGACTGCTTTCCCCGTAGCATTTATTGGAGATAGACACAGCGCATGTATATATCTGACCTTGAAATTAAAGGATTTAAATCCTTCGCCGAACCAACTAAGCTCAAATTCGCTGAAGGATTGACCTGTATTGTGGGTCCCAATGGTTGCGGGAAAACCAATGTAGTGGATGCGATTCGCTGGGTTATGGGTGAACAAAAGTCTTCGGTTCTGCGCAGTCAGACTATGCACGATGTTATTTTCAGTGGGACGTCCAAACGTAAACCGGTCAACTTTGCCGAGGTATCACTTACCATCCATAATGATCGTGGTCTGCTTCCAGTTGAGTACACCGATGTGGTTATCACACGTCGTGTATTCAGAGATGGCGCCAGTGAATTTTTCATTAATAAAAATGCGTGTCGACTTAAGGATATACATAACCTGTTTGTAGATACGGGTATGGGTTCAGATGCCTACTCGGTTATTGAATTGAAAATGGTGGAATCCATCCTCAGTGAAAGCAAGGAAGAACGTCGCCGACTCATTGAAGAAGCTGCAGGGATAAATAAGTACAAACAACAACGTCGCTTGTCCATGCGCCGTCTTGATTCAACCGACACCGATCTCAATCGGGTCAATGATATAATAAGTGAAGTCGAAAAAAGTGTCGGGAGTTTAAGAAGGCAACTGGCCAAGTATAAACGTTTCGATCGTGTCCAGGGTCAGTTGAGGGATGATGAGATCTCTCTGGCTGTCTATGAAAGTACCCAGGTTCTGGAAAAATTGGCGCCCATCAAACAAAGAATTGCTCAACTTAAGGATGGTTATGGCGCCAGTGGTGAGGAAGTCAATCTGGAAGAAAACCGGGCTGAAGAAGCCAAAGAACAACTAAAGGCAATTGAGACTGAGCATCAGGAACAGCAGGAAAAGGTAAATGTCACCAACACGAATCGGATCAACATCGAACAAACCCTGTTGATCGCAGAGGAAAAAATTGCCAGTGCAACTACAGCGCTGGATCGCATTCGTGTTGAACAGCATACCCTGGTGGAGCGAGAGGAATCTGCTCACACTCTGGAGTCTGAACTCAGTAATGAAAAAGCTCACATTCAGCCCCGGATCGATGAGGCCAGAGCTAAGGATGATGTACTCAAGGCTGCTTTTGATGAAGCCGTAGACAAATATCGCAGTGCTAAAGCGGAGCACGATGTTCAGAATCAGAAACATATGGAGTTACTGAATCGACTCAGTGATTTGAATCATCAAAAGAGCCACCAGGAAGCTGCGCTCACACAGCACAAAAGCAGTATAGAGCATCTCAAGACTAAAAAAGAACGTCTCAAAAACTCTCAGGCTGAATACCGACAAGAATTGGGCTTGGTTGCATCAGATTTCACAGATGCTGAAGTCCAATACAAAACACTGGAAACCAAAGTAGCCGAATTGGAAACTGGTTTTCAGGACATGCAAACACAGCTTAATGAAACTCGCGAGACCCTGGCAAAAAAGAGGGGACGCCGGGTTAGCATCGAGAACCAGCTCAATTTTTATGAAGAATTGATGGAATCTGGGGAAGGGTACTCTGGCGGTGTGAGAAAACTGCTTGGCGGGGATCTGAAGAAGTTAGGTATTCTCGGGACAGTGGCCGATCTCCTGACTGTTGATGAGCGTTACGAGAAAGCGATTCAGACAGTCCTGGGTCCCTTGGCTGAGGCTTTGGTTACCAGTGATCGCAAGTCCGCTATGTCAGCCATTCAAACCCTGAAGGATCAAAAAGCCGGTTCAGCCACTTTTCTACCATTGGAACCCATTCTAAAGACTAAAAGCAAAAATTCAACCATCCTGACTGGCAAACATGTAATCGGTGCTGCCATTGACTTTGTAACCCCAAAAGCCGGATATGCAGACCTGGCTCAATTGCTTCTTAAAGATGTCACCCTGGTTGATGATGATTTTGTGGCGGACTGGAAGCATATCAGCGGCCGAGCCGTGAGTGTCGATGGAACCCTCTATGACACTTTTGGTCTAGTAAAAGGTGGAGCCGGGGGTGCCGGTGAAGATACCATCATCGGACGCCAGGATCGCATCCAACGTTTGCGCGTGCAATTCTCTAAACTGGTGGATGAAATTCAAGAGCATAGCGATGCCATAGAGAAAACTCATGAGCAAATCGGGAGTCTGGAACGTGAACTGAGAACCAGTAAAGCTTCTCGGGATGATCAACGTCAAATTCTCCTTGAGGTGGAACGTAAAACCTCGCGTGCTCAGTATGGAATCAACTCAACTGAGGCTGACTCCAAGAGTGTTGACCAGGAGATCGGGGAGCTGATCCAGGCCATTGCAGATGCTGAGGAACGCATTGCTTCATTCTCTCCACAACTTACGGAAGCTGAAACAGATAGAATCAGCACGGAAAAGCAGATCAGTAAGATGGAAGCATCCCTGCAAACCCTCCTCAATCAGCGTGATCAAACCAGTGAAGATGCACAGGCCGGTCGTTTGGAGCATGTCAATCTGACCAATGAAGAAAGAAATCTGGATACACGTCTGGCTAACGTTGGTGAGACGCTTAAAGATATCGCTACACGTAAATTAGGCCTGGATGATGAGAAACTCAAACACGAGCAGACCTTAAAAAGCAATCGTGAGACGACTGAACTGGAAAAAGAACATCTTGTAAAAATAAAATCCGTTCTTCAACAAGAATCTGAAATGCTGGTCGGTTTAGCTGGTAAGGTCCAGGTCAAACGCCAGGCTTTAAACGAGTTGGAATTGCGTTTGCGTGATCATCACCATAAACGCGAAGCGGCTGCAGATGAATTGCGCGAGCTTTCTGTCTCAGGAGCCAATTTGGAAGCAAGACATCAGCACATTGTTGAACGTGTCCAGGAAAAATATCAAAGTGATTTGCCCCATGAATTGGATCTCACAGAATTTGATCAGGACCAGGTAGAGAAGCGTATTCGACGCAGCCAAAAATTTATCGAGGATCTTGGACCCATTAACATGGCTGTTCAAGATGAGTTTGACACGGAACAGGCCAGGCTCAATTTTCTAAAAGAGCAGCAGGCTGATCTCACTGAAGCCAAAACAAGCTTACTTGAAACCATTTCCAAGCTGGATAGAATCGCCCGTCAGCAGTTCCGTGAAACTTATGGTCAAATTCAAGAGCACTTCAAAGGTACTTTTCAGATGCTGTTTGATGGCGGAGAGGCAAATCTCTTGCTTGAAAATCCAGACGACATCCTTGAAAGCGATATCATTATTAAGGCCACCCCCAGGGGCAAGAAGACACAAAACCTGAAAATGTTATCAGCTGGTGAAAAGGCACTTACCGCCATTGCCCTGCTGTTTGCCATCTATCAGGTCAAACCCAGTCCTTATTGTGTATTGGATGAGGTCGATGCGCCTCTGGATGATAGAAATATCCGAAAGTACACGAAGATGCTGGAGCATTTTACAACAAACACTCAATTTATAGTGATTACCCATAACAAACTTACCATGGAAGCGGCCAAATTTTTATATGGGGTGACCATGGAAGAGGAAGGAGTATCTCGCCTTGTATCAGTTCAATTTACTTAAAAGGCTAAGCTATTTCCTGCTGTTATCACTGAGCCTATCGTTTGCTCAGGAAGAAGCTGAGGTGGATTTCAGAGTATCTTTGGATTATTCCCGTTTCTCCATTGAAGGAGGGGTTTATCTGGATGTATACCTCATGATTCCACAGGCAGTCTTTACATTTGTCGAGGGTGAAAGTGGGTTGGAAGCCAAAGTTATCTTTCAAACCGCTCTGGTGCAGGGAGATGCTGTTCCTTATGATCCTGATCAGTGGACCCGAATCTACCGGGCTCCGGATAGAGCATCTATCGAAAAACTTTCCTGGGTTCCCGACATCAGCAAATTTTATGTTGAACCTGGAGATTATATCCTCCAGGTAGATATCGTAGATGTTCATTCTCAAAAGCAGCAGACTATCCGGAAACCGGTTTCTCTAGAACTGTTTTCTACCAATGAGTTAAGCATTTCTGATATTACTATCGCTTCCCAGGTGGTTGAAGCCAAGGCTGAAAACGAATTCACCAAATATGGGTATGATGTAGTACCGAATGCGCAAAGGACCTTCACAGCCGGCGCCCCAATGATGTATTATTTTATTGAAGCATATGGTCTATCTGGAACGGATAATTACGGTGTACACGCTCAGGTACTCTCACTGAATGGAGATTTAGTCAAGGATTTCCCTGTCCGCACTAAAAAAATGCCAGGTACTTCAGTAGTAGAGTGGGGTGGAGTTAATACGGCTGGACTCGGTTCAGGAATTTATAAGCTATCTGTCGATATTACTGATGGGAGCAGCAAGATAACTGCCAACCAGAAACGGACCTTCTATATCCTCAGGGATACTGGAGCTAAGCAGGAAAAAGCCGAAGTTAAAGATGAATATGCTGGTTTGAGTGCGTCTCAGGTAAATGATATTTTCAAAGTTGCGAGTATCATTATGGATAAAAAGGAGAAGCGCCTCTACACCAAATCAGATGATGTAGGTAAAAGAAATGTGCTGACCTCTTTCTGGGCACGCAGAGATCCAAATCCTGAAACTTCAATCAATGAATTTAAACAGGAATTTTATAAACGAGTTCAAATTGCGAATAGAGATTTTGGGTCAGATACAATGGATGGGTGGAGTACGGATAGAGGACGGATACTCATTAAGTATGGCATACCAAATGATGTTGAGAGACAGCAATCATCACTGGGTCAGCGACCCTGGCTTTCCTGGCAGTATTATGATATTGAGGGAGGTATCCGATTCATATTCATTGATCGTACAGGATATGGCAATTTCCAATTGGTCCATTCAGATGCCCGAGACGAATTGCAGGATCCTGATTGGGAAAGATTCCTAAAATAATATGCTGGAGCTGTAGCTGATGAAGGTGCGAGCAGGGGTTGATATTGGGGGAACAAAGGTCCGCATTGGTCTGGTTGGGGAAACAGGGGAGCTACTGCTCCTGGTAGACAAAATCGCCATGTCCAAATTTGAACGCGGCGACGAGCTCATGCTGGTTATCGCAAACACAATTAAAGCTCAGATGGCAAAATATCCAGATTATGAATTAATTGGTGTTGGAGTCGGAGCTCCAGGTCCCTTGAATGACACTCACGATAGTGTCATGGAAACGCCGAATACACCTGTCATTCAGAATTATCCATTGGTTGCCCGTCTCCAGGCTCATTTTGATGTAACCGTAAAAATGAACAATGATGCCAATGTATTTGTTTTGGGTGAAGCTATCTCAGGAGCAGGTAAGGGGGAAGCATTCGTATATGGAATCACCCTGGGTACTGGCTATGGGCATGGTTTTGTCTGGGATGGCCGCATTCTAAGCGGAGCGCATGGTACCGCCACCGAATATGGTTTAGCACCATATAATGATGGAACTTTTGAGGACTACGCTTGCGGACCGGCTCTGGAACGTAACTATGAGAGTATCTCTGGTGAATCCAGGACGGGTCTTCAAATCTTCAAACTTGCTCAGAGCGGTAATGCGAATGCCCTGGCCGCCTGGAGTCTTTTAGGCAGGTCTGTGGGGCACTCCCTGGTTTATGTTACTCACTTGCTGGATCCAGGTATTATTGTTGTAGGTGGTTCACTGGCTGCTGGTTTTGAATTTTTTATTGATTCTCTTCGAGAGGTCGTTGATGCCCATTTATTCGAAAATCAAAAAGGTAAGTTAAGAATTGAACGAGCTGAATTAGGAGACGCTGCTCCAGTCATAGGGTCAGCACTGCTCATTAGCTAATACCCCACTTTAATGGTAATCATTTGGAAAATGTAAGACCCGCCCAATTTTCACCTCATCTGATTAGCGATACCCTGAAAGCACTATATACTGGTGTCATCGACCTGATTTATCCTCCTCTCTGTCTGATTTGTGATCAGCGCATAGCGCATGCAAGGCTGGAAATTTGCGGATCATGCCTCGAGGAATTCAAACTTATTGGCAGGCCACATACACAATTTTCCGTACCGGGAGAGATATACATTTCCGGCGCCTGGGCACTTTTCGAATTCGATAAACCTTTTCAGCAACTCATCCATCACCTGAAATATTCAAGACGCCGAAAACCTATTGGAATTGTCTTGAATCACTATGAATCTCAGATTCTGGATCAACTTCCTACAAATAAGATAGATTTGGTAATCTCCATCCCGTTGCATCCCCGGAAATTTCGTGAGCGTGGCTATAACCAGGTCGATAATATGAGCCAATGGCTTACAGAAAAATTAGACACCGAACTGGGAAACCAATTCGTGAAGCGTAAAAAATACACGACAAGTCAGACAAAATTAAATGCCGAGGAACGTATGAAAAATGTACGAGCAGCCTTTGGTGTCACCGATAAAACTGCTATAAAAGGTAAGCATGTTTTACTGGTGGATGATGTCTTGACCACAGGTGCGACGGCCAATGCTTTAGCTGAGCTCTTAGCCCAATCCGGAGCCTCCAAGATTGACCTGATCACCCTGTCCACACCTCAATACGGGAATGCTTGACTTGGTCTGATTTTTGTAGTAACTGGGGCATGAGTTACGTGAATTGAAGAGATTTTTTTAAATTAAATAGTAACAGTAGTTTTTAACATAGATTTGGAGAATGAGGCATGAATCCTTTCAACAACCCACCAAAATTAAACACTTCAAGAAGATTTTCAGATAACCTTACCAGCGCCCATGCATTGACGCTTAAGGCAAAATTGGGAGAAAAGGGTAATGCCAGTGGTACTCCTTACGCACTGCCAGCCTTCAATATTACCACCTTTCAGGGTATCAATGCTGCCTTCGATGCATTTGAAACACTGGGTTCCTCAGGTGTCCTCGCTGTTTCCAATAGTGCGCTCAAACATTTTGGAGCTGGTGATGCCATCACTGGTCTTGAAGTTGCTGCCAATTATATCGAATCCCGTGCCCGGAGATCCAGTGTACAGATTGCAACCCACCTTGATCATGGTGACTATACTTCTGAAGGCGGACGCAAAGTTGTTCAGGGTGCTGTTCAGCATTTGACCAGCGTCATGGCAGATAACTCAACAGATCACGTCAACAAATGTGCCCGTTCACTGGAAGAGAATATTGGCTTTACCCGTGAAGTTGTCAATATGGCTCACCCACTGGGTGTTTCAGTTGAAGGCGAATTAGGTGTTCTGGCAGGTGAGGAAGACGAAGATACTAAATCTGAGATTTCGACCTACACCAACCCTGAAGATTTCGAACAATTTATCACCGAGACAGGTGTTCTAATGATTGCACCAACCATTGGTACCATGCATGGTCCCAACAAAGGAAAACCGGGTACAAAAGTTAAATTGAACGTTGAGCTCGCCCATGAACTACTAAAAATAGCTGATCGTATACAACCCGAAACGATTTTTGTAGCTCACGGTGCCTCAACACTCTACCCTCAGGTAGTGGAGCATGCTGTTGAACAACTCGAAGCGCTGGGCTCAAACATGTCTGATAAGTATGGACAGACCTGGAAAAACTTTGTGGGAACTGACTGGGAACAGATACAGGGTCTTATTGGTGCTGGTTTTGCTAAAATTAACACCGATACGGAAAATCGTCAAACCTTCCTCAGCGCTCTATTGGGCGCAGTGAGTGAGAATGCTGCCAAGGTTGATATTCGTTGGTATGACAAGAAGACCACTGAAGCACTCACGCAGAGCTATCTGGTTAAATTGATCATGGCTGGCGATTATGGTGTCTGGCATGAGCCAAAAATCAACGTGGATAAGTTCAAATTTGATTTACACTTTGCTCTTGCTGATGCATTGAAAAACGCCCAGTAAGCGATTTTTCTGCTAACATCATGATGCCTAAACATGTCAAAGACCTTGCGCTCCAGGGGCAGAAGGTCTTCGTCAGAACTGATTACAATGTCCCCCTTGATAGTAACGGAAAAGTGACTGATGATTTCAGAATCCGATCATCTCTACCTACCATCAAGTTTTTGTTAGAACAGGGTGCTGCAGTAATCCTGGCTTCCCATCTTGGCCGACCAAAGGGAGCTGTTATTCCCGAGCTGAGTCTGGCTCCAGTAGCCAGGCGTCTTGCAAAACTGGTCCAGGCTGAGGTAATCTTTGCTCCAGATTGTGTGGGCGCTGAAGTCGAATCACTGGCTGCTAAATTACTACCTGGCCAGATATTACTACTTGAGAACCTGCGTTTTCACGCGGCTGAAACCAAAAATGAACCTGAGTTTTCCAAACAATTGGCCGCTCTGGCTGATGTCTATGTGAATGATGCATTTGGAACAGCCCACAGGGCTCACGCTTCAAATGTGGGTATGACAGAATACTTTGTTGACAAAGCCGCCGGTTTTCTGCTGATGAAAGAGATTGAATTTCTGGTAAGTGCCATTGAGAATCCTGTACGCCCCTTTACCGTGGTCATGGGTGGCTCTAAAGTCAGCGGAAAAATAGATCTACTCAAAAGACTGGCTGAGGTAGCCGATAATATTCTGATTGGTGGGGGTATGGCATTTACTTTTCTAAGTGCTCCACCATTAAATCACAATGTGGGTTCTTCACTTGTCGAAGAGGATAGACTTCAATTTGCTGCTGATGTTATTGACCTCTGCTTGGCCAAGAACGTCAATCTTGTTTTACCCTCAGATTGTATTGCTGCCAATGAGTTTTCAGAGACAGCCAAGAGTCAGGAATTACCCATACGTGGTCTGGAAGATGATCTAATGGGTCTGGATATCGGTGGCAGAACGGTTAAATCGTTTGAGAGGATTTTGGATGATTCCAAAACAGTTCTCTGGAATGGTCCCATGGGTGTTTTTGAAATGACACCTTTTGAGAATGGTACTAAAGCTATAGCTAAAAAACTTTGTGAAATCACAGAACAGGGTGCCACGACCATTGTTGGTGGTGGTGACAGTGCTGCTGCCTTAAGCAAATTTGGATTGGATGGTGGTGTCACCCACACATCCACAGGAGGCGGGGCATCACTGGAACTTTTAAGCGGTATTGCTTTACCTGCTTTTGAAGCTTTGAAAGGAGCTAAATAATTGAAAAGAAATAAGATAGTAGCCGGAAACTGGAAGATGCATTTTGGACCTCAAGCGGCGGCTGAATTCGCTGAATCGTTGCGTATTAATATATTGGACACCCATGGGGTGTCGGTTATTTTATGCCCGCCATTTTTGGCATTGAAGTCGGTTTTTGACGTGGTAAACGGTAGTGAGCTCAAGGTAGGCGCCCAGAATATGCATTGGGAGGAAGCCGGAGCTTTTACTGGTGAGATCACGGGTGCAATGATTAAGGAAACCGGTGCTGAATATGTGATCCTGGGGCACTCTGAAAGACGGCATGTCTTTGGTGAGTCCGATGATTGGATTAACAAGAAAGTTCACAGGTCTTTGAAAACAGGTTTGATTCCCATTTTATGTGTGGGTGAGAAGATTGAAGAGCGTGAAGGCAATGACACCGAAAAAGTGATTGCCCGACAGCTCCGAGAAGGTTTGAAAGGTTTATCTAAAGCTGACATGGAAACAGTCATTGTCGCCTATGAACCAGTTTGGGCCATCGGTACTGGCTTGACTGCCTCACCACAGCAAGCTGCTGACGTACATGCTTTCATCCGCGGTGCTTTGAAGACTCTATTTGATGGCGACGTTGCAGAATCCACGTGGATTCTATATGGCGGAAGTGTCAAACCTGACAATACACAAGGTTTACTGTCCAATAAGGACATAGATGGAGCTCTGGTAGGAGGAGCGAGTATGACACTTGATGCATTCAAGGGGATCATCGACGAAGCTGGAGCCATCGACTAGGAGAGATACATGACATTTTTGTACATTATACTGGTTATCATTTCATTGTTACTCATGATGGTAATTCTCATGCAATCCAGTAAGGGTGGCGGCTTAGCCGGTACTTTTGGTGGTGGTAACACAGCAAGCGCACTGTTTGGTGGCGTTGGTGCAGGTAATTTTCTCACCAAATTAACAGGAGGTCTGGCGGTTGCTTTCATGGTAATCATCATTCTCATTGGCGTCCTGAACAAGGGTGGATCGGGCGGTCAGACTGACTTCCAGAAAGAGTTGCAGGACGAGATGATTGTTCCAGGAACACAGTTCGAAGCAGCAGCTCCTGCCGAATTGGCCTTACCTGGTGAAGCAACGACTACTGGAGATGCTTCAAGCGACGAATAGTTTTTTTGGCCGAGGTGGTGGAACTGGTAGACACGCTGTCTTGAGGGGGCAGTGAGCTAACGCTTGTGCGGGTTCGAATCCCGCTCTCGGCACAAAAATCCCTCATTGGAGACCTGAATTATCGGGTCTCTTTTTTTTGGTGGAAAAATGAAGGGCGTTAAGCTGAGACTTTAACATAACCGTCTCAGGTGGGACATAACTCACTCTCCGGACATTGCCTGCCAGGTCGTAGCCTATTGGGCGTAGACTGGAGGTTCTCGAAATGTCGGGAGAATTTTTACCACGGATTTCCTACATCCCTGCCATGACTGATCATATGAGTCTAGTTTCATATCAACAAATTTTGAAATGTGGTTATGGGGGTAGAGACTTCGACGAGCTCAGTCTCCAGATTGGAATTCAGAGGTTTTAGCGCTTACGGACGTATACGACTTTGTGATAAAAATGAACTGCTTCAGATTTAACACTGAAGTCAGCCGCACCACCTTCATGCCGAGTAAAAAATAAATTATCCTCTGAAAATTGGATTTTCCTCGAGATCAGACGACCGTCACTTAGACGGGCAACCACATGGTCACCATTTTTTACACTTGATGCAGGGGAGATGATCATTACATCACCATAGCGGGAATAAGGATCGATCAGAGGGTTTTGTTCTTCATCAACTATGATTGAGTAGGCCAAAGGATCTTCTACATCAGGGATGCCTTTTAGGGCATGCACGGGTTTCTGGCTGATGGTACCATTGCGTCTGAAAAATTCGGGCTGGCTACTTTGACTCCAGGTATAGACTTTGATGGTTTGGCGAATGTTTTGGAGCGGTATATACGGCCGGAGATTGCTCTGATCCTCAGCCTGCCATTCAGCAGTGATGGAGTCCTCAGATTTTATAAACCGAACTTGCCGACCTGCCAGCTGAGCAAGATGCCTGAGGCTATTTTTTCGGGGGACTGTTTTTCCGGTTCTCCACCGGCTTACTGAAGAACTTTTTATGCCAGTTAACTTGGCCACTTCATAATCTGATAAGCCAAGCTCATCGATGGTGTTCAGAGCAAATTCTCGAAAATTATTTTCCATGATTTTAATCTATTGAACCTCGTTTGGTTTAAAAGAAAAATTTGCATTCCTAACATGTTGAGGTTGATGGTCAAATAATTGATTAAAATTGAACGGCGGCTTGTGGAATATTGAGCATTTGTTGCAGCTACGTAAACTCTATTGTCCCCAAGAACCATATGCCAGGATTCAATTATAATATAAAGTTATTGTGATTTGATTCTCAATTAGATTGAGATCAGAGGAGTAAAAGGAACCTACGAAATCTCAAAATTCTAGCTCCCTTTGGCTCAATAAAATCAATGACAAAGGCAAGCTCGTCTACTATATTGCACGCCACTTTGAGGCATGACCCCGTGGATTTGGGCGGTCTGAAATGTGAAAGTGAGTAAAAACTCACTTTAGAAATGATAAAGACCTTGAAGAAGGTTGATGGACTAAAAGGATAAATCTAAGATGAAAAACCTCGTTGTAGCTGCACTCATATTTGTTGCACTTTTCGGACAATTATTGGCTCAATATCAAGATGAAGTAATGGTTACGAAAGCACGTGAAGCAATCAAGAATTTCAACATCACTACTGCTGATAGTGCTTATAAAGCTGCTATGAAAGCTGCACCAGATGAAGAGCGCTACAATGAAATTCAAGTGGAGTGGGGCGTCTTAGAACAAATAAATGTTCGCCTTACGGATGGTAGTCGTGCCATGGGTCGCAATGAATATGCTGAAGCCTATAAAAAGTATGAAGAAGCCATTGCTCAAATGGATGCGTCTCCTCTTGATATCTGGGGTCGCTTTAAAGGGGAATCCTATTATAGCATGGGTATGGTTCATTTTCGTCAGGAACAACCCATTGAAGCTGCTAACAAATTTCGTAATGCTATGCAATATGATACAAGTGAAGACAAATATGGTAAAGCCATTGAGATGGTTCGTAATAAGCACTATACCGAGGGTCATAAATTCTTGAGACGTAAGGATTATGAATCAGCCCGTCTTGAGTATGAAAAAGCTGTGGCAGTAGATCCTGCTTTTGCCAGTGGATACTATCAATTAGCCTATATTGCTAAAAGAGATGGAAACTTAAAAGCTGCAGAAGGTTTTTACCTTGAAGCAGTCACCAGCGATGGCACTCACTATAAAGCCTGGTACGGACTTGGAAATCTTTATAGCGAGATGGGGAACAACGCCAAGGCTATCGAGAGTTTGAAGACATCAATTTCAATTAATCCTAATTATGAAAAAGCTTACTATGTTATTGGTAAAGTATATGAAAGCCAGAAGAGTAATTCTCTAGCCATCTCGAACCTGAAAAAGGCTATCGAAGTAGATAAGAAATATTCTAAGGCTTATGAGCTGCTGGCTAAAATATATTTTGATCAGGAAAAGTATGATACAACCATTGCGCTTCTCCGAGGTCTTACTGGATCAACGGTCAGCTATAAGACTGCTTATCACTTAGCGCAGGCTTACAATGCCAAAGGAAATCACTCTGCTGCCCTTACAGCCGCCTCAACTTCATTGGCCAAGGCCAGGAAGAAAAATTGGGCACCTGCTCAGATTGAAAAAGGCGATGCTCTAAAGGGCTTGGGTCGTAATAAAGAAGCCATAGCTTCATATCGACTGGCTATGAAGGATGCGAGATGGAAGAGCACGGCCGAACATCTTATTAATGAGATCATGAAGGGCTAATTGCTCAACAACTGATCAATTCTGATTTATATTTTATAGGGCTGTTATTCGACAGCCCTTTTTTTATACACGTCACGCAATACACTTTAAAAAATTTAAGCCTACATTGATTGCATATCGCAGAAATTTCCACTTTTTCCATAGGTCCTTAAGTATAAATTAAACACTTATGGCAATTCGTGGAATAGGTAGTGATATCGTTGAAGTCAGTCGTATTAGTCGGCTCAGAGAAAAGTATGGAAGTCGCTTCCTGAAGCGCGTTTTTACTAAGGGTGAGACTGCATATTGCGAGTCAAAAGAACACCCTGAAATCCATTTTGCAGGGCGCTTCGCAGCTAAAGAAGCCATTGCCAAGGCAGTCTACCAGAGTGGCTATGATAAAATTATTCCCTTCTCAGATATTGAGATTCTAAATGATACCGAAGGGCGGCCGATGGTATCTCTCCTCACACATATCCAGGGCACTTGCCTCGTCACCATCTCTCACGAACATTCAATGGCCATAGCCTTCGCTGTATTGGAGTATTGATTCATTGCGGGATTTCCTCTCAATGGCAGCCAATCGAGCTGTAGATGAATATGCCATAAAAACTTGCGGAATTCCGGGACGTCAGTTGATGCAAAACGCCGGTGAAGCAGTTACTGGGCAAATGCATCAAAAAGGATATCTAAGCAACTCACCTGATGTAATAATTCTCGCTGGTCATGGTAACAACGGTGGTGATGGCTTTGTTATAGCGGCCAGTTTACTCAAAGCTGGGATTTCCGTCTCAATTATTAACACTACAGACTCCGATAGCCTTAAAGGGGATGCATTATACCATTTCCAAAAACTGGCTGATCTGGATATTGATGTGGAAACCTGGAGCAACAGTGCATCGCAACATAAGCAGATTCTGGAGTCTGATATTATTGTGGATGCCCTGCTGGGAACTGGGATAGAAGGAGAAATTCGAGCTCCTTATGATACGCTTATAAGCCTGGCAAATCAGAGTTTGGCAAAATGCATTGCTGTCGATGTACCCTCAGGTGTTACTGGAGACCATGGGAAAGTCCTGGAACCATGTATACACGCTGAACTCACCGTAAGTATGGGCTTTGGTAAGCAGGGCTGTCTGTTTGAACCAGCCAGATCATTCTCAGGAACCGTAGTTCCAGTAGATATCGGATTCCCAGAAGATAGTCTTGAACATATAGATGGACAGGTACTCCACCAAAATGATGGGTTCGACTATCCCGAATCCAAATTTTCCAGGTTTAGTCATGCTCATAAATATTCAGCAGGCAAAGTATTCATTATTGCAGGATCTCAAGGGTTTACAGGAGCAGCACTTCTGGCTTCAAAGGGTGCGCTTCGATCAGGCGCAGGCCTGGTGAGATTAGCTATCCCTGAATCACTCGGACCAATCGCTGAAAGCATTTCGATGGAAACCGTGGTTGATTATGTAGCTGAAACCGGCGAGCATGGAATTGCATTGGCTGCAATAACTGATTTGCAGCGCGGTTGTGAATGGGCTGATTGCGTCGTTATTGGTCCAGGTCTGGGACGAGATCCAGAGACGCTGCAAATTGTGAAAGCAATAGTTGAGGGGACAACCAAGCCCCTGGTTATTGATGCTGATGCTTTGTTTGCTGTCAGTCAAGACCCAGGCATGTTGTTAAAAAGACCTACCGCAACAATTATTACTCCACATGCTGGAGAGTTTAAACGGCTGATCAGCAAAGGTGGTGACTATAAACCCACCTGGCAAGATGCCAGCAAATTTGCCAAAGATCATGCTGTGTCAGTTCTACTAAAGGGCGCTCCATCCCTGATTGCATCACCTGCATGTGATGTGCTTGTGAATTCAACAGGCTACGCCGGGATGGCTACTGCTGGGAGTGGGGATGTACTCTCTGGTGTGATTGCCTCACTTTGGGCTCAGTGGCTGGATGATCCTGATGTGCTCGGCTTCGCCATGTATATCCATGGAAAAGCAGCCGATTTAAACCGCACTCAAAAAGGTGTCCTGGGATTAATTGCCAGTGATATAATAGAAGCGCTTCCATTGGCTTTGAAGGAGTATGGTGGGTTACCGCGCTAAATATTATATTCCTGCGATCCTCTATGTTCTGCTCATTTTTGCACTCTCAAGTCTGAATCAAGTAACGGTATCAAAATTTACCTGGGGTATTGAAGATTTCTTTCTCCATGCAGTTGAGTACCATTTTTTTGGTGTGACATTGATCTGGGCTGTTTTCCGAGATAAACCATGGCAGGAATTAAAACCATCCTATCGTCTGGCTGTTAGTATTGGGGCTCTACTGGCAATTGCTGATGAATTCTATCAGTCTTTCATACCGGGCCGTTTTTCTACCGTAGAGGATGTGGTTGCAGATGTGTTTGGTGTTATTCTCTCCATCATTACCTTCTCCCTATTAATGAAAATACCTGCCCTGGAGCGTTTTAGACAACATGCTTAAAAGTCTGCATATTGAGAACTTTGCCATTGTTGATGAGGCAAATGTGAGTTTTGACAGAGGCTTGAATGTGATAACAGGTGAAACAGGTGTTGGAAAATCACTTATTGTCGATGCCTTAAGCATTGCCCTGGGGGAAAGGGCCTTTAAAGACTTTATCCGGGATGGTTATCCAAGTGCCATTGTCGAGGCTGTTTTTGAGGTGAAATCATCTGAACTTAAAAAACTTGTCAGCCTGGGAATTGATGCTGCTACTATCGCTGTGAAGCGAGAAATCAGACTTCAGGGTCATTCGAAAGTCTGGATTAATGGCCAGAACCGAACTGTCCAAGAACTGAAGGCATTAGGTGATCATCTGGTAGATCTCCACGGTCAACATGAACACCAATATCTCCTCAATGAAGATCATCATATCGATTTCCTGGATCAATTTGCCGAAAGCAGCGGTTTTAAACAAGCCGTGGCTGATAAGTATCAATCCCTCACTGGTTTGATTCGCGAATTACAGGAGAGAGAAAAAACGGCCTCCAGTAGAAATGAACAACTCCAGCTCTATTCCTTTCAATTGCAGGAGTTGAATGACATTAATCCCCAGCCTGATGAATTGGATGATCTGGAAAAGGAGCGTCGTGTTCTGGAAAACGCGTTGACCATCAGCGAGCAGGCCTCCGCCCTGTATACGGAAGTCGACGGCTCTGATGGATCGGCTCTGGATCGGATCAACACAGTTATCCGGCAATTGGAAAGTTTAAGCACTTATACCGGGACAGCAGCTACATTTTTACCAGAAGCCCTGGCGGCTCGTGTGTCCTTACAGGGGATCGCTGATTTTGCATCTGAATACGAGAAAGAAGTTCAGGCCGATCCTCAAAGATTGAGTGAAGTTGAGTCACGTATCAGAATACTGGGTCGGCTTTGTCAAAAGTATAATCGATCGTATCCCGAATTATTGGTGTACTGGGAAGAAATCCGAATTCGACTGGATAAACAGGATAACCCGGACTGGAGCAAAGCAGAACTGATTCAGTCCATCAAACAGCATAAACTGGTCTACTCTAAAGCTTGTGCCACGTTGAGTAAACATCGGAAAAAAGAAGCCGCTATTTTATCCAACACCATCGTTGAAAAGTTGAGTCACCTTGGCATCCCTAAAGCTCGGTTTCAAATTGAAGTCAGTCAGCAAGAGCAGGAAAATGGGTTGGTTGAATGGGAAAATCAGACTTTTAAAGCTGACATTAGCGGAATGGATAAAATTATTTTTTGGATGCAGGCCAATCCTGGAGAACCACTAAGACCCCTGGCTCGGATTGCTTCCGGAGGAGAAATCAGTCGGATCATGCTATCTATCAAATCGGCCATGTCTGGCAAGGATGGTATTGGGACAGTCATTTTCGATGAAATTGATACAGGTATTTCCGGTCGCATCGCACGCGTCGTCGGTGCTGAGCTCAAAGATTTGGGCCGTCATCATCAACTTATCAGCATTACACACTTACCCCAAATAGCCAGTTTGGCCGATAGTCATTTCCGGGTTGAAAAACATATTATCAACCAGAGGACTGTTACCAGGGTAAAACGATTGGATGAAAACGAACGGATTAATGAAATAGCCACATTGATAGGTGATGGGGCGCCTGGAGAAACAACACTTCTAGCTGCAAAAGAATTACTACTACAAGGGGATTGATCTCATATGCACACGAAATTAGGTATATTTGCCGCCATACTATGGTTACTTTTATCCTGTTCTCAGGAAGCAAAAAAGATTGAACTGAGTAATCCTGGTTTTGGGGTTACAGCTTCCAGTATTGAGGCTACTGACGAGGGCGTGGATCTCCCCGTAATGTTGAAGACTGAGGATATTATCAAGGGAATCCAATTCACACTCACCTGGGATCCCAATGTGGCTCAGGTTATCAAACCTACGCTAACATCAACTAATCCTGGTTTTTCGATCTCCGCTGGTGATGGCAATAGGGGCGAAATGAAAGTACTCATATTTAGTATGGCAGGAGATGTTTTTAATACCGATGACCCCACCATCATGACGATCCCTGTGAGAATTATTGATTCAGAGGCAACGTTATTTACAATGGCGTTTAAAGATGCCATCTTCGCTGGACCCAGCGCCGTTGCTTATGAGATTCCTGTATTACATGCAAACCTGAAGATTAATCGCTAATGACTTACATCGACTTACGTTCTGATACGGTTACCCGACCCACCGAGGCAATGCGTACTGCCATGTACCAGGCTGAAGTGGGAGATGATGTATATGGAGAGGATTGTCTGGTAAATGAGCTTCAACAAAGAATTGCGGACATGTTGGGGAAAGAAGCTGGTCTATTTGTACCCTCTGGGACCATGAGCAATCAGCTTGCTATTCGTAGCCAGACACAACCTGGTGATGAAGTCATCTGTGAATACAATTCACATATTTTCAATTATGAAGGTGGGGGGCCAGCCCTATTGAGTGGTGTCCAGCTTCACCCCTTACTCGCAGACTACGGGATACTCACCTCTGAACAGATCTCTGAGGCGATGCGACCAACAGACCATCATTATGCCCAGACGAGACTCATCTGCCTGGAAAATACGCACAACCGGGCTGGAGGCGTTGTCTACCCCTTACCGGTGATCGAGGAAGTTGCCGGCTTTGCCACCAGTCAGACTATTAGCATGCACCTGGATGGCGCGCGTCTCATGAATGCTGTCATTTCAAGTGGTCTTGATCCCAGTGCTTATGCAGATCACTTTGATTCGGTGAGCCTGTGCCTATCAAAAGGGCTTGGTGCTCCGGTGGGTTCTGTTTTAGTTGGTGATGCTGAACTCATCGACAGAGCACACCGTTTTCGCAAAATGTTTGGTGGCGGAATGCGGCAAATCGGTATTCTGGCAGCCGCAGGAATATATGCTTTGGACCATCACATTGAACGCCTTGCCGAGGATCATCACCATGCTAAGATTCTGGCGGAAACCTGTCAAGAGCTGGGGTATCTTGAAAATGATATTGCCTGGACCCAGACCAACATTGTTTTACTGGCATTTCCAGAGGGCAATACTGCCGAGATGGAGTTAAAATTTAAAGCAGCTGGATTGCTGGTCTCAGTGGTCAATGACCAACGCATCCGCCTGGTTACCCATCTTGATTTTAGCAAGGAGCAACTACAGAGCTCCCTTGAAATTCTTAAAAAAGTGTTAGGCTAAATTATGAAAAAGAAGATTGTCATTGTCGGCGCTGGAAGTGTTGGGTTTTATCTGGCTAAAACACTGGCTGAGATGGGGAATGACATCAGTATTATTGATATTGACCCAGAAAAGGTATCGAGAGCGAAGCAGGAACTTGATGCCCTGGTTATTGAGGGGCACGGCGCTCAGTCCAATACACTAGAGGAGGCTCAGGTCGAAACAGCTGATCTATTTCTGGCTGTGACTCTGATTGATGAAATAAATATCATCGCTTCAATGAAGGCTAAGAAAATGAATCCCAATGCCAAAATATTGGCTCGGGTGCGTAGTGGTGACTATCAGAAGAAAGATGCCCTGCTTGATCTGGAAGAGTTGGGAATTGAAAAAGTAATTAATCCAGAACAAATAGCTGCTCGTGAAATTCAACACCTCGTCCAACATGCCACAGCCCAGGAAATTATGACCTATAATCATGGTCGGGTCTACATGGTGGCGCTAACTCCAACTGATACATGCGAATTGATGCATAAATCTCTGCGGGAGTTGGGTAAAACATATACTGAGCTACCTTTTCGAACAGTGGCCATTGATAGAGATGGAGAAACTATTATTCCAGGGGGTGATCATATCTTCCAACCTGGGGATAAAATCTTTGTCGTCTGCCTAAAAGATGGTCTCAAGGAAATGTATCAACTTTGCGGTTTCAAACAGAAGAAGAAGATTAAAACCGTATTGATTATGGGAGCTGGGAAATTAGGTCGCCTGGTAGCAGCTAGCCTAAAGGACCAATTTAATGTCCGATTGGTTGACCACCGCAAAGAAAAATTGCTAAAGGCTGCCAAAGAATTACCCGATGTTCTGCTACTCCACGCCGATGGATTGGATGTTGATTTTCTGGAGAGTGAAGGTATCAGTGATTTTGACGCTCTGATTACCTTGACTGACGATGAGACTACCAATCTTTTTGCTGGCTTAATTGCCAAGAAAAAAGGTGTGGATAAAGTAATTGTCCATATCAATTCACCGGACTATTTGCCCCTGGTCAAAGGTTTGGGAATCAATTCTGTGGTCAGTAAAAATCTTTCAACCGTTGATGCCTTTATGCGCTATGTGGTGAGGGGACAAGTTCACTCTGTGATGATGCTGGAGGGTATCGATACAGAAGTCATCGAGCTTTCGCCAGCACCGAATAGCAAGATAATCGGGGTTCATCTGGAAGATGTAGATTTTCCACCTGATGCTGTGGTTGGGGGTATTATTAAAGGCGGGCATGAGGAAATTGCCACTGGGAAAAGCGTCATAGAAGAGGATGATCGTGCCATTGTTTTTGCCAGAGCTTCTCGAGTAAACGATGTTGAAGCACTTTTCAACTAAACGTTTCAGCCTCCTTCCAACACTCAATGTGTTGGCGGCTCTGACCCTATTTATTGGCCTGTCAATGGGGCTTTCCTGGCTGGTCTCTTTAGCCTATGGCGACGGTGACAGTGTAGCGCTCTTCGAAGCAATGATCATCACGCTTTCCATTGGTGGTCTGGGCTACATGATTACACGTCACAACCATGTATTGGCACCTCGACAAGTATTTCTAAGTGTAAGCCTGAGTTGGATTTCTGCATCTCTGTTTGGTGCACTTCCTATGTTCTTTGCAACAGATATGTCCTACACAGACTGCTTTTTTGAGGCCATGTCAGGGTTTACCACCACCGGGGCATCCATACTTACCGATATTGAGAGCATGCCCCATGGAATTCTCTTCTGGAGGAGTTTTACTCACTGGTTAGGTGGAATGGGAATCATTGTCTTTACAGTGACTGTCATGCCTCTGGCTGGCAGAAGTGGAACCTTACTATTTGCCGCAGAAGCACCAGGTCCCGTGAGTGACAAAATCACTCCCAGAATCTCTGAGACGGCCAAAATACTTTATTCTGTCTACGCCCTAATCTCTGTGGCAGAATTTATCTTTTTGTGGATTGGACCGATGGATTGGTTTGATTCAGCCTGCCATACATTTGGCACGATGGCCACCGGTGGTTTCTCCACTAAAAACGCTTCCATCGCTCACTTTCAAAGTGCCTATGTGGATTGGGTGATCATTTTCTTCATGATATTAGCGGGAACTAATTTCTCCCTGCACTATTTTGGGCTTCAGGGTAAGGTAATTCGCTATTTCAGAAGTCGTGAATGGCAATTCTGGATGAGCATTTTGGGACTAGCCCTGGTCCTTATGTTGGCAGATTTTTATCTCTCCCCATATTATGAAGGGAGCAGTGCAGCTATTCAAGCCTTCAAAGCTGAACCCCTTCGTCAGGCAGCCTTTCAAGTTGTATCTATCCTTACAACAACGGGATTTGCAACTGCAGATTTCGAGCAATGGTCCTATTATGCTCAATTTATTCTTTTTGGACTCATGTTTGTGGGTGGTATGGCCGGTTCCACTGGTGGCGGTATCAAAGCCATCAGAATTCTGCTCTTCACGAAAATGGCTATCACCGAACTTCGCCGTATGATACATCCCCGAGCCTATTTACCCATAAAACTTCGCAACCAGTTTGTTGATGATGATGCTGTCAGGAATACAACGACCTTCCTTTTATTTTTTATGGTGATATTTGTAGGGTTCGCATTCTTCCTAACAGCTTTTGGACACGATTTAGTCACCAGTGCCACCGCCTCAGTATCCATGTTATGCAACATTGGTCCTGGACTCGCCGAAGTTGGACCCACAGACAATTATTCTTTCTTTAGCGATTTTGAAAAGTGGGCCATGGCTTTTGTGATGATGCTGGGTCGTTTGGAAGTTCTAACTGTAGTCGTCTTATTTAATCGTCATTTTTGGAGATCCTGATGGAAATAGTCAAGCTTGAAATAGAAGGTGGGATTGCCACGGTAACCATTGACCGACAATCAAAATTAAATGCCTTAAATGCCTTAGTCCTGAATGAATTAGAGGAAATATTCCTCTCATTACAGGACCATTCTGAGGTTCGGGTGATCGTTATCACTGGTGCCGGTGAAAAATCTTTTGTTGCAGGTGCCGATATCAGTCAATTCCCTTCCATATCATCAGAAGAGGCTTATGCATTTGCAAAGCGGGGCCAGGCAGTCTTTTCACTGATTGAATCGAGCACCAGACCAGTCATAGCTGCCATCAATGGATTTGCCCTGGGAGGAGGCTGTGAGCTAGCGCTTGCCTGTCATCTAAGATTTGCGGCCGAGAATGCCATGTTTGGACAACCCGAGGTAAAACTTGGTGTTATCGCAGGATACGGAGGAACACAGCGCCTACCTCGTCTCATTGGAAAAGGTCGTGCTTTGGATTTGTTGCTTTCTGGTCGTATGATCAATGCTGATGAAGCACTTAAAATGGGTCTGGTAAACGATATTTTCTCTCAAGCTGAATTATTGTCCAAGGTCGAAGAATATGCACAAGGGCTTATGGCACAAGGACCGCTTGCACAAACATTTACCCTTCAAGCAGTTTACGCAGGAGTTGGAAAATCTTTAAGTGAAGGCCTAGAGGAAGAAGCCTCCGCTTTTCGTGATGTCTTTAAAACAGAAGATCGTATTGAAGGCGCAACCGCTTTTCTTGAGCGGCGCCCCGCAGCATTTAAAAATCGCTAGACAGCTTATATGGATCAAAAACGTCGAAGATTTGTACTTTATGCCCAGAATCGTCTCCATCCACTAGGTAGCAAAACAGCCAACGGATTAATCCGCTTTCGCCAGGATGAAGTGAGCGTTATTGTGGATGCGAGCAAAGCTGGTCAGACAGCTCAGGACGTACTGGGTTATGGTGGCTACATCCCCATTGTAGCTCATATTTCTGAGGCACTCGAGTATCAACCGGATACACTGGCAGTAGGTGTTGCTCCCATAGGCGGAGCCATAAAACCTGAGTGGATACCTGAAATAAAAACCGCCCTGGACGCGGGATTAAATGTTTGGGCAGGCTTACACCATTTCCTTGGTGAAATAGATGAGCTGCAAAAATATCAACATCTTATCTGGGATGTACGCAAAGCCCCCCCGGGCTTGAAGGTGGCACAGGGGCATTGGCGGGAAAGAAAATCAAAAATTATTCTCACAGTTGGATCTGACTCGAATGTGGGTAAAATGACCACGGCTTTGACACTTCAGAAGCAATTGAAGGAAATTGGACTGGATTCAATATTTGTGGGTACTGGACAAACTGGCATGATGATATCCGGGCGAGGGGTTGCCGTCGATGCCGTTGTTTCAGATTTTGTAAATGGTGCTACTGAGGCGGAAATTGATAAAGTTGATGGACAGGCACCCCTCATTATTGTGGAAGGACAGGGAGCCGTAACCCACTTGGGTTACAGTGGTGTTACGATGGGTCTGATTCATGGTGCCATGCCAGATGCCTTTGTCCTGGCTCACCAACCCAGTCGCCTTATCGATGATTACGATCATCCTTTGCCCGACTTGCCTTATGTGATTCAACTGCATGAGACTTTAATGAGTCCCTTCAAACCAGCCAGAGTCCTGGGAATAAATCTTTATTCAAAGGATATGAGTCTGGAAGAAAGTCAGCAAGCTTGTGAGAGTGTTTATGAAAAAACCGGCCTAGCTGTTGAAGATATGGTGAAGTCACCCAAGCGAATTGTTGCCGAAAAAATACTTCGAGATCTTTTTCCCGAAAAGAATATGTAGGAATGTGAGGAAAGCAATGTCCCTATCTTTAAAATGGTCAGTCCAAAGGATTACTACCAAGTTTGAATTCAAAATTGCTCGTAGCGCAGAAAGCTATTATGATGTTGTCATTCTGGAACTAAGTGAGGGTGAGTTTACCGGTTTTGGAGAAGCGGCTCCCTCAAAAAGATATGAAAAAGGTCCTGAGGCTATCCTGGAGTTGTTGTCTGCCAATAAAAATCAAATTCTAGAAATATCTGTGGAGGATGCCGAATACCGTCAGGAGCAATTGGAGCACATGTTCCCTCAGAGTTACTCGCTGCAAGCCGCTTTGGATACAGCCTTCTGGGATCTTTATGGGCAGCGCCAGGGGAAACCTCTCTGGAAAATATTTGGTGCCACTCAAAATCTGGTAACTTCTTCCTATACAATTGGTATCTCAGATCTTAGCGTCATCCCGGCTAAAATTAAAGAAGCAATAGATTATCCCATTTTAAAAATCAAGCTTGGAACTGATTATGACCATGACATCATGCGAGCTATTCGTGCAGAAACAGATAAGGTGCTGAGGGTCGATGTCAACGAAGGTTGGAAAACACTGGATGATGCAAAGCGCGGGGCTGAATGGTTGGCTGAGGAAAATGTAGAGTTCCTGGAACAACCCATGCCCTCTAACCAACTGGATGATATCGCACAATTGAGGGAGTTTTCACCCCTGCCCCTGGTAGCAGATGAGAATTCAGTGCGTCCTCAGGATATACCCGGTCTTGTCGGCGCCTATGATGGTATCAATATCAAGCTGATGAAGTGCGGTGGTCTAACCAATGCAAAGGAAATGGTAGACCTTGCTCATAAACATGAATTTGACATCATGCTGGGTTGCATGGTCGAAACATCCATCGGTATATCGGCCATGTCACAACTTGGATCATATGCTCGCTGGTTAGATCTTGATGGTAATGTCCTGCTGGCAAAGGATCCTTATAGAGGTGTTGGAAATCAGGCGGGGGAAATCTGCTTGCTCGATAAACCCGGTTTGGGTATTGAGATAACCTAATCGATGCCATCAGAGATTTATTGTGATTGAAACCAAATTATTCAGGAGCTCACTGTGAGAATTTTAAATAGACCCACCCTTCTTTTTCTTGTTGGCATTCTTTTACTGGGCTGTACCACCAGCCCCCACAATGCTACACCACTTCCCAAACATCAAATTATGCGAAGTGCCCAGCAACAGGTCGCCTTTGAAATTGATACCCTCTTGAATCATGCACCTACTGACATGGGCTGGTGGGGTGTCAAAGTTCAATATGCTAATACTGGTGAGGTGATTTACGAACGTAACGCAGAAAAGCTGTTTATGCCAGCCTCCAACACGAAGATGTATACTACAGCAGCAGCTTTGTGTCTGTTGGGACCCCAATATCGGTATGAGACTGACTTCGTGACCACAGGAAAAGTTGAGAATAATATCCTGAATGGAGATTTAATTATCAGGGGAAGTGGTGACCCAACATGGTATAAGCGGTTCTACGATGGCAATTATGATTCAGTTATGGTCCTTTTTGTTGACTCCATTAGAGCACAGGGTATCACGAGTATAAATGGAAACATTATTGGTGATGACAATGTCTTTGATGATGAATTATTAGGGTACGGTTGGGCTTGGGATGATGAGACTTATTACTATTCTGCACAGCTCTCCGGACTCTCCTACAACGAAAACTATATTGATTTCCTGCTAACACCGGATTCTGCAAAAATTGGCAACCCGGTAATCATTGAGCCTCTAACTAGAACAAAATATTTGAACGTTCGAAATGATCTAATCACAGTTAGTAGTGATACTGCTACGGATTGGGATTATGGTCGTGATAGGCATACCAATAATGTATGGTTTGAGGGAGACTATCGTATTCAACGAGGGGAGACTGAGAAAGCTATAACGGTTCACAATCCAACTTTGTTCACTGTGCATGTCTTGAAGGAACGTCTTATTGAAGCAGGCATACAGGTAAACGGCGAACCCCTTGATGGAGATGATCTTGCAGACTCTATTGATTATGACCAGACGCACACCTTATTTACATTTCACTCACACCCAATGTCAGATATCATAACCAAAGTAAATCGGCCCAGCCAAAACTTTATTGCCGAAGCACTGCAGAAAACGATGGGGAATGAATTTGGTAAAGAAGGTTCTTCAAGAGAGGGTCGGAAGGTTCAGATGGCTTTCTATGACTCGCTAGGGATGGATACCCAAAACCTGCAGCTTCGAGATGGGTCTGGGTTATCAAGGCATAATTTGGTTTCACCAAATACAAGCACATCACTTTTGCAGATGATGTGGAATCATCCCCTACGGAGTTATTATATCGAATCATTCCCCTTATCCGGATTAAATGGAACCATCAAGAAACGTATGATTGGGAGCAGTGCAGAGTGGAATGTTCGTGCGAAGACTGGTACAATCGGATATGTGCATACACTTAGTGGTTACACATGGACCCAATCAGGTGAGCCCATTATTTTATCTTTAATGGCAAATAACTATACGGTTTCTACATCTATTGTGAAACAGTATCAAAATGAGATTGCAGCCATACTTTCAGATATGGAGTAGAATTATGAAGGTCACCAAAATCAGTCATGTAGCTATTGCTGGAGAAAACCCCGAGCAAGCAAGAATTCTTTATGAGGATATTCTGGGACTGAGTTTCACTGGGTCAGAGCAAGTTGAAAGAGAAGGGGTTAATACCCATTTTTACGGTGTGGGAGAATCCAATATTGAGATTTTAGAGCCACTTTCCATGGATTCATCTGTTGGCAAATTTCTTGAAAAACGAGGTCCTGGTCTCCACCATATTGCCCTGGAAGTGGAAGGCTTGGACGAATACATCAAAAAACTCAAAGCAGCCGGGATTACTCTACTTAGTGACGAACCTCAAGCTGGTGCACATGGTATGCGGATCATATTTATCCATCCTAAATCTACAGGCGGTGTTTTAATCGAATTGTGTGAGCAGGCATAACTGTTCACGATTTAGCAAGTAACATTACTGAGTTATTGGTATCTCATGAATGGTTACTAATTTGGTAATCATTATTGGTAAATAAATTAGCAAGATGAGGATATAAAACTGTGAACAGTTCAAATTCAGATAAAATAGTAACCCTGGATGTCAGAGCCGGTCTAGCAGCTGGTGTTGATCCCTTTCAGGAGATCATGGCTGCGAAACAGAAGTTAGCCGATGATGAGACGCTCCAGGTAATAAATACTTTCGAACCTATTCCACTGATTAATAAATTTAAAACTATGGGCTATGAATCTTGGACAGAGCGACCAGAACCTGGAGTTATTCACACCTTTTTTAAAAAAGTTCAAGCAGATGTTCAAGTGGAGGAGGTATCAGAAAATTTGGCTCCAAATGAGCAGGACTTTCAAAAGCAGTTGGAATCTTTTTGCAATAAAACTCAGCCTCTGGATGTTAGACATCTTGAAATGCCGGAACCAATGGTCGAAATACTTAAAGCACTAGAATCGCTTCCTGAGAATTACGCCCTATTTGTAGAGCATAAAAAGATGCCGCAATTTTTATTTCCTGAGTTAAAAGATAGAAACTACTCGATTGTGGCAAATGAGATTGATTCCAATCATATCCAATTGCTTATTTACAAATCCACCTCGAGCTAAGCCTTGAATAATTTGCAAACAGGCAACGCTCCATCCCTTTCAGTTGTTGTCCCGCACTTCATTTTTAGTGCCCTCTCCTTCCTATGCCTAACTGTCTTTATTATTCTTGCAGGCACTGATGTATTAGGTCCCTATTTTAGTGGTAAGCTTGTGGCAATCACGCATCTCGCCGTATTAGGTTGGGCTTCCATGCTGGCCTTTGGAGCCTTGTACCAATTGATTCCGGTCGTGTTTGAAACGGCGCTTTACAGTGAGCTATTAGCAAAAATTACTTTCTGGATATTTGCAGTAGCCATCCTTTTACTGGTATATTCTTTTTGGACAAGCTCATACGGTACCACACTCATATATGCCTCATCGCTTATGTTTATTGCAGTTTCTGGATTTATTGGAAATGTTCTATTCTCTAAGAGAATGGGAAAGCAAAATATTCAATCGAGATATGTGGTAACCGCCATTCTGTGGCTACTTCTGGCAGCATTATTAGGACTATTAATTGCCATCAACTTCAAATATCCATTCTTGTCACAGATCCACCTACATTATCTGAAGATACATGCTCACCTCGGGTTAGTGGGCTGGTTTGTTACGCTCATTGTAGGTGTATCATCATCGCTGATCCCCATGTTCTTGATCTCCCATAACCTCAAGGAAGACAAATTAAATTATGCCTATTATTTGATAAATGGTGGGCTTTTACTCCTTAGCCTTGATTGGTTGGTGTTGCAGGGTACTGTGCTCGTACCAGTTTATTGGATGAGTATATCTTTGGGAATTATTCTCTATCTGGTTTTTGTCTGGGAGGTCTATCAAAAACGATTGCGGAAAGAGCTGGATGTAGGTATGAAACATACATTAATTTCCGTTCTATCCATGCTACTACCAATTCTTCTCAGCTTAACTGTCATGCTGAAACTTGATTTCCAAAACTCATTTCATCTCAGGGCAACCACGCTGTATGGCTTTTCTATTATTTTTGGCTTAATCACTCCGATTATCCTTGGTCAAACATACAAAACCTTACCCTTTATTATCTGGCTCCACAAATACAAACAATTGGTTGGAAAGTATAAAACCCCCTTGCCTAAGGAACTCTATTCCGAACAGTTAGCAAATTTACAGTTTTACAGCTATAATCTCGCGATCATTGTACTGGTAACTGCAATAATTTCGGATAGTATCTGGATGATTAGAATAGGTAGCTATACACTTCTGGTAACTGCAATCCTCTATAATCTCAATGTGTTTAAGATTATTTTCCATAAAGTTAAAACAGAAAGCAACTCAACATGAAAACCCCCGATGAGATTAAAGAAATTGAATCTGAACTTGAACAAATATTATATGGTGTTATGGATCCAGAGATTGAACTTAACATTGTAGATCTGGGATTAATATATTCGCTTAGCTATGATGGCCAGAGTCAAGTTGAGGTTAAGATGACATTCTCTACTCCAGCCTGTCCCCTGGGTGATGCCATTTTAATGAATATCAGACAATCCATCGCAAATGTATACCCTGAGTTTGAAGTTGATATTGAAGTCGTATTTGAACCCATCTGGAATTCAGAGATGATCAGCGAAAAGGGTCGCTTGTTACTTGGTATGTAATTGTGGTCGACTAACACTTCTATTACTTTTGAAGTGTAGCTTAAGCATATCACACCTGGGATGACAAGAAAACTCAAGCTTTCGTCCTTCACTATTTTAGATTTTCAGCATGAGTACAACTGAAGCCCCCTATAAGGCCAAACTAAAAGATTTGCCAACCCAGCCCGGGGTCTATTTCTACTATGATAAAAATGGTAAGATTATTTATATCGGTAAAGCCAAAGTACTAAAAAACCGTGTTAAATCATACTTTACTGGTACTCCAGATAGCCCCAAGACCGCCCGTCTCATTGCCAGAATCTGGGATCTTCAAACTCTGGTAACCCGTACTGAAGTGGAAGCCTTGCTTACTGAGGCAAATCTGATCAAACAACATCGTCCGCGCTTTAATATCGATTTACGTGATGATAAGACTTTTCCATATATTCGTATTACCAATGAGGATTACCCTCAGGTCTTTGTAGCCCGTAACATTGTGAAGGATGGGTCTATCTATTATGGACCCTATACTAATGTTAAGGGACTTCGTGCCGCCCTGGCTGTTATCAAACGCATCTTTACCATCCGGAGTTGTAGCTACCGCATGGATGATGAATCTGTAGCAGCAAAAAAGGTCCAGTTGTGTCTCGATTATCATATTGGCAAATGTGATGGTCCCTGTCAGGGTTTGATCACCAGAGCTGATTATGCTGAAATGATCAACCGTGTTGAGGACTTCCTGAAGGGCAGGACTGACAATGTGGATACTTACCTCTCAGATAAAATGCAGCAGGCTGCTAATAACCAAGAGTATGAGCATGCCGCGCGGCATCGTGATCAATTAGAAGCAGTCAGGTCATATGTGAGTCGGCAGCGTCTGAAAACCAGTGATTTCGAGGATAGGGACGTACTGGGTGTTGCCAGACAGGACAACCTGACCTGTGGCATTCTCATTCGAATTAGAGCAGGGAAACTCATTGGGAAGGAACAATTTCGATTTCGCGGAACAGAAGATGAAAATTTGCCCAGTATTCTCAGTCGTATGATCACCCGGGTTTATGAAGATGCCTCATTTATCCCACGGGAAATCTTGGTCCCTGATAAAATCGCTGATGTGGATATGATTCATGCCTGGCTCAAAGATGTTTCAGGCGTGAAGATAAATTTTATCAGACCTCAAAAAGGGGAGAAGAAGACACTATCAGATCTGGCAGAGCGCAATGCTGAACTGGTATTGAAAGATTGGGCACTGGAACAGGCTCAGCGAGTTGAGATTGTACCCAAAATGGTTCGTTCCCTACAGGAAGATCTGAATCTCCCTGCACCACCACGCCGTATCGAAGGCTATGATATTTCCCACCTGGGCGGAACTGAGACGGTGGCGTCTCTGGTTTGTTTTGTCGACGGAAAGCCAGTCAAACGTGAGTACCGCAAATATCAAATCAAGTCGGTAGAGGGCATCGATGATTTCGCCAGTATGAAAGAAGTCATTCATCGTAGATACACCAGAGTAAAGGCTGAGGGCTTACCGGAAGCAGATTTAATACTTATCGATGGTGGCAAGGGTCAGCTCAGTGCTGCTGTAGAAGTGCTGGAACGATTAGGCTTATCCCATATTCCCATTCTGGGTTTGGCTAAACGTCTTGAAGAAGTATTTCTGCCTGGAGAATCTCTTTCGTTGGGAATTCCCAAAACAAGTCCCTCCATCATTCTGTTGCGACGTATTAGAGATGAAGCCCATCGCTTTGCCATTACCTTTCAAAGAAATCGGAGGGGTAAAGCCATGGTCCACTCTGCCCTGGATGATATCGAAGGTATCGGCCAGTCCAGGCGTGTCGCTTTGATCAAATACTTCCGATCTTTAAAAAATATTAAGAATGCCAGCGTGGAAGAAATCGCTCACGTTCCAGGGATTTCACTCATCATGGCGACAAGGATAAAAGAGGGGTTAAGCTAATGGTCTTCGATTTTACTGAAAAAGAAAAAGGGATTCAACCCCGTACCATCTGGTGTCTGGGAAGAAATTATGCGAAGCATGCGGAAGAATTGGGTAATGCGGTTGAAGCCAAACCCCTGGTTTTTCAAAAGGGTCTGAATGCCCTAGTGCCCATGCAGAGAACCCAGGTGCTATTCCCTGATCATGGTGAAGTCCACTATGAAACTGAAATTATTGTACTCATGGACCGCAATGAAAAAGGATCCTTTATCACAGCCATAGGGTTAGGTTTGGATCTTACCCTCCGTGATCTGCAAAGTGATCTTAAAGCAGCAGGTAAACCCTGGACACTGGCAAAATCATTCGACGGTGCCGCTATTGTCAGTCGATTTATTTCTAGGAATGAAATTCCTTCCTTAAATCAGATTCGGTTTAGCATGCTTCTTAACGGGGAAATCCGACAGAGGGGAGACAGCAGCGAGATGATACTTCCCCTTGAAAAGATTCCGGACTATCTGGAGGAATATACTGACTTGCAACCCGGCGATATTATCTTCACCGGTACACCAGAAGGTGTGGGTGTCCTGAATCCTGGAGATGAAGTAAGTCTGGATTTAGCGGGTCACCATATGGGAACGATCAGATTCAGTTGAATACCAGTTCCTAATTCTTAGCACCTCGACTCCGCTCCGTGTGACGACCATGGAGTTTGGTTTAAATAAAAAACAGAAAGTAAACATTTATAATATGACCGCCCCCCAAGTCCGCGTCCGTTTTGCCCCCAGCCCCACAGGCTTTTTACACATTGGTGGTGTAAGAACTGCTCTATTTAACTGGTTATTCGCCCGCCAGCATGGTGGCCAATTCATACTCCGCGTCGATGATACAGATCAAGCTAGAAATGTACATGAAGCACTCCAACCGATCATGGAGGGATTCAAATGGCTGGGAATCGATTGGGATGAGGGTCCAGGTATGGGTGGACCCCATGCTCCCTATTTCCAATCCCAACGCTCAGATATTTATGCTGAAGCCGTTGAAAAACTGCTGAGAGATGGCTTTGCCTATAGAGATTTTTCAAGACAGGAAGAGTTTGCCCAGGAGCGACAGGCTGCTGAAAAGGAAAAACGCCAGTTCATTTACAGCCGTACCTGGATGGCCGAAACTGATGAAGATGTCAGGAAATATGAGGCTGAAGGGCGTGAATCTATCGTTCGTCTCAAAATGCCCCGGGAAGGCAAATGTGAATTCCACGATTTGATTCGTGGCGACATGTCCTTTGAATGGGCAGGAGAACAAGATCATGTTATTCAGCGCAAGGATGGATCCTGTCTCTACCATCTGACCAGTGTGGTTGATGATGGTGCTTTTGAAATAAGTCACGTGATACGAGCCATCGAACATCTTCCCAATACACCTCGACAGATATTTATTGCTCAGAGTCTTGGTCTTGAGTTGCCGGTTTATGCTCACCTGCCCTTTGTAGCCGAGCCTGGAAGCTCCAATAAGCTGAGTAAACGGAAGCTAGATAAATATTTAAAGAACAGGGACTTCAAGGTCTTATATGATCATGGTGCCAGCATAGCTGAGAAAATTGGATTTTCTGCTTCACCGGAAACTTTTAACCCAGTGATCGTTGATTTTTATCGTGAAATCGGGTTTCTCCCCGATGCTATTGTCAATTATTTGCTCTTGTTAGGCTGGTCTCTGGATGACAAGACCGAAGAGTTTACCCGGGAAGCCATGATTCGAGATTTCAGCCTGGAACGCATCAACAAAGCTCCTGCTAGTTTCGACCCACAAAAATTGACCTCCTTCCAGAGTCGATATATGTGGCGACTTGAAATGGATGAAAAGTTGAATATGGTACTTCCTTTTCTTGAAAAAGCCGGATTCATCGCAGCACCAGCCTCAACAGAAGCAAAATCTAAGGTGAGTGCTATTTTGGAGGCCGCCAATGAGCGGATATCATTTGCCGGGGATATTCTGGATTATGCAGAATTCTTCCAGAATGATGATCAATTTGATTACGAAGAGAAAGCATTTAGGAAGCGTCTCGTCAACGCAGAAGCTCAACGCGAATTACTGGGCAAACTGAAAGTAGCATTACCTGATGTTGAGGACTATTCTGCAGAAAATCTCGATAATTTCCTGCACTCATTTGTCGAACAGGAAGGTGTAGGAATGGGGATGATCGTCCATGCACTCCGCGTAGCGATTACTGGCAAATCAGTTGGTTTCGGTCTGTTTGAAATCATGGCGATTATTGGGAAAGATAGCTGTATGAATCGGATTGATCGAGCTCTCCAACTCGTAGCCCAACAACAATAAATCAAACATTGGATTGTTTAAAATTCATCATGGCGATGCAGTCCATGAATATGTATGTTATTTGCTGATTAGTTTTTATGACCAAGCCCTGTAAAAGCAGGCCACAGATATGAGGATAGTATGGTTGCGAATGTAAACGCATCAATTGATGATAATGCCGCTGAAACCCCTGGAAAACCACTGAATTTTGTTGAAGAGATCCTTAATGATCATCTCAAAACGGGTCGATTTGGCCAGACCGTACATACCCGATTTCCACCAGAACCCAATGGCTATCTGCATATTGGACACGCAAAATCCATCGCCCTCAATTTCAGTTTGGCTGAGAAGTACGGTGGGCAGTGCAATCTCCGTTTTGATGACACCAATCCCAGCAAAGAAGAAGCAGAGTATGTTCACTCAATCAAAGAGGATATCAAATGGTTGGGCTTTGATTGGGAAGACCGAGAATACTATGCCTCTGATTATTTTGATCAGCTCTATGCATGGGCTATTAAGCTTATAGAAGATGGACTGGCCTATGTTTGTGATCTGACGCTTGAAGAGGGTCGGGAATATCGTGGTACTCCCACAGAAGCTGGTAAACATAGTCCCTACAGGGATCGTTCTGTTGAGGAAAACCTGGATTTATTTGCCAGAATGAAGGCCGGTGAGTTTCCCGATGGTACTCGGACTCTAAAAGCTAAAATTGACATGGCTCATCCCAATTTTCACATGAGGGATCCGGTTATTTATCGAATTCTGCATGGTCATCATCATCGAACGGGTGATGATTGGTGTATATACCCTATGTATGATTTCACCCATGGACAGTCCGACTCTATTGAAAAAATAACTCAGTCGATTTGTACTCTGGAATTTGAGAATCATCGACCTCTCTATGACTGGTTCTGTGATAAACTCGAGATTCACCACCCTCAGCAAATCGAATTTGCCAGGTTAAACCTTACCTACACAGTGATGAGTAAGCGGAAGTTTTTAACACTGGTTAATGAAGGTTTTGTTAATGGGTGGGATGATCCCAGGATGCCGACTATATCCGGTTTGAGACGACGTGGTTACACTCCTGAATCCATTCGCAACTTCTGTGAATATATCGGTGTAGCAAAGCACAATAGCGTGGTTGATGTGACTATTCTTGAAAACCACATCCGCGAGCATTTAAATGCTATCGCACCAAGAGTGATGTCAGTCCTCAGACCTCTCAAAGTAGTGATTGAAAATTATCCCGAGGGCAAAGTTGAAGAACTTCAGGCTGTAAATAATCCTGAGGACGAGAGTGCTGGTACGCGTGCTGTACCCTTCACTCGCGAGCTTTATATCGATCATAATGACTTCATGGAAGTCCCAGTAAAGAAATATTTTCGACTTGCTCCAGGCAAAGAAGTAAGATTGCGTTATGGGTATATAATCAAATGTGAAGATGTGATCAAGAATGATGCTGGTGAAATTGTCGAATTACGCTGTACAATCGATCCCGATACCCTGGGGAAACAGCCAACAGACAGACGAGTTAGGGGAGTTATTCACTGGGTTTCCGCTGACAAGTGTCTTGATGCTGAAATTCGACTTTATGACCGCCTGTTCAGTGTTGAACATCCAGATAAAGTTGAAGAAGGTCAAGATTTCAGATCAAATATTAATCCTGATTCACTTGAAATTATTCAACATGCCAAAGTTGAACCAGCCCTGAAAAATGTCAAGTCAGGAGAGCGCTATCAGTTTGAACGTGTTGGCTATTTTAACGTTGATATTGAGAGTACAGTTGATAAGCTTGTATTTAACAGGATTGTGTCCCTCCGAGATAGTTGGGCGAAAATTGCCCGAAAATCCTGAGTAGAGAGTTGAAAAATTAGTTTCAGTATGAGTTCTTGCAATCATGACAGACATAGAATTATTTTCTTGGCAAGTAATCTGAATAATCTGGGGAGCTTATGAATAAAAAGTTAATTCTGTTCATCATTCTAGGGGTGTTTGTTGCTGGTGCTTTTGCTCAGGAGATTCTGCCTGTCTCGAACAACAATATTCTGGTGTTTGTTGAACCATTTGAGAATCACAGCCCCAGAGCTGAGCAAAGTTGGCTGGAACAAGGATTTCCCGGGTTTTTAAAGAGTGGTTTGGCTGAGACAGACTATCTGTATGCCTATTCTATCCCTGACTTTCAAAATGATCTGGTAGATCGACCCCACAAGCTCCAGGATTTGATATGGAAGTCGGTCTTTCAGAGACAAGTGGATCCAGGCTACGAATCCTATCTGGTGCTGGGTCGCTACAGCTATATGGAAGGTGAACTTACTGTCCAGATGGATCTTTTGTCACTGAGAGACACTAAAGTTCTGGCGCGATTTGAGGATAAGGTCCCATATACAAAATTACTCACCTGGAAAAATGAGCTGGCTGAATGGACATTGGCCAGTCTTCGACTCAAGGATGATCCTACTCTGAGTTCCAGCACCGACATCAAAATGCCCGGTCAGGATGTGGCCCCATTACCAGGAGTAGCGCTCAGGGATCAATTGACCAATCTTTTTAATACGAAAAAGCAGAATGAGACCGAAGATTTACAACGCAAATATGAACAACAATCCCGGATGAAGCTTGGCGCTCAATTGGAAGCTTTATGGCATGATATCGCCTATGATCCATATCTGGCAGACATCCACGACATTCATACTCTACGCCTTCAGGCTGAACCTGATAGCGTCCTGGTAAACTTTAAGGTGGGTTATCGTATTAATCCCCGCATTTTGGATGAGATTGAGCATTTTAGCAAAACGCGTTCTGGTCTGGTTGGCAAGACAGAGTCTTTTGATGACCATGCCTTCATGGACTTGGGATATATCGATGCTGATTTCACAAGAGAAGTTGCCGGAGGTGATTGGAGAATCGTGCCAATAATCACGATGGGACCCGAAAAACTACCCTTCCGGCGAGTCTTCTATCATTCATTCCCGCGACCCATTGATTCACCTGGTGAGTACTATTATAATCAGGGAAAATTCAAACAATTACTCCTGGCTATTCCTGGTGTTGACGCACTACGCATCTTTGCACAGGAAGTACAACAAGTTTATGAATATTCAATCGTTGTGGGCTATGATGAAATCGAAAAGCTTGACAAGATTCAAGTTAAGTTTGTCGCTGAACAGGATCTGGCAGATCAATTATAATTACCCTCTCTCCTTGAGAGTGAATCCCTGAGCAGGTAAATATGGAAATAGTCTATACCCTTTTAATTGCTGCTTTAACAGCAGTTGTCACCTTTTTTATTGCCCGAAAAACTCAAGGATCGGTAGATTTTAAGGATCGGGAAACCATCACCCGTCTTGAAGTCGAACGAAGCAATCTTCAGGATCAATTAGAACGAGCTCAAAATGAACTTGAAAAAATGCGTACTGAAGCCCTGGAATTGCGTGAACAAAATGCCACTATCCATACCCGCCTCGAGGAATCCAAAGATCGTCTAGAGGAAGAGAAGAAACGTCTTGTTGAGATGAAGGAACAGCTCCAGGACAGTTTTAAAAGTTTATCTCAGGATGTGTTGCGCGATAGTCAGAAGGAATTTCTACGGCTGGCTGATGAAAAATTTAAAGATCAAAGCAAACAGAATCAATCTCACCTTGGTGAAAAAGAGAAATTAATCCAGAAATCCCTGGAAAATATGGATGGACGTTTGAAAGATATTGTCCAACGGTCCACTGAATTAAAAACTGAGCTCGAAACCTCCAAGGATGAAACCCAGAGACTCCGCACGACAACGGAGACTTTGCAAACACTCCTGGCCAGCTCACAGAAGCGCGGTCAATGGGGTGAACGCCTGGTTGAGGATATCTTGCAGTACGTGGGTTTGCAGGAGAACATCAATTACACCAAACAGGCCACCATGGATGATGGACAGCGTCCCGATTATACCTTCAAGCTGCCGAAGAGTCGTGAAATCAATATGGATGTTAAATTTCCTCTGGCCCATTACGAGAATTACCTGCAGACCTCTGACCCTCAGTTACAGGATATTGAGAAGAAAGCCTTCCTCCAGGATGTTCGAAAGCATCTGAATGAAATCAGCAAGCGCGGTTATATCGATACTGCCAAAGGCACTGTGGATTACGCCATGATGTTTATACCTAATGAGTCCATTTATGGTTTTATCAACCAGGAAGATCCTGACTTTATTGGAGAAGCGCTGAGCAAGAAGATCATGCTGTGCTCACCCATAACCTTATATGCAGTCTTATCTCTATTAAATCAGGCAACAGCTAATTTTATGATGGAACAACGTGCCTCAGAAATCATGAATGAGGTAGTCAAGTTTCAACAACAGTGGGATAAGTTTTCTGAGGTGATGAATAAAACAGAGAAGAATCTGGATATTGCTGTACGGCAATTCCAGGAACTGATTTCTACTAGATCTCGGGCACTAGAACGACCAGTTAATAAAATTCTTGAACTCCAGAAGAAAGAAGCTTTGACGCCGGGGTCCACCCAGACTGAACTAGATTCAGGTGATGTAGACTAGGAAGCAGCCCGTATGCTAGCTTCTCGTTGTACTTTCCGAGATCGAACAAACAACCAGATCAAGGACGTTCCAGCTGCGATAAATATTGCAATCACGGAAGCATACCAAACCCAGACATAAGGTTTATCCAGAACCACTGCGAAATAGTAGGCTAGAGGTCCACTGACCACGGCCACACGAATAGCCGTAATAACCAGTGATGGAATGCCAGTACCGAGACCCTGTAGGGATCGCCCAGAAATCATACCAATAGCGATAAGCCAGTATACCGGCGAAAAGGTTCTGATGATACTGACTGCAACACCAAGGACTGTTGGATCATCAGTAAAAATTCTAAAAACATAGGGCGCAATGATATAAAAGAGCGTTCCAGTTCCGATACCTATGATGATCCCGTAACGGAGTCCATCCTTAATAACACTGTTGATAAGGTCAAAACGTTGAGCTCCATAAAACATTCCCACAAGTGTCACCAGTGAGCCTGCGATAGCCATAACTGGTAAAAAGAATATCTGATCTAGCCGACCTGCAATCTGGTAACCCGCCACCACTTCTGGAGAGTAATGAACCAGAATCCAGTTGAACAGCGCAGCACCCATGGACATTATGATCATTGAGAGTGAGGAAGGGATACCAATACGGAAAATATCCTTAACAAATATTGATTTAAACTTGAAGTATTTAAAATTCAACTGTAGCAATGTCGCTTTTTTGAAAAGAATTACTCTTGAGTACATAACTACGGCCACAATCATGCTCAATACTGTAGCCAGGGCAGCACCACGTACACCCATGTCAAATCCAAATATGAGAATCGGATCTAGAATGATATTAATGATGGTGCTAGTAATCTGAATTTTGACAGGGGTTTTTGTATCACCCTCTCCACTAAATATGGAGCGCAGGAAGATACCAGTAATCATGAAGATAAACCCACCAGCGATCACCTGAAAGTAAGCCAGAGTATCGGCCATTAGTACATCAGGTGTACCTAAGCGGATTAGAATTTCTTCTCCAAAAAGAAGACCTACCGTGCTAAAGGCTCCACCAATGACCAAGCCCAGGAGGAGTCCATGTTCGGCGACGTTGGTGGCTGCAGCATGATCCCTGGCACCGATGAAACGGGCTATAACGGCAGTCACTCCAGTACCCAAACCAAAACTGATACCCATTGCCATCCAGAACAGCGGTAAATTAAAACCCAGTGCTGCGATAGCATTCACAGAAATTCGGGCCACAAATAACATATCTACGATACTATATAAGGTTTGAACAGCCATGCCAGTCATCACAGGTAAGCCGAGTGTCCAGATCGCTTTGCGGGGGTTATCTATAAAGGAGTCAAGACGAGAAGTTTTCGAATTTGTGTTATCATTTTTCATGAGGACTAATTAATAATTATAAGAGGGAGTGCAAATGTTTGTTTCCAGTGTTTGTCAGCTCAGTCAATTCTTTCCGAGAAATTTTAAAACTGTCCTTTGATAAATCTGAGGGGAGTTCATAATATGCTATTGGAAGCATATATCCAGGTAGGTGACTTCTTAATTGTTGCCTGATTTCTTCACCATCAGGTACACCTTCATTAATTTCAAGAAATGCTACTGGTCTATCTCCAAAATCCTCATCTTTCTGGGGGATAACAATGGCATTTAAGATTCCTGGGATATTGCATAGCAATCGTTCAATATGTTCGGGCTGCACATTTTCTCCACCGGAAATGAATTGGTTATCCATTCTGCCTGTGACAGTTAATTCTCCTCGCACATTCGTATATCCGACGTCTCCGGTGTGAAACCAACCCTCCTCATCGCGTATTTCAATGATCCTTGAGTTTTGCAAATACCCCTGAGCCAGGGTCTCACCTTTAACCAGAATCTCGCCTGCATGAGATATGATTAATTCTCTCCCCGGAAGTAAATTCCCTGAATTCTGGAGAGCTGCACTTCGATTGACTGTCTGGGTCGTTGTAATCTGTGATGCCATTTCAGTTGATCCATAGCTCACATAGATGGGCAGGTTCAGGTCCAACGACTCCTGAATGAGAGCAGGAGGGATGGCACTTCCACCTAAAAGGATGGCTTTCAAACCTCTGAGAATTCCTGGACCTGACTCCGCTCTAATAAATCTTTGAAGTTGTGTTGCAACCAAGGATAAATGGCTGGCTTTATGTTGATCAATATCTCCCAATGTTGAATCTTTTTCTTCGGGAATAATGAGTGCTGCACCGGTTAACGCTGCACGAAATAGGATGGCCAGTCCACCTACGTGATAGAGGGGCAAGCTCATTAACCAACGATCCGATGAGTCCAGTTGGATATTCTGATTCGAACCCTTAGCGCTTTCAATATGATTGTGATGACTATGTTGAACAAACTTGACGCCCCCTGAAGAACCAGAGGTCATGAGCAGACTAGCCGCTGAATCGACCTCAAACTGAGGTGGATCAGCTGAGACTAGTTGGTCCACCACAGTGTTTATCTCAATAAAACTGAGTGAGGTTTGAGCTTGATAGCTCGTATTTGAGATGCTGAGAGCGGGCTCGATTTCTATAAGTAGATTGGCTATCGAAGCATCAGGGAAACGCACGTTTAAGGGGAAAGCAATAAAGCCTCCCAACATACAAGCCCAGGTTGAGATGATCATTTCCGTTGTAGAGAGATCGCCTAAGGCTACAATTTGCCCTGGCTCAAGCCCTCTGTGAGATAATCCAATAGCCAATTGCTTTGATTGTGAATAGAGCTCAGAATATGATAATGTCTGCTTCCCGATGAGTAAAGCCGGGTTCGAGGGATGCTTTTGAGCTGCATCAAACAGAGGGTGCTGGCGGATCGGCTTAGCTTTGGTAGAGTAATTCACAGTGGCTTAGATCCAATTCCTGTGTGGTTAATGATTGAGCGGACATCCATCCATCTTGAATGGATACTGGCGACTTTGTGGTTCCAGCAGCCAATGCAGATCGAGTATCCAATCCTGCCGCGATATCCTCACCACTTATTGAACTTGCCAGCTGTGCCAGAGCGGTCAAGCCGACATCGCTTTCGTAACTGGAAGATAATACTGGCAGCACACCCTTTGCTTTCGCCTGATTAACCAGTGATATGAACCTGGCGGTACACGCAATGAGGGTAGGTTTCAAAACCAAAGCTTTTAGACCCGTGTAGGATTCGAATGAGATGGTTGGATCCATAATCTGGTGTAGGGTTTCGTCAAAGGCAAAGGGGACACCGCATGCATCAAAGAATCTTGGAAGATCAACGGGATCATGGAGCGGCTCTTCAATATATTCAATTTGCGCAGGCTCAACCGCTTTACCAAATTCAATGGCTGTTTCCAGGTCCCAGCTACGGTTTGCATCGAGACGAAGCTGTATGTCTGGACCCACGAATGCTCGAATATCCTGGATACCCCTGGCTTCCAACACGCTATTAATACGACCCACTTTTATTTTAAGTGTTTTATAGCCCTCATTTATCATTCTTTCCGCTTCTGGTACCCAGTCTGATAGTGAACCCCTGATTAAGCCGTTTATCGGAACTTTGCGACTGGATTTCCCAAACAGCATAACACCTGGTAATACGTCGTTAAGGCTGGCCAGGAGTGAAAGAATTGCTGTTTCCACACCAAAATATGCCACAGAAGGTGATGCGCTATTTTCCCAGCTCTGTCCACCGCTTGGATTGCAGTGGGACGTAAATTCACCGGTTTTCATAATTTTGTCTAGCAGCATCGTGGTGTTTAGTAGGACTGTTTCCAGTGTTTCACGACTAAACCCCGGGAGAGGACTGATCTCACCTAGGCCAACATGTCCATGTATATCGGTGAGTATAAGGATAAGACCATTTCTATGGTTCAGGGTAGTATGTTTTAATACAAGTGGTCGCTTGAACGGTAATGAAAATTTGTAAAGTCGTGCAGAATCAAGTTCAAGAGGGATATTCTGGAACTGGGGTAGTAGAGTGATTCCTGCAAAATTTGGTACGTTAAGATCCATATCCGGTAGGACTTCCTCAAATCACCCAGGTGATCATGAAAATGATAGTAAAAATGATCTGCAATTTGCTGGTCATTTTTAAAACCGTATATAACTCAGATGATTCCCTGTAATTGACCGTAATTCGAAGGGCATGGAGAGCCATAAGACTAGATATAGCAGTAATTCCTACCAAGGAGTGCTCTGGGGAAACAAATAGGAATATGAGGGGTAGCAGTGTAGCGGCCAATATGGAAAAGCCATATTCTATTACACCAAAACGACGACCAAAAAGAGCGATAAGGGTACGTTTGTTCACTTTTCGATCCTCTTTATAATCTCGAAGATTATTGATGGATAATAAGGCTACAGAAAAGAAGCCGGCTGAAGATCCTACAATCAGCGCAGCAGTGTTCCAGGTCCCGGTCTGTACATAAGTCGTTGTAGCACATGCTATAGGTCCAAAAAAGAGAAATGCTGGGACTTCTGCCAGTCCATAATAGGCTAGGGGGAATGGGCCTCCAGTATAAATCACACCAAAAAGCAACGAGAGAAGACCAATAGCGACAATGGGCCATCCTCCCAGATAAACTAGATATATACCCAGAATAAACGCTATACTGAAGCTGGCAATGAAGCCATTTCTCACGATCCTGGGAGCAATAAGTCCAGATTGTGTAACCCTTTGGGGTCCGACTCTTGACTCTGTATCAGCACCCTTTTTAAAATCAAAATAATCATTAGCCAGATTGGTACCGACCTGAATGAAAATTCCTCCAAACAAAGCGGCTATGGCTGCCAGCCATTGAATTCCACTATCTGAATAAGCGATTATCGTCCCCATAAATACAGGAGATATGGCAACGCCCAGGGTCCAGGGGCGAGCCGCCTGAATCCATAACTTAAGAGCAGGTCTTTTTGATGTGGTCAAGGGCGCCAGGGATATTTCTTGAAATCCGGTTTGCGTTTTTCATTATAGGCATTCCGACCTTCCTGAGCTTCCTCGGACATGTAGTATAAAAGGGTAGCATTGCCAGCAAGCTCCTGCAGCCCAGTTTGACCATCAACATCTGCATTAAAGGCGGATTTTAGTAATCGTATAGATAGGGGAGAATGTTCCAGAATTCTCGATGCCCAGGCCACAGTTTCTTGCTCAAGATCTGCGTAAGGGACAACCGTATTTACCAAACCCATGTCTAGTGCTTCTTGAGCAGAATACTGTTTGCACAGGTACCAGATCTCCCGAGCTTTTTTCTGCCCTACAATGCGGGCCATATAGCTGGAGCCATAGCCACCATCAAAAGAGCCGACTTTTGGTCCGGTCTGTCCGAAAATTGCATTATCAGCCGCGATGGTAAGATCACAGACCAGATGCAGGACATGTCCACCTCCAATTGAGTATCCGGCAACCATGGCAATGACGGGTTTGGGAAGTGTGCGAATCTGACGCTGCAGATCAAGCACGTTCAGTCTGTGAACTCCTTCACCATCTTCATAGCCAGAATCTCCCCGAATGGTTTGATCACCGCCGGAGCAGAAGGCTTTTTCACCTTCGCCTGTTAGTATTACAACTCCAATTTCAGGATCCTCACGGGCATCCTCAAATGCTTTGATCATTTCCATGACGGTGAGCGGTCTGAACGCATTGCGTTTCTCAGGCCGATTAATGGTTACTTTGGCAATTCCATTGTATTTATGATAACGAATATCAGTGTATTCGCCGGCAGATTCCCACTTAATAGATGACACGCTATTCTCCTTCAATTATTTCGCTCAGAAAATGTCTAATTATACGAGCTGTTTCCAATGGTTTTTCAAGATGAAAAGCATGCCCGGCACCTGCGACTTGACGATGGCTGCTTTCTGAAATATCCCGGTTTATTTCCTGATTGAGTTGAAAATATTTTGAGTCCAACTCTCCCGTCATAAGCAATGCAGGCACCGCAATACCCTTCAAATGATCCCAGAGGGAAGCTAGGGCTCCATTGCCCATCAGTTCCAGTGCCTGACGCAATTGTCTTGCATCGTTATCTGATCTGGCGTGACATAATTTGGTAAATAGGGCTGAATTATGCTTGATCTCTCCAAACAATCCTGATGAATACCACTCCTCGAGGAAGGCAGAAGATCCAAGCTCTTCCATCTTGTTCATTAATTGCTCATCTTCAATTTTTCTTTGTTGTCGCTCAAGATTGGTCTTCAATCCAGGCGCACTGGAAAGAAAAATAAGGGCTGGGATACGCTCTGGTACATGTTGTTGAAGATGAAATGCTATTCGCCCTCCCATGGAATACCCGATGGGAATAAATTTTTCAAAGCCTGAGGCTACAAGTCGCTTGACAAGGGCATCAAGGATATCTGTGAATTGTGTTTTTGCTGGAATCACAGATCCAGCATGGCCAGGAAGATTTATGAGAATATTGCAATAGTCTGAGAATTGGTTTTGTACGAGTTCAAGCCAATCATCCCCAGTGCCCATAAAACCATGTAGCCAGAGAAGCGGGAATCCCTCGCTTTTCCCCTCAAGTCTGTAATTCCATTCGTAGACTGGTCTAACTTGATTCACGAAGGCTTTCAAAAATTTGCTGGTGGAAGTGGTGGTTTTCGGTTCGATTTGTAAAAAGTTCTATAAGGATTGGCTCAGATTGCTGTGTGGCTTCGCTATAGGCGATCAGAAATTCATCCATGTCTTTTGGATTTGAATAATTCAGGTCAAACATAGACGCAGCATGTTTCAGGGTCAGTCCATGGGGAGTCCCAAAGAAGGGTTCAAAAACGTCAGTTTCAGCTTGTACTGGGAGGAAGCTGAAGATGCCGCCGCCATCATTATTAACGACAACCATGATGATAGCATGTTCAGCCATTTTGATTAGCTGGAGCGAGTTCAAATCATGTAAGCAGGCCAGATCTCCAATGAGAAGGGTAACAGGACCAGCCGACCCAGAGCCATATCCCGCTGCAGTAGCTAACAAACCATCAATCCCACTGCTACCTCGGTTCGCAAATATGTCCCCCTGGAAGTCCCCGGCAGCTCCAAACATTTCCATCTCCCGAATTGACATGCTGTTGGCCAACATGAGTGCATGTTGACTGGGTAATAATTTTGAGAGTTGGTAACTGATACCTGGTTCAGAGAGCTGGGGTTGGTCATTTAAAAGGCTTGTAACAGAAAGCGCGGTTCGTTTTTCAGCATCTTGCCATGATTTCAGCCATTGATCATTTTGCCTGCTATCTAGTGAGACCATGTTTTGGCAAAAATCTACAACATTGGCTTGAATACTGATATTTACCTGGTGGTTTGGATCAATTCGCTCAGGGGTCTCCTTAACAGAAACATAATAAATGTCTGGATCATCAAGATAGTTCAAGAGGCGTTTTGAGCTAAAAACTCCCCCGAGTTGGATCATGAAATCTGGTTTAAGCTGTTGAAACTCATCACTGAGTAGGGCCAGATCAAAATGGTTGACGATCTGAGTGTGGGAGGTGAAACGTAACTTGGATTGAATATCTGGCAACACAGGTAAATGCAAGGTTTCCGCTAGCTGAAGAATATCTTGGTTACACCGACTGTTTACAGACCGACCCACCACGATAAGTCCACGCCTGGATGCCATAAAATTTGTTGCCACGAGTTGTAGTTTGTCCGTAGGGAGAGGTTGTGCCTGCTCAGCCTGATCCGTAAATCTCGAGTTGCTTCGATACCAATCTGTCTCTAAAAGTACATCATCTGTGGAATGGGCTATATCTGGGAGCAAGGGTTCTCGAAATTGGCAGTTCAAATGGACAGGCCCTGGACGGTTGCCAGTGCTTGCATCATAGAGTGCATCAATTTGGCTCAGGAGATCAGGTAGCGATGTTTTTGAATCCGGAGGGGGAAGATTCAGGGCAAGTCGAGGGTAAACACCATAGATGTCTTGCTGGAATATGGCCTGGTTCGCTCCCACATCAATGAGCTCGGGTGGACGATCAGCACTGATGATAATCAAGGGAACATTATCCATGGAAGCCTCGATAACTGCCGGAAAATAGTTGGCGACTGCTGTGCCTGAAGTGCAAACCAGAACTGCTGGTATACCGGTGGCGCGTGCATGACCTAAAGCATAGAAAGCCGCACCACGCTCGTCATAATGGACCGTAGTGTTTGCATTGGTGTGCCTGCCAATTGCCACGGTGAGAGGGGTGGATCTTGATCCAGGTGAAATAATAAACTGGGTGACACCAAAGCGTGTCAGCTCCTCAACAAGCACGGTTCCAACATCAAGGTTGTTTATCATTATAATGCAAACCCAATAAATGTAAAGAATTGAATAAATCTCATAGCCTGTAATCTAATGAAGATGGACTTTGAATGAAGTGACAAAACTGAAGGGCGAAATATCGCTGAAAATTGTTGAGGGTGAGTCTAAAGATCCAGTGCTTTTAAAAATTTGCTGATTTTGTCTTCGATCTCCTGCCATTCTTCTGCTGGATCTGACCCTAGCACAATTCCTGCTCCTGAATACAGGGAAACCCGTTCCTGCTCAACCAAAGCTGAGCGGATACCTACAACAAACTCCGTGTGATCGTGACCCACAAATCCTATGGGAGCCGCATACCAACCACGGTTGAAGGGCTCCAGGTCATCGATTGCTTCCAGCGCGATATCGGTGGGAAAACCACCCATGGCAGGCGTAGGATGCAAGGCTTCAATTAAATCCGCATCGCTGGTTTCGGGATCCAGTTCAGCCTTGAAATGTTTGCAGAGATGTTGGACATGCGAAAGCCGTGTAATTTGAACTTTTTCATCCATAACCAGATTATGGCAATACTTTTCCAGGACATTTTGGATCATATCAACAACAATACTGTGCTCTCTAACTTCTTTCTCTGAATTCAGCAGTGCTCTGGCGTAGCGTTCATCATCGCGAGTTGTTAGTCCTCTGGGTCGAGTGCCTGCGATGGCTTCGGTATGGAGTGTACGTCCTTGTCGTCTAAACAATCTCTCCGGTGTGGCTCCTAGAAAGGCATGACCTTCATCTGCCTGGAAATAGAAATTAAAAGTTTCTTCTGTCATTCTCCTCAGGCGTAGCAAATAGGCAACTGGATCTACTGGATCATTGAAGGTCAGCGTAGCTTTTCTAGCCAGAACAACTTTCTCGTATTTGCCGTCACCCATTTCTTCCAGGGCAGTATCCAGGGAGGATTGCCATTCAGCCCGATCCGGGATATCCCGCCGATGAAGAATAGTACGCTCTTCCCAATCACTCAATGTGAGTTCAAATTGAACATCATCAAGCTGTCTGGTGAGGTCACCAGGCAATTTGGAATCTCTGCCTTCGTGCAGAAAGTTGTATACTAAAAACGTCCCGGCTTCAGATCGATGAAGCTCAAATTGAGGAATGATGAAGCGATAGGCGCCAAAACTTTTCCATTCCTGAGAGGGTTTGCTGCCTCGATTGAATTGGAAACCGCCGTAATAACGGAGTTCTGGATATTTTGGATCCAGAAATAGATGTAATTCTTGAAAGAGTTTTTTTAGGTCAGGAGTTTCCTGTCCTGAGATTTCATGAGCAACCCCAATACCAGCCATTTTAAATTCCTGGTTGCGATTTGCCCAGTAAGTCTTGATGGGAATGGATTGACAGGCCAACCATTGCATAGCTGCTACATTTTCAACTTCCACTTTACATCGAATCATGCGAGGTACATTACCTGATTGAAATTCCAGACAGGCATTTTGAATTTGTTCAAGGAGGCGAAGTTTAGCAGTTGAAAATGATAAAGGGTCCATATTAACCAGATTTAGTTCTCAGAATGTAGATGCGGGATATCGCTGAAAGCGTTGAAGTGTTTCATCTGACATAGCGACTATTTACTGTAAAGCCTAGTAGTGGGCAAACACTATTTTTCGTGTAGGGAGAAGATCCAGGTTTGGTGAGATGACAGAATTTAGCAACCCTTGTTTCACCGTTATCAGCGATTAAATTCCTCCTCGCAAAGGAGGGGCAAATTGGCCTTACAGATGTTAACAAATGTCAGCATTGCTTTCATATATAGAGATGCAGCATTTAAATCTGAAACAACTTCACAAACTCACCTAGGCGAAACATTGGCAGTGCTCGAGGAGCAAGGCGATTGGCTTCGCGTAAGACAGGAAGATGGCTATGAAGGCTGGGTAGCGCGGTTCTTTATCGTGGAAAAACCTGCTAGGTGGGAAAATCATACATTTTACCACCATGGTGAGCAAATTTCCTGGATACATCAGAGTCCTGATAGTCAATCAAGTAGCATCCGGGATATTACTCTCTTATCACGGCTCCCCATGTTAGACCAACAAAGGGGATGGGTGCATTTGCTTTTACCAGACGGTGTCCAGGGGTGGGTTAAAAACAGTCCACGGGCTTTGATGGATTCCGTTGATGTGGAGCAGCTGATTCAAACCGCCTTACGATTTCAGGGGATCCAATACCATTGGGGTGGCCGATCACCCAAGGGTTTTGATTGCTCTGGTTTTGTCCAAACCGTATATGGTTTGAATGGAATAAAACTCCCTCGGGATGCCTACCAGCAAGCTGATATTGGCACCAGGGTTGACGATGATTTTGCAAGCTGGGCAGCTGGAGACTTGATATTCTTTTCTGAGAGAACAGCAAAGATCTCCCATGTCGCCATAGCTCTAGGGGACGGAGATTTTATTCATGCCTCAGGTTTTGTGAAATTGAATAGTCTAAACCAAGAACATCCAGATCTTTTTCTTGAAAAATATGCGAAATTATTCACTAGAACCATGCGTGTCCTATAAAATTGAAGATGCTTAAATTATGAGTGAAACACAAAAAGATAAAAAGCCAATCCTGCTTTCAGGAATTCAACCTTCAGGACATCTAGCCCTCGGGAATTATGTAGGGGCGATGCGGAATTGGGTCCAGATGCAACAAGATTATCTGGGCATTTTTATGGTCGTCGATATGCATGCTATCACGGTTCGGCAGAAGCCTGCTGATCTAAGAAATAGATGCTTGTCCTTTGCCGCACAATATCTGGCAGCAGGCATTGATCCTGAAGAAAATGTCATTTTTATTCAATCTCATGTACCTCAGCATGCCGAACTTGCCTGGGTGTTAAACTGTTACACCTACATGGGTGAATTGAACAGAATGACACAGTTTAAGGATAAATCAAAGCGTCATGGGGACAATATCAATGCAGGTTTATATGCTTATCCTGCACTGATGGCTGCGGATATTCTGCTATATCAAACAGATCTCGTTCCTGTGGGTGCTGATCAAAAACAACACCTCGAGTTAACCCGAGATATAGCAAGTCGGTTTAACAATACATATAGTCCCACCTTTAAAGTTCCAGAGCCATTTATTCCCAAGGCTGGAGCGAGAATCATGAGCCTACAAGATGTGGATAAAAAGATGTCCAAGTCTGATAGCAACGAGAATAATTATATATCTCTACTGGATCCACCTGATGTATTGAGACGCAAAATTAAACGCGCAGTTACTGATTCTGCCAGTGAGATTACACCAGAATCACTCAATCGGCCAGGAATTGGAAATTTGTTGACTATCTATGCCATATTGAATGATATGCAAGCATCTGAGGTTGTTACTCGTTTTGAAGGCCAACAGTATAGCGGATTTAAAGGTGAGCTGGCTGATGCTCTGGTTGCCTTTTTAGAACCATTTCAAGAGCGCTATGACAAAATCATGAGTGACAAGGGTTATCTCAACGGGATACTGGATGAAGGAGCTGGCCGAGCGAGGTATATGGCTTCAAAAACCATCAGTAAAGTCTATCGAAAATTAGGATTTGTACCCGCCGGACGTTCCTGATGAAAAATCAACTCCACCGTATCGATCTTGAAATGTTTGAAGGTCCCCTGGACCTGTTGTTGTTTTTGATTAAACGCGATGAATTAAATATTTATGATATCCCCATTGCTCAAATCACAAAAGATTTTCTCGAATATGTTGATCTTGCCAAGGAACTGAAACTTCATTCTGCAGGTGATTTTGTGCTCATGGCTGCCACGCTGATGAAAATCAAAGCCCGTATGTTGTTACCCATTGAAGCCAATGGTGATGAGGAGATAGAAGATCCTCGCACCGAGCTGATGAATATGCTACTCGAATACAAACGGTACAAGGAAGCTACCGCGACATTTTCTGAAATGGAGCGATTCGAGCGCCCACACTATTATAATATTCCGGCAACATGGAGTCCCCAACAAGAGGATAACACAGCTATCCTGGAGGATGTCAAGCTTTATGATATTATGCTTACCTTCCAATACCTCATTAAAAACTATGAGGAACCTGTGACTCATTCTGTTGCAGTTGAGGAAGTCACACTGAGCGAGCAAATCGGATTTCTGAACGGTTTGCTTCAGGCCAATGCCAAATTGAGTTTTGCCGGTCTACTGGAGAAATTTGAATCTCGTTTGGTTGTGGTGGTTACTTTTCTGGCAATACTTGAAATGTTGAGAAATCGTCAGGTCAAAGTAAAACAATCAAAATTGTTTGATGATCTACTTATATCAAGAGGTAAAACCTTTGGAAATTAATGAATTAAAACAGATCGTTGAAGCCTTGTTGATTGCCACTCCGGAACCGTTGACAGAAGCTCGTTTTAATACGTGCCTGGGTGATAGTAGTAGCAGAATTCCCCTTGGCGAAGTCATTAGCGAATTGTCTTCGGATTATGAAAAATCAGATAGAGCATTCTTTATCAAAGAAGTTGCCGGAGGTTATCAGATTGTCACCAATGCTCAATTTGAACCTTTTATCAAAGGGCTCTTTTCAAAATCTGGAAAACTCCGTTTATCTCAGGCTGCACTTGAAACCCTGGCTATTGTCAGTTACAAGCAACCTGTCACCAGGAACGATATTGAATCGATTCGGGGCGTTAGTTCAGACTCGTCATTGAGAACCTTGTTAGATCGAAAATTATTGGAAATTCGAGGTCGGGAGGATGGTCCTGGACGTGCCCTCCTTTATCGTACAAGTACAGAATTCTTACAGTATTTCGGTCTTAACTCAGTCAAAGATTTGCCACGACTCAGAGAAGTTGAGGATATCTTGGCCGAGGATCAGGACGAACTGGTTTAGCCAGCAATAATTTTTCGAGATCATATAAAACATCTTGAGTAATATGACTGAAAATCCTGAAGAGCAGATACGCTTTAATCGTTATCTGGCTATGGCTGGTCTTGGTTCACGACGAGTGTGTGATGACCTGATCCAAAAAGGTTTGGTGACGATCAACAGCCAGGTTGAGAGTAATCCGGCGACACGTGTTAATCCAGCAACAGATGTAGTCATATTTCAGGGGAAGCAAATCGTTCTTGAAGCAAACTATCAATATTATCTTCTGAATAAGCCCACGCAGGTTATCACTACCACAAATGATCCTTACGGCAGGACCACAATCATAGATTTAGTTCCTTCAAAGGAGAGAATCTATCCGGTGGGAAGGTTGGATTACGATACCACCGGGGTTATCATCTTAACCAATGATGGTGATCTGGCATATAGTCTGACCCATCCAAAGTTTCAGATACCAAAAACCTATTCCGTTCGTGTGTTGGGGCAAGTGAGTAAGGATGACCTGGACCGCATACCGCTTGGCATAAATATTGAAGCTAAAACACCTGCAATCGCAGAGATTCTTGATTACAACTATTTCGAAAGATTTACTGAAATCAGACTCATTCTTAGGGAGGGTCGTAAACGCGAAATAAAGAGAATTTTTATGGCTCTGGGTCACAAGGTGGTCAAACTCCACCGAGAGCAATTTGCATTTTTAAGAGTAGATGATCTACCCCTGGGGAAGTATCGGGAGCTGTCAAATACAGAGATCGCAAAATTGAAGGAATTGGCACATGGACATTAAAGGGAAACGCGTATTGATTTTTGGTGGTTGGGGACTTGTTGGTCAAGCTATTGCCAAACAATTACTGGAAGAAAAACCATCTGAGTTGATTGTGACCTCATTGAGGGAGAATGAAGCTGAAGAAATCCAGACCATTCTGGAAAATCATCCTCTCAATCAAGGGACAAAAATAATTTCGGTTCATGGTGACCTTTTTGTACGTGATGAGTTAAGCTATCTATCTAAAGCAGATATTTATTCCAAACCTGAGCAGGTAGAATTAATGATTCATGATATTTACGATGATCTTGGTCCTGATATCATTAATAACTCCAAATTATATCAGATTATGGATGCTCATAAACCACAGATACTCATCGACTGTATCAATACTGCCACAGCCTTTGCATATCAGAATGTATATCAGATAGTTGCTGAGCTCCGAGCCCAAATAAATGATATCCGCAAAGGCAGATCTGGCGATGACAAGCTGATTGAGACGGTTGAACGAATGATTTCCACCCTCTACATCCCACAATTAATTCGTCACGTACAAATACTCATCGAAAGTATGCGTAAGGCTGATACTAAATTGTATTTAAAGGTAGGTACCAGTGGAACTGGTGGAATGGGTTTTAATATTCCTTATACACATTCTGAAGACAAACCTTCCAAAATGCTCATGAGTAAGTCCTCGCTAGCTGGAGCCCATACGATGTTGCTGTGGTTATTAGGTCGCACCCCGCATGCACCCATCGTAAAGGAAATAAAACCCACTGCAGCCATTGCCTGGAAAAAAATTGGCTACGGCAAGGTCATTAAGCGTGGAAGTCACATTCCGCTCTTCGATTCAGTACCGAGTGAGGCAACCGTGTTAGGCAATACTCTGAGCAAGTCGCCAGAATCTACCTGGGACCGGCTCGGGGATGAATGTCTGGAATCCGTCTATATTGATGCTGGAGAAAATGGCTACTTCTCTGCTGGGGAATTCTCGGTTTTGACTGGGGAAGGGCAGATGGAGTTTGTCACTCCAGAGGAAATTGCAGATTTGACACTTCTGGAGATACGGGGTGGAAACACAGGTAACGACATTATATCCAGTCTTGATTCATCCGTTCTGACTCCTTCATATCGTGCCGGGTTGATTCGTAAGGATGCCCTGGAAAAGATGGAAGCCCTTGAAGAAAAGACCGGGAAAGACAGTGTGGCTTTCGAGCTGCTGGGTCCACCCCGATTAACAAAGCTATTGTATGAAGTATACATCTTAAAGCAACTCAAAGGCAATATCTCAGCTGTATTAGAAGCTGATGCTGAGGAACTGGCAGCTCAGATGGAAACAGAAATTCTCAGCAATAAAGAATTGCGATCTACAATCCTCTCCGTTGGTACACCGATTTTGTTGAAAGATGGTCATACCTTTTTACGCGGTCCTGATATTTCAGTACCCAATTTTGAGGGTCGCACGGTACTTGATATAACCCCTGAAAATGTTGAGAAGTGGACCAGTGGTGGTTGGCTGGATCTGCGTAAATCAAATATCCTCATATGGCAAGAACGACTTGAATCATTGGGTGATGATATGGAGAAGGAAACCAAACAGGATTTTTCTTCTTACTACTTCAGAAATAGACGGTTTCTAGGGGCAACCCAACGTATGGATATTGGTATCATCGTAAATTGGGTGCTGGAGTACGAGGATAAAGGGTATCGGATCAAGTAGTCACAACAGTCTCCTCCTTATTAAATTCAATTATTTAGGTCAGTTATTCTGGGTTGTGTTGGCATCAATGGTCGTCTATATTGCGCGGCTTTGAAACGAGTATATAAAATAATATTGATTAAAGCGGCTTTTTGAAATGATTATTGCTATTGATGGCCCTGCTGCTTCCGGAAAGAGTTCAACGGCTCACGGTGTTGCCCAAAAATTAAATTTTCGACACATCGATACCGGTGCAATGTATCGGGCTATCACATTAAAAATAATCAATGAGAACATTGATTTATCGAAGGTTGACAAGCTTCAGGATATGTTGGATGGACTTGATTTAGAAGTCTCATTTAATGAAGATAGTCAGGAAATCTACCTTGATGGAACGCTATTGGGTGAGGAAATTCGATCTCCCGAGGTAACTGCCCTTGTGGCAGATGTCAGCGCTATTGCTGGCGTGAGGAAGCGTTTATTAGGTGTTCAGCGAGAGGTCGCCAAATCCCATGATGTTGTCCTTGAGGGTCGCGATATAGGGACGGTTGTTTTCCCTGACGCGGATATCAAGATCTACATGGTGGCTGATGTGCGAGTTCGAGCTTTACGTAGGCAGAAGGACTTTGCTCAACAGGGCATCGATAAATCAGTAGAAGAATTGGAAAAAGCGATTCTCGAAAGAGATGAACATAATGCCAAGCGTAAGTTGGCACCAATGAAAGCAGCAAAAGATGCAATTACTCTCGATACTACAGAATTAAGTATCGATGATCAGATAGAATTTATTGTCTCCAGGGTGGAGACAGCGAAGTCAAATGGAGGAAACTTAATGACCAAGAAACAAGACAAGGATGCAAAGGTTGATGAAGTAGAAAAAGCAGCCGAAGTATCCGCTGAACCCCAAGACGCCGTCGAGACGACGCCCGCCGAGGAAACCCCAGAAGCCCCTGCTGAAGAAGCCGTGGCCGAAACAGCACCTGAAGAAGCGACTAAAGAAGCAGCACCAGAAGTTGCTGTTGGAGAAGCACCTGCGGAGAAAGTTGAAGAAACCACCGAAGCGGTTTCTGAAGATACTGCTGTAGTAGAAGAAGAACCTGTTGTTGAGGCAGAACCAGTGGCTGAGGCTGCTGAAGAAGTAGCTCCGGAAGCAGAGCTTACTGAAGAAGCTGCCCCCAGCGATGCTCCTATCGATGCCCCCAGCGATACTCCTGATGTTTCTCAAGGGAAACGTGCCTTGATGAATGATCTTTTTGCTGAGATTAAAACCCTAAAGCAGGGTGAATTACCTGAAGATCAGGAAGTAACCAGCAAAGAGGCAATTGCTTACCAGGAATTGTTAGATCATGCGGTGATTGATCTGGATCAGCAGTCGCTGGTTCAAGCTCGTATCATTTCAGTGAGTGATAAAGAGGTTATGGTGGACTTTGGATTCAAATCTGAAGGTCTCGTTCCTCGTCATGAATTTGATGATGATGTACCGGAAATCGGTGATACCATTGAGCTCTTTTTAGAGCGTATCGAAGACAAACTTGGCCAGGCTGTGTTGTCCAAACGCAAAGCTGAATTCATGGGTGTCTGGAATAATGTTAAGCAGAAATATGCTGATGCTGAGACTGTTGAAGGTACCATTTCCCGTCGTATCAAGGGTGGCATGGTTGTAAATATCCTCGGTGTTGATGCATTCTTGCCTGGTTCACAGCTGGATGTAAGACCCATCAGAGATTTCGATGCTTATGTAGGAAAAACTTTCGAATTCAAGATCGTTAAGGTCAACGAATTTCGTAAAAATATTGTCGTCTCCCGTAAGGAATTACTCGAAGAGAGCCTTAAGGAACAACGCAGTAAACTTTTGGAAGAAATCGAAGTTGGCCAGATTCTCGAAGGTCGGATTAAAAACATCACCGATTTTGGTGTGTTTGTTGACCTGGGTGGAATCGATGGTCTGCTCCATATCACCGACCTCTCTTGGGGTCGTGTTAATCATCCATCAGAGGTTGTCGGTCTGGATGAGGATATCATGGTTAAGGTTATCGATTATGATACAGTCAAACAGAGAGTTTCCTTGGGTCTCAAACAGCTCAAACCCCATCCTTGGGAAAGTGTTGTTGCAAAATACCCAGAAGGTACAACTGTCAATGGTAAGGTTGTTAGCCTTGCTAACTATGGTGCCTTTGTTGAACTGACTGCTGGTGTTGAAGGACTTGTTCACATCTCAGAGATTTCATGGACTCAGCACATAAAACATCCTTCAGATGTATTTACTGTGGGTGATGAGATTGATGCCATTGTGCTTTCTGTCGATGCTGAAAACCATAAAATCTCCCTCGGAGTAAAACAGCTACAACCCGACCCATGGACAACCATTGAAGAGAAATATCTCGTTGGTTCGGTCCATGAGGGAACTGTCCGAAACCTGGCACAGTTTGGTGCTTTCATTGAACTTGAAGAAGGTATCGACGGTTTGGTTCACATTTCTGATCTATCGTGGACGAGTAAAGTTCGCCATCCCAAGGAAATCGTGAATCGTGGTGACAAAATTATGGTGAAAATCCTTGATATTTCTCAGAGTGAACGCAAAATCTCTCTTGGAATCAAGCAGGCCCAGGAAAATCCATGGCCAGAGCTGAAGGATCGTTTTGCTGTTAATACATCCCATAAGGGTACAGTTATCAAGCTTCTTGAAAAGGGTGTCATCCTTAGCTTCCCAGATACTGATGTAGAAGGAATTATTTCATTGGGCAACTTCCGCAAGAAGGAACGCAAAGAAATCCTGGATCAGTTTGAAGTGGATGCTGAAGTTGACGTGAAGGTTGTTGAAGTTGACGCGACTGAGAAAAAAGTTGTGGTCAGTCATGCTTCAGCCATCAAGGATAAAGAACGCAATGATATCGATGAGTTTATCCGTGGTCAAGACCAGGTAAGTGATAAACTTGAGATACCAGAGGCTATTCTTAGCAAAATCCGTGAAGCTGAAGAAAAACCCGTTGCGAAGGCTGAAAAGAAACCAGCTGCAAAAGCTGAAAAGAAGCCAGCTGCAAAAGCTGAGAAGAAGCCAGCTGAGAAAGCTGAGAAGAAGCCCGCCAAGAAAAAGGCTGCTCCTAAAAAGACAAAAGTAGAGAAGGTCGAGGAAGTAGAAGAGGTTGAGGTAGCTCCAGAAGTTGCTGAGACCCCTGAAGAAGTGAAAGAGGCTCCTGAAGCCCCAGAAACTGAAGCAGGTGATACAGATGAGGGAGAGAAGGAGTAAATCACTCCTGATCCAAACTCATCGGGTTAGCAAAACTACCCCGATTTGAAATATAAAGGCGATGTTTATCTTGTTTTTTGGGTACATCGCCTTTTCATTTTTACCAAAATGTTGTTTTGAAAACAACACAATGAAAAGTGTCGAAGGCTTTGTGCCTGAAGACAATAAATTTATATTAATCGAATGTTAAAAAGAATATTCACAACAGACGTTCAGATAAAATTGGGATCGGTGATCCTGGCAATTTTGCTTTGGTTCTTTGTTGTCACCGACATTGAGTATTATTTTGATTTAGATATTCCTCTGCGAATTGACGGACTTTCTGAAGAGAAGGCCTTTAATAATGAAATTCCAGAAATGATTACTGCAAGATTCAGAGGAAAAGGTCATACACTTCTTTGGGCTAATATGACCATGCCGTTGTCAGAGACCGGTTTGATCCTGGATTTGACCAAAACCAAGAACACCCAGGTTTATTATCTAAATCAGTATTATGCTGAACATCCCGATAAATTTATTATGCCCAGGGATTACAAGTTAGATCTGCTACACATTGTTGAGCCAGAATCAATATGGGTAAGTGTTGAACGCATGGCTCATAAAGAACTCAATATAAATGTACAAGCTGATATTGAACCTGCATTGGGATATATGCTAGTTGGTGATTTCAGAGTCATACCGAGCAAGGTGATGGTGCATGGACCTGTTTCACTGCTCAATGAACTAACCAGTATCACAGTTCCACCTTTCCAGATATCCGATGTTGATGCAGATGTGTCAATTTCACTCCCGATCTCTATGGAACCATCTCAGCTATTTAGCCTGGATACATCGGCCGTGACCCTGAGTGCAGATATTCAGAGTATCGGAGCGGTTGAATTTATGAATATTCCGATCAGGCTGGAAAATGTTCCCCGAAACGTAGAAGTCTCTGTAATTCCCCAGTTCATTGGGTTGGAGGCAGAAGGTGGCTTGGATAGGCTTCTAGAGCTTAAACCTGAAGATTTTATTGTGAGTTTTGATTATCGAGCTCATTGGAATCAGAATGAACAATTATATGTGCCTGAAGCTGTCCTACCCATCGGTGTTAAGCGAGTTAATAGATTTATTCCCGAAAAAATAGAGATCGTACAAAAATAAATGCAAGATACTGTGATCCTGGGGATCGAAACATCCTGTGACGAAACCGCAGCAGCTCTTTTTCGCGGACCTGAAATGATTCACCACATTACCGCAACACAACTTGTGCATACCAGTTATGGAGGGGTGGTCCCTGAATATGCTTCTCGGGAGCATAATAAATTGCTGGGCCCCGTTGTCCGTGGCGTGTTGGAGCAAGCAGATATGTCCCTTTCAGATGTGGAGGGGATTGCCGTAACCCAAGGACCGGGCCTGGCTGGTGCGTTGTTGGTTGGCTTGAGCTATGCCAAGGGTCTTGCTCTAGGTTTAGATATTCCGCTATATGGCATCAATCATATTGAAGGTCATATATTTGCAAATTTTATTGGCCAGGATACCCTGCCGACGCCCTTTTTATGTTTGCTGGTTTCAGGAGGTCACACTCAACTGATTCATGTTGAGAATGCCAGAGACTACAAATTGATTGGACAGACTCGGGATGACGCAGCTGGAGAAGCCTTCGACAAGGTGGCCAGATTGTTAGGTATTGGATACCCCGGTGGGCCGCTCATTGATAAAATGAGTAAGACAGGAAATTCAAATTTCCATCACTTCCCGCGGAGTTCTTTTAAGGATAGTTATGACTTTTCCTTTTCTGGTCTTAAAACAAATGTACTTCAATATATCTCAAAACAGGATCCGGGGTTTATCAAGCTGCATTTGCCTGATATCGCAGCCAGTTTTCAGGAGGCTGTAGTTGATGTTCTTTCCAGGCAAACCCTGCAGGCAGCACGTGATCTCGGTCATGAGCGGATTGTATTAGCCGGTGGTGTTGCTGCTAACTCAAGGCTAAGAGCGAGGATGGTAGAACTCGCTGAGGAAGAAGATAAAACACTTTTCCAGCCTGACTTGCGCTATTGTACAGATAATGCAGCGATGATTGCTTATATGGGGTATTGGAAAGCCAGCGCTCAAGGACCCGATTCACTGGATATTGCGGCTGTTCCAAATTTAAAACTCAGTTTTGGCGGCTAAATGAAACTACCATATGGTTTTTTCATCGAAACCGATTTCAACGGGAACGGCTCATTATTTCTAGTTCTACTGATGCTGGGTATCGTTTTTATTTACCTGATGAACAAACCCAGGAAGACCGATCAATCTCGTTTCGACAGTTGGTTGAACTGGGTTATTCCGTTCATACGGAGTGTCGCATTAGGCATACTTCTCTTGCTTCTTTTTGCTCCACAAATATCCCTTTACAGGCAGTATACAATTCCCAATAGATTGGCGGTCGTTATAGATCAATCCAGAAGTATGGGAAAAGCATGGGAGGGTGATGTAGAAGAACTGCAACATTCGATTTCCAATACGATTGAGATACTGGAAGCAAATCACTCAGTCGATGTATGGACGATGGGTGGTGAGAAGATCACTTCTGACCATTTAGCATTTGAGAACGAATTAAGTGTTTTTGACTGGAATCCACTCACAATCAATGGTCTGGATGGCAGCGACCTGTACAGTGAGGTTTTTTTAATTTCAGATGGTCATCTGAATGGGGGACGGTCCCCGCTGGACCTGGAATGGTCCAAATCTCTTGTAGTAAATGTTGTCTATCCTCTCACTGCAAAACCAAACGTTTCATTAGAGCTGGTTGATCTGAGTTATGCCTCTGATGAAAACATCAACGGGGAAATCCTTATTCAAGCTAAAGTACATCAGGAAGGACTACTGGGAAGACAAGCTCGCGTACAAATTTTCTCAGAATTGGATCAGATCCTGGGTGATAAGCATTTCCAACTCAGTCAGAGCTTTCAAGACATCGATATACAGATCCGTTCAGCCAATGATATTAACATGCGAGTAAAAGTAAAATTGGTTCTAGAAGGGGGTGAGTTCCTCACCGAACAATTATTTGATATATATCAGGAAAATCAACAACCCTCAGTATTAATTGTGAGTGAGAGAATCAATGATTTACATAAATTTTTGGTCCAGAGTTTTTCAGACTCTGCTTACCAAGTATATGTTATTCAGGGAACCAAACTGGCAGGTACTCATTCTGAGGAGCGGGTGATTCCTGATAAATTAGATTTAATTGTTCTCAATTCTCCCGGCGAAAGGGCGTATGAAGAGATTTCCCAGTCCACTTTCGACCTTAAAACGCACTCAAAAACTCCAACGATCCTGTTTTACAAAGGAATTGAAAGGTTGCATCCTCAATGGGTTGCATTGCTTGGGGAAACGGCAGTTCAAGCTAAGACTGTTCCCAGTCCCCAAACCAGTTTTTGGAGTGAAAATTCGATGGAGCATACTTTCTATCTGGGATTACTGGGACGTGGCTATGTTCCAAGTGACCTCATGGATTTTGCCCCCATTGCTGGACCAACCTATCGTTTGGATACAGAAGGTGCAGATCTCTTAATGGCTGGTGTTGGTTCTACAGCCAATACCGTCTTGAGCCTAGGCGATCAACCTCCCCGGGCAATTTTTTCCGGGAGCGGGTTTTGGAGATGGTTTTTCCATCCTCAATCAAAGTCTTCTTTTGAAAAACTGTGGAATTATCTCCTCGTTTATCTGGAAGAAATCTCATCATTTATTCCAGTCCAGATTGATATTCCTGAACAAAGCGCAGCAACTGGCTCCTATATCATGGCTGATGTGACTATAAAGGATCTCGATAATCGTAATATTAAGGCGGCTGAATTGAGGGCCTGGCAGGAAGACGAAATGGGAGGCAAAATACCCCTGAACCTTTCACGGAATCAGCAGGGAGTTTATCAGACACAAGTGGATACCAAGCATCCCGGGGAGCAACTCATCATCGCTGAGGCTTATCGATTTGGGGAACTATGGGGTAGAGATACGAGTAGGATTCACTTGATGAGCTTTAATGGAGAAGATCAGAGCAGGGGTGTTGACGAAGTATTTCTTGCTCGTCTGGCATCTCGCAGTGGGGGACAAGTTATCCAATCTCAGGAAGATGATTTACCCATTTTACCCACGGAAACAATACCGAGAGAATCCTCTTTTCACTTCGGAGGAGTTAGGTCACCTATGCTCTTTGCAATGCTACTACTCCTATTGACTTTTGAATGGATTTGGAGACGGAGAAGCGGGCTCCTATAGGGATTTAACTTTCTGTCAACTGGCAAGCCGTCTATATTGCCATGCTTTTTTAGGAATTGATAATTAATGGGGATTGAATGAAAAATATTTGCATCATTGGAACGGGTTATGTGGGTCTCGTTAGTGGGGCTGGGATGGCTGATTTTGGTAATTCGGTTATTTGCGCGGATATCGATACAAGTAAGATTGATATGCTTCAAGATGGTGGCATACCGATTTATGAACCAGGTCTTAAAGAACTGGTGGAGCGCAATGTTAATGCGGGTCGACTTAGCTTCAGTACAGATATTGCAGCTTCCGTAAAAAATGCTGAAGTTGTTTTCATCGCGGTGGGTACGCCCATGGGTGACAACGGAGAAGCAGACCTCAAGGCAGTTGAAGCCGTCGCGACGACCATTGCAAAAAACCTGAATGGTTATAAAATTATTTGTACTAAATCAACCGTACCAGTTGGTACAGGCGCTCGCCTGGAAGCATTGATAACAAGGGAAAAAGAATCTGACTATGATTTTGATGTCGTCTCCAACCCTGAATTCTTGAGAGAAGGTTCAGCGGTTAAAGACTTTCTTATCCCCGATCGTGTTGTTTTAGGGGTAAGTAACGAGCACGCCGGGGATGTGATGCAGGAAGTCTATCGCTCATTATTTATCAACGAAACCCCAATAGTGGTAACCAATGTACCTTCAGCTGAGATGATCAAATATGCCTCGAACGCCTTTCTGGCTGTGAAAATATCTTTCATCAACGAGATGGCCAATCTGGCTGACAAAGTGGGTGCTGACGTACATACTATTGCCAGAGCCATGGGTCTGGATGGCCGTATCAGTTCAAAGTTTCTCCACCCGGGTCCCGGCTATGGCGGGAGTTGCTTCCCCAAGGATACGGAAGCACTTGTATATACCGGTGAACAGTATGGTGTTGACTTTCAAGTAGTGAAGGCAGCCATTGGGGCCAATAAACATCAGAGAGATGTCATTTTGGCCAAGGCCAGGGAGCTATTACCTGAATTGAAGAGCAAGACAGTTGCTATCCTGGGGTTGGCGTTCAAAGCGAATACGGATGATGTTCGGGATAGTCCTGCATTGGAAATCATACAGGGCTTGGAAGAGGCTGGTGCGATAGTGAAGGCCTATGATCCCATCGCCTCAGAAAACATGAAGAAGTTTTTCCTCCCCGATCTGGATACACGGGAATCTGTGGTGGAGACGGTTACAGATGCTGATCTTGTTATCATACTGACTCCATGGAATGAACTCCGTGGGCTAGGATTAGAGGATTTGAAGGAGCATCTCAATGCTCCAAATATTGTGGATGCACGCAACGTGTTGAGTGTTGATAAGTTGAAAGAACATGGCTATAACTACAGGAATGTAGGCCGTAGCAACATATAATCAATTTTAGCAAGTAGAAAAGTTTGTAAGGGTCTAGATGGAACATTTATTAAAGCGAATAGAGAACAAAGATATCACAGTAGGTATAGTTGGACTGGGCTATGTGGGACTTCCCCTGGCTGTTGAATTTGGAAACGCCGGTATCCGTACTATTGGTATCGATGTGAACCAGGCCAGAGTAGATCAACTGAACGCCGGGGAGAACTATATCCAGGATGTAAATGATGCTGACCTGAAAGCCCTGGTTGAGGCCGGGACCTTCTCAGCAACTACAGACTTCTCGAGTATCAAGCATATTGATGCGATCTGTATCGCGGTACCAACCCCCTTGAGTAAGACCAAAGATCCTGATATCACCTATATACTGGATGTGAACAGAGAGCTGGTCAAGTATGTCCACAAAGATCTTATCATTGTTCTGGAAAGCACCACCTATCCCGGGACAACCCGTGAACTCCTACAACCTGCCCTGGAAGCATCTGGTCTAAAGGTAGGTACCGATGTGTACCTGCTCTTCTCACCTGAACGAGTTGACCCAGGTAACCCTGTCTATCATACAACCAATACACCCAAGGTTATTGGTGGAGTAACTGAGAACTGTCTCAAGCTGGGTATGGCTGTCTATAGCCATGTTATGGATGAACTCGTCCCCGTTTCCTCACCTGAAGCAGCTGAACTGACCAAGCTGCTGGAAAACACCTTCAGAAGCATCAATATTGGCCTGGCCAATGAGATGGCCATCATGTGTGCCAAGCTGGGTGTGAATGTATGGGAAGTGATTGATGCAGCTGCTACCAAACCATTTGGCTTTATGAAGTTTACCCCTGGACCCGGATTAGGAGGTCACTGTATCCCAATTGACCCTCACTATCTGTCCTGGAAGATGAGAACCCTTGATTACAAGGCTCGTTTTATTGAATTGGCCAGCGAGATTAATGCTGGTATGCCTGAGTATGTTACTGATCTGGTGGCTGATGGATTGAATGGCATGTCTAAGAGTATCAATGGCTCACAGATCCTCTTGCTGGGTATGGCATATAAGCCTGATATTGATGATGTGAGAGAATCGCCTGCTTTGGATGTATACTCTCTATTAGAAGCCAAGGGAGCTAAGGTCAGTTTTCATGATCCCTATGTGAGTGAGATTAAGTTTGATTCGAGGGTTGAGCAGACCATCGACCTTGATCACAACTCCCTCGATCAATATGACTGTGTGGTTATCACTACCAACCACTCCCAGTATGATATCAAGGCTATTGTAGAGCACTCAAAGCTCATTGTTGACACCCGTAATGCTACTAGTGGTATGGGGAATGGGCAAATCATTAAGTTGGGAGCAAATTAAGAATGGCTCAAAAAATGTTCATGTTAGTATTGTTGATCCCACTAGCAATATTTTCACAGAGATTTGGTGTCACTGAAGTAAATCCCGCAGTCCAACCGGAAAGTATTTTACCTGCCGCATTAGATGAGCAAGACCAAACACAGCAAGTGACCTTAGAGCTACCTATAAATGATTCCACATTTATGATTGGACCTTCTGATAAGTTTTCGATAAGTATTGAGGCAGGGGAAACAACCACTTTTATTGGTGTAGTTACTCCTGGTGGAAGTCTGTTGATACCAAAGGTTGGCAACATAGAACTATTTGGAAAAACATTACGTGAAGCAAAGTTGAGTATTCGAGATAGGATACAAGCAAATTATCGGCAAAGTCGTGTAACCATAGATCTGATTGGGATTCGAGAATTCTCGGTACCAGTGACTGGAGCAGTATCAGAACCAGGTTTCTATGTATCAACTCCTGTCATGCGAGTCTCAACGATAATTAGCATGGCGAGCCCAAATTCATTGGCAGATATTACACAAGTTCGAATAACTGATAAGATGGGAAAAGAGCAAATTGTAAACATTTCCGAATTTTTCTCTGCGGGGAATTTATCTGATAACCCGACGCTAAATGATGGTGATCAAATTCACATTCCACATTCGGACATTAGCAATTCTGTTGTTGTTGTAAGGGGGGCAGTTCAGGATGGTGGATATCTATCAATCTTACCCAATGAAACGCTGGCATCCCTCGTTTCCCGAAAGATAGAATTTAAAAAAGATGCGGATTTAGAAAATGTTAAGATTATACGCTCTGGCAAAGAGGGTCTGCAATTTATTACTGTGAAGCCCTCAGAGTTCAACAGTTTTGTTCTGCTGGGGAGAGATGAGATAGAATTTCTTTTTGAACAACCCATAAATGTTCTGGGTTTTGTTGCTGCCCCAGGGTCTTATCAATTTATCCCAGGCTATACCTCGAGTGACTATATAAATCTTGCTGGAGGAATTCTTCCAGCTGGTGCTACGAAGGGCGTTAAAATAATTCGTAAGAATGGTGATATTCTTCGAGGTAGCGATGTCATTATCCAACGCGGGGATATAATCGAAGTTCGCAGATCAACCATAAACATTTTAGTTGGAGAAATCAGTATTCTCCAATTTGCTTCGACACTAGCAACACTGGCCCTCGCATATAGTGCAGTTAATTAATTTACATAATAACGAGATTCGAACATGATAAAATTATTTATGGAATTTGTTAAGGCTGATTTAAAGAAGCTAATCCCACTATCTATTATTTATGGGATAGTGGTCATATTATTTTTGTTAATACTTCCTAAAACTTTTAAGTCTTCTGCAATTTTACTCCCACCTGTGGATGATAGTAATATTGGTATTGCAGGAGCGCTCTCAAGTCTTCCATTTGGGGGCTTATTAGGCGGTGAATCAAATAATGAAACGAACAGAATTGTTTCAATTATTGATAGCCGGACATTAAAGGAAGAAATTATTCGAAACTTTAATATCATGGAAGAAGGCGAATTCGAATACATAGAGCAGGGGCTGGAAGCTGTTGATGGGATGCTCTCTCAAGAGGTATTGCCTGAAGGTACTATATACCTGAGCTGTGAAACGGGTACATCATGGTTTCATCCTGAATTTGAGGAAGACAGTTGTAAGCAAACCTCACAGGACATTATTGGGTTTGTTTTAACAAAAATCGACAGCTTAAATAAATTCTACAAAAGTGAAAGAGCCAGATACAACAGAATCATGGTGGAACAACGATTCCTGCAAAATATTGAAGATTTAGCCGATGCTGAAAATGCTCTTGTTGCATACCAGAAGGAGTATAAAACAATCGCTTTTGAGGATCAGGTTAGAGCAGCTATTGAATCTTATGCTAATCTAAAAGCAGAATATTTGAAAAATGAAATAGCTTATAACGTGTTACAGCGTTCCGTACCTCAGGGTGACCCTCAACTCAGACAGAAGCGTATTGAGCTAGAGGAGATGGAAGATAAAATTTCAAATATTGAACAAAATAATTCCGAAGAGAGTGACTATTTACCTGGACTTGATAATATTCCAGGTAAGGGTTTAGATTATATACGTCTGACAAGAAATGTTGAAGTTCAATCTATATTATACAAGTTTATGATTCAACAATATGAAGAAGCAAAGCTGAAAGAATCAAAAAATACTCCCACTATTCAGGTGCTTGATCAGCCCAATTTACCGGAGAAGAAATATGGCCCCCCACGAATGAAATATTTATTCGTGTTAGGGTTAGCATATCTAGGTACCTTGATCATCTACTATTATAGAAGGGTTGAACGCCAATATCCCCACGAGTAAAAGAGTTGAGTAGTTTGCTGATTCAACCCCTTGTTGTCCTCATATTTACTGCGGTCGCATTAGGCACATTCCTGCTCTCAGAAGTATATTATACTTCATACTTTGCCACCATAGCTGGTATACTATTCATCTCAACACTCACTTATAATAAGCGGTATATCTGGGGTTTTCATGGGTTGTTTAATCTCGCAATACCATCGATTGTACTATCAATTTATACGGTTATTATCGCTATCCCCTCAATCTACATTGCTGGTACACTTGAAGAGACAGTGAGGTCCGCCTATACCTTTGCGGTGGTCAGTTTTTATTTTGTTTACCCGCTTGGATTATTGATTGGAGACATCCTTATGCCAATCAAGCCAGCTCGGTTTAATGATGTCTACGTTCAAGAAAAGGTTAAAAAAGAACTCAAGGTCAATGTCCGCCTCCTGTATGCTCTTGTCACCTTTTCTCTTATACTGTTCCTTTTCTATATGTATAAAGCTAAAACGGCACCATTTTTGGAACTTATTTTCAACCCGGGTGATGCTGCAAAATACGCTCTTATGCGGGAAGGGGCCTTTAAAACACTTAGTATGAACAGAGTTGAGCAGTATTTATTTTCCTGGAATAGGTCGCTACTCGTTCCAATAATAGCAGTGATAACTACGTTCTATATGCGGGAGAAAAAAAACTTTTCAAGGTATGCAATCGGGGCAACGATTCTCAGTTATGGTTTCTTTGTAAATATTATCACACTTGAAAAAGCTCCTGCAGCATCGCTATTTATTACCATTCTGGTGGCTATTTATCTGAGTAGGAAAAATAGAAACGTCAAATTCATATTATACGGAATCGTAATTTCGTTCATAATCCCGTTGAGTATTTACTATTTGTTACAGTTTGGTCGAGATGATATCTGGCGAGTGATATTTTTATCTCTCCTTCTTAGATTATTTATTATGCCTGCCCAGGCCCTATCATGGTACTTTGTCATATTTCCACAAATTCATGAATTTTTATTGGGACGCTCCAGTCAATTATTTTCTTGGATGCATGTTGAAGGAACCTTCCCCGTTTCTAATTATGTGATGAAGATATGGTGGGATAATCCAACTACAACGGGATTTGCAAATGCCATTTATCTTGGAAATTATTGGGCTGATTTTGGAATTTATGGTGTTTTAATCGCACATTTATTTTTTGGTTTCATAATACACTTGACATATGCTTCTATAGTGAATGCTTCAAAATACAGCATAGATTTAAAGTATATCATAGGTATTGCCATCGCTGTACCCATTTTCACTTTTGGTTTTTTCAGCTCTAATTTCACAATTCTGTATATTACGAGAGGTCTGATTGTTTGGCTGGCATTCCTCTTTTATATGAATAAAAAACAACTATTTCATGGCACTCCGTAAACAGTATTCCTATCTGCTTATTGCAAATGGGTTAGTTGCTCTAGCTGCTATCACAATAAATGCTCTGATCCCACGCATATACTCCGTGAATGAGTTGAGTAATTATATCTTTATTAAACGTATAATTACTACAATGCTAAGCATCCAGCTAGTTGGTGCTAACCTCAGTATTCCTTTCTTCTATCCAAAAGTTAAACAGCTTAGAGTTTTTATTGATGCGATCAAAATGGTCTTTCTTACTTCTCTATTCACCAACCTTCTCGTGGGATTTGTAATCTTAAAGACGGGTTTGTTTGAAGCTGACTCAATTGGATTCATCTCATTCTTACTCTTTTCACTGACCCTCGCCTACAACACACTAACTTTTTCCATAATAAGAGCTCAGCAAGCTTTCAAGAAAGCGGCATTTCAGCACAGTAAAAACATGTTTATTTATCCGATTGTTGGTCTCATAATTACTCAATCCTTGCAGCAATATTTTTTGCTGCTATTTACTATGTCCTTTATTGACAATACATATACTATTTTGCGTATACTAAAAACCCATCCCGATACTATTGATACTGATAATTCCCAGGGGGAGTATAGTATCAGTCGTCTTATCAATTATGGATTTCAACGGTTTCCGATGTTTTTCGCCCAAATTTTTATTGCAGCGTTACCGATAGTCTATCTGAAGGTTATTGGGGATATGGAAAGAATTGCTGTCTGGGGAGCTGCCTTAACCATCCTAAGGCTTGTAATCATGCTTGCAGGACCAGTCAACGTCATGGTGTTGCCAAGGTTCTCAGAAATGTTGGCTAAGGGGCAATTGGATGTAAGAGATGAAGTTTGGAAGATCAATATGGTAGCTTTAGTGGCGGGTCCACTATTGATGTTTGTTCTATATTTCTTTATGGGACCAGCAATTCAGTTGTGGATTGGGGTAGATGTAAGCTCATATCACCGGGACCTGATTATTCTTTCATTTTGTATGCCATTTATGTTATCGACCGAACTCGTGAGAGGAACTGTTGATGCTTTGCAAGCAAGAAGCCTTAATAGTTCAATATATATTGTCAGTATTCTGGTATCTGCCAGCATCGTACTACTTTATTCTTGGTTAACTAGTTTTGAGAGCTATTTATTACTCGTGTACCTACTAATTGTGTATGTCTTGATATATTTAGCTTCCATATATAGTTTGCATATAAAGATACGATTTAAAAAAGATCAAATATTATATATGATATCCTCTAGTGTAATAATTTTAGCAATTATATATATTGTTGCCCAATAAATGAAAACCATAGTCCATTTCAGTACTTCACATTTTCCGAATGATAATAGAATCTATTATAAAGAGATAATAGGAGCAAAAAAAGCAGGTTACGATGTATCATTTATTGTTGCTCATGACAGTGTTGATAACAAAGTAGCGGGCAGAACATATAAACTGAAAAGATCAGCTAATAAGTTTAAAAGATACATAGTGAACCAGATCATTGGAGTATATAGAATATATAAAATACGTCCGTCAATTGTACAGTTCCATGACCCTGAATTACTTTTGTCTGGCTTAGTATTGCACTATTTGTTAAAACCTACCCATTTAATCTATGATGTACATGAGGACAATTACACAGGTTTGATGGAGCGAGGTAATCCTCAAAATTATACAAGAGTTAAACTTGCTCTCGCACATATTGTCAGGAAAGTGGAACGTGTAGCTTACAACAGAATGCATCTTGTGATTGCTGAGAAATATTATGGAAAATACTTTCCCAAGGCAACAGCAATACTTAACTATCCAATAATCGAAAAAATATTTGAGAACGATCATACGAAAAAAACTGAATACTCTGAGTTAATCTATACAGGGAATATTTCAATCGAACGTGGTCTGAGTATTTACTGCAAGCTTGTAGAAAAAAATAAAAATATTCGCGTTCACCTCGTGGGACGAATTTCGGGTAATCTATCTATAAAATTGCATGAGCAGTTGGGAGCTGAAGCTCACAGATTAATTATCCCCTTTAGGGATGAGTTTGTTGATCCGATTGTTCTGCAAAAATACTATCAACGTTTTTATTGGACAGCGGGGCTAGCAATTTTTCCTGAAAGTCCGCATTATTATGAGAAAGAATTGACGAAATTGTTTGAATATATGATGAATTCGATTCCAGTTATTTGCTCAAATTACCCTACATGGGAAAATATTGTGGTTAACCATTGTGCAGGTTTATCAGTAGACCCAAATAATGTTGATATGATTTCTCAGGAGATAAATCGACTGGGAGCAAATGAGGCGTTAATAAATCAATATGGGGTCAATGGCTCCAGAGCCGTTCAAGAAAACTACAATTGGAGTGGGCAGGAAGAAGCTCTGATGAAATTGTACGATAAGGTTATTCGACAATGATCAATGAAATAACCTTAATTTCTCAATACTTCCCACCTGAGAATGGTGCTGCAGCTGAAAGAATGGGGTCGTTCGCTCATTACTTACATAAATATTGTGAACTTGAGATAGTTACTGCCCAACCTCTCCATATGATGTTGACAGGGAGCAAGCAACAAAGTGAATATCCTTTCAAAATTGTAAGATTACCGCACAAAAAGAAATCAAGTAAAAGCAAATATATGCGTTTAATGCATGAGATTTCTTTTGCATTAAAAGCAACAAAATATCTCTATCAAAGGGCTGGTCGATCGCTGCTACTCTTTACAACTCCTAGTCCCTTTCTAGCCTTGGTTGCGCTGTTGTTTAAAAAGTATACGAATAGGTGTTATGTCCTTGACATTCGCGACCTATACCCAGAAGTAATCGCGGATGTTGGCATTGTAAGTAAAAATAATCCAATTTACATCCTCGCTTCCAGTGTGATGAACTTGGCATACAAAAATGCCAGTCTACTTTCCTTTGTGAATAAAAAATGGTCTGATCATATGATTAATTCAAATCCGAATTCTTTATATTTACCAAACGGGATAAGCGACGAAAAAACAAGGGTGACAGGTTCTAATCAAAGAGAGAATGTGATTTTCTATTCTGGCAATTTTGGCCAGATGTATAATTTTTCACCAGTTTTAATCATCGCTCAGAAACTGCAGCAAAGTTCCGATCCTCAATTGAAAGATGTTCGGATCGTACTGATTGGAGATGGTGTACAGGGGGACTGGATTAAGCAAGAGATCCAACAAATGAAGCTTAGAAATATCGAGATTATTGGGCCTTATACTAAATCTGAAGTTAGTGAGATTTTGAAAACAGGAAAAATAGGAATCGTCTCTTTGCAATTGGAGGCGGCATCCTTGAGGGGTGCAGTGCCCAATAAACTTTATGACTACCTCGAATGTGGACTCAGAACAATCGCCATAATCCCCGAAACAATTAGTTCTGACATACTATCAACTGGCTTGATCACAATACATACAAATATTGATTACGATCGAATTCTAGATGACATCAAGGAAAATATTACGAATTACAAATATCAACCCATTTCTAAAGAATTATTCCCATTCCTGTACCGAAGTTATCACTTGAAAAAGCTGAAGCGCTTAATCGAGAATATTGATTAAAAAGAAGTGTGTTATAACTGTACCTAACTAGATACGGTTAATTACTCTTTTAATCTATTCCAAATGTGAAATTATTTTCGAGGATGGCTTGCATGTATTACTACTGTCCATGCAAGTCGATTCAAAAAGGGAATGTGAAAGAATGCTCTGTCCAGGCCTCTTAGAAAGTCATTTACGCGGGTGAATATTTTTCTGTTACGAAAGGGTACAGCAAATAATGTAAAGAGAGAAAAGTATTCGACTTCCACATTTTGGAAATGCTTTTGAAGTAGTCTGATATCCTTCATCTTAAGTGGATGTTCATCATCTGTTCTCATCTTGGGAGTGAGCAATCGATACATGTTTATGAATGGATTGTGACCTAAGGGTTCAATGAATACTGCATGTCCCTTGGGTTTTAGGATACGCTGCAATTCCTGGAAAGAGTTATTCAGATCCAGATGGTGAATGATTCCAGTACCAGCGACCATATCAAAACTGCTATTTTCAAAATCCATCTTTTCTGCATTCATCACTAGATAGTTAGCTTCATGCTTGGTTGTTGAAATTCTTTCTTGGGCTTTCTTTATTCCAGCAGGAGAGATATCAATTCCTGTCAAGATGGCCCCAAAATTCAACCATCGCTCTGATCCACTTCCAGTTCCACATCCATATTCAAGAAGTGATTTACCTTTACAATGGGTAGCTATAATTTCGGCATAACGATCGGCAGAGTGATTGTTAATGGAATAATATTTCCGAGCATTACTTCTGGCACTGTCAGACCCTTCAAATCTTTTATCATGGAAATTTTGCTCGTTCTCTAACCGCTCTGTACTCATTCCTTCTCTCCAGTTTTTATGCAAACAATATTGATTTTATCAAATCTTTATCCAAAGATACTCAATCTCTTCACCCAAATTGGATATCACCAGTCAATCTTCATTCCGATCTCAATAATATCATCATTAATCAAATTGGCATTTAGTGAGATTGTATTTGCCAGATAATAGTGAAGCGATATACTTGTGAATGTTGTTCGGTCTATACTACCGCTCAGGAAATGGCTGTCCTCAACTTCATCGCTAATGACCCTTTCATCATAACTGAGTAAGGCATTTGCGCCTGGGTCATCCCCTCTTTTTAGATACTTGTAATCGCCAGTAATGTAAAAATATGGATTCACCAACCATTCCAGTCTTAATAAAAATGATTCAGTGTTTGGTCCGTCTTTTAGCCCCAATAGCCGCCCTGCTGAGGTGTAGCTATTCACTGTGTTCGAATGTGAGTATGTCCAAGGTCTTGCTGCAGTATATTCAAAGTTAATGGAGGGCAGATTAGAATGAGGGTAATAGGTTGCTCCTAATTGAAAGACGAATTTATTGCCCCACCAACCGCTGAAAAGTTTCCAGAAATCCAACTCATCAAAGAACCAACTTCCGTATGTTGTTAAGCCTGTATGTACACGCCATTTAAAATCTATAGCCATGAGTTTGTTGTCAAGATCACCCTGAGTTTGCTCCTCTGCGAACAGGAAATTTACAGGATTCAAATAACCCAATTCAAAATCACGATAGGCATATATGACCATCTCATTAAAGGCAAATTCAAAGTTAGGGTTGATATCAAACTCGACACGGTGCGCAGAAAGGTTCCTGCGATCATTCAACGTGTCAGTTATCAGTGCGGTATTTGGACTCAAGCGAGCATGGAGAAACATGAATCGTAAGTGGCGGATTTCAGTCTTCCATTGAACCTGGGGGAGTGGATAGACATTATCTGAAAGTATAGGGGAATTTGTTTTTGAGTAACCCCAATAAATCGGCTGGCGATGAATACCAATATCGAAATCATCATGGTTGAAAATGAGTGAAGATGTGGGATATCCCCAATTGATCCATTTCATATATTCTCTGTCAAGGAGTAATCCCTCCTTGTAGGTGCTCGGTATCTCACTGAATTCATCATTTCGGGTGATTCTATGGAAATGATACTGGGTCGTAAATGCAATTGCTCCTTTAGAACCAGATATGTCCAGGTGGTCCGTATGGTATCCGCGGGATGTATGACCATTGTTCTGCACTCTAAAGGTCTCAGACCAGTTGATCCAGCCCTTTGAATCACCTTGTCTGTATGTCATGAAGAATGGTTTAACAGTCTGCTTGGAGGGGTGGGTGAGTCTTTTAAGCGTGGATTCACTCCAAGGGAAGGTGATGCCCTCTTTCTGAAAATCTCGATTCAGTTCCAGTTGAAATCTATTTAACAGTTTTAAGTCCTTTGAAGAAAGATCAGCGCTGTGCTCTGCGATTTCGTCAAGCATTTCATTGATCTGGGTTAGCGTATAGGGTCGTGTGCTCCAATTTTCTGTTCTTATCAAACCTCGACTTTCGCTTCTTTCCAGAAAATGATAGACTGGATGCTCCATGATAAAAGGAACATTTTGGGCAATGAGTGCGTGAGCAATCAGCAACAGAATAAATAACTTCTTCATCGTGAAAAATAAGATAGTTTTGGGCAGATGCATGATCTATTCAAACTATGGTGACCTTTGAATCTCAGGGTCAACGATTATATTCATTCCGTTTTTCTGCCGGGGGAATCAATCCCTCGCGCTTCGAAAGGATGTAGATAAAAAAGTATGCCCCGTTGGCTCGAAAGATTATTGCTCATTGCTTCTGACATTATCAGTATCAATCTGAGTTTTGTAGTCATCTTCCTACTCAGATTCGAATCGGGTATGTATAACAATACCATTCAGCTGGTCTGGGCCGATATGCAATTCCCATCGGCACTGCTCTCAGTCTTTTGGATTACCCTATTTACTTTCAATGGTTTTTACAAAATAAAGCGCACCATCTCTAGGTCAGATGAGCTCATCAATATTACCAAATACGTTTTCATGGGCATATTCCTGATCTATCTCTTGACGGTTGACCTGGACAATCCAGTCACCTTTGGAAAGAGCATCCTCATATTCTATGGTGTGACCTTGCTCGTTACGATAAGTATTGGTCGCCTACTTATTCGTTCCACCCATGTTAACCTCCTTCAAAAAGGGAAGGGTCTGGCTCAGACCCTCATTGTGGGTCTAAACCGCAGGGGTCTCATGGTTCAGGATGCCTTTTTCCCCAATCCACGCTCTGGATACAAGCCGGTTGGATTTATTCGAATGGATGGGGAGGAGGATATTGAAACCTCCTTGTTAAACATCCCCGTCGTAGGTGAGCTGAAGGATATTTCCAAAATTATCATTGAGATGAATATTGATGAAGTCATTTTAGCTCTGGAGCGCGATCATCATGACAGCACCATAGATATTATCCGTTTGTTGCAAGATCACAAAGTAGGCATTAAAACCAATCCTGATATGTTTGATGCAATTTCTGGTATAGCCAGAACGCAACAACTTCATGGCATCCCACTGATAGACATCATGCCTGATTATATGCCACTTTGGGAAAGAGCCGCGAAGAGATTATTTGATATTTTTGTAGCCCTGCTAGCCCTGACGATAATTTCACCCATATTACTAATTATTGGCATCGCCATTAAATTGGATTCCAAAGGTCCTGTTCTTTTTTCCCAGGAACGCGTAGGGAAGAATGGCAAACCATTCAAGGTCATAAAATTCAGGACGATGATTCAGGATGCTGAGGTCGAAACAGGACCAGTTTGGGCTACTGAGGCTGATCCTAGAGTAACTAAAGTGGGTCGAATTCTCAGACATCTCAGGTTGGATGAAATTCCTCAGGCCATAAATATTTTACGTAATGAAATGAGTCTCGTTGGACCCAGACCTGAACGACAATTCTTTGTAGATAAGATCTCCGAACTATACCCTCTGTATCCAAGAAGACATCAGGTAAAACCAGGTATTACTGGTTGGGCTCAAGTAAAACAAGGCTACGACACAACCCTGGAAGCTTCTCGTTTAAAACTGAAATATGATCTCTTTTACCTCGAAAATATTTCGTTGAGGCTGGATTTTAAAATTATCATGTATACTGTGTATGTAATGTTTACTGGCTCTGGGAGTAGATAGTTTGGTTAGAGGTTAGAGGTTAGAGGTTAGCTTTCCAAGGCGAAGCACGTAACGCGAAGACGGGAAGTTAGACAGTTTTCAATAGTCATAGATATTGTGGGATGAAAAATCAGAGTAGGATTTAGACGATGTTAGATATCCAAACCATTAGAGAGAAAACGGATCTTGTCAAGCAAGGGATTCAGAATAAGAATGTTCAGATAGACTTTGAGGCAATCTTGAAGTTGGATCAGGCACGCCGTGATGTGATCGCTGAAGTAGAGGTCCTGAAGCATGATCGAAACGTCGTATCAAAAGACGTTGCTACAAGGAAGAGAAATAAAGAAGATGCTTCTGATTTGATCAACAAAACTCGTGAGATTGGTCAACGCATCAAGGTTTTAGATGATAAGCAGCGAGAGGTTGAAGCCCAATTACATGAGCTCTTACTTCAAGTCCCCAACTTACCCCACGCGACCACCCCGGTTGGTATGGAAGCCTCTGAAAATCCTGTGGTGAAGGAGTGGGGCACCAGATATCAGCCTGATTTCAAATTGCTTACACATCTTGAGCTGGGCGATTCACTTGGCCTATTCGATTTTCCAAGGGGAACCAAAATTGCAGGACCTGGATTCCCACTGTATACGGGGCATGGCGCTAAATTAGAACGAGCCCTCATTAATTTCATGCTGGATTTTCATGTTGATAAGCATGCCTATACCGAAGTCTTGCCACCCGTTGTCAGCAATGCGAAGAGTATGAGCACGACAGGTCAGTTACCGAAATTTGAAGATGATATGTACAAGATTCCCCAGGATGAACTTTATTTAATTCCCACAGCAGAAGTACCCGTCACAAATATCCACCAAGGTGAAATCATTCCTGAAGAAAATCTTCCCATTCGCTATTGTGCATATTCTGCCTGTTTTCGTCGCGAAGCGGGTTCTTACGGGAAAGACACACGTGGCTTTTTACGTCTCCACCAATTTAACAAGGTTGAACTGGTTAAATTTACGCACCCCGATAACTCTTATGATGAATTAGAGAAGCTGAGACGCGATGCAGAAGATATCCTGGAAGCACTTGGCCTGGAATATCGAGTCATTGAACTAGTTACGGGAGATCTTTCGTTTGCAGCAGCTAAATGTTATGATCTGGAATTATGGGCACCTGGAGAAGCTCGCTGGCTGGAAGTCTCGAGTTGTTCTAATTTTGAAGATTTTCAGGCCAGGCGAGGAGCCATCAGATATAAACCCGGGGCTGGGGGTAAGGTACAGCTCCTGCATACCTTAAACGGGTCAGGGGTGGCCACTCCACGTCTATTAGTTGCGCTTTTGGAAACCTATCAGCAGGCAGATGGAAGTGTACTCCTCCCCGATGTCCTGGGACCATATATGGGCTCAGCTGGTTTACATTTAAAATAACAATATGCTCCACTATTTTCTGATAATTGGCACCGTTTCGCTCTGGACGGCTGTGTGGATCCCAGTGACGATCCTGGGAAAACTCATTGACAAAACAGGTCGACTTTCTCACAAGTTGGGTCGAAGATGGGCCTGGGGAGTTTTGAAAATCTCCAGCGTCAAGGTTGAGATTGAAGGCCTCGAGCATATCGATGAGAAAAGCCAATATATCTTTATCAGTAACCATACTTCAGCTTTCGATATCCCGGCTATTTATTGGGGCATCAAGAACAAAAATGGTATGCTGGCGAAAAAACAACTCCAGTATGTGCCCTTCTTTGGATGGGCAATGTGGGCAGCTGGTCACTTCTTCGTGGACAGGAAAGACCATCGGGCGGCACTGGCAGTCATGGAACAGGTTGCTGTTCAGATGTCAGCGAATAAAGGTCATTCCCTGGTCATTTTTGTCGAAGGTACCCGAAGTATGGATGGACAACTTCAACGATTTAAAAAGGGTGCCTTTGTACTTTCGCTGGATACTGGTATTCCCATTGTCCCTATCATCATTAACGGAGCTCGTAAAGCCAAGAGTAAAAAGCAACGTCGCATATCTGCCACGACCATCAAATTGACTATTTTACCTCCTATGGATCCAGGGGCATACAACACAGAGACAAGACAACAATATCTTGATGATGCCAGAGCTCTCTTTGTCAAACACTACATCCCACCCCAAATTTAGTCAACTTTCTTGACTACAGATTATGCTTCCTCAAGGGGAAGGCATAGCTTAAATTCAGCTAAACAAGGAAAATTTGGATGTATTATGATGAAGAGAAGCTTCAGCAACATGCTATTGCTGAAGGGAATCAGTTCAATTGGCATTCTCGGGAAATAGATCTGGTTAAGTGGTGGCTGCAGCAGGCAGAGCAGATGGAGAATCTGAGAACTGTTGATGGTGAACATTTGATCGTTCTGGAAGCCGGGCAACGCAATGATGGTCCAGGACCTGACATCTTCCGGTCGCGGATTCTGTTGGACGATTTTGAATTAAGTGGTGATGTGGAAATGCACATCAAAGCCGGTGATTGGTATGTTCACGGGCACCAAAATGATGCCCGATATCATGATGTCATTCTGCATGTGATCATGGATGGACACGCAGGTCCGGATATGCCAACACTCCTGGTGAACCATCAATGGCTGGGAGCTGGTAAATGCGTTTCAAATCGCAGCATCATCAAGGAAGAGTTGCTCGCACAAGCCTATTTACGATTCAAAACTAAACACGAGCATCTGAAAGCACTAGAGCGGGCGGGGGCCGGGTATAGTCCACTTTTTCTGGGTATGCTTGAAATTATCATGGCTGGAGCTGCTCGGCATAAACAACTTCATTCCGCTGCATTGATGCTAGGTTTGCAAAGCTGGCCAGACTGTCGCATTTGGCAAGGTAGCAATCAGTCATTCTCAAGGGATCAAGGTAAAGGTATCCTGCTCCAGGTGTTGATGCAGAATACTCATTTATTTGATTCTCAGAAGTGGTCATCCATTCCCCGATATTCATGGAACACCTGGAATCCCAATTTTGCTCAATTTCGTAGTATTGGATTGTCCATAAATCAATGCCGGGAGTGGCTGGTCAATGTTCTTGCTCCACATATGGGGGAACAGACAGGTTTTGGCTTCTGGCAAGGGATGCCAATATTCCGACACTATGGACTGGAGCGGAAGATGCTTCAGCGGTTAGGCATATCAAAGATAGGGACTGTAGCCGAACAACAAGGGCTCCTCAGCTGGAAAAACTTTTATTGTGACAGGGGATCCTGTCGCAACTGCCCTTTGACCCAATACCATCATACTTTAACACATATCAATTAAATCACAGGATGATATAAAAGTTATAAGAGCTTGATTCTGAGCTTGTTATCAAATAATCTTAATTCTATCTTCTCTCCCATTATGAATTCAATCAATATTTCGCGAATGATAAAGTTCGCTTTGACCCTCAGCTTGCTTATGGGTATCCAGGGCATTTCTGCTGAGTATATGCCGGTTCCCAGTATGCTAAGTATGGGACAAATGATTAAGCCACCCATTGATTTGGAAGATGATGATTTCTTGTTGGAGTATTTCATACAGGAAGCCAAGCGTTATTATGCTGATGCAAGACTGATGATTGTTGCTCAGGACACCCTGGGCGTCCAATTTGAGGTTGAACGTCTCGTTGCAACCCTGGCGGCCATTGAAGAGATTGATGACCCCATCCCTGATGAAATTAGAGAAACTGTTTCAGGTCTCAGTGAGCTGGCCTCTACGGATTTTGAAGGTTTCATCAGTAAAGATCTACAGGATCTCCTTGGACAGCCCTCTTTGAAAGACCAATTATCACGAATGAGCGATTTGCTTGATTCTCTGGATGCAGATGTGAGTTTTATGGTTGTAGATGACCGTGATGGGCATCTCCCACTCATTTTAAACAGTCGTGTCAAAACGATGATTAAATTTCTCCGGGACAGGAAGCACAAAGAGTTTCAGCTCTGGTTGGATCGCTATTCCTTCTATGCGACTACCATTAGACCCATTCTGGCGTCTTATGGCCTGCCAGAAGAACTGATATATCTGGCCATGATTGAATCTGGTTTAAATACAAAAGCCTATTCATATGCGCATGCTGTGGGACCCTGGCAGTTTATCTCAGCCACAGGTCGTCGATATGGACTAAAGCGAGATTGGTGGGTTGATGAGCGTCGCGATGTGGTTAAATCTACACACGCTGCTGCCAAATACTTGAAAGATCTCCATGACGAATTTGATGACTGGTATCTGGCGATGGCCTCCTACAATACAGGAGAATCTCGTGTACGCAGAACGATCCGCAGGGAAGGACACCGTGATTACTGGCGCATGATAACTTTGCCCCGACAAACTCGTAATTACGTTGCTACTGTCTTAGCTGCCGCCATAATCGGCAGCGACCCTGAGAGCTACGGGTTTCATGTGGACGAACTTACTGATTGGGAATATGAAGTAATTGATATTGATCGGAGTCTTGACCTCGACAAGATTGCTCTTGCTCTCCGTGTAAATTATAAGGATCTGAAAACATTTAATCCTGAATTGCGACAGGGTGTCACGCCACCTTCCAAGAAACCTTATCTTCTCAAAGTACCATTAGGTAAGGGAACCATCAATACCAATGCGATGGCATCAATACCCACTTCAGATAAGATTGATTATCAGGTGCATTATGTCCGTCGCGGTGAGACCCTATCCGTTATCGCCAGAAAGTATAATGTCTCGTTGACGAAACTTGTGCAGGCAAATCGGATTAAAAATCGAAACCGCTTATCAGTAGGTCAAAAACTGGTGATTCCTGCTCCCAAAAATTATGCTTCTACATCAACTAAAACGACTGGGACCAAATCTTCACCTCCTGCAACTGATTATGCGAAAAAGACATATACCGTAAAAAAAGGTGATACGCTGGGTCAAATTGCAGAAAATTTCAATACCAGTGCGAAAAGGATCAGACACTGGAACGGTCTGAGATATGGGCAGCATATTTACCCCGGACAAAAATTGACAATATATACAAAGAAAAATAATGGATAATCAGTATAAAAAGAAGAATCGCATCTATGGTGTAATCGTCATTGCAGTTCTCGCTCTCACGCTTTTTATGGTTTCTCGAAAGGAGAGTGGGGGCAAGTGGTTTGACAATGCCAAGCGTATTGCTGTGTTACCTCTGGAGGGAGAAATCAGCAGCTCCCGTAAGTGGGTTTCATCGCTTAAAAAATTTGCAGGGAATGATCGTATAGCAGGAATTCTTATCCCCATAAATTCTCCTGGTGGTCAGGTCGCGCCCTCTCAGGAGTTGTATCACGCTATTAAGAAAATCCGTGATAACAGTGACAAGCCCATTTTCGTCAGTATGTCCAGTGTGGCCGCCTCGGGTGGATATTATGCCGCTTTGGGTGCTGACAGTATCTTTGCCAACGACGGCACGCTTACTGGTAGTATTGGCGTAATTATGCAGTTTCCGATTTATTCTGACCTGATGGAAAAGGTGGGTGTTGGCATGCGGACCGTGAAGTCTCAGGAATTTAAAGATGCAGGATCTCCTTTTCGGGAAATGAATGCTGCTGAGCAGACTTACTTTCAGAGTATTATTGATGATGTATATGAACAATTTACTGAAGTTGTATCTCTAGAGCGGGGTATTGACGAGATCAATATGCAAAGTCTGGGGAATGGAAGAGTGTTTACGGGTAGACAGGCATATCATGCTGGCTTGGTTGATGCTCTGGGAACTTTTGAAGATACCAGAGAGGCCCTCTGCCTTAAGGTGGGTATTCCGCTAAATAGCCAGCTTCAGTACCCCTTGGAACCACGTAGATCATGGTGGACAATTCTAAAAGATGATGTAAGCTCAGCCCTGCCTGGCTGGGAATCATCCTCTAGTATAAAATTGCAATATCGTATCCCCTATTAACAAAGGAGACTAGCATGACCAAAGCAGATATGGTGGATATCATTTCGGGTGGAACCGGGTTAACTAAAGTTGAGACGGAGGCTGTGATAGATGCTTTTCTCACAACCCTGGCTGAATCAATGGTCGATGGTCGACGTGTAGAGTTTAGAAAATTTGGAAGTTTCGGAGTAAAGAAACGAGCTCCTAAACAAGCCAGGAATCCTGGAACCGGTGAGGCTGTCAATTTACCAGCACGCTACGTACCTGTGTTTAAGCCCTCTCGCTTGCTCCGAGATCGTGTCAATGTGTCACTCATGGCCAGAGAATAGTAAAATATTACTTCGATAAATTACTTTGTGGACTATGGTTGGACTCTTATATTCGCCGCGCATTGAAAGAGGAGAAGCTACATGCCTTGTGGAAAAAAACGGAAACGGCGTAAGATCGCAACACATAAACGCAAGAAGCGTTTACGCTCCAACCGTCAAAAGAAAAAGATCCGTTAGGACTTTCTTAAAATTTTATATAGAGGGTGGTGGAACTAGTTCCGTCACCCTCTTTTTGTTCTAAAAATCCTATGGCTCAATCAGCAGAGCTCAGCAACACATTTTCAGTTTCCCAGATTACAGGTCATATCCAGCATACCCTGGAAAAGGGTTTTGCATCGGTATGGGTAAAGGGAGAGATCTCAAACCTGACTCGACATAGTTCTGGTCATTGGTACTTCAGCTTAAAGGACAGCGGTGCCCAGCTGGGTAGCGTCATGTTTAGGCGTCAGAATGAAGGCGTCAGGTTCGAGCCTACCCACGGTATGGAAATCACTGCCCATGGGCGCATATCTGTATATCCGCCCCAGGGGAGATACCAGTTGGTTGTGGATCAAATGTTGCCAGCTGGCCAGGGTGATCTCCACCTTGCTTTTGAAAACCTGAAGAAAAAACTCCATGCTGAAGGTCTCTTTGACCCTTCCCGTAAACAAAAACTACCAGCGTATCCCACTAAAATAGGGATAGTGACCTCACCCACAGGGGCAGCCATTCGAGATATGATTAATATTTTGAGTCGTCGATTCCCATTGGCTGAGCTTATTCTTTTACCTGTTAAGGTTCAGGGGGATGGTGCGGCAGCTGAAATTGCTAAAGCCATTGATTCCTTAAATAACATGCAGGAATGTCAGGTTCTGCTGGTCGGTAGAGGAGGTGGTTCCCTGGAAGATTTATGGGCCTTCAATGAAGAAGTTGTGGCTCGAGCTATTGCAGATTCAAAAATACCCGTGGTTAGCGCTGTGGGACATGAAACGGATACGACTATATCTGACTTTGTTGCAGATCATCGTGCTCCCACCCCTTCAGCAGCGGCTGAGCTGGTGGTCCCGGATCAAGTTGAGCTTACCAGATGGTTTATGCAGGTTGAGCAGTCACTACACTCTAACATTCGCGGAAGAATTGAGCGCTATGATCAGCGTCTAGATGCTATAGCCAGATCTTATGCTTTAAAAAGACCTGCACTGATGATTGAGCAATTTATGCAGAAACTGGATCAATTTGAGGATAGATCCATTCGGTCAACTCAGGAGAAAATTGCTATAGTAACTGCCAGACTGGACAATTTGTCTGTTTCTGTTGTAGCCTTAAATCCTCTTAATATCCTTGATAAGGGTTATGCAGTCATCAGTGGTGCTGAAGGATCTGTGATACGCTCCATCGATGAAATATCAGATGGTTCTGAGCTCCACTTGCGTATGAAGGATGGTGAAATTAGCTCCATTGCCAGCGCAGTAAAAAAAAGAAAAATAAAGTGACATCAACCAGAGGGAGTTTCTAAATTTAATTATGAGTGAAAAAGACAAATCATTTGAAGACCTCATGCAAGAGCTCGAGACTCTGGTGTCCAAGCTGGAAGGTGAGGATCTGAAGTTAGATGATGCTATCAAGCAAAATGAACGCGCATTGAAGTTAATCCACCTGTGTCGTGATCGTCTTGATTCTGCCAGACAGAAGATTGATAAGCTGGTTTCTACAGCAGACGGTGGTTTTGAAAAGCAAGCGCTGGACTAAGGCTTCACCCGGGGATATCATGAAATTTGCAATATGGGGTTTTCAAAGTGATGCGGAGATTAAGTCATATGTGGAAGAGATTCTTGACAAGCTCCTCCTCGAAGGCCATGAATTATTCATACTAGATAGCTTCGCTCAACAAATCGAGTGCCACAACCCTGAAGTAAATATTATTAATGAGAATGCTATTCCTCGCGATACTGACTTTATCATATCCATTGGAGGGGATGGAACTCTGCTTTCCTCCGCACAGGCGGTTATGCGTACACCCATACCAATTCTGGGGATTAACCTGGGAAGTCTTGGTTTCCTGACTACGCTGGAACGTGATTGGCAATCTGGGCTTGACGATATCCTGAAAGGTCACTATCAGATTGAAGAGCGTATGGTGCTGAATTGTCGTCTGGAGTTCGATGATGGCAGCGAAGAAACTCTGTGGGCCTTAAATGATGTTGTGATCGAAAGAGCCGATGTATTCAATTTGCTGGCAACTGAAGTTCGGGTGGGGGAAGAATTACTCAATCGATATCTTTCTGACGGACTCATTCTCTCAACGCCAACGGGTTCAACAGCTTATGCACTATCTGCCGGTGGACCTATCATTGATCCCAGCCTGGAGGCCATCTCCATTACGCCCATTTCTCCACACACACTTTCAGTTCGGCCGGTTGTCTTAACGGGTGAAAAAAGTATTTATGTTACTTTAAGTAATCCTGAGACTCAAGCACACCTTCATATTGATGGCAAAGATACCAGACATATTGATGGAAACCTCCGTATACGTATTCGTCCCAGCTCTTATCGTATCGAATTAGTGGTTGCGCAGGGGAATACATTTTATGAAAAGCTTCGAAAAAAACTAAATTGGGGACAACGCTCTAGCTGATTATCAGGTTATTTAATCTGACGGTGGACTCTGTAAATACAGTCATTCATAACAACAGGGATCCCAGCACTATTGACCATTTGGGCGGCTTCTTCATTATAGACATTATCCTGCATCCAGATCAATTTTAAAGCAGATTTCTTCAAGGAACTTTCCACAATGGGGATGACCTGATCAGATCTTCTAAAGATATTCACAATATCAATTTCTGAATCAATACTTTCAACATCAGGATAACATTTTAGCCCGAACAATTCACTGTGTCCGGGATTGACGGGTATAACCGTATAGCCCTCTGCGATTAAATATTTGCTGATCCAGTTGCTGGGGCGGGCAGAATTCGGTGATGCTCCAACCACTGCAATGGTCTTACTGTCTAAAAGAATCTGATGATGGTCAAGCATCAGTTTTTTACAAATAGGTTTTTGAGTACATAACCGGCAACATCGGGATTTTCTTTCAGGCGTCTACTGGAATAGGCGTACCATTCACTCCCGAAGGGGACATAAATGCGCACTCGGTGACCCATACTGATCAAGGCTTCCAGTCTTTTTACAATTGGGACACCCAGGAGTGCTTGAAATTCATATTTGTCAGCAGATATGTTCAATTCGTCAATGAGTCTGAGGGATTCATCGATTAAAAAGGGATCATGGGTTGCGATGCCCACATAGGCGCCCTGTTCCAACATTTCTCGCACTAGTTTGATATAATTATGGCGAACTTCATCTGCATCCTGATAGGCGATCTGCGGTGATTCTTTATAGATGCCTTTACAGATTCGTAAATTCCCAGAACTTGTAGCAATTTTTTTCACATCATCCAGACTGCGATGCATATAGGCTTGAATCACAGTTCCCAATTGGGGATACTGGTCTCTTAGACGCTCATACATTTCAAGGGTTTTATCCGTATATGGGGAATCCTCCATATCGATTCGAATAAAGACACCTGATTCATGGGCTTTTTGAACGATAGCAGCAATGAATTCAAATGCCATATCATAGGACAGACCCAAGCCCATGGCTGTCGGCTTCAGAGAGATATTTTTTTCAATATTACTTTTACTGACCTCTGTAATCAAATCAAGATAGGAATCGCATGCTTCCCTGGCCTGGTCATTGGTGGTAACGGATTCTCCCAGTATATCCACGGTGGTTAGAAAGCCTTGTGCATTGAGCTGCTTACAAGTAGCCATGGCAGAGGGCGTATCTTCACCGGCGATATAGCGTTTTGAAATCATTTTGACTATAAATCTGGGAGCCAGTGGCATCAGCGCGACGATCAGTTTATTGAACACATCTCCTCCGAAAAATTTTAATCAGCTTCAGTCAAATTCGCTCAGCGCAGTGGGCGCTGATAGTATTCGAAGACTTTGCCAGTATCGTGCCAATTGGGGTATTTTTGCAGAACGCGGGTATGGAGGGAAAAACGCTTAGAAACGCCTTCACGGACATGTCCGGAAACGTAGAGGTAGCCGCGTTTTTTAAGCCAATTCAGATATACTTTCTTCAACATCTTTGCATAACCCTGACCCTGATGCCTCTCTTCAAAGATAAAGGCATAGGTATAGATGGTTTCGTGGTCGCCCAGAGTCGGATCTAGTGATGCCCATTGTTCATCGCTAAAATTCTCTAAAGGGACTCCCACCAGAAAGCCAATAATTTCATCTCGCAACACACCAACAAAGGGTAGCGTGTGAGGATGATTAAAGTACTTCCAGACTGTTTTTTTTGTGAAGGCTGTGGCCGCGCCAAAGGGTTTTATCAGACCTTGTGAAATTTTGATGATTTGATCGGCATCTTTTGCAGATAGGGCCTGGATGAGCTTTATCTGAAAGTTCAGGGTCGCAGCAATGAGGGCGACCTCAGATCGACTGGGTGTTTTAGCAGGTGGTTTGAAAAATTCCAATTGTGACATGGTGTATAAGGTTAAAAGTGTGCTTCACTCCTGGCCAATTGTTTTCAGGAATATAAGAATTTAGACCTGAAGTGAAAGAGTAGGTATGCCCCGGGAACATTTTTCCAACATAGTTTTTAGTTGAATTGGCTCAGGTGCATCCTAATTTGAAAATAATGAAGTGTTCACTCTCAATGCAAAGGATCGACGACGTTAAATGCTAAAATTGTTCATGCTGGGAAGTGGTAGTGGTGGAAACGCCTGTGTGGTTCAAAATGAGAATACCATGATCCTCATTGACGCCGGATTCAGCGGAGCAGAAATACGTCGACGGATGCAGCTGGTTGGACTTGAACCTGATGACCTGGAAGCCTGCCTGATCACCCATGAACATGGTGATCATATAAAGGGAGCCAGTATTCTATCTCGGCGTCATAGGGTCCCGCTGCTCATGCATCCCGCTACAAAACGAGCTGGTCGAAAAAAATTTAGTGGTTCAGAAAGAATGCGCCATTTTGAAATGAAGGAAGTGATGGAATTGGGCTCATTGACCGTTACTAGTGTGCCCACCCTGCATGATTCTGCAAGTTCTACCGGCTTTCTGGTGGAAAGTGGTGGCGTTAGTCTGGGATATCTGACGGACCTGGGTGCTGTAACCGAAGATAATTTCCTGGCTATGCGACAAGCCGACTTTCTAATCATGGAAGCTAATCATGATCGTGACATGCTCTGGAATGGACCTTACCCACCTCATCTCAAGGCTCGAGTGGATAGCCGTGTCGGTCATCTGTCCAATAAAGACAGTGCTGAATTTATCGCGCTTTTAGCTGAACTGGGTAATCTCAATGGAGTGATGTTAGCCCATTTGAGTGAAAAAAATAATGATCCTGATCTGGCATTGTCTGTGGTTACGGAGAGACAGAAGCGGGAAATAAATATTCTCCTGGCGCGCCAGGATCAACCTTCTAAACCAATTGAAGTGGAGAAAAAATGAAAAAAAGAATGAGCTACCGTATTGTGCTTATCGTCCTGGCCATGATTGTCTTGTCAGCATGTGGTAAAAAGCCGGTAGATCCTGAAACAGCTTTCGTTAAAATGGAAACCAGTATGGGTGATATTTATATAGACCTCTACGAGACTGAAACACCACTTCACGCAGCAAATTTTAAAAAGTTGTCTGCTGAAGGTGCCTATGATGGTATTTATTTTCACCGTGTAATTCCTGGCTTCGTGGTTCAGGGCGGTGATCCCAACACGCGTGATAATGATAATAGGTCTGATGATGGTCAGGGTATGATTGGTGAAAGAGTCCTGGCTGAGATCGGTCAACCTCACTTGCGTGGTACTCTTGGTGCAGCACGGACTCCTGATAACGTTAACCCTGAGCGATTGTCCAGTGGCAGTCAGTTTTACTTTTGTTTAGCCCGCTTAAGTCAACTTGATGGAGGCTATACAGTATTTGGAAATGTTGTTAAGGGTATGGATGTGGTGGATGAAATCCCAAAATTGAAACGCGATAGAAATGATAGTCCACTTGAATCAGTTACCATCCTTAAAACCACGCTCATCAATCCAGAGGATGTACCGAAGTAGCTTATGGCCCGTCCCAGCTTTGGTTTGGCTTTAGGCGGTGGGGGAGCCCGGGGGTTTGCCCATATTGGAGTTCTCCAACGTCTTGAAGAAATCGGGATTCGACCTGATTACATAACTGGATCCAGCATGGGTGCTCTGGTAGCTGCTACCTATATCAAAATGGGGAGCGCTGCAGCTACATGGACTGAACTCGATGGGATGACAGATAGTGAGGCATTTCGCAAACTTGGGATGCATCTCATTAATGTTAAGGGCCGGGGGGGTGAATCTTTCTGGCATCAAGTATCTTCAGCGATTCAGGATCGAATTGTAATCAATCTGGCACATTCAAAGCCCGGATTGGTACGTCCCGATCGTGTAGAAGATGCTGTCAAGTATGTGATTACCGAAGATTCCTGGTTTGATTCCGGAACCGAGTTGGGCATTGTTGCCACTGATTTGTACTCAGGTGAAGATGTTTACTTTACAGAAGGTCCGCTATTACCGGCCGTTATGGCTTCCATTGCTATCCCAGGTTTTTTACCTCCAGTCTATCATGAGGGCAAAACGCTTGTAGATGGTGGTGTCTCTCAACAGGTACCTATTCGTATGGCTCGTGAAATGGGTGCAGATTTTGTGATGGCAGTAGACGTTGGACAAGACATTAATCCCATTACTGACATGGACAATGCCATGGCGATTATGAGCCAAAGTGAGAATATCAGATCATGTCATTACCGCGACATGTTAAACCGTGAAGCTGATGTACTTTTACTCCCAGAAATGCCAGGCGTACATTGGTCAGCTTATGATCAACGGGAAGCTTTTGTTGATCTTGGAATCACCGCTTTTGATGAACGACGCGTAACCTTTGAGAAAGCCTGGTATCAAAGTAAACACCCCATATGGGGACGGATAAAAAGTCTCTTTAGTTAATTATGGAGATCAACTCAAATGAGTAAGGATTAATTGTCATCATGCGTCAATCTTTCAAACTATTTTTGCCTGTTATTCTGGTTTTATTTTCAATGAATCTCTGGGGACAACAGTCACCCCAGGAAATATTAACTGCAGAATTTATTTCAAGCCAGAGTGCAGCTATGGCAGGGGAGACACTTGATGTTGCCTTAATTGTAGACATCCAGCACCCCTGGCACGTTTACGCTCCCATGGGAAATGACGAATTTACCATCCCGGTATCACCATCAATTAGTGCTGATGGAAAACCATTTAAAGTGGGGAAGTGGATCTATCCAGAACCTGAGATGATCTCCGTGGCAGGTGTGGAAGAACCCGCTGGAGTTTATGGTGGACGTATCACGATTCGCACTACTCTGGAGCTCGCTCAAGACATTACTGACCCACTTCAGATTGAGGGTGAGGTCTATTATCAGGCTTGTGATGATGCCCAATGTCTGATACCTGCTACGATAAATTTCTCATATACTCTACCTGTGGTTGATGATACAGGTCAACGTATGGCAACGCATTCCGAGCATTTCCAGAAAATGGTTCCACAGGCTGCCATGGAGTCAATGTCAGAAACCGCTTCTGAAGAGGATGAAATATCAGGCCTGGTGGATAACTATGGAATATTTCTAACCTACTTCATCATTTTCTTTGGTGGACTGGCTTTAAACCTGACCCCCTGTGTTTATCCATTAATCCCCATTACCATCAGTTTCTTTGGAGGCCAGGAAACCAGCAAGGGTCGTACCTTCTGGATGGCCTTAGCCTATGTATTGGGCATTGCTGTAACGTATTCGATTCTGGGTGTCGTTGCCGCACTGGGTGGAGGTCTGTTTGGAGCATTGCTCACCAACCCCTTCGTCCTTATAGGAATTGCCGCCATATTGGTCGGTTTATCCCTTTCCATGTTCGGTGTATATGAATTTAGACTTCCCACTGGTTTGATGACAGCTGCCAGTCAATCAAAAGCGGGTATTTTTGGGTCATTCTTTATGGGTTTAACCCTAGGTATTGTTGCAGCTCCATGTGTTGGTCCTTTTGTGATAGGTCTGCTTACCTATGTGGCGGCTGCGCAGAGCGTAGTTCTGGGATTCACAATGTTTTTCACCCTGGCTATGGGCCTGGGCTTACCCTATCTCTTTCTCGCTATGTATTCCAGCAAGCTATCATCCCTACCGCGTTCAGGAACCTGGATGATTGGGGTCCGAGTAATATTTGGTCTGGTACTCATCGCCATGGCTATTTATTTCCTCATGCCACTGCTAGGTGAATATGCAAATCTTGTCATGTCCATTTTCCTCATTGGCTCAGGTGTCTACCTGATCATGTTTGACAATAGTGCTGAAGGGAATCTCGCTTTTAACAGAATCAAGCAAGCTATCGCTATCATACTCATTGTCATTGGTACCTGGATGGGTATACCTGAACCTGAGCTAAGTGGTGAGGGTATTGTGTGGGAACATCCCACCAACCAAGTAGAGTTAGAAGCCCTGCTAACATCCGATGCCCCCATAATGATTGATGTTTATGCAGATTGGTGTATTCCTTGTAAGGAAATGGACAAATTCACGTTCCCAGATAGGGAGGTCGTCAATCTATCAAAGAAATTCACAGCTATAAAAATTGATATGACCAGGGACACCGGAGAATTCGAGAAATATTTTTTGAAAGAATATTCCATCAAGGGAGTTCCCTCATATATCTTTTTGAAAAATGGGGTAGAGCATACATCACTTCGTTCTACTGGTTATGAAAACGCTGATGATTTTCTTAAACGAATGAAAAAAGCACTATAATAGGGGTGTTTCTATTGCTGTGAAATATTTGGTTACGGACAATTATGTGACTCAAGCAATTACTTATTGACCTCCTATTTGTCCAGTCTAACTTATCAGCTAGACCTGAGGTGGAAATGCGCGTGCCGCAACGCTATATTACATTATTAATAATTACACTACTTTGTAGCTCCTTGACCTATGGCCAAGGCGATGAGGAGAAAGTCCCTTTCTGGATATTCTTCCGCGATAAAGAAGTGACTGATGAGACCGGTTTTAACCCAGCAGATTATGATTTTCCCCAGCTCTCACAGCGTGCTCTGGATCGAAGAGCAGAACGTGGTACAATTGTTGGTCCTACCTATCGGGATCTCCCCGTTTCGGCCACATATATTGATGAAATTCTAGGGGGAGATGTCAAGGTGCGCACCGTAAGCCGATGGCTGAATGCTGTCTCAATTCTGGCAACACCAGCGTACATTGAACAACTTATGGGTAACTCCATCGTGAAGAAAACCAAGCGTATTCACAAAGTTACCAAACGGTCCATCAGGCGCATTACTCGTGATGACGAAATCTATGTCACAGATGGAGACTATGGAGCCAGTTTTGACCAAAATGAGCAGATCAATGCCGTTGCTGCCCATGAGCTAGGTTATACTGGAACAGATGTTTGGCTACTCATGCTCGATACTGGATTTTATACCGACCATCTTGCTTTTCAGCAGGAACGTATCGTAGCTGAATACGATTTTATTCAAAGTGACTCAATCACTTCAAACCAGGATGGCGACCCGGCAGGCCAACATAATCATGGAACCTCAACCGCATCTGCAGCAGGTGGATATATTGAAGGCGAACTGCTTGGGACGGCTTATTCATGTAAATATCTCCTGGCCAAAACTGAAATGGTCAATGATGAAATCGAGGCAGAAGAAGATTTTTATGTAGCAGCTCTCGAATGGGGTGAAGCCTTAGGAGCTGATATTGCCTCAAGCTCGCTGGGATATCTTGATTGGTATACCTATGATGACCTTGATGGTGAAACAGCTGTTACGACCCGTGGGGTTAATTTCGCTGTGAGCCTGGGAATGGTTTGTGTAACAGCCGCCGGTAATGAAGGGAACTCCAGCTGGCATTATATTATCGCTCCCGCAGATGCCGATTATGTTATCTCAGTAGGTGCAGTTGATGAGTTTAACGTAGCGCCAAGTTTTAGCAGTCATGGACCAACATCTGACGGTCGTATCAAACCTGAAGTGCTAGCTCGTGGAGTCTCCACATTCCTGGCAGGCACTGACAGCACCAATCACTTTTATTCAGGTTCAGGAACCAGTTTTGCGACGCCGCTTATTGCCGGAGCCTGTGCCCTCATTCTGGAAGCGCATCCTAACTGGACACCCCTTATGGTCAGGGAAGCACTCATGATGACCGCTGATGGAAATACATCCCCTGATAACACACGTGGATTTGGACTAGTCGACGTTGTTGCGGCTATCGATTATGATTTTGGTATCGTCCCGGGCGATGTGAGCGAAGATGGTGCCCTTAATATCAGTGATGCAGTTCTGTTACTTGAGTGGGTACTATCAGATCTGGAAATCACTGAAGTCCAATTTGAAGTAGCTGATATCAACAGTGACAATAGCGTTGATATTCTTGATATTGTGGTCCTTGTGGAATGGATTCTCACGCTATAAGACAATATTGACTTGATTTAAAGCCCCCCTGTGGGGCTTTTTTTATTGCAGTTAGGATTGAAATCGCTAAAATGAGCCACATGGAACAACCAGAACAACCTGAATCATTACCATTTATTATTGATGGTCCCCCCTGGGAGAAGAAACACGAATTAGGTTTCTTTGTAGCTTTTATTGAGACGATAAAAGCCTTCCTCATCAGACCCGCTGCAACCTTTAGTGTCATGCGCAGACAGGCCGGAATTGGTGATGCCCTGGTTTACACAGTTGCTATTCAAGTTTTTACCTTTTTGTGGACATTTGCCATCACCGAACCCAATCCTGACATGTTTTTACCCCAGAATCCTGAGCTACGCGATATGCTTGATTTACCTGAAAACTTCTCTCAGATCATGGTGCTGGCGTATCCTATTTCGGTCATTCTACTTCAATTCATTTCAGCATTTGCTGTGCATCTCTCGTTGAAATGGAGAAATCTTCAGACCTATGACTTTTCCCTGATCTTTAGAATGTTCGCCTACGCCAGTGGGACAGCATCCCTTTTATTGTTTATCCCAATTGTGGGAGGAATGTTCTCACTTGGAATGACAGTCTATCTGGGATATGTGGGGCTAAGAACTATTTATGCCATGGATGCTGGATCTTTTGTAATTACAGCCATCATGGCTTTATTCCTGACTCTGGGTTTATACCTTCTCTCAGTATTGGGGATTACGATTATCATCCTGATTTTGTCAATCATTTTTTAATCGTCCATTCCTAGTGGTGAGATTTCTCCTTACTAATTTCAATTTCCAGAGTCTAAGAGATATAGAACCTTAATCTGGCGATTGGGAACTTACTTATCACATAATCGTTCCAGTGTAAGAAGAAAGGGGTACCCCATGTTGACAATTCAAACTCTTGAAGCTAAATTCTCGCCACATATGCACGTATATAAATTAATAATGGTCTTTCTCATGGTTGGCGTACTTCAATCATGTTATACAATGCTTTATCCACCCCAAACACTTCCACAAACTATTACTACAGTCGTTTCTGAGCCAGCCATGGTCAGCTCGATAGGTGGCTCTGGAATGTATGGATGGGATCCCTATTGGGAACCAGCCCTGCCTTTCACCAGTTATCACCGAGGATATGGTGCCTCTTATTACAGTCCATATAACTATTATGATTACCATCATCCACATTATGCACCAGTATATGTTGTGAGTGAAACGAGAGATCCTGTTCCAGCCCGTGATTTTAACCGGGATGAAAAGCTGGGTGGTTCCAGGGTGCGAGATTTGAACGGCTCTTCCTCAACAAGCGGTTCCGGAAACAAAGCTGGATCTATTGATCAGGGCAGTGGGATGTCATCAGCTGCTTCAGGAATTATTACACCCGTTATTAAAAACCCTGTGGTGACACCACCTAAAAGGATTAAAACGAAAGCACCACAAAATGTGGCAGCTGATCCCCCAAAGAAAAAGATTAAACAGGTAAAGCCCAATAAGCCCAAGCCTGTAAAAAAGCAAAAAAAAGTAGAAAAATCGGATTCGCCTCCTCCTCCAAAACGTACTAGAATTCGAAAGTAAATCATCATGAAAAACAGAATATTATTTTTCACCATGCTCCTATGGGGAGTAAATCTTTTTTCTCAAAATTATCTTGATGTCATTAGACCCTTCCGAGGGATGCGGGGTATATCTGGATCAGAGAGTGGTGTTGTACCAGCTTCCATGGGAGCCAGCAATGCTCTGATGGGAAATCCAGCATTACTAAGCTTCAATGAAAAAGCCTTCTTTGCAGCAGATTTGAGCTATGATCAAGTCACAGGCCGGAGTGTCTTTAACTCGACTCTTGGAGAAAATCCCCAGGAGCAAAATCTGCGCTTTAATAGCCTAACTTATATCAAACCCATACAAGTGTATCGCGGAGCCTGGGTCTGGGGGGTAAATCTCCAACGGGTAAACTCCTTTAGCAGCATCAGCCAGTTTAATGATTTTGACCCAGATGGGGATTTCTACTATAAATATCTCTATCAAGAAACTGGGGATCTATATGCTTTGACTGCTGGAACATCAGTTATGGTTACCATGAATACAAGTATTGGATATGGCTTAAGCTTTTACAGTGGAAAAAATTCATTTAGCAAACTGTACGAAGAGACGGACCCAAACGATCTATATACTTTTGAGAGATTTATTGATAGTCTTCAGTTTAGTCCAAGCTATCGTGGATTTGGTGCACGTTTAGGTCTATTGAGTGAAGTATCAGATAATTTGAATCTGGGGATCTCTATAGAGCTTCCCTCTCGAATATCAGTAGATGAATCTACCAGTCGGGATTCCATTGAGTGGTATGGCGACGGAAATCAACTAGTCTATTCCCATGATCAATGGTCACAACTCGAATACACTGCCTGGGGACCCTGGAGATTGGGTCTTGGCATTGGGTTTGTTGCCAGCCCGTTTGAGGCCAGCATCAATTACCGCTTTCATAGTTATTCAACTGTTTCTATGAAGGGCGACTTATTTGATTCAGAAACAGGCCAAAGCCTTGAGCAAATCGTTGATGAAGAGGTGAATAGCTATGTGCAGAATGTGCATGAATTTTCAGCCTCGCTGCTCTGGGCACTTGATCCACTCAAACTTTCCTTTGCCGCCACACTAATGAATGACCCCCTCAACTATCGTTTTGATAACATTATCCGTATGGATGTTGGGATAGGGTATCAGCTTCGTTCAGGGATTGGGTTTACCCTGGCTCTACGAAATGAACAGTGGCAGAGCGACCTCAATCACACGTTAGAGAGTAGTGTTGAGCGCACGGTCGATGTGGAAAATTCATTATCTAACATACAATTTGGATTGAAATACATACTATGATTCAGAAAAAAACATCTGGACTATTTATCAAGTTTTTAAGCCTCCTCATTCTAGTCAGTTTTCTCAATGGGCAAAGTGCCTGGAATACGGGGGACCTGAGCTTCACCTATCAGAGTTTTCCACAACCTGCTCAGTCTCTTGATCTATCAGGAGATCTCATCTCTGACGAAGTACCCCATGAAGGTGTAGGCGGTTTTGAACTGAGCCTGGGGGACACCAATCTGGTGACCTTGCTGGCCTACGATCTATATGTAAGTGGGAGTGACACACTAGCCGATATCTTTGTCATATTCATGAGTGACACACTTCCCCTTGAAGAAGGGAACTATATCGTCAATCCCTCTCCAGATGCACTAAAGCTATTTGTCTGGCTAAGTGAAGTGGATCCCGAGAGTTTGGCCGGTCTCCTTGATGCCTCATTCACACTGGATTCACTGGCTGCCTTTAATCCATATATATCCGTTTCTGGTGAATTTGAAATCCTTGAGTCAAGTCCATCCCATTTCGAGATGAACTTTACAGGTGTCATGGTCAATACAAGTATTCAATTGATAACCATTAGCAATGGAAGCATTGATCTCTGGAATACGCTACCCATATCCGCCTATACCCAAGGTTCAGTCAACTATACCATTGGAGGTGTACCAGGGAATATCAGTGGCAGTTTAAATCCACTTACTGATTCAGATGGTGCTGGCGCGATCCTTAGCTGGGCTGGGGATACTTTGACCTATAACTTTATTTCTTATCAAGAGCTCCCACAGAACCTATTTGACGTGTATGGTGTTATTCTGGTAGGAGATGAGTCCCATTTCCCAGCAGAGGGCTCAGAATCCATCTTTAATATTTCTCTTACCGATGATGCCCTGCCAAAGGCTGTACCATACATGATGAGGGATGTGTCTCTCGATGAGATCCTATTACTTCTTGAGTCAGGTGAAGTACCTGGATTGGATGAATTAAGCCAACTGTATCTTCCCGTAGGTTTGGGAAGTGCCACATTTACATACACACCAGAGGGAAATGCAGGGCTTGAAATAGAAAATGTTTTAATGACCAATAGCGTCGCTGATGTCATCTTACTAAGCACCGATTGGCTGCTAACAAATGGTCTGCCTGTGGCAGTTAGCGATGAAATTATTTACCATCCTACATCAAGTAAAATTGCAGGAGATCCGTATCCCAATCCATTCAACAGCAGCACCCTGATTCCAATTCAACTTGATAGCGGGCATAGCATCTCTGCACGTCTCTACAATCTGCGTGGCCAGGAGGTTCACAAACTGGAGTTTGGATATCTTGGACCAGGTTCACAGCAACTCGCCGTCGATCTCAGCAATAGCAATCTGGGTGGTGGACTCTATTATTACACCCTTTTTTCCCAGCACGGTCAAATGGGAAGCGGATCTTTTGTCTACCTGAAATAAGACCCACATGCCCTTCTGTGGAAGGTCCTCCACTTCTCAAAGATAAAAATCGTCATCTAAGCAAAATAATTCTCCTGAGAGCTTCCTTTGGCATGATATTTACATAAGTTGGTGCGATGCTTTACGAACAATTCTCAGGACTAAATCCACTCGCCAGACACAGGAGAAATAAATGACACGTAAGATGGTGACCATCGACGGGAATGATGCAGCCGCATACATTGCCCACAAAACCAACGAAATTTGTGCTATATACCCCATTACACCCTCATCGAACATGGGTGAGCTGGCGGATGCCTTTAGTGCGCAGGGAAGAACAAATATCTGGGGAAGTGTCCCTACTGTAGAAGCAATGCAAAGTGAAGGTGGAGCTGCTGGAGCAGTTCACGGTGCCTTACAGACCGGTGCATTGACTACAACTTTTACAGCCTCACAGGGCTTGTTGCTTATGATCCCCAACATGTATAAGATTGCTGGTGAATTGACCTCAACAGTATTTCATGTATCTGCACGATCTCTCGCCGCTCAAGCGCTCTCCATTTTTGGTGATCACTCCGATGTAATGGCCACTCGTGCCACTGGTTGGGGCATGCTGGCAGCAAACTCAGTTCAGGAAGTCATGGACTGTGCGCTCATCGCTCAGGCGGCAACCCTGCAGACAAGAGTGCCTTTTATCCACTTTTTTGATGGATTCCGTACATCCCACGAAGTTATGAAAATTGAACAACTCAGTGATGATGATATCCGCGGCATGATCGATGATGAGTGGGTTATTGCCCACCGTTCACGTGGTATGAATCCAAATAAACCGGTTCTTCGCGGAACCGCTCAGAATCCAGATGTATACTTCCAGGGTCGTGAAACAGTCAATCCCTATTACGAAGCAGCTCCAGAATTAGTTCAGAAAAGCATGGATCGCTTTGCCAAGCTTGTAGGTCGAGACTATCACTTATTCGATTACCTCGGCGCAGAAGATGCTGAGCGAGTTATCATTATTATGGGATCAGGTGCAGAAACTGTTGAAGAGACAGTAACTCAGATGATTGCTGATGGTGAAAAAGTCGGAATGGTGAAAATCAGACTTTTCAGGCCTTTCTCAATCAAACATTTCATCTCCTCCTTGCCTGCTTCGGTAAAGAAAATTTCCGTTCTTGATAGAACCAAAGAACCAGGTGGCGCTGGCGAACCTATGTATCAGGATGTAATCACAGCTTTTGCTGAGGCGAAAACTGAAGATTATTATCAATTTGATGAGATGCCAATTATTGTTGGTGGACGTTATGGTCTCTCCTCAAAGGAATTCACACCAGGAATGATCAAAGGTGTATACGACAACCTCAATGCTGATAAACCTAAAAATCATTTCACCATTGGTATCAATGACGATGTATCATTTACATCCCTTCCCTTTGATCCAGATTATAGAACTTCCAAAGGAAAGGTTTTCCGTGGTCTCTTTTATGGTTTGGGTTCGGATGGTACAGTGGGTGCTAACAAAAACTCCATCAAAATTATTGGTGAAGGTACCGACAACTATGCACAGGGTTATTTTGTTTATGATTCTAAGAAATCTGGATCAACAACAACTTCGCACCTGAGATTTGGTAAAGATGAAATCAAGTCTACCTATCTCATCGATAAAGCCAATTTTATTGCCTGTCATCAGTATGAGCTCCTCGAGCAATTCGATATTCTGGACAGGGCTGAGGATGGTGCAACTTTTCTCCTGAATAGCCACCTGAACAAGGATGAAATTTGGGGTGCACTGTCACGCAAGTATCAAAAGCAGATCATTGATAAGAAACTGAAATTCTACGTTATTGATGCTGTCACCGTGGCTCGCGAAACTGGTATGGGTATGCGTATTAACACCATTATGCAGACCTGTTTCTTTGCTATTTCCGGTATCCTTCCAAAGGATGAATCTATTGCCAAGATTAAAGAGGCCATCAATAAGACCTATGGTAAAAAGGGTGATGCAGTCGTAGAAAAGAATTACCACGCTGTGGATCAGTCTGTTTCAAATCTTTTTGAAGTCGATGTACCTGATACGCTGAATGGAAGCGATGCTTTGCGCTTAATCGTTCCAGAAGCAGCTCCAGAATTTGTCCAAAAAGTTACTGCAGAGATTATTGCCGGTCGTGGTGATGATCTTCCTGTAAGTGCCATGCCTAACGATGGCACCTGGCCTACTGGAACCACCCAGTGGGAGAAACGAAATATTGCGCTGGAAGTTCCTGTATGGGAACCAGATATTTGTATCCAGTGTAACAAATGCGCCCTGGTTTGTCCCCATGCTGCGATTCGTCCAAAAGTTGCCGATGAGCAAGCCTTTGCTGGTGCTCCTGATACCATTAAGCATATTGATGCCAAGGGTAAAGAATGGGAAGCCGGATCACAATACATCCTCCAGGTTGCTGTTGAGGATTGTACTGGTTGTAATCTGTGTGTTGAAGTTTGTCCTGCTCGCGATAAGAGTAATCTCAGTCGCAAAGCCATCAATATGGCCGACCAGCGCCCACTTCGTGAAGCCGAAAGTACCAATTGGGATTTCTTCCTCGATCTTCCTGAAGTAGATCGTAATGGTGTGAAACATGAATCCGTCAAGGGCGCTCAACTCTTACAGCCTCTTTTTGAGTTCTCTGGAGCTTGCGTGGGCTGTGGAGAGACACCCTATGTGAAACTTACTTCCCAATTATTTGGGGATCGTATGGTGATTGCCAACGCCACGGGTTGCTCATCCATTTATGGTGGAAATTTGCCCACCACACCCTGGTCCACTAATAAGGCTGGTCGTGGACCAACCTGGAACAACTCACTCTTTGAAGACAATGCTGAATTTGGTCTGGGTTATCGCTTGACGATTGACAAACACCAGGAGCACGCTGTTGAACTCATGACACTTCTGAAAGATGATATTGGTGCTGAGTTGGTAGACACTATCGCCAATGCTTCGCAGGCCAACGAACCTGAGATATTTGAACAACGCACCCGCGTCAAAGAAATGACAGATCTCGTTGAAAAGCTAGACACACCTCTGAGCAAACAGTTGTTATCAGTCGCTGATAATCTGGTTAAGAAGAGTGTCTGGATCATGGGTGGAGATGGCTGGGCTTATGATATCGGCTATGGTGGTTTGGATCATGTCCTCGCATCAGGTAAAAATGTGAACATCCTGGTTCTGGATACCGAAGTTTATTCCAATACGGGTGGTCAGAAATCAAAAGCCACTCCTCTGGGTGCCGTTGCGAAATTTGCTGCAGCTGGAAAACCATCTGGTAAAAAAGATCTCGGTATGATGGCCATGAGTTATAAGAATGTGTATGTCGCTTCGGTAGCCATGGGTTCCAATGATGCACAAACAGTTCGCGCTTTTATGGAAGCTGAGGCCTATGAAGGTCCATCTCTCATAATCGCCTACTCCCAGTGTATTGCGCACGGAATTGATATGACCAAGGGTATGAATCAGCAGAAATTGGCAGTCGACAGCGCCTATTGGACGCTCTATCGCTACAACCCCATGCTGGCAATAGAGGGTAAGAATCCGCTTAAATTGGATTCTAAACCACCAAAACAGCATGTACGCGAATACGCGATGAATGAAACACGATTTACCATTCTGAGTCGCATCGATCCGAAATTATCAGAAAAATACATTGAAGCCTCTGATGTCGCCGCCAAGGAAAAGTATGAGTATTATGCAAAACTTGCTGCCATGTCATACGATGAAGCTTAAGTAAGATCATAAAGGAATTATTGATATGCGTCTGAAAACAAATTACATGGGTCTGGAATTAAAGAACCCATTAGTACCATCTGCTTCACCGTTAACTGAAAAGCTTGATAAGATCAAAATCCTGGAGGACAATGGGGCCTCTGCCGTTGTATTGTTTTCTCTGTTTGAGGAGCAAATTGAGCAGGAAGACAGCTCGATTGAGCATTTTATGGACTATGGAACCGACTCATATGCTGAATCATTGAGTTTCTTTCCACAAGCCCATGAATACTTGTCTGGTCCCCAGGACTATCTGGAAAATGTCGCCAAAATTAAAGCCGGCGTAGATATACCTGTTATAGCCAGTTTGAATGGAGCGACTCCCGGTGGATGGATGGAATATGCCAAGAAATTGGAGGAAGCTGGAGCTGATGGCTTGGAATTGAATATTCATTATTTACCAGTGGATTTCAATGAGAGCAGCGCTGATGTGGAGAAACGCTATACAGATATTGTGAGTTGGGTAAAATCTAATGTAGAAATTCCAGTTGCAGTTAAGATTGGTTCCAGATTCAGTTCCCTTCCAGCGGTTGCCAAGTCTCTGGAATCAGTTGGTGCCGATGCTCTGGTTATGTTCAATCGTTTCTATCATCCAGATATTGATCTGGATAAATTGGAAGCCAAGCGCCAGATCCATTTAAGTCACTCTAGAGATATTCGTCTTCCTATGCGTTGGATATCTATATTGCGTGGAAATGTGAATATGAACTTTGCCGCTAGCGGTGGCGTGCATAGCGCCAAAGATGTGCTTAAGCTTGTCATGAGTGGTGCGGACGTAACCATGTTGACCTCTGCGCTCATGGCTTATGGACCTGAATTGATTAAAACCATCGAGGCAGATCTGATCAATTGGATGGATGAGAATGAATACCAAAGCATATCCCAGATGAAGGGCAGTATGAGTTTAATTCATTCCCCAAAACCACAAACACTTGTTCGTGATAACTATATGCGAACTTTATTGGATTTCCAGGCTAACAATAAATTCTAACTGATTAATGTCTGGTTGTGGGATCCGAATTTTCGGGTCCCCCTTTTTTCTATTTTTCTTTTTTTACAAGCAATACCGATTTTATACAGGTTATGATTATATTATAAGATAGCAGTAGAAAACAACTGAGATCTCACCTTAGCTTATGGTTATAGGAAGAAAAATGATGACATCAAATGAATCAGAATCACGCAAAGGCTTTTGCCCTGTCTATGACATCGATTGTCCATCGGGTCTGGAAGCTGCTGAAGATTGTGAGAATCGCTTTAAAACCGATTATAATCCATTGACCAATTTTCGCGATTCTGATATTGAACATTGTGCCATTTATCGCATGGAACAGAAAGTAGCGGTATCCAAAGCATCGGACGCCGAAACAGAAGAAAACAAAAATTCATCCAAGGACGGGGAGTAATATCGTGAACACTGCTGCAAAGTCATCTGAATTCAAATCTGTACAGGATGTACTCAAACGAGCTATTCTGTTGGAAATGAATGGTAAGGAGTTTTTTGCTATGGCAGCGAAGACTGCTACTTCACCTGTGGCCAAAGAACTCTTTGAGCATATGGTGAAAGAAGAAGAACATCATCTGCATATTCTCCAGCTAACCTTCAAACGACACCTGGATGAAGGCAAGGTCGTATTACCCTCTGAAGATGAACTTCAGTTTGGTTTTCAAGATCCTATCATTGATAAATCCTTTCTCCTGGAATTGAGAAACAGCGATTTCGATTTCTCAGCCATCAGTATTGCCCTAACACTAGAAGAACGTGCTTTCAAATTTTACCAGAAAGAGGAGCAGGCTGCAACTGATCCGGATATAAAGAAACTTTTTACCTGGCTTACAGACTGGGAGATTGATCATCATCAAAAACTAATGGCATTGGAGGAGGATTTCAGACAGGAAGTCTGGAATGACTCAAATTTCTGGCCGATGTAATCAGCCGATCATCAATATCAATTTTCAAAGCGCGGGTTCTCCCCGCGCTTTGTGTTTCAGGAAGGCTTCAAAAATCCATGTAGTGCATTGATGTCACCAATTCTTTAATATGTTTGGATTTAGATGTATTGCATGCCTGGCATCGGAGAACTACTTTCTGATATATGAATTTTGAGGGAATAATGAAACGGTTCTCAGCTTTATTGAGCATCCTTTTAATGAGCACATCAATTGCCCAGGTTTATGAGGACACCAACATGCCCTGTAAACCCATCTCAGAAATGGCAGCGCACTATAATTATTTAGCCAAAGCCTCCCAAAGAGCTGATATCTTTGACTTTGATGTGCACTATTACAATATTGAATTAGATATAAATATTGACACTGAGATCATATATGGAAATGTAGAAATCCATATCATATCTGAGGTGGATAATCTAGAGAGCATTCAATTGGATTTTACCTCTGGCATGACAGTGGATGCTGTTACGTTGAATGGAGCTAATTTCAACCATTTCTCTGATCTACTGAGTATTACCCTTGATGGTAGCTACAATGTTGATGAATCTCTTGTTGTCGGTATCCAATACCATGGACATCCCTTGCAGGGTGGGTTTCAAGCGTTTGCTTTTGGTCATCAAAATAACGATCCCGCGCGTCCACCCATGATTTCAACCTTGAGCGAACCATATGGTGCTCGATCCTGGTGGCCTTGTAAGGATGTGCCTACTGATAAAGCCGATTCTGTGCGTATTTCAGTGACTACTGATGCTGCCTATGATGCAGTTGCCAATGGTTTGCTTATTGCAGAAAATGATAACTTTGATGGAACTAAAACAACCGTATGGAAACATAAATATCCCATAACGACCTATCTGGTTTCAATTGCGATCACCGATTATACCTACTGGACAGAGATGCATCACTTTGCTGATGGCGATTCCATGCCTTTGGAGTATTGGATGTATCCCGCTTCAGCAACAGCGGATATTGTAGACCGCTGGAATCGAACCGCCGATATGATAGATATCTTCGGTGAATATTTCGGAAAATATCCTTTTGCAGAAGAAAAATATGGTATGGCCCAATTCCAATGGGGAGGCGCCATGGAGCATCAGACCTGTTCAAGTATGGGTTCTTATGGAGAGAATACTATTGCCCACGAGCTGGCCCACCAATGGTGGGGAAATCTGGTGACCTGCAGTAATTTTCATCATATCTGGATTAATGAAGGATTTGCGACCTATTCTGAAGCACTGTATTGGGGTGCAAAAAATGGTGATGCTGCTTATCATGCCCATATGGCCCTAAAGAATAACGATGCTGGTGGCTCTGTGTACAGACCAGATACCAGTACTGTTGGTAATATATTTTCCTGGAATCATGTTTATCAGAAGGGGGCCTGGGTCCTGCATATGCTTAGACATGTGATACAGGATGAAGCCTTCTTCAACAGCTTTCTGGAGTTCCGTGAGATGTTTCAGTATAGTCATGCTTCTACGGAAGATTTTCAGGGGGTTGCTGAATCTCAATATGGGGAGAGTCTGGAATGGTTTTTTGACCAATGGATTTATGGAAGTGGCAAACCTCATTACCGCTGGTGGTGGCATTCTGAAGTGGCTCATGAATCTGGATTGAATAAAGTGACCATCCAAATTGATCAGATTCAAAATTCTGAATACCCCATCTTCAAGATGCCAATAGATATCAAGATTAGTGGGGTAGACAAAGATACAACTATCATAGTCTGGGACTTATTAAGGGTGCAGGAATTTCGGTTTGATTTAGATTTTGAACCCCTGGCAGTGTATCTGGATGACGAATCCTGGATTTTTAAAAGTGCAACTCAGGTGGCTGGTGATGGAGAACATGACTTGCTGCCGGGGGATTTCAGGCTACTGGCTGCCTACCCCAATCCCTTTAATTCATTGGTGACTATACCATTCACCATTGATTCCCGCTTTGAAGGAGATTTGAGCATATTCAATCTTAAGGGGGAGTTGGTCCATTCCCAGAGCATCATTGAAAATCAATCAGGTTATTATGAGTTGCTTTGGAATGGATTGAGAGCGCAGGGTTCAAGCTTGAGCTCAGGAATTTATATTGTACAATTACGATCATCCGATAAAACACAGCAATCCCAAAAGATTACTCTCCTAAAATAAAATAACGCCCTGAATAGTTTGAAGGATTCCTAAGAATCCCATCCTGGACAGACCAAAGTTGCTGTTTGGCAACATATTTGCCTTAAGTCATCGAATAAGAGAAATTTTAATTCAGGATGACGGGAAGATATGAGGGAAGAAAAAAAGGTCGGATATTCAGCATTGATCGTCGGTGCAATCTCCCTGGGAGAAGCATGGATGCATATTCTGGGTGGAGCAGCAGATACCATTGATATCTTCTTTCTGGGTCTGGGTCTCATCTCCAGCCTTGTTGGCATTGCATTGATTATTCAAAAGGATAGTTCAACCGTTGGGGAGTAATCCTCTTCCATGGGCAGATCCAATTGGAAATATTCTCTATTCTATATAAAGTTCAACTGGGATTTCTCGCTATTAAGAGTAATATTCTCACAAATAGTAGATTGATGGTTGTAAAACACATTGGTGGAGATTTCACTGGTTAATTAAACAAGGAGCTATATTGTGATTCGTTTAACAAAAGCTGGGGAATATGGACTGAGAGCTGTAAGGTATCTAGTCGAAAATGGAGATATGAGCCGAATCAGTATCGGAGATATCTCAGAGAATAAAAGCATCCCCGAACCTTTTCTTAGAAAATTGTTCAAGCCCCTTGTCCAGCAAGGGATAATTAATAGCACACGTGGTGTGTCAGGTGGCGTTCGTTTAGCGCGCGATCCAAAAGAAATTACCGTTCTAGAGGTGGTTGAAGCTCTGGAAGGACCTTTGGCTCTGAATGAATGTTTGCTGGAAGACGTTGATTGTGAGTTTATAAGCGAGTGTGGAATGCACGATGTGTGGGAAGAAGCACAAGGCGCTATGGCAAGGGTTCTACGATCAAAGAATTTAACTGATCTTACCCGATAAATTCTCGAAGGATTTGTAATTAAGATTTAAATGAGGGAAACATGACAAGCGAGACATCAAAACTGCAATTGGTACCGGAGATTTACCCAAAATGGGAAAAAATTAAGGATATGACTGATCAACTGATTGATATTACACTCAATCTGCGTCAAAGTGGTCATCCTGGGGGTTCTCGTTCTAAAGTGCACATGCTGGTAGCACTTTTCCTTGGTGGACCCATGCGGTGGGATATCAGGAATCCGCAAAAACGTTTTGGCGATAAATTCATCCTGTCTGCTGGTCATGTCGTGCCAGGTGTGTATGCGCTCCTGGCTGTCCTCAATGAATCATTACGTCGTAAATATGCTGAAACAGGCGATGAGCGTTACAAACTGCCAGTTGCTGAACGCGTTTTGACCTGGGAGGATCTGCTTACCTTAAGAAATAAAGGTGGACTACCTGGGCATGCCGAAATGGCTGGTAAAACAAATATTTTTAAAGCCAACACTGGACCTTCTGGTCACGGGATGCCCGTTGCTGTTGGTGAAGCCCTAGCACTTAAATATGCTGGTGCTGAGGATGTGCGTGTATTCGCCGTTGAAGGCGAAGGTGGTTTAACACCAGGAGTTACACATGAGTCCCTGAATTCAGCTTATGGTCTGGGGTTGGGGAATCTTCATTTTCTGGTAGACTGGAACGATTATGGAATCGATGATCGCCCCTTTTCATCAGTTGTCTATGGTACACCTGAAGACTGGTTTGCTCCACATGGTTGGCGCGTCTTTGGTGCCCCAAATGGTTCTGATTGGGAAAGTACAAATTTAGCCCTACAGGAAATGGCTTCTGATGAAAATTCAGAAGGTGCTCCTGCTATGGCCTGGTTTAAAACTCGCAAGGGCCGTGGGTATGGTGTTTATGATAACAAATCTCATGGTGCTGCCCATAAATTCAATAATCCCACTTACTGGCAGACGAAACAAGAATTTTCTGATAAATATGGAATCCAGTTTGACGGGATGGGGGAATCAGGTCCAGACACTAAAGCCGAACGAACAGAGCAAGCCGGCATTAACATGGCCAGAGTCTTTCAGGTATTTGACCAGGATCCTGAATTGCTCAATTATCTGGCTGATCGACTGGTTGAGTTGGGAGAGGCTGTTCCTGAAGACAATGAGCGTGTCTGGATTGATACGACCCGAAATCCCTTGAACGACCCTGTTTTAACTGATATCGATGCTTTACCTCCAGAACTTTTTGTACAACCTGGCGAAATGGCTCCAAACCGAGGTGGTTTCTCCAAATACGCAGCCTGGTTGAATGCTTATGTCAGCAAAAATTATGGTCGTCCGCTCGTGCTGGCCATGTCAGCTGATCTGGCTGACTCGACCAATATTTCTGGCTTTGGTAAGGCCTTTGGTGACACACCGGGTTACGGATTCTATGACCGTAAGGACAACACTAGAGGAACCATGCTGCCTCAAGCGATTACAGAGTTTGCCAATGCCGGAATATGTACCGGAATTGCAGCAACCAATTTTTCCAAAACTCCTGAAGCAGAGTATAATGGATTCTTTGCCGCCTGCTCCACTTACGGCTCTTTTTCTTATTTGAAATATGGACCATTTAGAATTTTTAGCCAGATGGTGCAGGACGCTGAAGTGAAATTAGGAAAAGTTATCTGGGTCGCTGGTCACTCAGGACCAGAAACTGCAGAAGATTCACGCACACATTTTGGAATCTATTCACCTGCAGTAACCCAACTTTTTCCCAAAGGCAAAGTTATCAATCTATATCCATGGGAACATAATGAAGTCGCTCCCATGTTGACAGCTGCCCTCGCAACAGACGTACCGGTAATTGCCCTCCATCTTACTCGACCAGGTGTCGAAGTGCCGGATCGTAAGAAATTAGGCATGGCTTCATATAAGGACGCTGCCAAAGGTGCATATATCATCCGTGATTACAAATCTGATCGCCCAAAAATGGGAACCATCTTTGTTCAGGGAACAGCCACCACAGACAGTTTGCTCAAATTATTGCCTGAACTTGATAAGCGTGGATTGAACGTGAAACTTGTTGCCGCAAGTAGTCCGCAGTTATTTGCCTTACAGTCTGAAGCCTATCAACAGGAGACAATTAGTGATGTGGATTGGCTGAATTCTACCTTCATCACAAACGGTTCAGCCGTTGCAATGCAGGACTGGACTGGTAATCGTCTGTCAGTTGAGTATGCCATGACTGCAGATTGGGATGATAATTGGAGATCGGGTGGTTCTTTGGAAGAGGTGATGGAAGAAGCCCATCTCTCTGAACGTTGGTTGTTGGAAGGTATTGAACGCTTTGCCAATGATCGGGAAGCTCGCATGAAACGCTTGGGAATGGTCTAAATTTCCGACGATTATTATAGGGGTGTAAAATGAGAAAATTTGCAAATCGGTACGGCCGTCTGGGAACAGAGACCGCCTTCGCAGTTGGCGCTGATGCAGCAGTCTGGTCTGCTAAGGGAAACAAAGTTTATCCCTTTCATTTGGGGGATATGAACATCACTACGCCTGAGTATATCAGAGATGCAGCTATGAAGGCTGCTCGTGATGGAAAAACCGGGTATGCACCGGGTCCAGGAATCATGCCTCTCCGTGAAGCGCTTGCTCAGGATATTGGCATGACACGCGGTCTCAATTTCACAGCAGAAAATATTTCTGTTCAGCCTGGTGGAAAACCGGTCATCGGTAAATTTTTAGCCGCGCTTTTGGAAGAGGGTGCTGAGGCCTTGTACCCAAATCCTGGCTACCCAATTTACGAATCTCAGATTGAATATCTCGGAGGCAAAGGGCTTCCATATGGATATGTGACCACTGAGACAGGCTTTGCCATGAACAGGGAAGAAGTAGAGCGTCAGATTACTGATAAAACCACAGTATTTATTTACAATAATTATCAGAATCCAATCGGTGCTGAATCTTCGGAAGACGAGATGCAATGGGTGGCTGATCTGGCTATCAAACATGATCTCTGGGTTCTTTCAGATGAAGCTTATTTTGAAGTTCGGTATAGTGGTAGGAGTAAAAGTATTGCCTCACTGCCTGACATGGCTGAACGGACTGTTATTCTGTATACTTTTTCAAAGAAATTTGCCATGACGGGTTGGCGCCTGGGCTGTGCTGCTGGGCCAATAGATGTCATTGAAGCCATTTCTAAATTCAACACCAATCAGGAGTCTTGTTCGAACCATTTTGTACAGATGGCAGGTGTTGCCTGTTTGAACGGACCATCTGGCCCCCAGACTGATATTCTGGATGAACTGAAGCTTCGAAGAGATGCTCTAGTGGATGCCCTGCTGGCCATTGATGGTGTAAAAGTCTCCAAACCGGAAACGACCTTTTATTTGTTTCCTGATGTCACTGACATCTTTAAGCGTAAAGGTTATAGCGATTCATCCAAATTTCGACTAGACGCACTTTATGAAACAGGCGTGTCCTTTTGTTCCCGCGAGCACTTTGGCAGACCATTACCCGGTGAAGACAAAGTCTTTATTCGCTTTGCTTATAGCGGAATAAATGTGGATCAGATTCAGGAAGGTCTGGCAGCCTTAAAGGGCTTCTGGGAGTAACCCAATAAATTCACTCAATTAACATAAGTAATTTAACCAGATGACATCTTCTTTGAGGGTGTCATCTTGATTTTGGATAGGTTCAAATGATTACAAAAAAAGATGCCCTTGCTTATCACAGCATGGGAACCCGCAAAGGAAAAATTGAAGTCAATGCCACCAAACCATTTGCTACGCAGAGGGATTTAAGTCTGGCGTATTCTCCTGGGGTGGCCTACCCTTGTTTGGAAATTGCCGATAATCCAGCTGTTGCCAATGAGTATACAGCAAAGGGTAATCTGGTAGCTGTTATCTCCAACGGAACAGCTGTCCTGGGTCTGGGAAATATTGGTGCGCTCGCAGGAAAACCAGTCATGGAAGGCAAGGGGGTTCTGTTTAAGCGGTTCGCTGATATTGATGTTTTTGATCTGGAAGTCGATACTGAAGATCCTGATAAATTCATAGAAGCTGTCAAATTGCTAGAACCAACCTTTGGGGGAATCAATCTGGAGGATATCAAATCGCCAGAGTGTTTTGTGATCGAGAAAAAACTACGGGAAGAGATGAATATCCCTGTTTTTCATGATGACCAGCATGGAACTGCGATTATTTCTGCTGCGGCCCTTCTTAATGCTGTGGAGGTTGCTGGCAAAAAAATCGAGGATATCCGGATTGTGGTCTCGGGTGCCGGTGCATCGGCTCTCTCTTGCAGCGAACATTACATTCGAATGGGCGCACAACGTAAGAATTTGATCATGTGTGACTCTAAAGGGGTTATTTATAAGGGCCGGACCGAAGGCATGAATGAATACAAGCTCCCCTTTGCCAATGATACCAAACATAGAACCCTCCAGGAAGCCCTGGATGGGGCAGATGTATTTATTGGTCTGTCCAAGAAAGATATTATTGTTGGTGATGATTTAAAAACCATGACTCCCAATCCAATTATTTTTGCCATGGCTAATCCTGATCCGGAAATATCCTATCCGGATGCTATGGCTGCCCGCCCTGATGCCATTATGGGAACAGGTCGATCAGACTATCCCAACCAGGTGAACAATGTACTGGGTTTTCCCTTCATCTTCCGGGGAGCTCTGGACGTTCAAGCAACAACCATTAATGAAGAAATGAAGGTAGCTGCCACCTTGGCACTTGCAGCCCTGGCAAAAGAAGATACGCCAGATGAGGTGATTCAAATTTATGGACTCGATCACATAGAGTTTGGACGTGATTATCTGATTCCAAAACCTTTCGATCCACGGGTGCTTCTGTGGGAATCTGTCGCTGTTGCCGAGGCAGCTATGAAAACAGGCGTTGCCCAGCGCACTATTGATCTTGATCAATACAGAGAAGAGTTGGAAGCCCGGCTGGGAAAAGGCCGTGAATTTATGCGTTCGTTATATAATCGAGCTAAGGCAGCTCCCAAACGGGTGATTTATCCTGAGGGTGAAAACCCACGTATCATCCGCGCAAGTAACCTCATTCTCCAGGAGGGGATAGCCAAACCAGTGTTGGTAGGCAACAAAAAGAAGATTCGAGCCATTGCCAAGGAATTGAATATTCCACTTAAGGGGGTTGAATTGGTAGACCCTCAGAAATGTGAGCGTCGTCAGGAGTTTATTGACGAATTCTACAAAATGAGGCAACGTAAGGGTGTGACCCAAAGTGGTGCCAAACGGTTTATGGATCGACGATATTCGTTTGCAGCCATGATGTTGCACATGGGTGAAGCAGATGCCATGATTTCTGGCATAACCCAGCAATATCCTGATGCCCTACGGCCAGTATTGCAGGTTATCAAGCCTAGAAATGATATGAAACAAGTGGCAGGGTTGTTTTTACTCATCTTCAAGGAGGGCATGAAAATATTTGCTGACGTTTCTGTCAATATTGATCCTTCCGCTGAAGTGTTGTCCGAAATCGCTCTTATGGCCGCCGAAGAAGCCAGACGCTGGAGAATTACCCCGCGTGTTGCCATGCTGAGTTTCTCAAATTTTGGATCATCCAAACATCCTCATGCTAAGAAGATGAGTGAAGCAGTGCGATTGGTCCGAGAAAAAGATCCTGATTTAATGATTGATGGAGAAATGAATGCAGATCTGGCTATTATGCCTAACATTCAGAAAGAGCATTACCCCTTTAGTAAGCTGCAAGGGTCAGCCAACGTTCTGATTTTTCCAGATCTCCAATCTAGTAATATAAGTTATAAACTTGTTCACCGTTTGAGTGGGGCAGAGGCCATTGGACCTATCCTGGTGGGTATGGAAAAACCTGTTCATATCCTGCAGATTGGTTCTACTAGCGTCCAGGATGTTGCAAATATGACGGCCATCGCCGTTGTTGATGCCCAGGAGCAGGAAAAGCTTTCAGGGCAGAACGGCTGAGTAAGCATAATTTAGTGTTACATTTATTGCCTTAGTCAAATATTGTGGCATAGAGATTGCCACAGCTGGCAGGTATAGAATGATTGAAACGGTTACCTGTCATTAGACCGGATTCGGTTCTTGAAGAGACTTAGGGTACCGTCTATATTGGCGCACCAATCTTGAAAGAAAGGGCACTTTAGAGATCATGCAGGAACATTACGGAATCGCCTTAGCCTTTGGTGCTGTTGCCTTCGGGCTCATGTATTGTGGCTTCATCATACAAAAGCTAATATCCCCGAAAAATAAAACAGATTTAAAAATGGATACTTATGAATGTGGCGAGGAACCAGAAGGGGAAGGTTGGCTTCAATTCAACATCCGTTTCTATGTCGTTGCGCTTATTTTTATCATTTTTGATGTTGAAGTTGTCTTCCTTTTCCCATGGGCAGTTGTCTTTAAGGACATGGGCTTTCTAACCTTTGTTGAAGTGTTTGTCTTCATGGCAATTCTTATTGTGGGGCTGGCTTATGTCTGGGTCAAAGGAGATCTTGATTGGGTTAAAATGAAATTAAAGTATGGCACCGGTCGCTACTCTGCGTCCAGGCTTCATGAAGCGGAGACCAAATAAATGGGTGCGCTAAACCATAAATTTAATGAGAATATTCTCATTACCTCTCTTGATAAACTTCTGAACTGGTCACGTTCCGGTTCAGAGTGGTATTTCCAGTTCGGATTGGCTTGCTGTGCCATCGAAATGATGTCAGCGGCAGCAGCTCGTCACGATTTGGAACGTTTTGGTGCTATGCCCAGATCCTCGCCTAGACAGGCTGATGTTATGATTGTAGCGGGTACCGTCACCTTGAAAATGGCTACACGCGTGAAGCGTCTATATGAACAGATGGCAGAACCAAAATATGTCATCTCCATGGGCTCCTGCGCCAATTCAGGTGGACCTTACTGGCAACACGGTTATCATGTCCTTAAGGGAGTAGATCAAATTATTCCTGTTGATATATACATTCCAGGATGTCCGCCTCGACCTGAAGCGCTTATTGAAGGCCTGTTGCATCTGCAAAAGAAAATGCGTGAAGAACCAGTTTTGGCAAAGAAAGAAGACTGATGTGACTGAACAAGAAATTTACGCAGACCTATCCAAAAAATTTGGTGACAAAGTCATCGAGTTTATGGAAGAAGGTACACTCAACCCTACTGTAGTTGTAGATGCTGCTGCAATCGCCAAGATAGTCACCTATCTCAAAGATGATGAGAGATTTCAGTTTGATTCGCTCATGAATCTGGCGGGTCATGATGGGGATGTGGAAGCCGATTTAAGCGTTATCTATCATTTGGTCTCAACTGAGCTTAAGCACTACATCACTTTAAAGGTATTCACATCCAGAGTTGAGCCCAAAGTTGCAAGTGTTGCTGTAATTTACAGAACTGCAAACTGGCATGAGCGTGAAGCTTTTGATTTATATGGAATCAATTTTGAGGGTCACCCCGATCTGAAACGTATTCTTTTGGAAGACGACTGGGAAGGCTATCCTCTGAGAAAAGATTATGTGCCAGCGGAATTCTACCGCGGTATGCGCATTGAGAAGGTGAAATAATGGGCCGCCTCAACGCTGAAGAAATGGTTCTAAACATGGGACCTCAGCACCCCAGTACTCACGGAGTGTTAAGACTGAAATTGCGGACGGATGGCGAGATCGTTTCTCATATTGAGCCTGTTATTGGATATCTGCACCGCTCCTTCGAAAAACATGCTGAAAACCTTGAGTATCAGATGGTCACACCCTTCACAGGTCGTTGTGATTATCTGGCTGCCATGGGAAGTGAACATGGTTATGCCATGGCGGTCGAGAAGATGATGGGCATTGAACTGCCTGAACGGGTTGAGTATCTCCGCGTTATCTTTGCTGAGCTTCAAAGAATTGCCAGTCATCTTGTAGCTGTGGGAGCATTTGGTCTGGATGTGGGAGCCATTACACCCTTCATCTATTGTTTCCGTGAGAGAGAACTCATTCTCGATTTATTCGAAATGGCTTCCGGTGCTCGCCTCTTATACAATTATATCTGGATTGGCGGTCTGGCTCACGATGTACCACCAGGATTTGTTGAAAAAACCTACGAATTTCTGGATGCCTTCGATGAACGTGTTGCTGAGTACAATCAAATCCTCACCGGCAATAAGATCTTTATTGAAAGAGCTGCTGATATTGGGGTTATGACTCCTGAAGTTGCCATTAATTATGGTGTGACAGGCCCAAGTCTGCGAGCCTCTGGTGTGAATATTGATATTCGTCGCACAGAACCTTATTCAATATATGATCGTTTTGATTTTGACGTTCCACTTGGACAGGGTCTCCAGGGGACTATTGGTGATAGCTGGGATAGATACTATGTCCGTGTTCTTGAAATGACAGAGAGTGCAAAAATTATTCGTCAGGCTTTGGATCAACTGCCTGTAGAGGGTGATGTAAAATCTGCCATTCCACGCCGCATTCGTCCACCCAAGGGTGAAATCTATTTCCGTAGCGAGAATCCTCGTGGAGAGTTGGGCTATTACATCGTCAGCAATGGGAAAAATGTACCGCTACGTCTAAAGATGCGTTCTCCAGCATTCTCAAACCTCAGTGTTATTAACGAAATTGGCCAGGGCTGGATGATCTCCGATGTCATCGCGATTCTCGGAAGTCTGGACATTGTACTAGGGGAGATTGATCGCTAAATGATTACTTCACTTGCTAACTGGATTCTGACGTTTGACATCCTCTCAGGTATGGGTAGTTCCGTGGCCTGGGGATTGTCGCTGTTTGTCGTCGCTGCCCTGATTTTTGTATTTGTGGCTGTCAATGCCATCGTTTTGGTCTACATCGAACGAAAAGTTTCAGCCTTCATGCAAGTTCGTCTCGGACCCATGCGTGTTGGAAAATTTGGAACGCTACAAACCGTAGCTGATGCCCTGAAACTTTTACAAAAGGAAGATATTATTCCTAAAATGGCTGATAAGGTCCTTTTTATTGTGGGACCCTGGGTCATTCTGGTTGCCTCTGTGGTGACCTTTGCTGCAATTCCATTCTCTGACACACTGCTGGCGGCCAATATGAATATTGGTCTTTATTATATTGTATCCATCTCTTCTATAGTGGTTTTGGGTATCGTCATGGCGGGCTGGGCTTCTAATAATAAATGGTCACTCTATGGGGCCATGCGATCAGCTGCTCAGATTATATCTTATGAAATCCCGGTCGGGATCACTTTGATTGCCGTGGTTGCAGTTGTGGGTAGCCTGAACCTTCAGACTATTATTGAGGCGCAGGGTGGTACAGGAAATCTATTTTACTGGATTCCTATTCCCTTACCTAACTGGTTTATCTTCCACAATCCTTTTCTATTTATAGCAGCCTTTGTTTACCTCATAGGAGCCACTGCTGAGATAAACCGAACCCCCTTTGATATTCCAGAATCAGAATCTGAACTGGTGGCTGGTTTCATGACTGAATTTTCAGGACTGAGATGGGCCTTGTTCTTTCTATCTGAATATGCCAATGCAACATTGGTAGCTTTCCTGGTAGCCATAGTCTTTCTGGGAGGATGGCAGAGTCCTTTTGCTGATTATGAAGGCACTCAGATTGGCTTTTCAATTATTACCCTTGTGGCCATCATGTGGACACTTTTTGTTCGGACAAAAACCGGCCGTTTGTCTGTCTACCCCTTAGGTTTGAGTTTTGTTATTACGATTGCAGTCTGGCTATTCCCAGGATTCGCAATCTGGTTGGCCTCACCTGGCATCTTCTGGATGCTCATGAAGGTGGGTACAATCATTTTCCTTTTGATGTGGTTCCGCTGGACATTTCCTCGATTACGTGTGGATCAGCTCATGTATGTGAGTTGGAAAGTAATCTTACCCTTATCACTAATAAATCTCATGGGTGTAGCTATCTGGATGTGGCTCACCGGTGAAATCCAATTCTAGGATAGATACATGAGCTATTTCAGTAATATTAGCAGTGCGATCACCACCCTGGTTGACGGGATGAAAGTGACGATGGGGTATTTTGTACGACCCCGTGAACACGTCACTTTGCAATACCCCGACGAGGTATGGCCAATTCCCACCAGGAATATTGGTGTCGGTGAGATTGATAGTTATAACACAATTCGTTCAAAGCTGGTTGTGGATTTTGAAGACTGTATCGGTTGCAAGGCCTGTGAACGTGCCTGTCCAGTGGATTGTATCAACATTGAAACTTTCAAGGCTGGTCCCGAAGAAGATATTGGCACCACCAAGAATGATACCAAGATCAAATTAAGGGTCACCAGTTTTACCATTGATATGAGTGAATGTATGTTCTGTGATCTCTGTACACACCCCTGTCCAGAGGATTGCATCCACATGACGCCAGATTATCAATTCATCAGCAATGATAATGTCAAACTTGATGTAACACCGGAAGAACGCTGGAGAGATCGTGATCACCTGATCTACCAATTCTCAAAAGTGTCTCCAGAAGAGCGTGAACAGCGAGCAGCAGAGGCAGCCAAAGTAGCCGCCGCAAAAGCTGCTGCCATGGAAGCGAAAAAGGCCGCAGCTGAAAAGGCTGCCGCTGCAAAAGCTTCCGCTGAACAAGCAGCTTTAGATGAAGCAGCTAGGGAAGCCAGCGTGGTGGAGGTGACTCAATCAGCCGCTAGCATGCCAATCACGCCTCCTGCTCCAATTGGGAGTTCCCCTCAAAGTACGCCACTCACAGATGCAATTTCAGGCCCAGCGCCAGATATTATCTCGGTTCAGGACACCACACCTCCAGACGACACGGTAGAAAAGCTCAATATTCCAATGGAGACTATTACATCTCCAGAAGTTTCAGAGGAAAAACCTGTTGCAACTGAGACAACTGTTGAGCCTGAAAAATCAACGGATACAGAAGATTCATCAACAGGGGAGACTGAGAATGGCTGATTTCATTTTCTGGATTATCTGGGCTTTGATCGTCGCATCAGCTGCACTGGTAGCATTCGGAAACAACCTGATTCATTCGGTGTTCGCCCTGATGGGAACCTTTTTAGGTGTCGCCGGAATTTATATTTTTCTTAACGCGGATTTCCTGGCAGTTACCCAGATTGTAGTGTATGTCGGTGGCATTCTGGTTCTGCTTGTCTTCGGAATCATGCTCACCAACAAAATTTCCACGGCTCAGATATCTCAGAGTTCTGTGCAAAAAGTCCTGGGCCTGCTCGTTGTGCTGGGAATAGCTACAATTATTCTGACCGCAGTGCTACCTCATGACTGGGTGGGTGCAACACTGCCCATGGCTTTCACAGATACAGTTACTGGCATTGGAACCTTATTGTTTACAGACTATCTGATATTATTTGAGATTGCCTCAGTGTTATTGCTGGGGGCTCTCATTGGTGCAGCCACTTTGGCGAGAAAGGAGCTATAGGATGGATCATCTCTCTTCATATCTCGTTCTCAGCGCCATCCTCTTCAGTCTCGGCTTGTATACTGTAGTCACTCGACGTAATGCTGTAGCCATCCTTATGGGTGTGGAACTCATTTTGAATGCCGCGAATATAAATTTTGTGGCCTTCTCGAAATTTGTGACCCACAACCTGGATGGACACCTCATGTCGGTTTTTATCATTATGCTGGCCGCTGCTGAAGCTGCAGTCGCTCTGGCCATAGTCTTGAATCTCTATAACGATCGCGGGCACATCAATGTTGATGAAGCCAACGCACTTAAACAGTAGGTGCAGCTGATATGATTAAATTAGCACTATTCATTCTGTTTCTCCCGCTGCTATCATTTGTTTTTCAGATATTCTCTTTCAGGCGCTTTGAGGAGAAGAAGGGGGAATGGGTTTCCGTTGGAATTCAATTCGTAACCTTGATCCTTGCTCTTGTGATGCTGGGTATGATGCTCTCAAGGAGTGATCCCAATTTCAGCCTCGAATTACATCAGAGCTGGCTTGATCTGGGATTGTTCAAAATTGATCTCGGTATCTACATCGATAATATCACCGTTATTATGCTCGTGGTAGTTGCTCTTATCTCTGCCCTGGTGCATCTCTATTCAACTGCCTACATGGCTGGTGATGTCCGTTTTTCCAGATATTTTGGATTCTTAGGGATATTCACATTCTCAATGAATGGTATCGTTCTCGCCAATAGTCTCTTTATGATTTACATCTTTTGGGAATTAGTAGGACTCTCATCCTATCTGCTAATTGGACACTGGTGGGAAAAAGATTCAGCGGCCAATGCTGGTAAAAAAGCCTTTATCACCAATCGTGTAGGTGATATCGGTATGTTTACTGGAATGCTTATTATCGCCACGGTTCTGGGAACTTTCAATTTCCAGATGATAGCCGAGCGGATCCATGACGGGGTCTGGGCTGCCAATGCAGGCATGCTGTTTGGTGGGATTGATCCTCATAAACTTCTGACTGTTGCCGGTATTTTGGTCTTCATGGGCGCCGTGGGTAAATCTGCGCAATTCCCGCTACATGTTTGGCTACCGGACGCCATGGAAGGTCCCACACCTGTATCAGCACTGATCCATGCCGCCACCATGGTAGCCGCTGGTGTTTATTTGACAGTTCGTATTTTTCCTTTCCTCACGGCTGATGCCATGGCAACCATCGCATTCATTGGAGGTTTTACAGCAATTTATGCTGCCACTATTGCAATCACCCAAAATGACATAAAAAAGGTTTTGGCTTATTCAACAGTAAGTCAATTGGGATATATGGTTATGGCTCTGGGAACCGGTGCTTATGTAGCTGGTTTCTTTCACCTCGTTACGCATGCCATGTTCAAAGGTGCCTTATTCCTGGCATCAGGTTCAGTAATCCATGCTATGCATCATAGTTTGCATCATCTTGACGATCATGAGACCGATCCTCAGGATATGCGCAATATGGGTGGTTTGAGAACCAAGATGCCCATCACCTTCGGTGTGTTTATGGTGACAACCGCGGCTATTTCTGGAATACCACTATTCTCAGGATTCTTGAGTAAGGATGCTATCCTGGCCGGAACCTGGGCCTATGCTGCCAATGTTCATGACGGGTGGCTGGCATCTCTGCACCTGGCCTGGATTCTTCCAGTATTCGGATTTGGTGCTGCAGCTATCACCGCTTTCTATATGTTCAGATTGATTTTTATGACCTTTTATGGGGAAGCCAAACAACCACAGATTTTCAAGCATATCAAGGAATCTCCAAAAGTGATGACAATTCCTTTGATTGTGTTAGCGGTACTCTCCATGTTCTTCATGTTCACTTTGCCATCTGTGAATCCCATATCTGATCATGGTTGGTTTACCACCGTTGTTCAGTCACCTGAGAGCGCTGTTACAACTGGTCCCGCTTTTGAACTGGAGCATTTTGAACATGCTCTCCATGCAGCGCACACCCCAGCCATGGTGACCTCGATCCTGGTTGCTGGTCTTGGCATTCTCTTTTCTGTGCTGGTTTATTTTTTGAATAAGATTTCTGCTGAGAAACTCGCTGTAAAACTGGGAGCGCTCTATCGGGGATCATTTAACAAGTGGTATATGGATGAATTCTATATCAATGGCATCATACGACCATTTTTGAAGGGTTGTGATGCACTTGGTCGTTTTGATCTGGATTTTTATGATCACTATCTCATCAACGGGTGGGGTCGCAATACCAAACGTACTTCCAAGGGAGTAGGGCTGGCTGATGATCTCATCGTGGATGGTGCCGTAAATTTTGCCGGTATCATCTTTCAATGGTTGGGTTGGACCTTAAAGTTCATCCAAACTGGTAAAATTCAAAATTATCTCATCTTTGTATTGATCGGCGCAGCTATGCTGTATGTCGTCAATGTATTTTAGGACTGAAGGAGTCGATTAACGCCATGGAAAATCATTTACTAAGCATTGTAACCTTCCTGCCAGTATTTGGAGCGGTGATTATTGCCCTGATCCCGAAGGAAAAGTTGGACATTATTCGTTGGGGCGCAGCAGCAATAACTGGCCTCCAGCTCATTCTGGCTATCTGGATTCTTTATATTTTCGATTTCTCAAGTTCAGAGGTTCAACTCCAGGAGCATTTCGCCTGGATCCCTGCGTTTAACATTGAATATTTTATGGGGATTGATGGTCTAAGTGCTCCCATGATCCTGCTTACAGCACTTTTAAGTTTTCTGGCTGTATTCACATCCTGGAATATTGAGAAGGCTCAAAAGGGCTATTTCGCACTCTTCCTCCTGCTTGATGCAGGTATGATGGGTGTCTTCTCATCCCTGGACTTCTTCTTATTCTATATCTTCTGGGAAGTCATGCTCCTGCCAATGTACTTCCTGATTGGTATCTGGGGCGGACCTCAACGTGAATATGCTGCCATTAAATTTTTCTTATACACTCTTTTTGGGTCCGTTCTGCTCTTATTAGGAATGCTGGCGCTCTATTTTATCTCTGAGCCCCACACGTTTAACATGCTGATCCTGGCTGAGCATTCGTCACAATTTGGCAATGCCTTACTGTTGGGGATGAATGCCGGGAAGGTGATATTTATACTTCTCTTCATCGGTTTTGCCATCAAAGTACCTATTTTCCCATTCCATACCTGGTTGCCTCTGGCACACGTTGAGGCTCCCACAGCCATCTCCGTAATTCTTGCTGGTGTCCTGTTGAAAATGGGAACCTACGGTTTCTTGAGAATCAGCTTTCCTGTCCTTAAAGATGCTACCCTATGGTTTGCCCTGCCGTTAGCAATACTTGGCCTTATTAACATAATTTACGGCGCTATGGCGGCATTGGCTCAAAGGGATCTGAAGAAGATGGTGGCTTACTCCTCAGTCTCACATATGGGTTTCGTACTTTTGGGTATGGCAGCCCTCACTCCGGCTGGTATAAATGGTGCTGTTTTCCAGATGTTCAATCATGGAACCATCTCAGCCATGCTCTTTATGTTGGTAGGTGTGGTTTATGATAGAGCTCATCATCGTGACATTGAAGGTTTTGGTGGAATTGCCAAGGTAGTACCAATTTATGCCGGTGTCACGGCTATGGCATTTTTTGCCGGTCTTGGATTACCAGGCTTTTCAGGGTTTATTTCAGAAGCACTGTGTTTTATCGGTGCCTTCCCCGTCTTTACCTGGATCACCATTTTTGCTACTATTGGTATTGTGTTGAATGCAGCATATTTCCTGTGGGCTTATCAACGCATATTTATGGGTGAACTCAATAGCAAGTACGAGAATTTGGAAGAGATCAATAATCGCGAATTATTTGCTCTGATACCTCTGGCAATTATCACTTTCTTCCTTGGTGTATATCCTACACCCATGTTGAATTTGATGAGTAGCACCTTGAACTCTTTGGTGGAAGCTGTCAAAACCGCTGGAATGGTAGCTGGTCTGTAATCAAATAGGATATGCTTATGAATCTTAATCAAATCATGACGGATCTCTCCTATTTCATACCTGAGATGATACTTACAGGGATACTGCTCCTCGTCATATTGTTCGACCTCTTTCAGAAGACTGACTCTTCCATCCGATCTGGATATCTCGCCCTAGGCGGCCTGGTGCTTGTTACCCTGGCCCTGATTGGACAAGATGTTTCAACTTCAGTAGGAATATTTTCAAACATGCTGGCGGTGGATCCTTTTAGCAACTTTTTGAAGATCCTGGTTAGCATAGGTACTATGCTGGTAATGTGGATGTCATTTAACTCCAATGAGCTAAAAAATCGTCGCGTAGGGGAATACTACGTTCTGCTTCTGGTTCTGGTTCTAGGAATGTATTTCTTGGTATCTGCAACCCATTTACTCAGCATTTACATCGCACTAGAGATGGTCAGTATCATGAGTTATCTCCTTTCAGGATATCTGAAAGAGCAGGTGCGTTCCAATGAAGCGTCTGTTAAATATGTGGTGTTTGGTGCTTTTAGCTCCGGTATTTTGCTATATGGATTTTCATTGCTCTATGGTCTCACAGGCAGTGCCGATATCTTTGAAATTCAAGCAGCACTATCAGCAGGAAGTGTGTCACCTGCTTTGATGATGGTCATCCTGATCATGATCCTGGTAGGTTTTGGCTACAAGATTGCTGCCGTGCCATTCCATTTCTGGACACCAGATGTGTATGAAGGTGCGCCAGCTCCAATTACAGCTTTCCTGTCTGTGGCTCCCAAGGCGGCAGGTTTTGCTATTATTATCCGTTTCTTCAATGTGGCCTTGTCAAGCGCCGGTAATCCGAACATGGAAGCCTGGACAGCTCTCAGCAACATGAATTGGCAGGCAGTCATGGGTATACTGGCGATCCTCTCCATGACGGTTGGAAATGTTATCGCTCTTCAGCAATCAAATATCAAGCGTATGCTGGCTTATTCAAGTATTGCTCATGCTGGGTATATGTTACTCGGTGTCGTTGTCGCCGATCAAACGGGTATTGCAGCTGTATTGTATTACGCAGCAGTTTATATGCTTATGAACCTGGGCGCTTTCTTTGTGGCTATCCATATTAAAAATGAATTTGATACTGAAGAGATCGAAGACTATAAAGCTTTGGGTTATAGAGCCCCCGTTCTTGGTGTAATTATGGCTATCTTCATGTTTTCCCTCACGGGATTACCACCTACAGGTGGTTTTGTGGCAAAATTTTACATTTTTCGGGCTTTGATTGAGTATGGAGATATGTATTTCTGGCTGGCTATCATTGGTCTGATAAACGGTGTCATTTCACTTTACTATTATATGCGCGTTGTCAAAGCCATGTACTTCGGGAAAATTGAGTTGCCTGATACGGTTCACCAGGCACCTTTAAATGTTACCATTCTCCTGGGTGTGCTGGCGCTGCCTTTATTGTTTGCCTGGATGCTGGGTGACCCTCTGTCGACTTTAGCACAAAATGCGGTCCAGTTTTTTATTCAGTAAGCTTTAAAATATTTTTGATAAAAACCCTGCCATTTATCGGCGGGGTTTTTTATTTTAGGGAACAACTGAACACTCGATTGAAGGGTGGGTTTGAAGATTATTCGATTAAAACACAGCTTAACTGGTTCCGTGCTTGCGATAATGATGCTATGCTCATGTGAACCTGAAGTGAATATAGAGGTCGGCGTCCTCTGGGAAGATGATCAATATTTTAATGATTCAGGCTCAGCCTGCATTGGAATTCTCGGAGGAAAGTGGGACTCAGATACAGGTTTTGATGGGACTATTCTTGATACTACTTCGGTAAGATTAGGGGTAAATGGCAATTATAAATTTTCAATCATCGCCAGCGAGTCGGATAATTATACCGCTTTCATCTATTTTGAGCATAGTGGCAATGAGATTTATGATGAGGGCTATGATATCGTTATGGGCTATAAATACAACAAGGCGGAACCGGGAAAAACTGTGGAAATATCACTCTCTGCATATTACTAATAGCTATGCGTCTGCTTGAAGTAAATTAATTCAACTTGAAAACGGAACAATGGACAATGCTATTCTTCGTCCTCTACATCGACATCAAACCACCAGTGTCCAGTTTCATCTATCCAGACTTGATGAGATAATATGCGATTTTTCTGGCACTTAATGCGGTATTCAACTCCATCATAGCTGCGGTACTTGAAATTTTTGTCCTGAAAGTATTTGCCGGTCAGTTCTCCCGTGTTGATATCGTTCCAATCCATTCCAATGACTTTGGTAAATGATCCAGCCACGGGGTAGCTGCCTTCGGTGGCATAATGCATGTTCAGCTGATCGCGAATGGAGCCAATAGAGGCCACAGCCTCACTGCGTATGGCCAACTCCATATTATGCTGATAGATGGGGACTGCGGCAGCTACAAGCACTCCGGTAATGACTATTACAATCATGAGTTCAACAAGAGAGAATCCGTTTTGGACTCTTTTATTTTTCACGTCATCCAAAGTTATGCAAGCCTTTTTTAATAATTGCTACTATGTAATAATATAATCCTGATAGCACAGTGTGATGTAACAATAGTATCACGGCTAGACCTGACACCTGACCAAGGACAAATAATAGGTGGGATGGTTCGAACAGTGTTTAGAAGACTATTTAACTGTGAGGTTAAATAGTCTTCAATAACCCTAAATCATTTAGAATCAGTCAACTAATCCTAATTTTTTCAATTCTTTCTCGTAACGATTTACCAGATCATTCATATTGTCAATAACAGCTTGAACAGCTTCTGGTTTGGTCATATCCACACCAGCCTTTTTCAATTGTTCAACGGGATAATCGCTGCCACCTGATTTCAAAAGATTGATGTAATTAGCCTTTGCCTGTTTCTTTGATTTGCGCGTTCCCTCATTCATCTGCTTAAACAATGATGCTGAAGCAGCGTAACTCGTGGCATACTGGTAAACATAATAGGGAACCGATGAAAAATGGGGGATTCGAGCCCAGGTGACATCATAGAGCTCATGGTTCTCCATTGAATCTCCGTAAAAAGTGACGAGGACATCATGGTAAACGCTATTCAGAACATCTGCGGTAATAGGTTGTCCTTCTTCCACAAGTTTATGTACTTGATATTCATAATCTGCGAATAAAACCTGGGTGTAAAAGGTTCCAGCAATATTGTCAATTGCATGGCTTAAAAGGACGAGTCGTTCTTTGGGATCCTTGCTCGTTTTCAGCATGTACTCTAATAAATGTGCTTCAGCCATTGTTGAAGCAACCTCAGCAACGAATAGTGTATAGCCAGAGTTTGAAAAGGTCTGGGCTTCATTGGCAAACATCGTGTGGACGGTATGTCCCATCTCATGTGCAAGAGTGAACACATCGTTGAGTGTGTTAGTGTAATTCAAAAGCATATAGGGGTGCACGCCATAGAGTCCCGCAGAAAAGGCACCTGTTGTTTTGCCAGGCGTTTCATAGACATCAACCCAACCTGGTGAGAAAGCCTGAAGTTGTTTTTTGCTATAGCTCTTCCCCAGGGGCTTGATTGATTTCTGGACTATTTTTGCCACACCATCGTAGTCATAGTCCTTTTCAAATTCAATTACTGGAATGGCTGAATCATAACCATCATACTCGTCAAGTTTCAGTGCTTCCTTACGTAATTTATGATAGCGTTGCAGTGGGGCAGTTCCTGCACGTGCCTGTTCAAGGAGATTCAAATAGACCTCAACAGGAATATTATTATTCCCCAATGTTCTTTCCAGTGTTGATCCATAGTTGCGGGCCTGAGCGTATGCCCAATCACGTTGGCAAATACCATCATAAGATGCAGCGTAGGTGTTGATGTTGTCATTATATGTACCATTGCGTTCCAGAAAGGCGGCTTTACGGTCCTCATGATTTCTGGATGTAGCGAAAATTCGACCCGCCTCCCCCTCGGATATCTGTACTTCTTCTCCAGTGGATAGCTCGATGGTGCCAAACTTTATATCAGCAGTTGATAGTTGGTCATATACTGTTCCTGGTGTACCACTGAGACGACTAAAGTAGGAAAGCAAAAGTTCGCTCTTTTCGTCCAGTACATGAGCTTGTTGACGGTAGAGATCTTCAATACTGAAGCCATAGGGTTTTAGATCAGGTGTTTCGTTTAACCAGGTTTCCATAGTTGACCATTCAATAGTCATCATTTCTGGAGCAAACCATGCTGTAGCTGTACCAAATTTTGAAAATAGGATACCGACCTGTTGCAGTTTCGCATAGATCTCGTTGTCACGATTATCCAGAGCACGAACCAGTCCAGCGTAAGTTTGGACACGGTCAGCAATCAGACCCAGCTCATCCCTCATAGTGTAGGCTTTGAGTAAATTCTGTGGACCACCTGACAAGCTGCCCTTGAGCTTACTGTAGTCGTCCATCATGCCTTCAAGACGTTGGAGGTCCTGCTCCCAGGCATTCCAATCGCTATAGATATCGGTCATTTTCCATTTATGCCTGGTGTCGATATCAGCTCTCTCTTTTGGGGCTGCTATCAAAACCTGTGATGAAAGCAGCACCAACAGGATAAGCGTACAGTTTTTAAAAAACGTTTTCATGGTATACTCCATTTATAAAACTATAGTTGTATTGATCATGACAGGCGGCTTGTCACGTCCCCAACCCAGGGGATCATCAGCTAACAAACTATATTAAGACAAGCCAATATGCATGCTAAGGTTTATAACGATTTTGTGATGCAAAAGTTCATCCTTGAATTGTATGAAAGAGTAGGCTCTTCCAGGGTGGGTTAGTAGCTGAATATGGTAAAATATCTGGACTACAAAATTGCTCCATAGAGCTAATTTATTCCATATTATTCGATAAAGGTGTTGAAAAATAATTGTAAATGTTTGTTTGTTTTAGATTTTCAGTGCCCATATTGCTGGCAATTGTTAGGAAAGTCCAATTTATGGGACGGAAGTGCTTTCAACAAATGTATGTCGGAATGCCTAGCATGTAAAAAGCCACCATCGTGTGGTAGTTTAAGAAAAGAGGTACAAATGGCTGATCAACTAGTCAACGGAGTAGTCAAGTGGTTTAACGACGCAAAAGGCTACGGATTTATTCAGCAGGAAGATGGTCCAGATGTGTTTGTTCATTATCGGGCAATCAACGGTGAAGGACATGCGTCACTCAAAGAGGGACAAAATGTTACTCTGAATGTTACCCAGGGCGAAAAAGGTCCTCAAGCAGAGAACGTTACTGCTGTATAATTCTTTATAAGAATTGATCAAGCGCTGGGCTCGTAAGGGTACCAGCGCTTTTTTTTATACCTACCTCCAATAAATCGTCATACCCGAAATATTGTTTCTACAGTTGTGGGGATAATGATTTTCCCATGCGGTGCGCGGGCATCAGCCTTCGCCTCTTGGTGGCAACATAACGAGTACTAGAAATGTTTGGATGAAAAGGCTCTACCTGAGTGGGATTTTAAGTATATCTCAAAATTTGCAGCTTTTTCACGGTTTCTGAAAGAGATTGCAGTCTCAATTTTCCAGGGTTTGAATTTTGCGGTATGCTTGACCTCACCATGATTATGTTTCTTTAACCTTACTGTAAGATCAGCTGTTAAGCCAGTATAGTGTTTACCAGGATATTTTTCGCTAACCAATATGTAGACATAATGAAAATTACTCATATCGAAATCTCCGGGGCTCGCCGGGGCGTAGTTCGAATTATTGATATTTTGTGGTTAGGTTCCCGGCGTCGCTTGCAGCTATGCCGTGGCTGGCTTCGTTCTCATTTTATTCGAACGAAGCCTGGTGGAGGCGGGGAGAATCGAACTCCCGTCCGAAAAGCAAAGCCAATCAACGTCTACATGTTTATTCCGAACTTTAAATTCACCGCTACAGCTCCTCCGGACTGGATCATATAACGACTATTCAGCTAAATTTAAGATTCCCACCGCTGACGAGTGAGTCTCCGATCCCATTTTAGCGACGCCCCAGACCCTGCCAATGGGCAAGAGCAGAGAAGGAACGAGCTGCTATTTAATTAAGCAGCTAGTGCGTAGTTAGATTCGCCATTTATAATAGGCGTCCAATTTTTTAAAGTGATTTTGGGAAAACACTACATGCAGCCAATGGTCTTCGTCATCCCGTCGAAACCAGGTCGCCCCCATTTTCAATTAGCGAAATCAATAAACAACTAAAACGATGTAAAAACCAGTACTTTGTTGGCGTGGTCCCTAGAGTCTACATAGTGTGTAATTCTGGAGACTCTACAAGGATCAAGGGAAAACTGATATTTACGGTTTGATTAATGTAACTACTTGACATCAAGTTTTGGTTTATATTTTCAGACAGTTGGATAAAAACAGATGAACACATTAGAAATATGAGCAATTCTTCACAAAAAAGGAATGGTTTTTCCCTCGTCGAATTGGCCATAGTTATCATCATCATTGGTATGCTTAGTAGTATTGCAATTCCCATTTATTACAAATATGTGGATAATGCCAGACGCACGGAGGCAGTCGCATCAATTGGGACTATTAAAAGCCAAATATTAATTTATTATGCAATGGAAGGGCATTTCCCAGTTGAAACCATCTATACTAGTGTAATCGGCAAAACTTGGAATGACATCAAGCCGGGGGAGCTTACCGGGCATTATTTCGTAGATAATAACTTCCATTACCGCAGTACAGATGGCGTCGAATTCAGGATCAGGTGTTTAAATAACAACAAGATGGAAAATAATGTCTGGTTAGATCATAATGGTGATTGGAAGTTTGAAGTTGAAGAATAGTAAAAGGGCGGCTGGATTTTCATTAGTTGAATTGGCCATTGTCATCATCATCATTGGTATACTCAGTGGTGTGGCAATTCCCATTTATTACAAGTATGTTGAAAATTCAAAACGCTCTGAAGTAATGGTCACCATGAGATATGTTAAAAACTATCTGGATATTTTCCATGGTTTGGAGCAATACTACCCTCTTGCACCAAATTGGGAAAATGTAGTTGGCTCTGATTGGAATGATGTACCAAACGCCGGGCTGAGAGGTACATATTTCCTGAGTAAATACTATGATTATAAATGTGTGGATGGAGAAGAATACAGGATCAGGTGTTACTGGGACAATGGCCGGGAGGCAAATTTCTGGACCAATGAGAAGGGCGATTGGAGTTGGGAAATCCCAGAAGAAGATTGGTAAGCTATCTGGTTTCTCCACGGATCAGGTCATTTATTGTTATCTAAATCAATCCACATAATTTCATAGCATGAGAAACGAAATCATTTATACCGCAGATGTGCTCCAGGCTATAAACGCTGGGCGACCCGTTGTTGCTCTGGAATCAACTATTATAGCCCACGGCATGCCCTATCCACAAAATCTGGAATTTGCCAGAGAAGCTGAGGCCATTGCGCTTACTTATAGCGCTCAACCTGCCACTATTGCCATACTTGGTGGAAAGGTGTGTGTGGGTCTGGATGATGGACAGTTGGAACAACTGGCATCTGATCCATCGGTAGGGAAGGTGGCAACCCGTGAGATCGGATCTACACTGGCCCGCAAAGGCAATGGAGCGACCACTGTATCAGCTACGATGAGCTTGGCTCATGCGGCAGGTATAAAGGTGTTTGCGACGGGGGGAATAGGTGGTGTGCATCGGGACGCTGACAAAAGTTTTGACATTTCAGCTGACCTTATTGAACTATCCAGGACCCCGGTAATAGTTGTCTCTGCTGGGGCTAAAGCTATCCTTGATCTCCCAAAAACTCTGGAATATCTGGAAACTATGAGTGTACCAGTAATCGGGTATCAGACCGATGAATTTCCAGCTTTTTACTCCCGTAAGTCAGGCTTGATGTTATCGGCCCGGGCTAACTTCGCTAAAAATATTGCTGCAACATATCTTGCTCAACTTGAGATGGGTATTTCCTCAGGAATTCTGATTGCTAACCCGGTACCGGAGGAGTTTGATCTTCCGTTTGAGACAATGGACAAACATATTGCGATCGCATTGCAGGACGCACAATCAGAAGGTGTTGAAGGTAAAGCACTTACGCCCTTTCTACTGGGGCGAATAGTTGAGCTGACTGAAGGTGAAAGTTTAGTGACAAATCGGGCTCTGGCATTGAACAATGTGAAGCTGGGCGCTGAAATTGCTTTTAAGCTGTCAGAACTGACTTGAAATGGCTCATGTAGAAACTATATTCAGGCCGCTTTTTAAAATGTTGTACTAAGCACTCCGGCGATTGAGCCTGTCGAAATCAAAGGAGTAAATTAGCACAATTATTCACGAGGTGTGGCGCAGTCCGGCTAGCGCACCTGCTTTGGGAGCAGGGGGCCGGGGGTTCAAATCCCTCCACCTCGACATTAGATAAGCCTCTGACTCATAACGAGTTAGAGGCTTTATTGTTTTATACTCCATCTGCCAAAATTACAGATATTTACCCCTCAACTATGCCATAGTATGACACAATATGACAGGAATGCCGTTCCGCAGGCTACGTTTGGGCAGGCTTGATTTCAGAAACCATCTCGCCCATAATTGACTACCACTAATTTGGAGATGATCATCCACACTCCTATATTGAGTCATAATTCAAAATCGGGGAAATCATGACTACAACTCCATTGCGCAAGCTTGCTGCTATCATGTTCACAGATATTGCCGGGTATACAGCTGCTATGTCTGCAGATGAGGAATCTGCGCTTAATACCCTCAGAAAAAAGCGATCAATCCTCAAGCCCCTCATAAGTGACAACAATGGCACATTTGTAAAAGAAATAGGGGACGGTACCCTATCCTATTTTCGATCAGCCATAGATGCCGCGACCTGTGCTGTAAGCCTCCAGCAAGCCACCTATGACGACGCTGACATGAATCTGAGGATAGGTGTTCACGTCGGGGATATTGTCTTTGATGACGAAGATGTTTTTGGTGATGGTGTGAATGTGGCGGCAAGATTAGAAAGTATGGCTCCCGTGGGAGGAGTATGTGTATCGAAGGCTGTGTGGAGTCAGACCAATTCGGTTCATTTGATCTAAATAAATAAGAGATACTTTGGGCGGCTAACAACCCGAAAAAGGAGCCAATAATGAGCCCAAAGTCAGAAGTAGAGAGACGAGTAAAAG